>WBZN01000010.1_pt2 | contig 119403 bp, 112 predicted proteins | sample 5204281 | NCBI WGS metagenome assembly WBZN01 (sample SAMN12344347, study PRJNA552823) | activated sludge metagenome | biome: Activated sludge suspended growth; feature: Nitrification reactor; material: Wastewater; isolation source: activated sludge from nitrification reactor of wastewater... | reverse complement strand
ATCAAGGGAAAATCGGTCGTCCAATCGGGCGCCGATGAAATCAATCAGCCACGAATTGCTCGCGACGACCAACAATCCAAATCCGCACTCATCGCCAGAAAAGCGCGGATCTCAACAGCCATCAACATCAGATCGCGCCGACGATTGACAACATCGAGATGCTCAGAGCGCCGAATCTGAGTAATCTCATGAGGGAAGATGCTACAGGAAGATCCGCGACCCTTGATTGCAAGTTGCCCCGTCATTTTGGCCTAAGATTGCAGCGACAACGGGTTCGAGTGCATCCAAGGATGCGAAGGGAGATCACGACCTCATCTCCCCCCGGACGAAGGAAGTGAACCGCGAAATCGCCGACAAGCGCGGGCGCCTCTTGGAACGCCCTTCCTTATCTCGGCGTATTGGCCGCGACGGCGGTCGGAGCCCTCGGCCTGATCGAGCCCATTCAAGACTGGCGACGAGGACACGCACCTGTTGCGTGGTTGGCTCTCACGGGTTGGGCGCTCATCGGCACCTTGTTGACGCGCAGAAAAGATTCGAGCTGAATCGACCCGGCAGATTGCTCCTCGAGCGCCTATTCGATTCCAGCCAGTAGCTTGAAGTCCGCGTCGGCGTGCTCGAGACCCACTTGGTGACGTCGAGCGCAAGCCGCAATCAAGACATCGGTAGCCGGAACGGAGACACCAGCTGCCCGAGCCTTTCGGGCCAGATCAAGGGAAAGTTCCCACGCTCGCGCATCAACAGGCAGGTCGGGGAGCAACCGCTCAAAATCCCTTAGCACCTTCTTTTCGCGGTCTCCGCCAGCACCATTCCACAGCTCGAGCCTGACCATCGCACACCAGCACGCGTCCCCAGATCGCAGCGCCTGTTGAACCCGCTCACGTATCACTTCATCGCCCGCCGGGCGAAGGAAATGAACCCAGGACGAGGTATCGACCAGGATCAATGGCTACCCGCGTCGCCTCTGCGACTGCAATTCTTCGGCGCTGATCAACTGGTCGCAGGTGCCTGCGTGCTTGACGAGTTCAGCCACCCGTCGCCGGCGATTGAACTCCCGGATCGCGGTGACGATGGCCTCCTTCTTGGTCTTGGCGCGGGTCAGGCGCATGGCCTCGTCGAGGTCGGCGTCGGGAATATCAACGGTGGTTTTCATATTCCAGATTCTACCAGAATGGAATATAGATTTCGCTAAGGGGAATCCAAGCATTCGCACAAGTTGCGCCGAAAATGTCCACAGAAGGTGTCCACTATACTTGATATCGACTTAAGATTATTCTCATAAGCTATTTATTTTTCTATGGAATTTATGGCGTCACTTGGAGCGACCTCGCTGCTCCCAAAGCAGAGACCCTGCCATGGTGCCTTCTGCCCTGCTCCTACCAATAGCAGCCGCGGCCACTCCTCATGGCCCATGAGGCTTCGGCTGCCGGTAAGCGGCTGGGTGCGCAAGCACCAACCACTGCCTGCGCCTGCTCATCGAGATACTTGAATAGCTCACGAAGCGTGGAGTGGCATCCATGCTCCAACTGAGAGCGATTCCCGGTGCCCCCTCCCAGCCCGCCCCCAAGAAGCGATGCCGCACCGGTGATCGGGCTAACCGTGCGAGGTAATCTACGATGTCGGTGCCTTCCCGCCCTGCCCCGCGCGTATTGCGGTCAAAATGCCGGTGAGAATTTCGGTCGGACTTGGTGGGCAGCCCGGCACCGCCACGTCGACCGGTATGACGTTGGATACGCGGCCGCAGCTGGCATAGCTTTCCCCGAAGATGCCACCGGTGCATCCGCATTCCCCTATAGCGACCACCAACTTTGGGTCTGGTGTTGCCGCATAAGTTCGCGTCAGGGCCACTTCCATGTGCCGACTCACGGGCCCCGTTACCAGCAGCATGTCCGCGTGACGTGGACTGGCGACGAATCGGATTCCGAGCCCCTCGATGTTGTAGATCGGATTGTTCAAGGCGTGAATCTCGAGCTCGCAGCCGTTGCAGGAACCCGCATCAACCGCACGCACACACAATGCCCGGCCCACGACCTCGAGAATCCGGGCTTGCAGAGATTCGCGCAGGCGCATCGCCGCATCGGCATCCGGCGGCGGTTCAGAGACAATGCCGGTTCGAGCTATTTGCCTGAGTGTCTTCAGCATCTGCTAGAGATCGTGTCCGCTATAGGAGAGATTGAAAGACTTATTGATGAGAGGAAAGTCCGGAACGATGTTGCCGATGATCGCGTGCTCGAGCACGGGCCAATTTTGCCAGGACGGGTCGTGGGGATGGCAGCGTCGAATTCGACCGTCTGCGCCTGCTTCCAGCGCGACCAGCACCGGTCCGCGCCAGCCTTCGACTGCTCCGATACCGCGAGCCCCGTTCGAGGGCGTCCCTACCGAATCCAGACACTTGCCCGCCGGCATCCCGTCAAGCAGTTCTTGGACGAGCCGACACGAATCACGTACTTCATCGAACCGCATGGCAACCCGTGCGGCGACATCTCCATCCGTGTAACCGCATTTCGTCGGTACGACCACGCCGTACGGAGTTGTCGGCAAGTCCACGCGCAGATCCGCAGCCTGACCGCTGGCGCGGCCCGCGAGTCCGACCAATCCGAGCCGCGCGGCCAGTTCAGGCGGAACGCGCCCCGCCCCCACAAAACGGTCCCGCACGCCTTCATGTTCATCGTAGATGTTTCGGATCCGGTCGACTTCGACATCGACGTGCCGCAGGAATCGACGAATACCCGATGCTCCCCCGTGCACCAGATCGACGCTCGTCCCGCCTGGCACTATCGCGTCGAACAGGTAGCGATGACCCAGCCCCTGCTCGGTGATCCGCAGCAATTCCTCCTTGAGCCGCGAAAGCTGCGCCAGCCCGAACGCAAAGCCGGCGTCGTTACCCAATGCTCCGAGATCCCCCAAGTGGTTCGCGATTCGCTCCAATTCCAGACACAACGCGCGCATCCAGGGTGCCCGTGGAGGCAAATCCGCATCAGTCAGGCCCTCGAACGCCTGGCAGTATGCCCAGGAAAATGCAGCCGTCGAATCCCCCGATATTCGGGCCGCCAACCGGTACCCCTCCTGTATCGGCATTTCAGTGAACCGGCGTTCAATTCCTTTGTGCACATATCCAAGCCGTTCTTCAAGCCGCAATACCTTTTCGCCGACGACGGAGAAACGAAAATGCCCCGGCTCGATGATGCCGGCGTGCACAGGGCCCACCGGAATTTCGTGCACGCCGTCCCCTTCGACTCGGACAAATGGATAGACGTCCACCGCCGGCGGCGAATCGCTTTGTCGCTTGTCGTCGTCCCGCAACGGATGAAAATCGCCGGGCCATGCCGCGTGTCGGAGCCACGATCTCTCGTCCGGATCCGTGGAACGCAGGCCCGACAGGTCGGCGGCCGCTCGCTGCATCCGAGATGCGGCCGGGAACACGCCTTCAATGCCGGGATACCTGTCGTTCGGCGCCGCCACTTCATGATCAACGACGAGCAGTCCCCGCTCAATGGAGAATGCTGCGTGAACGACCGGTCCGTTCCCGATACCGCCACCGGCCCACAACGCCAGCAATTGACCCCCGCTGGCCGCGACGTCTTCCGCGACCTGACGCCATTCATCGCGCGCGACGGCAAGCGAGCGCGCGCCCACGGCGCCAGGAAGTCGCCGGCCAAGTTCGTACCAACGACCGACCGCCATTTCACCACCCACCGATCAAGCGAGCCGCGGTTCGATACCAATGCGCCAGGTACGGCGGAATGTAGAGCCCCAGCAACAGGACGAGTGCCAAATGCGAAAATACGGGAAGCAATGCGGGCGAATGCGGAAGACGTTTGACCGACGATTCGCCGAACACCATCGGCTGCACTCGACCGAAAATTGCCGCAAATGCGACCCCCAGCGCCAGCAGCAACACTGGTGTTGCCCAGGGATGCTCCTTCATCGCCGTCGTCAGTATCAGAAATTCGCTCGCGAATACGCCGAACGGCGGCATACCCAGAATCGCCAACGAACCGATCATCAGCCCCCAGCCAATCGTCGGACTCAATGTCACGAGACCGCGAATATCCCCGATCAATTGCGAGCCGGCCTTTTGGGTCGCATGGCCGACAGCGAAAAATATCGCTGATTTGGTCAATGAATGCACGGTCATATGCAGCAAGGCGGCAAAATTGGCAATCGGTCCACCCATCCCAAAGGCGAACGCAATGATGCCCATGTGTTCGACCGACGAGTAGGCGAACAACCGCTTGATGTCGCGCTGTCGCCAAAGGAAGAAGGCTGCAAGTACGACCGACAACAGTCCGAAACTCATCAACATCCCTGAAGGAAGCGAGTTGTGAAGAGAACCTTCGACCAGGACCTTGCACCGCACCACCGCGTATATCGCCACGTTCAGCAACAGGCCCGACAGGACCGCAGAAATCGGCGTCGGACCCTCGGCGTGGGCGTCGGGAAGCCAGTTGTGCAGTGGCGCAAGCCCCACCTTCGTCCCGTAGCCCACCAGCAGGAATACGAACGCAAGACTCATTACCGAGGGCTCCAATTCGTTCTTGACGACATTCAAGTGCGTCCACAACAGCGCCGTCACTCCTTCCGCGCCCAGTACCTTTTCGGCGGCGAAATACACGAGCATCGTGCCAAACAGCGCCTGGGCGATGCCGACGCCGCACAGGATGAAATATTTCCAGCCCGCTTCAAGACTGGCCGGGGTCCGATAGAGCGTCACCAGCAGCACGGTCGACAGGGTTGCAGCCTCCATGGCGACCCACATGAGCCCGAGGTTGTTCGTCGTCAATGCGACCAGCATCGTCGCAGTGAACAACTGGTACATGCTGTGATATAAGCGTAAGCGACCGGCCGAAATCCGGCCCCGCTCCATCTCGATGCGCATGTAAGGCTTTGAAAACAGCGAAGTCGTCAGCCCCACGAACGCCGTCAACGTCACCAGGAAAACGTTGAAAGCGTCGACGAAGAACTGCTCGCGCGCCACGAGCAGATTTCCTTCTCCGATGACCTTGGCGGTCAACGCGCATGCCGCCAAAAATGTGCCCAGGCTGAACGCGGAATTGGCTTCCGCCGCCCAACGCCGCGCGCCGAACAAACCCAGGAACATCGCGCCGGCCAGCGGTGTACCGAGCAGCAGCAGAAACTCCACGCTACTTCCCCTCCTTGAGCGACTCGAGGTGGCTCAAGTCGAGACTGTCGAATTGCTCCCGAATCTGGAAGAAGAAGACGCCCAGCACCAGCATCGCGACCAGGACGTCGAGCGCCACTCCCAATTCGACGATCATGGGCATACCATACGTGGCGCTCATCGCGCCGAAAAACAGCCCATTCTCCATCGACAGAAATCCGATCACCTGCGACATGGCCTTGCGCCGAGTGATCATCGTCAGGAATGCGAGCAGGATGACGGCAATCGCAATCCCGATCCCGCTTCGTGTCGCCGTCCTGGCCAGCGCAACGATGGGTTGTGCGAGGCCGAATGAAAATACGACGATCAACAACCCGACGAGCATGGTGCCGCTGATGTTCAGCAGCGGGTCAGAATCCCAGTAAACACCCAATCGGCGTATCAGCCGGTGCAGCAGCCATGGAAGGAATGCGACTTTGAGCGCAAGCGTCAACCCGGCGGACACATACAGGTGGTGTTGCCCCGTTCGCCATGCGAGCACGAGCGTCGCGAGAAACAGAATCGTACCCTGAAGCGCCAACAGGTTGACGAGTCCAACGACGCGGCGCCGGCTGAGCATCGAAAATGAAGTCAACAGCAGCAGTGCCGCGAGCGCGTTGACCAGCTGAATCGAGAATGGCAGGTGCCCCACGAATCATGCCTCCAGGAGCAGCTGGACGAGCAGCCCCAGCACCGCGAAAATGAATGCGGTAGCCAGGAATTCGGGGGCACGAAAAACCCGCAACTTGGCAGACACGGTCTCGATCAGCGCCAGCCCGGCTCCCGCAATCGACAATTTGAGGCCGAGCAACGGGATGGAATACAGGAGTGCGACGGGCCCGGCCTCGCCCATTGCGGTGCCCCAGGGGATGAACAACGCGACCCCGATACAGGCATAGTTGAACAGCTTGAGCGCTGCGGCCCACTCCATCAGCGCCAAATGCCGGGCCGAGTACTCGAGCAACATCGCCTCATGGATCATCGTCAGCTCGAGGTGAGTCGACGGATTGTCGACGGGAATGCGGGCGTTTTCCGCCAGCAGCACCATCGTAAAGGCAACACCGGTGAACGCAAGGCTCGGATAGAGACCAAGGCTCTGCGTCGCCAGACGCTCCGAAATGACCGGCAGCGCGGTGGTTGCCGAGATCAGCGATGCAACGAATATCACGATCAAGAGCGCGGGCTCTGCCAGAAATCCAATCATCATCTCGCGCCTCGCGCCGAGTGTGCCGAACGCCGTTCCGACATCCATGGCGGCAAGGGACAGGAATACCCGGGCCGTCGCGAATAGACCAACCAACGCAATCGCATCGGCAGCGGATGCGAAGGGCAGGCGGGTTCCCGCGGAGGGAATGATCGCCGCGGCGGTAACCATCGTCGCGAATACGACATACGGAGCCAAGCTGAAGATGGGTGAGGCCGACTCGGCGATCACCGCATCCTTGTGAAAGAGCTTTCTCAATCCTCGATAGGGCAGCAGAATGCTCGGGGCCCGTCTGTTTTGCAGCCAGGCGCGACATTGGTTGATCCAGCCGAGAAATAGCGGCGCAGCAGCCAATGCCGCCGCGACTGCGAGGATCTGCGTCAACCATTCCATCGAATTCATGAAACGGTGCGCCTCACAGGACGAGTGCCAGCAATGTGATCAACGTGATGAAGCTGTACAGCAGATAAGCCGATATCCGGCCTTGCTGGAGCCAGGCGAGCGAATCCGCGATCCATTGCACGATCGCCTGCAGCGGCGCATACAGACCGAGCCAGATTCTGTCAGAAATGGCGACACGATATTGCGGAATGCGATCGAACGGCGTCGGAAGGGTCCTCTGCATGCCGAAAAAGGGCTGGAAGATGTGCCGGATTGGTTGACCGAAACCTTCGGCCGTGTCCTGCATCCGGGCGTCGATACGGGCGAACCCGCAGTCCCACGCTGGAGCTCGCCGCACACGCCGATGATAGAACAAGCGAACGATCACCGTCGTCAGCAGCACGACGGTGAAGACCGCTGCGAAGAATATCGCCGGAGCATACGATGCCTGTCGTTCCGGAAGCGGCACGAGCCGCCACCACGGCGCGCCTCCAGCCGGTAATTCGCCCACTCCCAGGCTGGCCGTCACGAAGCTCAAAACGCGAATGACCTGTGTGGGGAGCAGGCCCAACGACACGCAGCCAAGTGCTAGCCAAACCAGGCCGACGCGCTCCAAGCGACCAGCGTCATGCGCCTTCGCAAGCGTGGCCTCACGCGGTTGCCCAAGAAAGACCACGCCGAAAAACTTCACCATGACATACCCGGCCAGGGCAGCGGCAAGAGCGATCAGCGCGGCGCCAAGCGGCAGCAACATGTTCACGAACGAATGCGGAACCTCGTTGGAAAGCAGGAAAGCCTGCAGCAGCAACCACTCCGACACGAACCCGTTCAACGGCGGCAAACCGGCGATCGATAGGACGCCGACGAGCGACAGCCACGCCACCCAGGGCATCGTCCGGATCAAGCCGCCCAGGCGCCCCAGGTTCCTTTCGCCCGTGGCGTGCAACACGGCGCCAGTGCTCAAGAAAAGCAGGCTCTTCATGAACGCGTGGTTGATCGCATGATAAAGAACGGCCGTCAGCGCCAGCGCGGCGAACACCGGCCGCCCCACTCCCTCGAAGGTGATGGCCAGCCCAAGCCCTGTAAACAGAACTCCGATGTTCTCGATCGATGAATAGGCGAGCAAGCGCTTCATGTCGGTTTGCGCCGCCGCAAATATCACGCCGTAAAGAGCCGTGAACAGCCCCACGGCCAGCGGTATCAAACCCCACCACCATGTTGGGTGACCCAGCAAATCGAAACTGACCCGAAGGATTCCGTAGACGGCCATCTTGATCATGACGCCGCTCATCAGCGCTGACACGGGCGACGGTGCCGCGGGATGCGCCTCCGGCAACCACACGTGGAGAGGCACCAGCCCTGCTTTGCCACCGAACCCGAAAAGCGCCAATACAAACGCGCTCGACGCCCAAACGGGAGACAATTTCGCCGCCCGCATCGCATCGAACGTGAATTGCCAGGTACCACCCTGCATGACCCCAAAGCTCAGCAAGATGGCGATCGCGCCGACGTGCGCAATCAGGAGGTAGATGAATCCGGCACGTCGAATTTCCGGGATCCTATGGTCGGTGGTGACCAGGAAATACGATGTCAAAGCCATTGTTTCCCAAGCCACCATGAATGCGTAGGCATCGTCGGCGAGAAGTACCGCTCCCATGCTTGCGAGGAACAGGTGGTACTGTGCGCACAAAAGGCCCGGCGTCGCGCCCTGACCGGGACGGAAGTATCCCGCGGCGAAGATCGAGATGCCGCTCGAGGCGGCCCCGAGCAAGAACAAGAATGCGCATGAGAGCGCATCCAACCGCATATGCATCGGCAAGTCGGGAAGCCCGATCAGGAGGTTCACCCGCTCAACCGGCGCCGACAGATTCAGCGCCGCGACGACTGCCAGCGCCAGCCCGCACACCGCGCCCAGCGGGAACAGCGTCCGGGCCACGAACGTCAGATTCCGCGGCCTGAGCAACCCCGCCAATCCGATCAACGTCCAACCGGCGATGAGAGCCAGCAATGCTGAAAGCGGCGAATTGGGGACGAAGGTCACGTTATCTCAGCGGCACGGTTTCGGGCCTTACGAGCCGGTCAAAGCAAAGAATCTCATTCTACTCCAAGTATCATTCCATTATAATCAAGAACACATGGTGTTTCATCAGCATTTCCGAGGTCTGCTTGAGCATTGAAGATCGTACGGCACGGCTGACAATACTGATTGATCCGCGCAAGAAGGCGCTGTTCGAGAAGCTTTGCGCCCAGGAAGACGCAACTCCGTCGCAAGTCGTACGGCGGCTCCTTCGGGGCTATATTGAGGAGAAACTGGGGCGTCCCTGGACGCCCGACGTGGCGCCGGATGCGGTTCCGCGCGCGCGGCGTAAGCGGCACAAAACCCGCTTGCGGCAAGCGTAATTCCATCTGCCCGCGGAGTTGATCAACAAATTCAAAGCAAAGCCTTGTTGGGCCGGCGATCGATGTCTGCTGCAGCCGCGCTCTACGACAAGCACTGGTCGCTGGTTCAAACCCCTCCCAGGGCGCCATTCCTCAATAGCTCAGCCGCAGCACATTGGCGTGCCCGATGCGTGGAAGGGTCACGATATACATCGTGCCGTACTCGTCATCGCCGATCGGCGGGACATCTTTCAGGTCCGCCAGCGTGGTAACGATTTGCGGAATCGTGTCGCTGTGGGCGACGATCAACACCCGTTCGCCCTGGCGCCCTCGCACCACCAGCCGGGCGAGGCTCGCGATGTCGTCCTGCGGTCCTTCGATTGGCGTCAGACCGAGCTTCGTCGCGAGCGGCGCAGCAGTCTCGTGGCTGCGACGCGTGGGCGAGACGAATATGGCATCGAGCCGACCGAGCGGCGCACCGTCGCCGAACATCCGGGCCAGCAGCGCCGCGCGCGCTTCTCCCGCCGCAGTGAGGTCCGGATCATCGCCCGCATCGAGATGCTTTTCTGCGTGCCTCACGACCACCACCATCGTCGAGGTCGCCGTACTCCACCGCCAGGCCAGGAATACGACCACCAGGAACGCAGCGAGCGCGCCGAGCGCGGTGAGCCCCGTCAGCCAGATCGGCGTCAGAAACGGCTTGCGCCGCAGCGTGGCATACTCCTTTTTCATCCTCCTATGATAGCAATGAAGCCCGCCTCCGCGCCTATGCCGGCCTGTATCGTGCTGGCTGCGGGCTTTTCCTCGCGGCTGGGGCGCCCGAAGGCGCTGGTGTGCATCCATGGACGCAGCCTGCTCGGGCGGCTGGCACTGGCGCTGAACCGGCGCTGGGGCCGCGGGTCCGTGACGATCATCGTGCCGCCCCGCTCTCCCCTCCATCGCCCGGCCCGTGACCACGGGTGGCGATGCCTGTCGAACCCGGCGCGCTCACGCGGCATCTCCAGCTCCATCGATCGGGGTCTGCGCGCCTGTCGATGGGCCTGCGCGGTGCTCATCGTACCGGTGGATCTCGCCGACATCGATGCGCGGGATCTCGACCGACTGCTTCGCGCCTGGCGCGGGCGGCGTCGCAGCGTGGTTGCCCGTGACCGCGATGGCCACGCGGCGATCCCTTTGATCCTGCCGCACCGACTGTTCGAACTGCGCCACCAGCTTCGGGGCGATAGAGGCTTTCGTGATTTGCTCGAACACTTGCCCGCGGGGGACATCCGGCGAGTGCGCCTCCGAGGCTGTTCGCGCGATGTGGACACGACGCAGGATCTGCAACGGGCGCGGCGGCTCAGCCGGTTTCGAAACGACTGAGTTCTTGTTTCAACGCAGTGGGATGCTGTATCCGAGCAGGATGCCGCCGTCTGCACCGGGCCCCACCGTGAACTGCCCGGCATCCGCTCGCCGCTGCTCGCGCCGGTTGAGCACGAAATGCGCCGTCGCTACCCCTAACGCAGCGCCTGCCACCGTGTCCGACAGCCAGTGCACGTTGTCCTTCATGCGCACATACGCGGTGGCGCCTGCCATGCCGTAGCCGATCACCCGCCTCACCCAGCGGTACTCATCGCCCCCGGACTCGGCAAAGACGGTGCCGATGGCGAAGGCCGCACTGCTGTGCAAGGAGGGGAAGGAACTGCCGCTCTTGCGCCAGGCATTCTGGTCGGTGGTTTCGTTGGGCCGTTGACGGCCGGCCACGTACTTGAACGCCGTGGTGGTCACGGTGGCCAGGCCCGCGGCTTCGAGCATGCTGTAGCTCTCCACTCGCCCCGCCTCGTCGTCGATCCACCAGGCATAGGCGAAGGTGCCCGCCACGAGGGCGAACGCGGGCGCGGCGTCGCGGGTGCTGTGGGTGTCCTTGCCGTTCAACACCGCCCGGTCGCCGATGGCAAAATGCGTGCGCACCTTGTCGTCGAACGCATGGGAGGCACCGACCAGCGCGAGCGTGCCGCCCACATACATCCAGTCGCGCGCATCCCAGTGGAACGGCGCGGTGAAATAACCTTTGGTATCGGCCCAGACGGTACCTGCGCCGAATTCCTCGGCCACCGAAGTTCCCGGCAGCAGCGAGGCCAGGCACAGCAGCACCGGCAGGATGCCCGCCCGCCAACGAGAGTTGGATTTACGCATGAATGTCCCGTAACGTTGTGTTCTCCGGCATCCCGGCGGCCCGGACGCGCAAGAACATATACGATTGGACATGCATTCGCTCAAGAATCAATCGTTCCCCGTGCGGTTGCGCTGCGCGGTCACCGGGATCATGGAGGGTCTCGCTGAGCACAGCATGCGCGTACACGTGCTGGTGCTCGCGATCGCCGTCGCAGGTCTGATCGTCCTGCGCGCGGAAGCCCTGTGGTGGGCGCTGCTGGCGCTGTCCGGCTCGGCGGTCATCGCCACGGAACTGGTGAACACGGCGCTCGAACACCTGGTGGATCACCTGCATCCGGAGATCCATCCACGCATCCGCATCGTCAAGGATTGCGCCGCGGGCGCCGTGCTCGTGGCCTCGCTCGGCGCGGCATGCGTGGGTCTGGCCTTCCTCATGCACGTGCTGCAGCGCTGAGTCTCAGCGCATCAACGTGATGCCGAGATAGAGCAGGTACAGACCAGCGTTGACGAGCAGCGCCCACACCGGCACACCGCCCGAGCGCACGTTCAGCCGCACCCAGACGGCGGCCACCAGGGTGATCATGACACCCGTGAGCACCTCCAGCCGGGGCGCCCAGGGGGTGAGCAGGATGCCGATGGCCGGCAGCAGCGTTCCCTGGAAGACCATCGCGCCGGTGATGTTGCCGAAGGCCAGCGTGTCCTTGCCCCGCCGCACCCACAGGATGCTGTTCACCTTCTCGGGCAACTCCGTGGCGATCGGGATGATCAGCAGTGAGAGCAGCAGGGCCGAGACGTGCAATGTGGCCGACACGCCCTGCACGCCATTGATGAAGCCTTTGGCACCCAACACCAGCAGCGCAAGGCCGATGAAGAGCTGCAGCAGGATGGTCGCCAGGTTGGTCGGCAGACCGATCTTCGATGCGAACATCTTCTCACCCGCCTCGGTGCCATGGCCATCGCGCACCAGCTCGGCGGAAGCCCGCATCGTCAGCACGAGATAGACGACATAGGTCATCACCAGCAGCATGCTCAGCAGGTAGCGAGGTTCGCGCATCTGTGGCGGCACGAACATCGCGCCCGCCGCCAGCAGGAAAGCGAAGATGAAGAAGTGCAGATCGCGGTTCAGCCCGGCGTGTTCGGGTCGCAGGTGGCCGGTGAAGCCGCGCCGGCTCAGCACCACCAGGGACATGAGACCGGTGGTCAGCGTGGAGAGCATGAGGGGGGCACCGAGGATCGAGCCCACGCCGATCTCCTCGTTCAGCGCCGCATCCTCGGAGCCTGCCACCAGCGCAAGCACCGGCACCATGGTCTCCGGAAGCGCCGTGCCCACCGCGGCGAACACCGAGCCCGTCACGCCTTCGGACAGGCGCAACCGCTCGCCGAGATGCTCCAGGGCATTGGTGAACAGCTCCGCTGCTCCCAGGATGACCAGCAGCATCAGCAGCAGTTGCATGACGTAACCGCTCACGGGCTACCACCTCGCTGGGACGCTGTCGTCGCAACGCCCCGCCCCGACCAGCATCGGATCACGCCGCCGGCGCGTCCTTCTTGCCGCGCTCGGCGATGACCGCTTCGGCCACGTTCTTCGGCACCGGATCGTAGTGCGAGAACTCCATGGTGTAGGAGGCCCGGCCGCTGGTCATGCCGCGCAGGTGGCCGATGTAGCCGAACATTTCCGACAGCGGCACATGGGCGACAACGGCGATGTTGGTGCCACGCTCGAGCTGGTCCTGGATGGCGCCGCGGCGCCGGTTGATGTCGCCGATGACATCACCGAGGTAGTCGCCCGGGGTGACCGTCTCCACCTTCATGATGGGCTCGAGCAGGATGGGGCTGGCCTTGCGCACCGCCTCGCGGAAACAGGCCTTGGCGGCGATCTCGAAGGTCAGCGCGTTCGAGTCGACATCGTGGTAGGAGCCGTCGGTGAGCGTGGCGCGGAAGTCCACCGTCTGGTAGCCCGCGAGCACACCGTCCTCCTTCTGCATCTTCAGGCCCTTCTCCACCGACGGCACGTATTCACGGGGCACCGAGCCGCCCACCGTGTTGTCGACGAATTCGAAGCCCTTGCTGCGTTCCAGCGGCTCGAAGTCGATCCAGACTTCCGCGAACTGGCCGGCGCCGCCGGTCTGCTTCTTGTGCACGTACTGATGGGAGATCTTCCTGGTGATGGTCTCGCGGTAGGCCACCTGCGGCTGGCCCATGTTGCCTTCCACGCCGAACTCGGTGCGCATGCGATCGAGCGTGACCTCGAGGTGCAACTCGCCCATGCCGCGCAGGATGGTCTGGCCCGTCTCGCGATCGGTCTCGAGGTGCAGGGAAGGGTCGGCACGGACCATCTTGCCCAGCGCATTGGAGAACTTCTCCTGGTCGGCCTTGGCCTTCGGGGCGACCGAGACGCTGATGACGGGGTCCGGGAAGCGCATGCGCTCCAGCACCACGGGGTTGGCCGAATCGCACAGGGTGTCGCCGGTCTCGGTGTCGGACAGCGAAACCAGCGCGATGATGTCGCCCGCGCGGGCTTCTTCGATGGCGTTGGCTTCCTTGGCGAACATCTCCACCATGCGGCCGATCTTCTCGCGCTTGCCGCGCGTGGAGTTCTGCACCGAGGCGCCCTTGGTGAGCACGCCCGAGTACACGCGCACGAACGTCAGCGCGCCGTAAGCGTCGTTGATGACCTTGAAGGCCAGCGCGGAGAACGGCTCATCGTCCGAGCACTTGCGCTCGCCGGTGGGGTTGCCATCGGCGTCCACGGTTTTTATGGCAGCCACGTCCGTCGGAGCCGGCAGTATGTCGATCACGGCATCCAGGACCTGCTGAACTCCCTTGTTCTTGTACGAGGATCCGCACAGCACCGGCGTGAAGGCGGAAGTGATGGTGCCCTTGCGCAGGCAATTGCGCAGCGTGTCGGGGCTAGGAACAGCGCCATCGTTGAGGTAGGCCTCCATCGCCGCATCGTCCTGCTCGAGGCAGGTATCGACCAGCTCGGTGCGGAACTTCTGCGCGTCGGCGAGGATGGCGCGATCCGAGGGGACCTGGATGCCGAGCTTGTCGGCGATGTCCGGGGTCACTTCCAGCACCTGCCACTGCGCGTCCTTGTCGTCCGAATCCCAGACCAGGGCCTTCATCTCGACCAGGTCGATCATGCCCTTGAAGTTGTCCTCCGAGCCGATCGGGAGCTGGATCGGCAGCGGCCGCGCGCCGAGGCGCTTCTTGATCATATCCACGCAGCGCAGGAAGTTGGCGCCGCTCCGATCCATCTTGTTGACGTAGCAGATGCGCGGAACGCCGTAGTTGTCGGCGAGGCGCCAGTTGGTCTCGGACTGCGGCTCCACGCCCGCCACGCCGTCTAACACCACCACCGCGCCGTCCAGCACGCGCAAGGAGCGGTTCACCTCGATGGTGAAGTCCACGTGCCCCGGGGTGTCGATGAGGTTGATCTTCTTGTCGCGCCAGAAGGCCGACACCGCGGCGCTCTGGATGGTGATGCCGCGCTTCTGCTCCTGCTCCAGGTAATCAGTCGTCGTGGAGGTCTTCAGGTCCTTGGTGTCGTGGATGTCGACGATGTTGTGCTTGCGCCCGGTGTAATACAGGATGCGCTCCGTCGTGGTCGTCTTGCCGGCGTCGACGTGGGCGATGATGCCGATATTGCGGATATCGGAAAGGGGCGTTGTGCGAGGCATAGTCGTAAGATTTCCATAAAAAAAGTTGTACGAGGCAGCGAGGCCGGACTCAACGGCAACACTCCATCGGTGCGCGCCGCGGATATCGCGGGTCGCGCATGCAATGGAGCGGTGGGGGGCCGGCCGCGGGCGCAGATTCTGACAGGCATTGCGCCGCCTGTCGAAGTTTCGCGAGGATCAATTTCGAGCGCCGCATCCTCATCGGCGCGATAGGTTCGCGACAGTCCCGGTTCCGGGGAGAAACCGAGAGATAATTTAATTTAGATTAAATATATAACTAATTGAATAATAACGTATTCTATTGCCGAAGAAAATCGAGCAGCGCCGTGGTCGTCGCGTCCGGCGCTTCTTCCTGCAGGCAATGTCCACAGGGCAGTGCGTGGCCGCGAACGTCCTGCGCCTTGTCGCGCCAGGTCGCCAGCACATCATAGGTGTCACCGACGACGCCCTTCGCGCCCCACAGCGCCAGCACGGGCATGGCAAGTCGCCGCGTATCGTCCGCCCGGTCGTGCTCCAGGTCGATGCCGGCCGCCGCCCGGTAGTCCTCACAGATGGCGTGGATCGTTCCGGGCCGCAGGTAGCATCGTAGGTATTCCTGGATCAACGGCTCATCGGGAACCCCCGGCGTACGGCTCTGCACTGCCAGATGATGCCGCAGGAAGAACTGCGCATCGGCCTCGATCATGCGCTCTGGAAGCGGTGCGTCTTGAATCAAGAAGAACCACCAGAAATAGCGTGTCGCAAAGCGCTGGTCGGTCCGGCCATACATGGTGGCCGTCGGCGCGATGTCGAGTACGGCAAGGCGTTCGATCACATCCGGGTGATCCAGCGCCATGCGATGCGCAACCCGCCCGCCCCGGTCGTGACCGATCACCGCAAATCGCGCATGGCCGAGGGCACGCATGACCTGGACCTGATCGAGCGCCATGGTGCGCTTCGAATAGTTCACATGGTTCGCCCCGCCATCGGGCCGGGACGAATCGCCGTAGCCGCGCAAGTCCGCCGCCACCACTTGATATCCCGCCTCTACCAGCGCGGGGGCTACCTCGAGCCAGGTCGCGTGGGTTTGCGGATGACCATGCAGCAACAGCACGGCTGGACCGCGCCCGGCCGTCGCGCCATGGATGGTGGCGCCCGCCTCCGTCGGCAGGTCGAACCGTTCAAACCCGGGCAGGAAGTCAACGTCATTCACCGAATCACCCCAACACCTCGCGCATTCGATCACGATGCAACGTGCCTTCCCAGCGCGCAATGGCAATCGTCGCGACGCCATTGCCGATGAGGTTGGTGATCGCGCGGGCTTCAGACATGAACCGGTCGACGCCCAGCAGCAGCGCGAGGCCCGACACCGGGAGCGAAGGGATGGAGGACAAGGTGGCGGCCAGGGCAATGAAACCGCCACCCGTCACCGCCGCCGCCCCTTTCGAGGTCAACAGCAGCAGGCCCAGCACGCCCAGTTGCTGCCCCCAGCTTAAGTTCACCTGCGCCGCCTGCGCGATGAACAGCGTCGCCATCGACAGGTAGATGGAACTGCCATCGAGATTGAACGCATAGCCGGTGGGCACCACCAGTCCCACGACGGACTTCTCGCACCCCAGGGCTTCCATCTTGGCCATGAGGCCCGGCAAGGCGCTCTCGGAGGTGGAGGTGCCCAGCACGATGAGGATTTCCTCGCGGATATAGCGCAGGAACCGCCACAACCTGAACCCGCAACACCTGGCCACGATGCCGAGCACGACGAAGATGAACGCAAGGCAGGTGGCATAGACGCCCACCATCAGCAAGCCCAGCTGGTGCAGCGTCCCGACGCCAAACTTGCCGATGGTGTAGGCCATGGCACCGAAGGCGCCCAGCGGCGCGAACACCATGATGAGGCCGATGATGCCGAACAGCCCCTGCGAGGCCTGGTCGATGAGGTCCACCAGCGGCCGGCACCGGGCCCCGGCCGCGGACAGCGCGAGGCCGAACAGGACGGAGAAGAACAGGACCTGCAGGGTTTCGCCCTTGGCGAAGGCGCCGAACACGCTGTCCGGGACGATGTGCAGCAGGAAGGAGACCACCGAGAACTGCTCGGCGCTGGCGACATAGCCGGTGACCGCGCTGGCTTCGGCCTGGCCGACGTGGATGCCGATGCCCGCGCCCGGTTGCAGGATGTTGACCACCACGAGCCCGATCATCAGCGCCAGGGTCGTCAGCAATTCGAAGTACAGGATGGACTTCAGGCCCACCCGCCCGACCTCGCGCATCGAACCCATCTTGGCGATGCCGACCACTACGGTCGTGAAGATGATGGGCTCGATCATCATCCGGATCAGCTTGATGAACACATCGCCCAGCGGCTTCAATTGTTGGGCCACGGCGGGCTGCCAATGCCCCAGCAGGGCACCGAGCGTGATGCCCACCAGCACCTGCACGTACAGGCGCCGGTACACGGGAATTCTCACCCGGTCGGCTGCAACCACGGCTGGCCCTCCCAGTGCCGTCGCTCGAAGGCTGCGATCTCATCGGCATGCTGCAAGGTCGCCGCGATGGCATCTCGCCCGCTCAACAGGTCGTCGCGCCGCAGCTCATCGAGGCTGAACGCAACGCGCGTGCCATCGTCACCGACGATGACCTGCTCGACCAGGTCCACGACGAGACGCGGGACTTTCGGGGCTGCGCACAGCGCGCGGATCTGCTCGAACGCCGGCGGCTCGAGCACCACCGGCAACAGGCCGTTGCGATAGCAATTGTCCTGGAAGATGCTGGCGAATCCCGTGCCGATGAGGGCCCGGATTCCGAACTGCACCAGTCCCCACACGGCATGCTCGCGGCTGGAGCCGCAGCCGAAGTTGGGCCCGACCACGAGGATGCGCGTATCGCGGAAGGCGGGCTGGTTGAGCACGAATTCCGGCCGCTCGCGACCGCCCGCATCGAATCGCAGGTCGTAGAACAGGCCGCGCGCGAGATCATCGCGCGTGATGCCCTTGAGGAATTGCTTGGGCATGATCACATCGGTGTCGATGTTGGCCGGCGCGAGCACCGCCGCGATCCCCTCGACGCGCGTGAAGGCCTGCATGCTTCAGCCCGCCGTGAACTTGCGCACGTCGGCGAGATGCCCAGCCACGGCGGCGGCGGCCACCATGGCCGGGCTCATCAGGTGGGTGCGGCCGCCACGCCCCTGCCGGCCTTCGAAATTGCGGTTGGTACTGGAGGCGCAGCGCTCACCGGGCTGCAGCACATCGTCGTTCATGGCCAGGCACATCGAGCAGCCGGACTGGCGCCATTCGAAGCCGGCCTGCAGGAAGATCGCATCCAGCCCTTCAGCCTCAGCCTCGCGCCGCACCTGGCCCGAACCCGGCACCACCATGGCGCGCACGTGCGACGCGATGCGCAGACCCTCGAGGATGCGTGCCGCGGCCCGCAGGTCCTCGATGCGCCCATTGGTGCAGGAACCGATGAAGGCGCGATCGATGCGGATCGATTCGATCGGCATTCCGGCCTCGAGGTCCATGTAGCGCAGCGCGCGCTCCAGGTCCCGGCGGCGCGCCGGATCGGCCTCGCGGGAGGGATCGGGGACGCAATCCGTGACCGCGGCCACCTGGTCGGAGCTGGTGCCCCAGCTCACCAGCGGCACGATGCCGGCGGCGTCCAGGTGCAGCTCGCGGTCGAAGCGTGCGCCGGCGTCGCTGCATAGCGTCCGCCAGGCGTCCAGCGCCGCCGGCCATGAAGCACCCTGCGGCGCTCGCGGCCGGTCGCGCAGGTACGCGAACACCCGCTCGTCCGGTGCCACCAGCGCGCCCCGGGCGCCGGCCTCGACGATCATGTTGCAGATCGTCATGCGCCCCGCCACGTCCAGGGCCTCGACCGTGCTGCCCGCAAACTCCACCGCGAAGCCGGTCGCCCCGGCCGCACCGATGCGCCGGATGATGCTCATGACGAGATCCTTGGCCGTCACACCCACGGGCAAGGCACCCTCGATGTGCACGCGCAGATTCTTCAATCGCTCGTAGACGATGCTCTGCGTGGCGAGCACATGCTCGACTTCCGAGGTGCCGATGCCAAAGCCCAGCGCCCCCAAGGCGCCATAAGTGGTGGTGTGGCTGTCGCCACAGACGATGACCATTCCGGGCAGCGCTAGCCCCAACTCCGGCACCACCACGTGCTCGATGCCCTGGCGCGCATCCATCAGGCCCACCATCTCGATGCCGGACTCCCGGCAGTTCTGCTCGAGGTAGTCCACCTGCCGTGCGGCTTGCTGGTCCGCGATCGCGCGCACCCGCCGCGCCGCCGTCGGATTGACGTGATCCACGATGGCGAACGATCTGCCTGGGCTGCGCACCCGGCGCTGTGCCTGGCGCAGGCCTGCAAAGGCCTGCGGGCTGGTGTATTCGTTGAGCACGTGCCGGTCGACATACAACAGCACATGGGTACGATCCAGTGCGCGGATCGCGTGCGCATCGACGATCTTGTCGTACAGGGTCCGCGGACCCGGTGCGGCGGTCCCGGCAGCCACGGAGCCACCCATCATCAATTTTCCTGCAGCAGGCGCCAGGTGCGCTCCACGCGCAGCGGCTCCTCACCCCAGGCCTTGCGCTGCTCCGCAAGCGGATCTTGAGCCAAGCGAATGGTCGTGCCCAGCTCCATGGTCGAGCGCGCGGCCGGATCATAGGCGGGCCAGCGCGGCCCACTCGCGCGGGTGGGATTGCCGGTGCGGGCGAAGGCAATCCAGGTGTCCATCATCGCATCGGCCAGGGCGTGCCGGCGCGGGTCGCGGCCCGTGAAGGCCATCGCCTCCGGCAGGTCCTCGGTGCCGAACACGAAGGGAAGCTCCATGGCATGCGCCGAGCCGAAGTTGCGGTAGGTCGAGTTGGAGCGGTACGTGAACAGGTACATGTACACGGGTTGATGCGCGGATGCCGCCTGGGCGAGACGGATCGAGGGCAGGCGCATGATGGCGTCCGAGGCGATCTGCACCACCGCATCTCCCCAGGCCGGGTACAGGCGCTGGTAGGTGTCGAGGATTTCCTGCGCCCGATCACCGGCATTGGCTTGCAGTTGCTCCATCAGCAACGCTCGGGGCTTGCGCTCCAGCCCCAGGTCCTCGACCGTGGAGAAATAGCGCATCTCCTCGAGTGTGGTGCCGATCAGGATGGGCACCCGGTGGCCGCGGCCCCCGGACACCACGGCGAAGGGCTGGTCGGGAATGACGCTGCCATCCACACTGGGCACGAAGGTTCCCAGCTCGCTGTGTGAGGAGAAGATCTGCTGCTGGACCTGCAGCAGATGCTGCATCGACTTCGGAATGAGATCCGCCGGCGTGCGCGCGCCGGCGAGCTTCATGAATTCCTCGGCCAGCCGGTTTTGGCGCTGCAGCCCGTCCTTCGAACGCGCCGAGGGCACCCCGCTCTGCAGGATGGCGCCAGCGAACAGTCCTTCGGATGCGGGCATCGACAGCAAAGCGCCGGCTGCGGAGGCCCCGGCGGACTCACCGAAGATCGTCACACGCGCTGGGTCGCCGCCGAATGCTTCGATGTTCTGCCGCACCCACTGGAGTGCCGCGACCATGTCCAGCAAGGCGTTATTCGCACTGCCGGCATACTCGGGCCCGAAGGAACCCAACGACAGGAATCCCCAGGCGCCCAGGCGATAGTTGATCGACACGACGACCACATCACCGCGGGCCGCGAGGCGCGAACCGTCGTACCAGGTGTTGCGCGAGGAGCCGACGACATACGCGCCGCCGTGGATCCAGAACAGCACGGGACGCTTGCGGTGATCGACCTTCGGCGTCCAGACATTGAGCGTCAGGCAATCCTCCGCCATGACGGCGTTGTTGTTCTCGGTCAGGTCGGCATCGATGATCTGCGGACAGGCCGGCCCGAAGTCGAGGGCCGGTCTCACGCCCGTCCAGGCCGGTGGCGGCTCCGGCGGCCGGAAGCGCTTCGCGCCGATGGGAGACGCCGCGTACGGGATGCCGCGAAAGGCGATCACCGATGACTGGCGCTCGCCCTCCACCCGTCCCGAAGCCGTCGTCGCCTGGACCCGCTCGGGCTCAGGATGCGCCGACGCCGCGCTTGCCGTAGGCGCGGCCGCCGCGCTCGCCGCGATCAGCCACCCGATGCAGGCGATTGCCCGAGCGGCCCTTGAGCACGCGTTCACTGGAAGCGATACGTGCCGGTGATCCCAAGGGTGCGCGGACGCACGGTCACCGCATAGTAGAGCGGATCGCCCACGCCATCGTGCATCCGGCCCAGCGCCGGCGTTTCGTTCAAGAGGTTGCGGCCAAAGACGGACAGGTCGAAATCTCCGATGCGCACGCCCAGCCGCGCACCCAGGAGCCTCACGGCCGGGTCCGCGGTGAGGCCCGGATCGTAGTTCGATGAGGCCGGATCACGCAATGGCGTCACGCCCGTGTCGCGTGCCGTGTAGCTGTAGTCGACGCGGAAGTAGGCGTCGTGTTCCCAGGCATGAAATCCGTACTCGCCCGACACGGTCGCATTCCACGGCGCGACGCCAAGTGAATCGCCATCCGCTGCGATGAGCGGGCGGACGCCGGTGCCACTGGCCGGTGCGCCGAATGCGTTCGAGGAGTAACGCGCGTGGGTGTAGCCACCGGACACGGCGACGGAGAGGTTGTCGATGATCCGGTACTCGGCAGCCAGGTCGAATCCACGTACCTTGGCACTGCCGAGGTTGTCCTTGTAGGACGAGGTGAAGCAGCCATTCGCCGACACGGCCTGCTGGATGTCCTGCCAATCGATGTAGTAGATGCTGGCCTGGGTCTTCAGGCGTCCACCCGCAAACTGGTTCTTGGCGCCGATCTCATAGCTCCACAGCCGGTCCGCCGCGAAGGTCGCGGGCGCCTGCAGGCCGCCGGGGCAGCCGGGGCGATCCGTCGGGACGGAGGGGTTGTTCACCCCGCCCACGCGAAAGCCCTTGCCCGCGGACAGGTAGTATAGGTTGTGGGCATCGGGCTCATAGGACAGGCCGAAGTGTGGCGTGACCGGATGCGCCGAGGGAGTCGATCCGCCGGTGAACTCGGGCGAACCCGTGCAGGCCTTGCACAACAGCGGTCCGCCGAAGAACCGCGAGAACTTCAACTCGGTGCGGGCCACGCGCGCGCCCAGCGTCGCCTTGAACTGCGGCGTCAGCGCGTAGTCGAGTTGGCCGAACAGGGCGGATTGCGTGTCCTTGGCCCATTGATCGATGGTCGCGCTGTAGATGCCATCGACCAGTCCTTCGCCGAAGATGTCCGCGATGGGCGCGCCGTAGACATCCTGCGACAGCTGCGGCAGCAACGGATCCACCACGTACTGGTTCGTGTACAGGCGCGAGGACTGGTACAGCGCGCCGGCCACCCATTGCAGGCGGCTACCGGTGTCCGTCGACTGCAGGCGCACTTCCTGCGTGAAGGAGTTCTGCCGCACGCTGGCATTGGAGGTGACGCGATAATCCGGGACCGGCGCCGTGGGCGTCGGGTCGCCGACCAGCGCAAACCAGTTGAAGGCCGAGTAGTCCGATGCGCGGTCAAGGCTCCGGTACAGGAAGGAGGTGTTGGAAATCAGTTCCGCCGAGCCGATCTTCCACTGGATCTTCAGCGCCGGCAGCGTGAACGAATCCGTCGAGGGCTGCGGCTGGTCCCAGCCCGCGTTGAACACGGCGTCCTGAGTATTCGAGATGTTCTCCCAGAAATACCCATCGTGCTTGCGCTTGCGCTGGTAGGTGATGGAGGGCGTGATGGCCAGCGCATCGCTGGCGGCGAACTTCAGCGCGGCCCGTAACACCGTGGTGCGCTCATCGTTGATGTCCTTGTCCGTGACCGTGGAGCCGGTGAAGGGCATGCGGTCCACGTAACCGCCGGCGCTCTGGTAGAACGCGCTGACGCGAAATCCCAGGCGGTCCTCGATGATCGGGCCGCCCACGGCCACACCGGCTTCGTAACTCGCATCGCCGTTCTTGGTGAAACCGCCTTCCGCCCGCGCGAGCCCGGTGAAATGGTTCAGGCTGGGCTCGGGCGTGATGAAGCGCACCGTACCGCCCATGGACCCGGTGCCGAACAACGTCCCCTGCGGACCGCGCAGCACTTCCACGCGCTCCAGGTCGAACACTTGTGGATAGACATTCTCGGTCACGACGCCCGTGCCCGAGCGCACCTGCACCGGCGTGTCGTCGATGTACACGCCCGTGGTGGAAGCACCGACGCCGGAGGCGATGCCGCGAATGGCGATCGAATTGGTCAAGCCGTCCGAGGACGGCGCGAAGTTCAGGCCCGGGGTGAAGCGCGCGACGTCATCGATGGACTTGATGCCCTGAGCGTCCATGCGCGACTGCGAGAACGCGCTGATGCTCAAGGGGATTCGGTCGATGGATTCCTGCCGCCGCGTCGCGGTGACGACGATTTCCGTGAGGTCCAGGCCACCGGCATCGGCCTCCGGTGCGGCCGACTGGGCCTGAACCGGGAGCGCCATGCCCGACAGCAGCACCCCCGCCATCGTCGAAAGACTCACCTTCATGATCGACCCCCGTGACTGTTGTCATGCCTGACGCATCATCGATGCGGTCGAGCCGACTTGGAAAGGGGAAAGGACTTGCTACTGTGTTTAGCTGCGACTTAACACGCCCGCGGGGCGCCATGGGATGGGCTTGAGGGCGTCCTGCAGGTGCCGCAGGAAGGCGTTGGCGCGCGCCGTACTGCCGCCGCGCTCGCCGAGCAGCGCCACGACGTCGGCGCTCGGCAGGCGATAGCGCCCCAGGATGCGCCGCAGGCGCCCGCAGCGCAGATCCTCGGCCACATCCCATTCCGAGCGCACCATGATGCCCAGGCCCTTGAGGGCCCAGGCCCGCACGGCTTCCCCGTCATTGCTCGACATGGCCGGATTGATGCGTACGGGAATGGTCTTCTTGTGACGGTCGCGGAAGCGCCACAGCGTCACATCCTCCTCGTTCTGACGTAGCGCGAGGCAAGCGTGCCGGGTCAACTGTGCCGGCTCGGTCACCTCGCCGTGCCGGGCGAGATACGCAGGGGATGCACAGACGATGCGCTCGTTCGGGGCGAGCCGCACCATGATCATCGAGGAGTTTCTCAGCTCCCCTATGTGAATGACGAGGTCCCAGTTCAGGTCAGAGGCAACCGCCGGCCGGTCAGTCAGGTTGAGCGTGACCGTGACGTCCGGATTGCGGGCGCGAAACTCGGCGATCAGCGGCGTGACGTAGCGGCGCCCGAACCCCATTGGTGCGGCGATGCGCAGGTGCCCGCTCACCACGTCGCGGCGATCGCCAAGGATCCCGGCGATTTCGTCCAGCCCGTCCAGCACGCCTTGCGCGCGGCTGCGCAGCAGTTGGCCCTCCTCGGTGAGCCGCAGACGGCGCGTGCTCCGGTCGATCAGTCGGCATCGCAGCCGCGCCTCGAGCTGCGCGAGCCGTTGCGTCACCGCCGAGCGCGAGACATCGAGCGATCGGGCTGCCGCCGCGAGCGATGAGGCATCCGCCACTTCGATGAAGAAGCGAAGATCGCCGGAATTCAATGCCGCCTTGCGCTCCACCACGCCTCCCGCCTGTCCGTCCCCAGTATAGCGGGGCCCATCAATTGACTGTGCGCATGCCCGCACTTAGAGTCGCACGCCTTCGTCACCGGAGATCTTCATGAGCAGATGGGCCGCTGGCCTCATGGTACTGGCTTCGATGACGGGTGCTGCGCAGACGGTACCCTGGGCCCCGGCCGTCGATCATCAGCTTCCCTCGCTGGTCGCGCTCTACAAGCAGATCCACGCGGCGCCGGAGCTGTCGCATCAGGAGCAACGGACCTCCGCCCTGCTCGCGCGCGAACTGCGGTCGCTCGGCTACACCGTAACTGAACGCGTCGGGAAGTATCCGAATCCGCAATGGACGGGATACGGGGTGGTGGCCGTGATGAAGAATGGCGCGGGCCCCACCGTGATGATCCGCGCCGACATGGATGCATTGCCGGTCGAGGAGAAGACGGGCCTCGCCTACGCGAGCCAGGTGCGCGCCCGCGACGATGCCGGTGTCGAGGTTCCCGTCATGCATGCCTGCGGGCACGATATCCACGTCACCGCGCTGGTCGGCACGGCGCGCATGCTGGCCGACCTGAAGGGCCGCTGGCATGGGACCCTCGTGCTGGTGGGCCAGCCTTCGGAGGAGAAGGCCGATGGTGCGCGGGCCCTGCTGGCGGATGGCCTGTACACGCGCTTTCCAAAGCCGGACGTGGCACTCGCCCTGCACGATTTCAGCGACCTGCGCGCCGGCACCGTGGGCTACATCAGTGGCTACATGCTGGCGGGCGCCAACTCGGTCGATGTCACCATCCGCGGACGCGGCGGCCATGGTGCGTACCCTCAGATGACCAAGGATCCCATCGTCATGGCGGCGGAGTTCATCCTCGCGCTCCAGACCATCGTCAGCCGCGAGAACAGCCCGACCGATCCCGCCGTGGTGACCGTCGGCTCCATCCACGGCGGCACGAAGTACAACATCATCCCGGATGAGGTGAAGCTGCAGATGACGATCCGCACCTACAAGCCTGAGGTCCGGGATCGCATCCTCGGCGCGGTGAAACGCATCGCGAACGGGGTGGCCGCCATGAACGGCCTGCCGGAGGATCGCGCTCCCATCGTCAGCGTCAGCGCCACGGAAGTTGCGTCACCGGTCTACAACGATCCCGCACTCACGGATCGACTGGTGAAGTCCTTGCAGAAGAGTCTTGGCGCCGACAACCTCGTGCCACTGGAACCGGTCATGGGCGGCGAGGACTTCGGTGCCTATGCCCTCGACGGCCGCCAGATTCCCACCCTGCTGTTCCGTATCGGTGCCATCGATCCAGCGAGGATGGACGAGGCCAAGTCGAGCGGCACCCCGCTGCCCTCGTTGCATTCCAGTGCTTTCTGGCCCGCGCCGGAATCAACGATCCGAACCGGGGTGCTGGCAATGACATCGGTTGCCCTCGACATTCTGGGGTCACGATGAAGCCCTGCCACCGGTGCCGCTCTGCCACTTATGGGGCGCCACCACATCGCGCAGGCGCGGGGCCCAACGTTTCCGCGGGAACGTTCTTTGTCCGCAGGGAGAACAGCGCCGAGACGGCCAGGCCATAGTCCACGCGCGTGTCCGCAAAGGCGCGCGTCGCCGCGGCCCGCGGATCGATGCTGGTGACTTCGACTCCGACTTCGGACACCGCACCCAGTCCCAGCTTTGGCGGATGAGGCGGCAACTCCGTGCCATCCGCCCGACAAAAGCGCAAGGCGCCATCATCGAGCACCTGGATGGTCATTCCCCCTTCGTGCACCGCGCGGTGGTGGTAGCGGCACAGCGTGACCAGGTTATCCAGCCGCGTCTCCCCGCCATCAGCCCAATGACGGATGTGGTGCCCGTCGACATAGCGATCGTGGTGGCACCCGGGAAAGCGGCAGCCCCGGTCACGGGCGTTGAGCGCCCGGCGGATGGCCGGCGGGATGCTGCGGGACTTTCGCCCGATGTCCAGCACATTGCCGCCCTCATCGTGGGCCAGTTCCACGAGGCTGGCATCGCAGGCCAGCCGCCGCGCGGTTTCCGCGGCAATGGAGGGCCCTTGCTCGAACTCGCAACGGCCCGCGCAGCGCTCTTTCAGCACCTGCTCATCGACGTGCACCACGATCTGCTGGCGCTCAGGCCCTGACTGGACCTTCGGGCCTGCGGCCAGGAAGCCTTCCGCCACCAGCCCCAGGGCATCGGCTCGCCGTGCCGACGGGTGCGCTGAGCCATCGGCGATCTTCAGGTCCCCCGCCGGCGAGCGCGGCAGGCACTCGAGCGCCGCCTCCACCGCATTGAGCACCAGCCGCCCGGTCTCAGCCGGCAGCCGAGCCTTGATCAGGATCGACCCATCCTCCAGGTACTCGTGGTACAGGAAGCGATGCCGCTGCTGGCGCTCTTCCCGGCTGAGTTCCTCGCACTCCTGCGCGCAGCGGTAGTAGCGCACGATGCGCTCCACCTGGCTCGCACTGCTGTGCAGCGCCGTCATCAAGAGCGCATCCTCGTTACCCGCATCGGCGATGCGCGTCACGGCCCGCACCTTGGAGTAGCTCAGCTCTCCACGCTCCATCGAGGCGCCGATCTTCGGCAGCTTTTCGGGCGCATGCGCCACCCGCAGCCGCTCACGCGCCGTGCCCAGGTCGATACCACACTGCCAGTTCAGCCAGTGAGCGCAGCTCGCGATCCCCGGCCCCGCCCAACCGTTGCGCCGGTCGAACTCGGCGATGAGCGCGAGCCAACGGCGCTCCAGGCAGTTGAGCTGGCCGGAGAGATGGATGATGTGCTCGCCGATGGTTTCCAGGTTGTTCATGGTGCACTCCATTGCAGGTTCATGAGGCTGTATAAAACCTCAGCATGGTAATCGAAACCCGATACGGGTCAATCAGTTAAGCTACGAATTAATGCTGATTTTCCAGCGAATGTGATCTCTCACATGACACGGCAGGTCGCGATCTACATCTACCCCGACGTCGAGGTTCTGGACTTCGCGGGTCCGTTCGAAGTTTTCTCCACCGCCTCGCGTGTCAAAGAGCGTCGCAATGCCAGTACGGCGCCGCCCTTCATCACGTTCACCGTCGCACGGTCCTCAGCGCCAGTCCGGGCTCGCGCCGGATTGGTGGTGTTGCCTGACCACACCTTCGAGTCCTCCCCCCCACCGGATGTACTGCTGATTCCTGGCGGCGTCGTGGATCAGGAGCTTCGCGATCCCGTGTTGATGGATTGGATCCTTCGCACCTCTCGAACTGCCAAGGTCACAGCGTCGGTGTGTACCGGCAGTTTCATACTCGCCATGACCGGCATGCTGGAAGGCAAATCGGCAACCACCCACTGGGAAGACATCGCAGATCTTCGCAGCCAGTTCCCGGATGTCATCGTGCGCGAGGGAGTGAGCTGGGTAGATGAAGGATCGGTGGTCACTTCCGCCGGAATCGCGGCGGGAATAGACATGAGCCTGCACCTGGTGGCACGGCTGGCCGGCCAGGAACTGGCGCAGGCAACTGCTCGCCAATTGGATGTGCCGTACGAAGGTTGATTGGCGGGCCATGCCAGATAGCGATGATCACTACGTTTTCGCTGTAGCCGTCCCCTAAACGTCAGCCGCCTCGCCGCCCTCGCGCGATCTTGTTGTTCTGTCGTTGTTCAAGTTGTGCTTGACGGGCGCGCTTCACCCGCCCTATATTGTCAGCACAACATCGGAACAACGGAGGATGAGATGGAGAAGCGTTACACGGCTACCTTGAGTCGATCACAGGGCCGGACTGCCTGGGCGGTCATCTTTCGCCATCCCGCGCGGGTGGACACGAACACTGGCAAGCCGGGACTTCGGGTCCGTCAAGGGCTTGGCACGGCGGTGGAAGAGGAAGCTAACGAGCTAAAAGACCAGCTCAATCAATTGCTTTCTTCGGAGGAGTTCTGGAGCCTGCCCGCAAGAGCTGAAGCCGAAAGGCGCTTCCACCGGCGCGCTGTCGAGATTTTCTATCATGGGATGGAGCCTGAGGAGAACGACTTCAACGCCGTCCGCGAAGCCGTCATTCCGCTTCCCGCATCAGACAACTCAGATTACCGGCGGGCACTCCTCCTTGGCACGACCGGAGCGGGTAAAACGACACTGCTTCGTCAATTGATCGGCACTGATCCAGAGACCGAGCGATTTCCATCAACCTCAACCGCCAAGACCACTGTTCACGAAACGGAGGTCGTACTCGAACCGGGCTCATACAAGGCGGTGGTGACTTTCTTTCCTATAGACGAGGTTCGGGAGCATCTGAATGAATGCATTTCGGAGGCGGTACTGTCTGCCTATAGGGGCGAAGACGACGGCGAGGTGCTTCGCAAACTGCTGATGCATGTGAACCAAAGGTTTCGCTTCAACTACATCCTTGGAAACGGGCCAAGCGCCCATCTGCCTGAAGACGAAGATGAAGGCGATGAAGATGATTTGGCCGTGGAGTCAGCGGAGGAAGCAGCCACGGAGAGCACGATTGATTTAGAAACCACCAACGCGCTTCTGACAAGGACGCTTTTAACCCTGCGGCAGATCGCCGAACACCAAGGTGTATTGCTCAAGGAAGAACTCGGTGCCATCGACGAGAAGGATCAACGGGTAGTCGATGAGCTGTTCGAGGAGGAACTCGACCGTCGCCTTAGAGAGGACGACCAGTTCCATAGAATCAGCGACGATCTGATGGACGAGATCGAACTACGGTTCTCCTTACTTACAGAAGGAGCCGTGCGCCGAAGCAAACAAGGATGGCCGCAATCCTGGTCTTGGGAGACCGATGACCGCCAAGCTTTCATTAAGGCGGTAACTCGCTTCGCCAGCAACCTCGCCTCTCGCTTCGGCCGTCTGCTTACGCCACTGGTCAACGGCGTTCGAGTCGCGGGGCCATTCCTCCCCGATTGGAACAACGGGCAACAGCCGAAACTGGTGCTGCTAGATGGCGAGGGCCTGGGCCACACGCCGAAATCCGTAGCGGCCATCTCAACGTCGCTTACCAGACGGATTGAAGCTGCCGACGCTATCGTTCTCGTTGATAGCGCAATTCAGCCCATGCAGGCGGCGCCTGTCGCCGCGATGAAAGAGATGATTACCTCCGGTAGTGCTAGAAAATTGCTGCTGGTATTCACGCACTTCGATGAAGTCAAGGGTGATAACTTGCCAAATGCCACCGCGAAAGAGCAGCACGTCTTGGCATCGGCTGAGAATGTTCTGGCCTCGATTGGCGAAGAACTCGGGCCCTTCGCGGAGCGCGCCCTTCGATTGAGGCTCAAGGACGCCTGCTTTTTCGTAGGGGGCATCGACGAGCATCTTGATCCGACCAAAAAATCTCAAAGGCGAACTATCGGCCAAATTCAATCATTGTTGGCCGCTATCGATGGCATCGTTGAGAAGCCGGCGGCAGTGCAGACCAAGCCCGTCTACGACCGGATGGACCTTGCCCTGGCCGTAAAGAACGCTGCCGAGAGCTTCCACGATGCGTGGTGGCCTCGCCTGGGCTTGGGTTACAAACCCGGGGTTAGCAAGGAACACTGGAAACGACTTTGGGCGCTGAGTCGCCGGCTCGGAACTCCGGGTTGGGGCGACGAATATGACAACCTCAAACCTGTTGCCGATCTCCGCAAGCAGCTTCAAGACCGCTTGTATGTGTTCCTACAGAACCCGCTTCGGTGGGAGCCGGCCGAGCCGACAGATGACGCCGAGAAGCAGCAAGTTTTCGACGGACTTGCCAATGCGCTATCGGCGAAGACCCTTGATCTGGTCGCCCGGCGTGTCCGAGCGGAACGCATGGTGGATTGGCAGGCCGCTTTTAATCAGTCAGGCCGCGGGTCGAGCTTCACGCGCGCCTCGATCATTGGAAATCAGATCTACGACCGCGCAGCGCCTATTCCTGACATGACGCCTTCGCCAGATCGCAATGCTTTCTTGCACGAGGTTGCGGCGCTAGTGGACAGCGTTTGCGCGGAAGGAGGCGCAGCGCTCGCCTAACATTTGTGCGGTCGGGCATGACGACCAAGCCCGACCGCACTACTGGTCGGCTGCGCGAGGACGGCATTTCGATTGCAGGCCGGCTGCATGCTTTATGTGAACGGTGTGAAGCATAGATGTCGATGCGTGGCGGTCACATTGCCCTGTTTCCAAGATCGCGCTGGGAGCCGGGGAAAGGGGGCGACCGATGAGGGCCAGATAAAAGGCCGCACATTGCGTCTCGATCGGTCGATTGTTTTTCCTCGGTTTTTTCGCCGATCCGGCAATGTGCGGTCCTGAGGGGCAATGTGCGCCGTGCTGTCAACCTATTGCCGAATAAGCACCTTTTGGACATTCCCCAGTCAGCGACGGGCGAGGTGCCGCATCGATTCCGCTTTCCAAGCCAAGCGCCGCATGATAGGTTACATGTAACTTATCGGGGCATGTGTTATGGCATCGGCACGGGGCGTGAAGCCCACCAAGGTAAAGGTTCAGGAGCACCGCGACCGGCTGCGCGCCCAGGGTCTGCGGCCGATCCAGATTTGGGTGCCGGATGTGCGCGCATCGTCCTTTCGAGCGGAGGCGCACCGGCAATCAGCGGCCGTGGCGGCAAACGCCCACGCGGCTGAGGACCAGGCGTTCATCGACGCGGTGTCCGACTGGAACAATGAATGAGACGGGGCGAGGTCTGGACCGTCTCCGGTGGCAAGGACTATGCGGGCAAGCCTCGTCCCGTCGTCATCGTGCAGGATGATTCCTTCGACGCGACGGACTCGATCACGATCTGCGCCTTCACTACCGATCCAGCCGAAGCGCCCCTGTTCCGGCTGCCGGTGGAACCGAGCGAGCGCAACGGGCTGCGTTCCTCCTCCCGGCTGATGGTGGACAAGATCACCACTGTCCCGAAGTCCAAGATCGGCGAACGGATCGGCCGGCTGGACGACGAAGACGTGGTCCGGCTCAACCAGGCGGTGATGGTGTTCTTGGGCTTGGCGGTATCGCCGAGAACGGGCCGGAAAGAGGAATGATGGGAAATGCCGCGACCGAGGTGAATACAGGCGCGGCGTGGCGCAATCATGGGCCATTCTGCTCTGCGCCCGTCGGCGTGATACTGACGACATGCCTCGGCCTGTCCGAAAACCTGTTCCCACCGCGTCCGAGCAGCTTGAAGCGTTGCTCGGCCATCCTTGGCCGTTCCCCGGCCGGCCGTCGAAGCACGACCCCTCGACCTGGACCGTCGCCGACGACTGGCCGGAGCGCGTGCCCATCACCGAGGCCGAGGTGGAGGTGTTCGAGCGATGGTTCGCCGACCTGTTCGATGAGCTGTTCGGGCCGGCCCGATGACTTGACCGGGAGATATGCGCCATGACCGCGCCGCTGCGCGCCGCCCTTTATCTGCGCGTCTCGACGGCGCGGCAAGCCGAGCACGACGTCTCCATCCCCGACCAGAAGCATCAGGGCGAAGCCTACTGCGCTTCGCGCGGCTACCAGCTCGTCGAAACCTATGTGGAGCCGGGCGCGTCGGCCACCAACGACCGTCGCCCCGAGTTCCAGCGCATGATCGAGGCGGGCACGTCCAAGCCCGCACCGTTCGACGTGGTAATCGTCCACTCGTTCAGCCGCTTTTTCCGCGATGCCTTCGACATGGAGTTCTACGTCCGCAAGCTGGCGAAGAACGGCGTCAAGCTGCTGTCGATCACCCAGGAGATCGGTGACGACCCGGTGCATCAGATGATGCGGCAGATCATGGCGCTGTTCGATGAATACCAATCCAAGGAAAACGCCAAGCACGTCATGCGCGCGTTGAAGGAGAACGCCCGCCAAGGCTTCTGGAACGGTTCGTTGCCGCCCATCGGCTATCGTGTCGTCGCGGCCGAGCAGCGCGGGGCCAAGACCAAGAAGAAGCTGGAGATCGACCCGCTCCACGCCGAGACGGTGCGGCTGATCTACCGGCTGGCGCTCCACGGCGACGGCGCCAAGGGCCAGATGGGCGTCAAGAACATCGTCAGCCACCTGAACCGCAACCGCATCTTCACCCGCGACGGCGGGCGCTGGGGCATCGGCCAGGTCCACCGCATCCTGACCCGCCGCACTTACATGGGCGAGCATGAGTTCAACAAGCGGTCCAAGTCCAAGGCGTTGAAGCCGGTCAGCGAGATCGTGGTCGTGCCGGTCCCGCCGATCATCGACCGCGAGACATTCGACACCGTGCAGGCGCTCTTGAAGGCCCGGCATCCCGCTGTGACGCCATCCGCCGTCATCAGTGGCCCGACCCTTCTTACCGGCCTGATCCATTGCGCCAAATGCGGCGGCGCCATGACCATCCGCACCGGCAAGGGTGGGCGCTATCGCTACTATGCATGCTCGACCAAGGCCCGGCAGGGACCGACCGGCTGCGAAGGCATGGCGGTGCCGATGGACAGGCTGGACGATTTGGTCGCGAGCCATCTGGAGGAACGCTTGCTCCAGCCCGAGCGGCTGGAAACGATCCTCGCCACGGTGCTCGACCGGCGGCAGGAGCGATCCGAGCGTCAGCGCGAGCACATCGCCGAGCTGAACCGGCGTGCAGCGGAGTCGGAAGCCCGGCTCAAGCGCCTCTATGACGCCATCGAGGTGGGTATCGCCGACTTGGACGACCCGGCGCTCAAGGACCGCATCGACGGCCTCAAGGCCATCCGCGCCCAGGCCAAGACCGACGCCGAGCGCGCCCAGGCCATGCTCCAGCACTCGGGGAGCCACGCGGTCACGCCGCAGATGTTGAGCAAGTTCGCCCGCGCCGCGCGCCAGCGCATCCGGCTCGAAGGCGGCGGCTACCGCCGCGACCATCTTCGCGCGCTCGCCCAGCGAGTCGAGGTCGCCGAAGGCGAGGTCCGCATCATGGGATCGAAGTCCCGGCTGCTCCAGACGCTCGTGGAGAACGGCGGCGCGGGCGCTGTACCCACTCAGGGACTGAAGTGGCGGAGAGGGTGGGATTCGAACCCACGATCCCCTTGCGAGGATGCCGGTTTTCAAGACCGGTGCGTTCAACCGCTCCGCCACCTCTCCGGCAGCCGGGACATTATCGCATGCGTTGAAGCGCCGTGAGCCCGCCCATGTAGGGCCGCAAGGCCTCCGGAATCGTGACGCTCCCATCAGCCTCCTGGAAATTCTCCAGGATCGCTACCAGCGCACGTCCAATGGCCACGCCCGACCCGTTCAGCGTGTGCACCGGCTCGGGCTTGCCCGTGTCCGGATTGCGCCAGCGCGCCTGCATGCGCCGAGCCTGGAAGGCCTCGCAGTTGCTGCAGGAGGAGATTTCACGGTAACGGCCCTGGCTCGGCAGCCACACCTCGAGGTCATAGGTCTTGGCGCTGCCGAAGCCGACGTCCCCCGCGCACAGCGCAATGACCCGGTACGGCAGCCCCAGCGCCTTGAGCACGCCTTCCGCATGCGAGGTCAGCAGCTCGAGCGCGGCGTAGGACTCCGCGGGCCGCACGATGTGCACGAGTTCCACCTTCTCGAACTGATGCTGTCGGATCATGCCTCGCGTGTCCTTGCCGTGCGCGCCTGCCTCGGAACGAAAGCACGGCGTGTGCGCCACGAACCGCAACGGCAGCTCCTCTGGCGTGAGGATGCGATCGCGCACCAGGTTGGTGACGGGCACCTCGGCGGTGGGGATCAGGAACAGCGATTGCTCGCCGCGCAAGGCGAACAGGTCCGGCTCGAATTTCGGCAGCTGGCCCGTGCCGGTGAGCGTGTCGCGATTGACGAGATACGGAACGTACATCTCGCGATAGCCGTGCTCACGCGTGTGCAGGTCCAGCATGAACTGGATCAGCGCACGATGCAGGCGCGCGAGCGAACCTCCCATGACCACGAACCGCGCGCCGGAGATGCGGCCGGCGCTCTCGAAATCGAGGCCCAGCGGCTCGCCGACGGCCACATGGTCCTTCGGCTCGAAATCGAAGTGACGCGGCTCGCCCCAGCGCCGCACCTCGACGTTCGCGCTTTCGTCGCGCCCCTCGGGCACCGACTCGTGCAGCAGGTTCGGGATGCCGAGCTGCAGCTCCGTGAGTTCGGACTGCAGTTGCGCGAGCGCGCCTTCCGCGCCGGCCAGCTGCTGCGCCAGCGCCTCTCCCTGGGCAATCAGCGCGGTCACGTCCTCGCCCTTGCCCTTGGCCATACCGACGGCCTTGGCGCCGGCATTGCGCTGCGCGCGCAGCCGGTCGGCCTCCACCTGCATCTGCTTGCGGCGATCTTCGATGCCGCGCACGCGATCGACATCGAGCTGGAAGCCACGCCGCGCGAGGTTCGCTGCGGTGGCGGCAAGATCAGTTCGCAGGGCCTTGGCATCGAGCACGGCAATCGCCTCACGGAAAACCAGTATGTCAGCCGCGCATGCTCCCAAAGGCGGCGCAGCATTGCAAACCGGGAAACCCGGCATCGCACCCCGTGACCTTGCGCCCGAGCGAAGCTCAACCGCCCTTGCGAGCGCGCGCCTCGCGATCGCGCGCCCGGCGCTGCTCCAGGGCCTCGCCGATCTTGATTTCCAGCCCCCGCGGCGCGGGCAGGTAATAGCGTTTCTCGGCCATGCCGTCCGGGAAGTAACGCTCGCCGGCGGCGTGGGCCCCGGGCTCATCGTGCGCGTAGCGATAATCCTTGCCGTAGCCCAGATCCTTCATCAGCCGGGTCGGCGCATTGCGAAGCTGCATCGGCACCTCCAGCGACCCGGAGGATTGCGCATCGGCCATGGCCGCGTTGAAGGCCGTGTAGACGGCATTGCTCTTGGCCGCGACGGCCATGAACACCACCGCCTGCGCGATGGCGAGTTCCCCTTCGGGACTGCCCAGCCGCTCGTACACCGAGCAGGCCTCGAGCGCGAGCGTCAGGGCGCGCGGGTCTGCATTGCCGATGTCCTCGCTCGCCATGCGCAGCACCCGGCGCGCGACGTACAGGGGATCGCAGCCGCCGGCCAGCATGCGGCACAGCCAGTACAGCGCGGCATCCGGATCATTGCCGCGCACCGACTTGTGCAGGGCGGAGATCTGGTCATAGAACTGCTCACCACCCTTGTCGAAGCGCAGGTAGGTGCTGCCGATCACCGAGGCCACCGCATCGCGCCCCAGCCGCCCTTCGGCGCCGGCGAAGTCGGCCGCGGTCTCGAGCAGGTTGAGCAGGCGGCGCGCATCGCCATCCGCGGCGGCGATGAGCAGCTCACGAGCGTCCTCGTCGAATTGCAGGTGCGAGTCGCCCAGGCCGCGCGTGGCGTCGGTGAGCGCACGATCCAGCAGGCGCGACAGGTCGTCCGCTTCCAGGCGCTTGAGCACATACACCCGCGCGCGCGACAGCAACGCGTTGTTCACCTCGAAGGACGGGTTCTCGGTGGTGGCCCCGATGAACACCAGCGTGCCGTCCTCCACGTACGGCAGGAAGGTGTCCTGCTGGGACTTGTTGAAGCGATGCACCTCGTCCAGGAACAGCACCGTGCCCTGCGTCGCGCGCACCGCCAACGCCTGTTCCACCACCGCGCGAATGTCCTTGACCCCCGAGGTCACCGCCGAGAGCGTCAGGAACTGCGCGTTGAGCCCATGCGCGAACAGGCGCGCCAGCGTGGTCTTGCCCGTTCCCGGCGGGCCCCACAGGATCATCGAATGGGGCTTGCCCGCCTCGAGCGCGCGCCGCAGCGGCCCGCCCGGGCCGACCAGGTGCTGCTGGCCGACGAACTCCCCGATGTCCTGCGGCCGCATCCGGTCCGCCAGGGGCCGGTACACCGCGCGCGCCGAGGGCCCTTTCACGGCTGCCGCGTCCGGCCCAGGCGAAGCAGCCGCTCGGTCCACAGGCTCCAGTCCCTGGCGCCCAGCCGGGCCGCGGCGAGCGCGACCAGGATGCCGATGGCGTCCGCGGCCGCATCGAGCGGATCCGCCGATCGCGTGGTCGTGAACAGGCCCTGTGCGATCTCGATGAGCACGCCCAGGGTGAAGAACGACGCGGCGATGCGGCCCCACAGCCGCGGCACATAGAGGCCGGCGAACCACAGCGTGAGACCGAAGAACGCGATGGCGTGCTCAGCCTTGTCCCACAGCAGACTCGCCACCGGCTGGATGTCGACGCGTGGCAACAGGCAGGCTGCCAGGACGAATGCCACCATCAGGTATCCCAGCGACAGCCACAGGGGCCGCAGCCGCAGGTCGTTCCTCATGAGCCGCCCGGCGCCGCACCGATCACGTCCACACCGGCGGGCGGGGTGAAGCTGAACAGCGAGGCCGGCAGTGTCTCGTTGCGCACCGCATGGGAGAAATCCAGCCGGGTGAGCTGGTTGAGCTTGTCGACGATCAGGAGCCTGGCCATCTCCCCACGCAGGAAGCCGATGCGGGCAGCGAGGAAGTCCCCGCCGGTGCGCCGCGGGCGCAGTTCGAACCAGCTCAGGCCGTCCTGGTCGGGAAGCGCCGTGATGGTGAACTCGGCGCTCACCGGGGCTCCGGAGGACAACAGCACCGCAGGCGTGCTGGACAGTGTCGAATCCAGATCGCGCACATTGGCCTGGGCGAGATCCTTGTCGTAGAACCACAGCCGGTGGCCATCGGCCAGCACGATCTGCTCGCTGGGACGGGTGTAGTCCCAGCGGAAGCGGCCGGGCTTCTGCAGGTAGAGGTGCCCCGCCGCCTTGGTGGACGCCTCACCCTTGGAGCCGACCACCTCCTGCTCGAAATCAGCGGAGTACGTGGACAGCTTCGCGAAATACGCATCGACCTGGGCTGCAGGCGAACCGGCGGCCGGCGAACCGGGCGCCTCCGCGCTCCACGCGATGCCGGACACCGCCAACGACAGCAGCAGCAGGAGACCGCGCATCAGTCCTGAACCGGCGCAGCCACCAGGATCTCGCGGCTGCCGTTGGGCTGCAGCGGACCGACGAGGCCCGCCGCCTCCATGGTCTCCACGAGGCGCGCCGCGCGGTTGTAGCCGATCTTCAGCCGGCGCTGCACGCCGGAGATCGAGGCCTTGCGCGTCTCCACCACGATCTTGACGGCCTCATCGTACAGCGGATCCTGCTCGCCATCGCCCTCCTCGCCCTCGCCGTCCGCATCGTCGGAAGGGAACCCCGGGATCGGCGACTTGGGTCCGGTGATGATCTCCTCGATGTAGGTGGGCGGTGCGCCTTTCTTCAGGCCCGCGACCACGCGATGCACTTCCTGGTCGGAGACGAAGGCGCCGTGCACGCGCGTGGGCACCGAGGTGCCCGGCGGCAGGATCAGCATGTCGCCGTGTCCGAGCAGCGACTCGGCGCCGCTCTGGTCGAGGATGGTGCGCGAATCCACGCGCGCGGATACCTGGAAGGCGATGCGGGAAGGAATGTTCGCCTTGATGAGGCCGGTGATCACGTCCACGGAAGGGCGTTGGGTCGCAAGGATGAGGTGGATGCCCGAGGCGCGCGCCTTCTGCGCAAGCCGCGCGATCAGCTCCTCCACCTTCTTGCCGACGATCATCATGAGGTCGGCGAGCTCGTCGATGATGACCACGACGAAGGGGAGCGGGGTGAGCTCGGGGATGTCCTCGACGACCACGCCGGGCACGCCCTGCTGCACCTTCTGCATCAGGATCGGGTCCTTGATGGGCTTGCCCTCGTCGGCCGCCTCCTTGACCTTGCGGTTGAAGCCGCCGATGTTGCGCACGCCCAGCATCGACATGAGCTGGTAGCGGCGCTCCATCTCCGCCACACACCAGCGCAGCGCGTTGGCCGCGTGCTTCATGTCCGTGACCACCGGGGCGAGCAGGTGCGGGATGCCCTCGTACACCGACAGCTCGAGCATCTTGGGGTCGATCATGATCATGCGCACGTGCTCGGGCGTGGCCTTGTAGACCAGGCTCAGCACCATGGCATTGATGCCCACCGACTTGCCCGAACCGGTGGTGCCGGCGATGAGCAGGTGCGGCATGCGCGCAAGGTCCGCCACCACCGGCACGCCACCGATGTCCTTGCCCAGCGCGAGCGCCAGGGGCGAGGTGACATCGTCGTAGGGCTTGGACTTGATGATCTCGCCGAGCGTCACGACCTCGCGCTTCTCGTTGGGGATCTCCAGGCCCACGACCGACTTGCCGGGGATCACCTCCACCACGCGCACGCTGATGGCGGAGAGCTCGCGCGCCAGGTCCTTGGACAGGTTGCTGATCTGGTTCACCTTCACGCCGGGCGCGGGCCGCAGCTCGAAGCGCGTCACCACGGGACCCGGCTGCACGGCGACCACCTCGGCCTCGACGCCGAAATTGCGCAGCTTGAGCTCGACCAGCCTCGACATCGCCTCGAGGGCTTCCTCCGAATAGCTGGCCTCGCGCGGCCCGGGCTCGTCCAGCAACGACAGCGCCGGCAGCTCGCTCGACTTGGGCGCATCGAACAGCGGCACCTGCCGCTCGCGCTCGACGCGTTCGCTCTTTTCGGGCACCGGTGCGGGCGGCTCGATGCGCGGTGGTGGCCGGGCGGCGACCTTCTTCTGCTCCTCGCGCACCTGGCCCTGGCGCGCCTGCTTTCGCACCTGGCCGGCCGAGAGTTCCTTCTTCTGGGCGCGCTTCGCCTGCAGCCAGGCCACGCCCTGCAGCGTCCAGGCGCCGAGGCGGTCCATGATCTCGAACCAGGACACGCCGAGAAACAGCGCGACCCCGGCCAGCCACAGCCCGAGCAGGATCAGCGTGGCGCCGAGGAAGGACAGCCCGCGCGCCGTGCCGCCGCCGGTCAGCTCGCCGACCACCCCGCCCGCGCTGTTCGGAAAAGAGGAGCCATCCCAGTGGAGCGTGGCGAGCCCGCAGCTCGTGAGCAGCGTGAGGATGAAGCCACCGGCCCGCAAGGCAGCCGACAGGCGCGAGCGTGAATCGGGCAGGCTCAGGTCCTTGTGCACGAACCAGCCCGCATAGCCCAGCATGACGGGAAACAGGTAGGCGGGCCGGCCGAACAGGAAGAAAAAGAACCCGGCCAGCCACGCACCCACCGGCCCGATCCAGTTGCCCATGGGCCCCGGCTCGCCGGTGTCGGCGAAGCCCGGATCACGCGTGTGATACGTCAGCAGTGCCAGCAACAGCACGAGCGCGAGCGCACCGAGCACCCACAAGGTGCCCTCGCGCAGCGAACGGCTCACCGCCGCCGGGAGTTTCGGCTTCTGCCTGGCCTTGCCGCTGTCGGAGGAGTCACCCACGTGTGTCTTGGAGCTTCCTTCAGGTGTCACTTTCGCGCGCGGGCGGATTTACTTACCATGGCCCGCGCGAAGATTCATTCAAAGGAAAAAAGTATACATGAGCGCCGCCCGTCACAGCCGGCTCGTCATTCTCGGTTCAGGTCCCGCAGGCTACAGCGCCGCGGTCTACGCAGCGCGCGCCAACCGCCATCCCTTGCTGATCACCGGCCTCGAGCAGGGCGGCCAGCTCATGACCACCACCGATGTGGACAACTGGCCCGGCGATGTCCACGGCTTGCAGGGCCCGCAGCTCATGGAGCGGATGCGCCAGCACGCCGAGCGGTTCAACACGCAGATCGTGCTGGATCACATCAACACGGTGGACTTGCTGCATCGCCCCTTCCGCCTCGAGGGCGACGGCGGGACCTATACCTGCGATACGCTGATCATCGCGACGGGCGCCTCCGCGAAATACCTGGGCCTGCCCTCCGAGGAAACCTTCCGCGGCAAGGGCGTGTCGGCCTGCGCGACCTGCGATGGCTTCTTCTACCGTGGCAAGCGCGTGGCCGTGGTCGGTGGCGGCAACACCGCGGTGGAGGAAGCGCTGTACCTGAGCAACATCGCCGCGCACGTGACGCTGATCCACCGCCGCGACACGCTGCGCGCCGAGCGCATCCTGCAGGACCGCCTGTTCGGCCTGGAGCGCGGCGGCAAGGTGAGCCTGGCGTGGAACAATGCGGTGGAGGAGATCCTCGGTGACGAGGCCGGCGTCACCGGCGTGCGCTTTCGCAGCACGGTGGATGGCCGGTCGAAGGACCTGCCCGTCGATGGCGTGTTCATCGCGGTGGGCCACCAGCCGAACACCGCGCTGTTCGAAGGCCAGCTCGAGATGCATGGCGGGTACATTCGGGTGAAGGGCGGCAGCGAGGGCGATGCCACCGCGACCAGCATTCCCGGTGTGTTCGCCGCCGGCGATGTCGCCGATCATATCTATCGGCAGGCGGTGACCTCCGCGGGCACCGGCTGCATGGCTGCCCTGGATGCCGACCGATACCTTGAGCGCCACCACCCCGACACTCACCGCCCGGTTTCTTGACGGCATCGCCGCCGTCGACGCTGCGCAATGGAATGCGCTGGTGGCGGGCGATGCGCCCTTCCTGCGTCATGAATTCCTGCTGACGCTGGAGGAGACCGGCTGCGTCGGCGCCGGCAACGGCTGGACGCCGCAGCATCTGTTGCTCAGCGAGGACCGCAGGCCCGTCGCGGCCATGCCCGGCTACCTGAAGTCACATTCGCGTGGCGAATTCGTGTTCGATTTCTCCTGGGCGAATGCCTATCACCAGCATGGCCTCGCGTACTACCCCAAGCTCCTGAGCGCCATCCCCTTCACGCCCGTGACCGGACCTCGACTGCTCGTGGCGGATGCCTCACGTCGCCGCGAACTGGAGGGTGCGCTGATCCGCACCGCGAAGGAGGCCGTGAAGCGGCTCGGGCTCTCCTCCTGGCATGTGCTGTTCCCGCAGGACCAGGAGGCCGCGCAGCTCGAGCAGGCCGGCATGACGCTGCGACGCGACGTCCAGTTCCACTGGCACAACCGCGGCTATGGCAGCTTCGAGGACTTTCTGGCCACCTTCACGGCGGAGAAGCGCAAGAAGGCGCGGCGTGAAAGGCGGCGCGTGGCCGAGGCCGGCATCACCTTCGACACGCGGGTGGGTGGCGAGATCGATGCCGCCCTGTGGCGCCGCCTGTACGGCTTCTATGCCGACACCTTCCACCGCCACGGTCATCGGCCCTATCTCAACCTGGAGTTCTTCCGTCGCATCGCCACCCGCCTGCCGGAGAGCCTGCTGCTCAAGGTGGCGCGCCTCGGCGGGGAGCCCATCGCCGTGGCGATCTTCTTCCAGGACGCCACCTGCCTGTATGGCCGCTACTGGGGTGCCGGCGGCGAATACCACAGCCTTCACTTCGAGGCCTGCTACTACCAGGGCATCGAGCATTGCATCCAGCGCGGATTGTCGCGCTTCGAACCGGGAACGCAGGGCGAGCACAAGGTGCCGCGCGGCTTCGTCCCCGCCTGCACGAGGTCGGCGCACTTCATCGCCCATCCGGGCTTCGCCGCCGCGATCCGCGAGTTCGCCGGGCGCGAGGCGCGGGCGGTCGAGGAATACGCGCAGGGCGTCAACGACCACCTGCCCTTCCATCGCGCAGCCGCCGACGACTGGCGGATCGAGCCGTGATGCGGCTGACCTGGTTGAGCGAGCATGACCCGCCCGGCCATTTCCCGGATCCGGAGGCCGCCCTGCGCGAACCGCAGGGCCTGCTCGCCGCCGGCGGCGACCTGTCCGTGCCTCGCCTGCTCAGCGCCTACTCGCGCGGCATCTTCCCCTGGTACGCGCAGCAGCAGCCCATCCTGTGGTGGTCGCCGGATCCGCGCATGGTGCTGTTCCCCGCTGAATTCAAGTGCTCGCGGAGCCTGTCCAAGACGCTGCGCAACGGACCGTACCGCACGACGCTCGATGAGGATTTCGGCGCCACCATCCGTGCCTGCGCGGAGCCCCGCTCCTCGGGCGCCGGGACGTGGCTCGATCCGGCGATGATCCGCGCGTACAAGCGGCTGCACGAGGCGGGGTTCGCGCACTCGGTGGAGACCTGGAAGGACGGAGAACTGGTCGGGGGGTTGTACGGGGTCCATCTCGGACGGGTGTTCTTCGGCGAGTCGATGTTCAGCCGGGCCCGGGATGCCTCGAAAGTGGCGCTGGCGCGACTGGTGGCCGAATGTCCGGCGCGCGGCATCGAACTGATCGATTGCCAGGTCGCGAGCGGGCACCTGCACAGCCTGGGGGCGCGCGAGATCCCGAGACGCGAGTTCACGCAGTTGCTGCGGCGATGGGTGAAGCCCCCTGATCCGCAAATTGCATAAAACCCGCTGTTTATGCACAATACGCCGCGTTGCGTCGGCACCACAAGGCAGCATGTCGAAAGAAGAAGCCATCCAGTTCGAAGGCGAGGTCGTCGAGACCCTGCCGAACACCACGTTCCGCGTGAAGCTCAAGACCGGGCACGTGGTGACCGCGCACATCTCGGGCAAGATGCGCAAGAACTATATCCGGATCCTCACGGGTGACCAGGTCACCGTCGAAATGACACCGTACGACCTGAGCAAGGGCCGCATCATCTACCGCGGCCGCTGAACCCCGACTCTTCCCGCAGCGAGGCTACTGCGCCGGCGACAGCAGCGCGGGCGTCGAGCCCGCCGCGGCGGTCGATTTCAGCACGAGCTTCTCGCCGTCCTCGCTCACACCCACCTCGACGTGGCCGCCGTTGGCGAGCTTGCCGAACAGCAGCTCCTCGGCCAGCGGGCGCTTGATGAACTCCTGGATGATGCGCGCCATCGGCCGCGCGCCCATCTTCGGGTCGTAGCCACGCTTGGCGATCCACGACCGGGCGCCCTCGTCCACGCTGATCGACACCCGCTTCTGCTCGAGCGCGGCTTCCGCCTCCACCAGCAGCTTGTCGACCACGCGTTCGATGGTGGCGGTGTCGAGCGCCGCGAACTGGATGATGGCATCGAGCCGGTTGCGGAACTCGGGTGAGAACAGCCGGCGGATCGCCTCCATGCCATCGGAGCTGTTGTCCATCTGCACGAAGCCCACGCTCGGGCGGTTCATCTCGCGCGCGCCCTCGTTGGTCGTCATGATGATGATGACGTGGCGGAAATCCGCCTTGCGGCCGTTGTTGTCGGTGAGCGTGCCGTGATCCATCACCTGCAGCAGCAGGTTGAACACATCCGGGTGCGCCTTCTCGATCTCATCGAGCAGCAGCACGCAGTGCGGGTGCTTGGAGATCTGCTCGGTGAGCAGGCCACCCTGATCGAATCCGACGTATCCCGGCGGCGCGCCGATCAGCCTCGACACGGTGTGCCGCTCCATGTATTCGGACATGTCGAAGCGCACGAACTCCACGCCCAGCGAGATCGCCAGCTGCCGGGTGACCTCGGTCTTGCCGACGCCGGTGGGCCCGGCGAACAGGAAGGAACCCACCGGCTTGCGCTGATCGCCCAGCCCCGAGCGCGACATCTTGATGGCGCTGGAAAGCGCCTCGATGGCCTTGTCCTGGCCGAAGATGGTGAGCTTGAGGTTGCGCTCCAGGTTGCGAAGCACGTCCCGGTCGGAAGTCGACACGGTCTTGGGCGGAATGCGCGCGATGCGCGCCACCACGTTCTCGATGTGCGAGACGGTGACCACCGGGTCGCGCTGGTCGGCGGGTTTGAGCCGCAAGTTGGCGCCCGCCTCATCCACCACGTCGATGGCCTTGTCGGGCATGTGGCGATCGTTGATGTGGCGCGCCGCCAGTTCCGCGGCCGCGCGCAGCGCCTCGTCCTCGTAACGGATGCCGTGATGCTCCTCGAAGCGGGACTTCAGGCCGCGCAGGATGTCGATGGTGTCGCTGATCGAGGGCTCGGTGATGTCGATCTTCTGGAAGCGCCGCGACAGGGCATGGTCCTTTTCGAAGATGCCGCGGTACTCGTTGTAGGTGGTCGAGCCGATGCAGCGCAGCTCGCCATTGGCCAGCGCCGGCTTGATGAGGTTGGAGGCGTCCATGACCCCGCCGGAAGCGGCGCCCGCGCCGATGACGGTGTGGATCTCGTCGATGAACAGGATGGCGCCCGGCTGCTTCTTCACCTCCGAGAGCACCGCCTTCAGGCGCTTCTCGAAGTCGCCGCGGTACTTCGTGCCGGCCACGAGCGAGCCCATGTCGAGCGCGTAGATGGTGGCATCGGCGAGCACGTCGGGCACGTTGCCCTCGACGATCATGCGGGCGAGGCCTTCGGCGATCGCGGTCTTGCCCACGCCCGCCTCGCCCACGTACAGCGGGTTGTTCTTGCGGCGGCGGCAGAGGATCTCGATGGTGCGCTCGACCTCGAGCTTGCGGCCGATGAGCGGGTCGATCTTGCCCAGGCGCGCCGATTCGTTCAGGTTGGTGGCGTACTTCTCCAGCGCCGTGCCGCCGCCTTCCGCCTCGCGCTCGCCTTCCGCGGCGCCGCCCGAGTCCTCGCGCTCCGAGCGCTCCTCGCCGCCCGACTTCGACAGGCCATGGGCGATGAAGTTGACCACGTCCAGGCGCGAGAGGTCCTGCATGCTCAGCAGGTAAGCGGCATGGGACTGCTTCTCGCTGAATATGGCCACCAGCACGTTCGCGACCGTGACCTCCTTCTTGCCGCTGGACTGCACATGGAAGACGGCTCGCTGCAGCACCCGCTGGAAGCCCAGGGTGGGCTGCACGTCGCGATCCTCGCCGGACGGCAGCCGCGGGGTGGTCTGCTCGATGAACTGCTTGAGCTCGGCCTTGAGCTTGGCGGTATCACCACCGCAGGCCTTGACGATCTCGCGCACCTTGGGGGTGTCGATGATGGCCAGCAGCAGGTGCTCGACGGTCATGAACTCGTGCCGGGCCTCGCGGGCGCCCTGGAAGGCATCGTTCAAGCAGTATTCCAGTTCTTGGCTCAGCACGGATTCAGGCCTCTTCCAGGGTCGCCATCAAGGGATGCTGGTGCTGGCGGGCGTAGGCCAGCACATGGGCCACCTTGGTCTCGGCGATTTCATAGGTAAACACACCACACACGCCCTTGCCCTTGGTATGGACCTCGAGCATGACACGGGTGGCCTTGGTGCGGTCCATGGAAAAGAACCGCTGCAGGATATCGACCACGAACTCCATGGGAGTGTAGTCGTCGTTGATCAGGACAACTTGATACAAGGGGGGCCGCTTGAGCCGGGGCGTCGACTCCTCGACGACCAGGCCGGTGCCCTCCCGACCGCGCTCGATATCGCTCATTCGGTGCTGTTATAGGGCGCGTATTCCGATATTACAAGCAGCGCCGGAACGGGATGAACTTTGGCAAGCAAAACAACTGCTTGAGCCGCAAGTCGCAGACCCTTATGATGCCAGCTCACGCATTTTCGAAGTGGTAGTCAATCGGCGACATGCTTTTTTTCACCCCGCACTTCGCGCAACATCCCTGACACATGCTTGAATCGCGGCTCCCAGCGTTGATCTCCAGGGCGTCGGTCAACGGACCGTGGCTCATCTCGATGTGTCTGGCTGCGCTGATCGCGGTGGAGCTTGCGCGGATCGGCTTGAGCTTTGCCGGTGGCACACCGTTGAAGCCGGTGTCCGCCTCCCGGCCGGTGCAGCCGGTCGCAGCCCATGCGCCGGTGGACGTGAACCGCCTGGTCGCGGCTCACCTGTTCGGGGTCGCCGAGGCGCAGGAAGCCGACCTCGACCCCGCGGATGCGCCACCGAGCAGTTCCAATCTCACCCTGACCGGCACCATCGCGACGCAGGACCCCAAACGTGGCGTGGCCATCATCAGCGATGGCGGCCCGTCCAAGGTGTATTCGATCGGCGACAGGGTGGGCGGCGCGACGGTGCATTCGGTCTACCTCGACCGCGTGCTGCTGGCCCGCGACGGCAATCTCGAGAGCCTGATGCTGCCGCGGCAACTGGAGGGCGGCCCTGCGGGACCGCCGCCGGGACCCCCGCCGCGCAGCTACGCAGATGATGGACACGGCGGCTTCAGCGTGGCGGAAAACCTGCGCCGCCGGGTGCAGGCGGAGCCTGGCCTGCTCAACGAGATCATGCGGACCGTGCCGTCCTACGACAACAAGGCGGGAAAACTGCGAGGCTTTCGAGCGTATCCGGGTCGAAACCGGCTTATTTTCTCCAAACTCGGGCTGAAGCCGGGTGACATCGTGACCGGGATCAATGGCACGCCGCTGGATGACCCCCAGCGCAGCCAGGAGGTCCTGAACACCCTGTCGAGTTCGGACCGGGCGACCATCACCGTCGAACGCGGCGGCCAGAAGCAGGATATAACGCTGAACATCGCGAACGTGGCTCAACAGGCATCCAGGGAGCTGGAGATCGATGCAGGTGCTGCACCCCCGCAGCCGCCGGCACAGACGGCTCCTGCGGAAGAGGACACCAACGAATAGCGGGCCCGGGCGCCACCCGGTTCGCACTTGGACGAGTTTCACAATGCACAGACCCAACCCACCTTCGCCGGCCCGCCGCCGGCTGAGCCGACTCGCAATCAGCCTGGCGCTGGGCCTCGCCCTGGCGGGCGGTGCCGGCATGGCGCACTCGCAGGAGCAGGCGACCATCACGCCCAATTACAAGGACGCCGACCTGAGCCAGATCATCCAGGCGGTCAGCGAGGTCACCGGCAAGAACTTCATCATCGACCCGCGGGTCAACGCCAAGGTGACCATGCTGTCGGCCACGCCGATGTCGCCGCAGGCGTTCTACGAAGCCTTCCTGTCGGTGCTGCAGGTGTACGGCTACGTGGCGGTCCCGGCCGGCAAGGTGATCAAGATCGTCCCGAACACCGACGCGCGCCAGTTGCCGGCCAATGACCTGCCGAACAGCTTGAACTCCTCCTCGGACGAGATCGTCACGCAGATCATCACGATGAAGAACGTGAACGCGGCGCAGCTGGTGCCGCTGCTGCGCCCGCTGATCCCGCAATACGGGCACCTCGCCGCCTATCCGGGCGGCAACATGCTGATCATCTCGGACCGGGCGAACAACGTGAACCGCATCGTGCGCATCATCCGGCGCATGGACGAGGCCGGCGATGATCCGGTCGATGTGGTGCTGTTGCAGAACGCGAGCGCCAACGAGATCGTGCGCATCGTCAACCAGCTTTACCAGGCCCAGGGTGGCGAAGGCGGCGGCGGTGGTGCGGTGAAGATGGTCGCCGACGAGCGCACCAACAGCGTGCTGATCAGCGGTGAGAAGGCCCAGCGGCTGCGCCTGAAGGCGCTGATCGTCAACCTCGACACCCCGCTCGAGTCCGGCGGTGACACGCAGGTGCGCTACCTGCGCTACGCCGATGCGGAGAAGATCGCCGAGAAGTTGAAGGGCCAGGCCACCGCCACGGCCAAGGCACAGGCAGGCGCCACCTCCAACGCCGCCGGCGCCGCCAACCTGGATTCCAGCGCCACCATCTGGGCGGACCCCGCGACCAACGCGCTCATCATCACCGCGCCGCCGAAGATCATGCGCTCGCTGATGGCGGTGATCGACAAGCTCGACATCCGCCGCGCACAGGTCGAGGTCGAGGCCATCATCGTCGAGGTGGATGCGAACAAGTCCTCGAACCTCGGCGTGCAATGGGCCGTGTATGGCCAGGGCAACACAGCGGTCCCCGGTGCCGTATCCAACCTGCCCGGAAGCGGCGCCAGCATCGTCGATCTGATCGGCGCAGCCGCAACCGGCAATGCTGCGGGCCTCACCAGCAAGGTGCTGGGCACGGGCGCCACGCTTGCCGTGGGACGCTACAACAAGGACAGCGGCACCAATTTCGCCGCGATCCTGCAGGCGCTGCGCAGCGATGGCTCGAGCAACGTCATCTCCACGCCCACGCTGACCACCATGGACAACCAGGAAGCAGAGGTGAAGGTCACCACCGATGTGCCGTTGATCACCGGCTCCTACGCCAGCACCAACAGCCAGTCGAGCAGCGGCGTGAACCCCTTCCAGACCATCCAGCGCCAGGAACTGGGCACCATTCTCAAGGTCACTCCCCAGATCAACCTGGGGGATTCAGTGACGATGAAGATCGAGCAGGAGGATTCCGCGCCCGGCGCAAAGCTCCAGGACTCGGCCGACATCTCCACGATCAAGCGATCCATCAAGACAACCGTGCTGATCGAGGACGGCGGCATCGTGGTGCTGGGCGGCCTGATCTCGGACACCGTGAGCGAGAGCCAGTCGCGTGTGCCCTTCCTCGGCCGCATCCCGCTGCTGGGCGAACTGTTCAAGTCGCGCAGCGGCTCGCGCCAGAAGAAGAACCTGATGGTCTTCATCCGGCCGAAGATCCTGCGCGATGGCGCCGAGACCGCCATCGCCACGGGCGACAAGTACAACTTCATGCGCAACCAGCAGCGCGACCAGGGCAAGGGCATCACGCTGCTGCCCGGTGAGCGCCAGCCGGTATTGCCGGTGCTGCCGCCCACACCGCCCGTGTCCCTGCCGCCGGCGGGCCCGGCCAAGCCCGGCGTGACGGCGCCGACACCCGGCCCGGACACGGCGCCCGCCTCGGGGCCCTCGGCGGCCCCGGCGAGCACCACGCCCGAGGCCGCCAAGCCGCCGGCGACCGAGCCGCCGAGCCCGTAGCCGTGAACGCCTCGCTCCAGGAACCGGTCGAGCGCAAGCTCTCCTTCCCCTTCGCCAAGCGCCACGGCGTGCTGGTGCGTGGGGTGCTGGAGGGCTCGGCGGATGTGGTGTGCCGGCCTCACGTGACGCCGCAGAGCCTGGCCGAGGTGCGGCGTTTCATGCGCCTGCCGCTGAAGGTCACGCGGGTGTCCGCCCCTGAGTTCGACGAGATGCTGCGCCGGGCCTATGAAGCGGGCTCTGGCGTCGCCATGCAGATGCTCGAGGGGCTGGACGACAACACAGATCTTGCGCACCTGGCCGAAGGCATTCCGGAGACCTCGGACCTGCTGGAGAGCGATGACGAGGCGCCGATCATCCGGCTGATCAACGCGCTGCTGACCCAGGCGGTCAAGGAAAACGGCTCGGACATCCATATCGAGCCCTATGAGAACCGGCTGGTGATCCGTTTCCGCGTCGATGGCGTGCTGCGCGAGGTGCTGCAGACCAAGCGGGCCGTGGCGCCGCTGGTGGTCTCGCGCATCAAGGTCATGTCCAAGCTCGACATCGCCGAGCGCCGGCTGCCGCAGGACGGGCGCATCAGCCTGCGCATCGCGGGGCGCGCCGTGGACGTGCGCGTCTCCACGCTCCCGTCCGGCCATGGCGAGCGCGTGGTGCTGCGACTGCTCGACAAGCAGGCCGGACGACTCGACCTGGGCGCGCTGGGCATGGATCCGCGCACGCGCGACACCATGGACGAGATCATCCACAAGCCGCACGGCATCATCCTCGTGACCGGTCCCACAGGCTCGGGCAAGACCACGACGCTGTACGCGGCGCTGGAGCGCATCAACGACAACACGCGCAACATCATGACCGTCGAGGACCCGATCGAGTACTACATCGACGGCATCGGCCAGACCCAGGTCAACACCAAGGTGGAGATGACCTTCGCGCGCGGCCTGCGCGCCATCCTGCGACAGGACCCCGATGTGGTGATGGTGGGCGAGATCCGCGACCTCGAGACCGCGCAGATCGCGGTGCAGGCGAGCCTCACCGGCCACCTGGTGCTCTCCACGCTCCACACCAACACCGCCGTGGGCGCGGTGACACGCCTGCGCGACATGGGCATCGAGCCCTTCCTGCTTTCCTCCTCGCTCATCGGCGTGCTGGCGCAGCGCCTGGTGCGCGTGCTCAATCCCGACACTCGCCAGCCCTTCAAGGCCGGCGAGTACGAGCGCCGGCTGCTGAACCTGGGACCCAACGAGGAAGCGGTGACGCTCTACCGTCCGAGTTCCGAACCGGGCAGTGGCTATCGCGGCCGCACCGGCATCTACGAGCTGATCGCGGTCGATGACCACATGCGCACCATGATCCACGATGGTTCCTCCGAGCAGGAGCTGGAGCGCTACGCGCGCACCGCGAGCCCCAGCATCCGCGATGACGGGCGCGCCAAGGTGCTCGCGGGCGAGACCACGCTCGAGGAGTTGTTGCGCGTCACCCGCGAGGATTAGCATCCACGCATGGGTGCGTTCGAATACACGGCACTGGATGCCGGTGGCCGTGAGAGGAAGGGGCTGATCGAGGGCGACACGCCCAAGCACGTCCGCCAGCTGCTGCGCGAGCGCCAGCTCCTGCCCGTCGATGTGCGCGAGGCGGCGCAGAAGGAACTGGCCCGGGGCCGCTCCAGGAGCCTGTTCCGGCGCGGCGTGTCCACCCTGGACCTTGCCATGGTGACCCGCCAGCTCGCCACGCTCCTGCGCTCGGGGCTCCCCCTGGAGGAAACGCTGCAGGCGGTGGCCGAGCAGACCGAGAAGCCCCGCATCCAGAGCATCATCCTCGGGGTGCGCGGCAAGGTGGTCGAGGGCCATCCGCTGGCCGACGGCCTGAAGGACTTCCCCCAGGCATTCCCGGAGATCTACCGCGCCACCGTCGCGGCAGGCGAACAGTCGGGCCGGCTGGATGATGTGCTGGAGCGGCTCTCGGACTACACCGAGTCACGCCAGCTCATCCGCCAGCAGGTCACCAATGCGCTGGTGTACCCGATCGTGCTGGTGGTGCTGTCGGTGGCCATCGTCTCCTTCCTGCTGGCCTACGTCGTGCCACAGGTGGTCGCGGTGTTCGAATCCAGCAACCAGGTGCTGCCGCTGGCCACGCGCATCCTGATCGGCGCCAGCGACTTCGCGCGCCACTACTGGTTCTACGCCCTGGCCCTCATCGGGGTCCTCGCCTGGCTGTTCCTGCGCTGGCTGAAGGCCCCTGCCGCGCAGATGCGCTTCGACGTGCTGCTGTTGCGGATTCCCCTGATCGGAAAAGTCATCCGCGGACTGAACACCGCGAGGTTCGCCCGCACCTTGAGCATCCTCACGGCCAGCGCGGTGCCCGTGCTGGAAGCGTTGCGCATCTCGGCGGACGTGGTGACCAACCTGCCGATGAAACAGGCGGTCAGTGATGCCGCCCTGCGGGTGCGCGAGGGCGCGCCCATAGGCCGGTCGCTGGCGGCGAAGAAGATTTTTCCGCCGATGATGATCCATCTCATTTCCAGTGGCGAGAGCAGCGGCGAGCTCGAGAAGATGCTCGAAAGGGCCGCCACCAACCAGGAACGCGAGATGGACAGCCTGTTGTCCACGCTGACCAACCTGCTCGGACCGCTGATGATCGTGGTCATGGGATCAATCGTCATGTTCATCGTCATCGCCCTCTTGCTGCCCATCTTCCAGCTCAACGACCTGGTCCGCTGAAAAAGCGTGACGCAGGGCTATTGCCCAAGGGTGGATCTTTCGTTTATAACGCGGCGCTATCAGCACCTGTGGCAACACGTGAGATGCCTGACTGATGAGCGAGAAAGCCGACGCCGACGAGTTCGACGAGGACGATGGCGAGGAGTCCTCGAACGAGACTGATGATGCCGACCTGGATCACCTGATCCGGGATGTGGAGAAGCAGCGGCGTCGTGCAGCCAAGGGCGGCCAGGAACCGACCTGGCGGCGGCTGGAGCGCGTGATCGAAGAGAAGCGAACCGCCGAGTTGCTGAGTGATTTCGAGGACTACGACATCAGCGATGACGAGTCCGGAACCGGGCCCCGCGGCAAGGTCGCCCGACGGCGCTGACGCCTTCGCGGCGGGCGGCCGGCTTCAGGCGGTTTCAGGCGGTTTCAGGCGGCCTCGATCTGCCGGCCCCGGCGCAGCACGCCCACCACCACACCTTCGATGATCATCGGTTCGGCCTTGAGGTCGACCCGGATCGGCTCGAAGTCCGCGTTCTCGGGCATGAGCCAGACGATGGGACCCTCCTGCTTGTAGCGCTTCACGGTGACCTCGTTCTCCAGGCGCGCCACGACGATCTGGCGGTTGCGGACCTCGGCGGTGCGATGCACCGCGACGAGATCCCCGTCGAGGATGCCGGCATCGCGCATGCTCATGCCCTGGACCTTGAGCAGGTAGTGCGGGCGCGGCTGGAACAGCGCCGGATCGATCTGGTAGCGGGATTCGATGTGCTCCTCGGCGAGGATGGGCCGGCCGGCGGCCACCCGGCCCACCAGCGGCAGGCCGAGCTGCTCACGCAGGATGTCCTTGAGCTGGATGCCACGAGAAGCGCCGGGAATGAGGTCGATGACCCCCTTGCGCTGCAGGGCGCGCAAGTGTTCCTCGGCGGCGTTGGGAGAGCGGAAGCCCAGGGTTCGCGCGATCTCCGCGCGCGTCGGCGGCATGCCGCTTTCGTGGATGGCGTCCTGGATGAGCCTGAGGATCTGCGTCTGCCGCGGCGTGAGATCTGACATGGAAGGCTCCTGTATATAAACCCACTATCTGATAGTATATACAGGTCGTTGCCAATGGCAACTGTCGTAGCGGGTGGCCGGCGGCGCGAGAAACGCCGCCGGCATTTTTTCACCGCTAGTGCCGGTAGGTCACCGTCAGACCGATGGTCCGCGGCCGGAAACCCGACTGGTCGAACTGGATCAACGACGCATCGTTCGGGTCGAGTCCCGCCTGCGAGTGCGTGAAGTAGGTCGGCGTCTGCTTGTTGAAGAGGTTGTCGATGAACGCCGAGATGGTCCAGTCATTCAGCGTCACACCGGTACGGAACGAGACGAACTGGGTCTTTGGCAAGCGGTAGGTGAACTGGTCGTACTGCGCATCATTGCGCCAATTCTGCGCCGGCGTCGGCCGGTTGTTGCGGCTCGAGTACTCGTAGTCGATGCGCGCATACCAGGGCAGCCCGTAACCCTGGAAGTCGTACTCGGTGCCCACCGCGATGGTCCAAGGTGCGCCACCCACGGTGTCTCCATCGGTGGTGTAGGTGGTACGCACCAGCGGATTGGTGGGACCCACCGGCAGCGTAGGATCCTCGGGAGCTTCCGTGTACAGACCCTTGTAACGCGCCTGCGTGAAGCCGATCGCCGTCTCCGCCTTCCAGTGATCGGTGATGATGATATCGGCTTGCAAGTCGAAGCCCTTCACCGTCGCCTCACCCAGGTTCTTGATCGAGGAGATCTGACATCCCGGATCGACGAAGGTCTGCTGGATGTTGGTCCACTTGATGAAGTAGGCGCTGCTGGCGAGGCGCAGCCGGTTGAACAGCAGGTTCTTCGCGCCGACCTCCAGGCTCTTGAGCGAATCCGAGTTGTAGGCGCCCGATGAGGGGAACTGGCAGCCGGCGTTGCCCGGCAGCGGTGGATTGGCCCCGCCCACGCGAAAGCCCTTCGCCGCTGTCATGTAGTACAGGTTGTGGGGATCGTACTGGAAAGACAAGCCGAACTTCGGGGTAAAGGGCTTCTCGGCCTGGTTGCCGGCCGAATCCAGCGGGCCGCCGTTCTGTGCACCATCCGAGTGACCGATGAAATCGAACTTGGTCTTCGAGTAGCGCGCACCGGCCGTGAACTTGAGCCGGTCGGTGATGGCGTAGGAGCCTTCGCCGAAGATGGCGTACTGGCGATCGTGCGAAACCAGGTCGTTGATGTAGGAGTCCTGGTTCGGGCCATACAGGTTCGGCAGCAGCGGGTCCAGGTCATACACCTCGAAGTCCGTCATGCCGAACAGCGCCTGGAACAGCGCGGGCTCCATCGGGTCCATGATCTCCTCGACGCTCTGCTGGCGGTTCAGCGACAGGAACAGGCCCGCCGTCCAGTTGAAACGCGCGTCCGGATCGTTCGACTGCAGGCGGAACTCCTGGGTGATGTTCTCCTGTTTGTTGGTCACGCGCGCCGGCGAGTGGTAGTTCTCGAAGCCGGCGGGCAGCCGGGGGCCGTGCGAGGTGAGCAGCGGATACATGTTCGGATCGACGAACGGCGCACCCAGGATGTCCGGGAAGTTCTGGTAGAAACTCAAGTTGTAGATCGTGCCGTCGTAACCCGACAGTTCGGTGCGGTGGAAGTACGAGGTGTTGGAGATCAGCCGCACCTTGCCCAGGTCCGCATCGACCTTGATGCTCGACAGGTAGAACTCGTCGGGCTGGCGGCGCGGATCGGGATTGGTCGAAAGGAAATTGCCGCTGCCAGGATCGGAGATCACCGAGTTGTACGTCGAGAAATCGTGGGACTTGCGGTTCTGGTAGAGCACGGACGGGGTGACCTGCACGTTGTCGGTGGGCGCCCAGGTGGCGGCCAGGCGCAACTGCACGGTGCCGGCGTGGTTGGTGTCCTCGTCGACGATGTTGCCCGTGGTCGCATCCTGGCGGTCGATCCAGCCGCCATCCCGGCGATACCAGGCGCTGGCGCGAAACCCGAGCTTGTTCTCGATGAGCGGGCCGCCACCGGCGACACCCGCCTCGTAGTTGGCCTCGCCATACTTGGTGAACGAAAGCTCCGCGCGGCCGTAGCTGCTGAACCTGGTCAGGCTGGGCTGCGGAGTGATGTAGCGGACGGTGCCGCCCTCGGAACCCGCGCCGAACAGCGTGCCTTGCGGGCCGCGCAGCACCTCGACGCGCTCGAGGTCGAAGATCGCCGGCAGCGCATCGTCGTTGTTGAATCCGCCGAGGCTGCGAATCTGGATGGGCGTGTCGTCGATGTAGATGCCGGTGGTACCGGCGCCCGCGTTCGAGGCGATGCCACGGATGGAGATGTCGTTGGTCTCGTTCGCGCCGAACGACAGGCCCGGCGTGAAGCGCGCGACGTCCTGGATGCTCTTCACGCCGATGACGTCCATTTTCTCGGCGGTGAACGCGCTCACGCTCACCGAGACCTTGCTCAGGGATTCCTCGCGCCGGGTGGCGGTGACCACCACTTCCTGCAGTTCAGCGCCGGCCGCGGCCTCCTGCGCGAGCACGGGAACCGGTGCCGCACCGGCCGAGACGAGCAAGGTCGCCGTCGCGGCGAGCCAGCCCCTGTTGCATCGTGGATACAGAGAATTCGAACGTCCGCCCTTCATCATTGCTTCCTCCGACATGTTGTTCCGCTCCCCGCTCTCGTGGAATTAACAGATCGATTCTTTTTTGGTGGAACGTGAACCTGCCAGGTGACACGTTAGACCGCGCCCGCCACAAACGCAATTTGTATCGTGACCGCCACAGTCGGTTGACGACCGCGGCATGCTCGCGGTAGCGTCGCAGCCCACCCTTAAAGCACGATCGCCCGGGGCTTCCATGTCCAGCACCACCGTCCCACCGGCCACCATCACCCGGCGGGATTTCCTCGACGGGGTGGCGCTTGCGGTCGGTGCGACGGTGGCAGGAGCGGCGCCGGCCGCACCCGCATCACCGCCGCCAGCAGCGCAGGACGCCCAAGGCTACTACCCGCCCCGGCTGCAGGGATTGCGCGGCAACCACCCCGGCAGCTTCGAGGCCGCGCATGCGCTGCGCGATGGCGCGCAGCCACCACCGGCGACCCCGCTGCCCGAAAGCTACGACCTGATCATCGTCGGTGCGGGCATCAGCGGCCTGGCGGCGGCGCATTTCTACCGCGAGCGCGCGGGCCGGAACCGCCGCATCCTGGTGCTCGACAACCATGATGACTTCGGCGGCCATGCCAAGCGCAACGAGTTCGACCTGGGCGAGGGCCGAATCGGGTTGCTGAACGGGGGCACTCTGCTCATCGACAGCCCGCGACCCTATGGCCCCGTGGCCGCAGGACTGCTCGCCCGGCTCGGGGTGGACGTGGCGGCCATCGCGGCACGCATCGAAAGCCCGCGCTTCTACGAGCAGCTCGGCCTGTCCACCGGGGTGTTCTTCGATCGCGCGCATTTCGGCGCCGACAAGCTGGTCACGGGCACCGACCGGCGTCCGATGGCGCAGTGGCTAACCGAGGCGCCCCTGTCCTCGCGCGCGCGTGAGGACATCCTGCGCATCGAGACCGGCAGCGAGGATCACTTCCCGGGCCTGTCATCGGACCAGAAGAAGCAGCGGCTGGCGGGCATGAGCTATCGCGATTACCTCGGCAAGGTCGTGGGCGCGGATCCCGCCGCCCTCGCCTTCTACCAGCAGCGCACGCAGGGCGAATGGACGGTGGGCATCGATGGCCTCTCGGCGCTCGACTGCTGGGGCGTGGGGCTGCCCGGCTTCGGCGGACTCGCCCTGGCGCCGGGATCGACGCCGCAGATGGGGTACACGGCCGCCGGCTATGCCGACACCGGCGGCTCGCCGAAGCTTCACTTTCCCGATGGCAACGCCACACTCGCGCGGCTCCTGGTGCGAAGGCTCCTGCCGGAGGCGATCCCGGGATCGAACGCCGGGGACATCGTCACCGCGCGGGTGGACTACGCCCGGCTGGACTCGCCGCGATCGACCACGCATATCCGCCTCAACAGCATCGTGACCCGCGCCCGCAACATCGGCCGCGGCGCCGCCGCGCACGTCGAGGTCGACTACCTGCGGGCCGGACGCACCTGGTCGGTGCGGGGCCGCGACTGTGTGCTGGCCGGCTACAACATGATGATCCCCTTCCTCGTGCCGGAGCTGCCCGCGGAGCAGAAGCGCGCCCTGCACAGCCTGGTGAAGGAACCCCTGGTGTACGTGAGCGTCGCCCTGCGCCACTGGCGCGCGTTCCACGAGCTCGGCATCCACCGCATCAGCTTTCCCGGCGGATACTTCAACTCGCTGCACCTGAACCCGCACGTCAACGTCGGCGGCTACCGCAGCCCCACCTCCCCCGAGGAGCCGATCCTCGTACACTTGACGCGCACGCCCTGCCAGCCGGGCCTTTCCTACCAGGACCAGAACCGGGCCGGCCGCGCGGAGATCCTCGCAACCGGTTTCGAAACCTTCGAGTCGCATGTCCGCGACCAGATGGTCCGCGCGCTCGCCGGCGGTGACTTCGATGCGGATCGCGACATCCTCGGCATCACGGTGAATCGCTGGCCGCATGGCTATGCCCGAGAATACAACCCGCTGTTCGACCCGCCGTTGCCGCTGGAACAGCAGCCGCACGTCATCGGACGGCGCCGCTTCGGACGCATCAGCATCGCCAATTCGGATTCGGGCGCCGCGGCTTACACCGACTCGGCCATCGACCAGGCACATCGCGCCGTCGATGAGGTGCTCACGGGTTGATTCGAATTTTTTGCAATTTTTCTGGTGTTGATTCCCTCTCCGCAGTTTCGCTGCGTGCCGCTCTCCGGTATCATCAAAACTGTCGCCAAGGCCAGACATTCACGTTTTTCTTGTTGCAATCACGGCGCAGTTTTGGCCTCATGTACAGCCGTGTTGCGACGCGGGTGAGCCCTAGCGAGAGTGCGGGCGGGCCGGCTGAGTGACTTTTTGATCTATGGACTTCTGAACAAGTGCAACAACCCCAGGGGAATTCTATGAAACTTGCCACCACGCTTAAGATCACGGCCGCCGCCGCCTGCTTTGCAGCCTTGGCCGGATGTCAGGATCTGAAGCCCATCCAGCAGCAGATCGACGATCTTAAGGCCCAGGTCAGCAAACTGTCCGGCGATACCGCGAAGGCGTCCAGCGACGCTGCGGCCGCCAACAGCGCTGCGGCTTCCGCATCGCAGGCTGCGGCAGGCGCCCAGAGCACGGCCAACCAGGCCCTCTCCACGGCCCAGTCGCACCAGTCGGCCATCGACGCGATCAACGAGAAGATCGACCGCGTGTTCAAGAAGTCGGTTTCCAAGTAAGAAACACGCCTTTCTTGAAGACCTGAATCTTCAGGTCTGCCAAGCGAACGCCGCGCATCCGCGCGGCGTTCTTTTTTCGCAGATGCGGAGCCCTGTTTCGCCGCGCCGCCACCGGCCCCGCCGGAAGCGGCTGGACCTCGGAGCTCAGCGGCCTCGCCGGGCTGGCTTCTCGGGTTCGACCCAGCGGTCCACGGAGATCCGCACCGGTTCGCCGCGCTGCTCGTTGAAGGCACGCTCGGCCGCATCCCAGTCGATGATCACACTCCGCTGCGATGTCGCGGCGACGATCTGCCGGGTGAGTGAGGTGAGGTCCTCGACGTCGCCGGCCTCCGTGCCATCCAGCGGGTGGTGCACCTCCAGGTACAGCACGCCATCCTCGCTCCAGCCCGTCTTGATGCGCTGATTGATGATGCGCACCGCAACCCCGACGGGCACTTCGCCGAACAGGGTCTCGATGTCCTCCGGATAGAGCCGGATGCAGCCGTTGGTGATCTGCAATCCCACGCTCACGGGCTTGTTGGTGCCGTGGATGAGGTACGAGCCGCTCGGTATCCCCAACCGCAGGGCGTACTCGCCCAGCGGGTTCTCAGGTCCTGGTGGCACGAACGCGGGCAGCGGGTCGCCTTCCTGCACATGACGGTCGCGGATCGACTTGGGCGGATACCAGGTCGGCTTCTTCTGCTTGCCCACGACCTTGGTCACACCCAGCGGCATGGTCCTGCCCACCTGGCCCACGCTCACGGGATAGGTTTCCACCAAGGGCTTGCCGCTACGGTCCTGCCGGAAGTAGTACAGCCGGCCTTCGGAGAGGTTCACCACTATCCCTGCGCGCGGCACGTCGGGCACGATCCGCTGGGTCGGCAGGTTGATGTGCGTGCCTTCGCCGGGGAGCCACGTGTCCACGCCCGGATTGGCGGCGACGATGGCATCGAACCCCAGGTGGTGGAGCCGCGCGATGTCCGGCAAGGTGTCCTCGTGGTGCGAGAGCATCATGCCGGGCTCGCCGATCAACCCCTGCTGCGGGCCGAGCGCGAAGACCTCCGCCCGCGCAAGCGGTGGCATCGAGACCAGCAGAAGGCTCCCGAGGAGGCAGTGAACGGTGCGCATGGCTACAGCCGCAGCAGCGCCGATCCCCAGGTGAAACCGCCGCCAAAGGCCTCCAGCAACAGCAGCTGGCCGGGCTTGATGCGGCCATCGCGGATGGCGGTGTCCAGGGCGAGCGGCACCGAGGCCGCCGAGGTGTTGCCGTGGTGCTGGATGGTGACGATCACCTTGTCCATCGACAGGCCCAGGCGCTTCGCCGTGGCTTCGATGATCCGCAGGTTGGCCTGGTGAGGCACGAGCCAGTCGATCTGGTCCTTGGTCAAGCCATTGGCCTGCAGCGTCTCCAGCGCGATCTTGCCCAGGTTGCTCACCGCGAGCTTGTAGACCTCGTTCCCCTTCATGCGGATGAAGGCCTGGTTCCGGCGCACCAGGTCGAACCCCGCCGAGATGCCGTCGGGATAATACAGCAGGTCCTTGTAGTGGCCGTCGGCATGCAGGTGCGTGGAGATGATGCCGGGCTGATCGGCGGGCTTGAGCACCACCGCTCCGGCGCCATCGCCGAACAGCACGCAGGTGGCGCGATCGGACCAGTCGACCATGCGGGTGAGCGTCTCGGCGCCCACCACCAGCGCGCAGCGCGCATCACCCAGCCGGATGAACTTGTCGGCCACGCCGAGGGCGTAGATGAAACCGCTGCAGGCGGCTTCCAGGCTGAAGGCCGCGCAGTTGTGGATGCCCAGCCGCTGCTGCAGCAGCGTGCCGACGTTGGGAAAGACCAGATCCGGGGTGGTCGTACCGACGCAGATCAGGTCGATGTCCGCGGGTCCCACGCCGGCCGCCTGCATGGCGCGCCGTGCGGCCGGCTCGGCCAGGTCCGTGGTGGTCTCACTGGCTATGGCGATGTGGCGGCTTTCGATCCCCGAGCGCGAGCGGATCCACTCATCGCTGGTCTCGACCATCTTCTCGAGATCCGCATTGGTGAGGACTTTCTCCGGCAGGTAGCTGCCGGTACCGGCAATGCGGGAGTAGGAAGTCACGCCGCCCGCTCGAGCTGCTCGGCGATGCGCGAGGGGACCCCCTGCCGTGCCTCGAGGATCGCCACCTCGATGGCGCGCTGGAAGGCGAACTGATCGGCGCCGCCGTGGCTCTTGATGACGATGCCGTTGAGTCCGATCATGCTCGCGCCATTGTAGCGCCGCGGGTCCAGGCGCGTCTTCAGCGCCTGCAGTGCCGGTTGCGCGGCGAACGCGCCGAGCTTGCGGACGGCGTTGCGCGTGAATTCCTCGCGCAGGGTGCCGGCGATCATGCGCGCCAGGCCCTCCATGGTCTTCAGCGCGACATTGCCCGTGAAGCCGTCGGTCACGACCACGTCCACCTTGTCGGAGAAGATGTCGTGTCCCTCGACGAAGCCGACGTAGTCGAGCTTCATGCTGCCGATGATCTCATGCGCGGCCTGCACCGACTCGTGGCCCTTGATGTCCTCCTCGCCGATGTTCAAGAGGCCGATGCGGGGCTGGCGGTTCTCGGTGGCATCGCTGGCCACCACCGCGCCCATGACGGCGAACTGCGCCAGCTGCTCCGGCGTGCAGGAGGCGTTGGCGCCGAGGTCCAGCATGAAGGTGTGTCCGCCATGCGAGGGGATCTTGGAAATGATGGCGGGACGCTCCACGCCGGCGAGCATCTTCAGCACGAAATGTGCCGTGGCCATCAGCGCGCCGGTGTTGCCGGCGCTGACGCAGGCATGCGCCTCGCCCTGCTTCACCAGGTCGATGGCGCGGCGCATGGAGGAGTCCTTCTTGCGCCGCAGGGCATCGCGCGGGTGATCGCTCATCTCGACGACGTCGGCGGCGTGCAGGCAGGTGAGGTTCGAGGGCCATGCGCCGCGGTGATGGCGCTTCAGGTCCTCTTCCCGGCCCACGAGGATGAAGCCGATATCGGCGCTGGCATGCGCGGCGTTCAGCGCCGCGGGCACGCACACCGCCGGGCCATGATCCCCGCTCATGGCGTCCACCGCGATCTGCAGTGTGGAAGGCATGCGTCGTCGCGACCGAAGGGGTGATCAACCGCCGCCCAGCGCGCGGCGGATGCAACCGCTACTCGTCGTCGCCGGCGCTGTCGTTCTTGGTCTCCAGGACCTTGCGGCCCCGATAGTACCCATCACGGGAAATGCGGTGACGCAGATGCGTCTCGCCACTCTTCGACTCCACCGACAGCGCCGGCTTGCCCAGGGCTGAGTGCGAGCGGTGCATGCCTCGCTTGGATGGGGTCTTTCGGCTTTTTTGGACGGCCATGATGTTCCTGTTTGCAACGTGAGGCTGTTGCCCGCGGACGCAACCGGCGCCAGCGGGCCCCGATCGGGCGGGCGGCGTATCATAGTGAGCGGAGCATTTCCTGTCAAAAAGATGCGAGTGCAAGTCTTTGTTTTTGAACCCTGAGTATTCCCTGGTCCTGGCCTCGACCTCGCCCTACCGGCGAGAACTCCTGCAGCGGTTGGGCATCGCCTTCCAGGCGGTGCCACCGCAGGTCGAGGAAGCACGGGCGCCGCGCGAGACCCCGGCCGGCATGGTGAGGCGACTGGCCCGCGCCAAGGCGGCGGCGGTCGCTGCCACCCGGCCCCAGGCCTGGGTGATCGGCTCGGATCAGGCGGCGGCCTGCGGCCGCTCGGTGCTGGGCAAGCCCCTGACCCGGGCGCGCTGCATCGAGCAGTTGCGGCAATGCTCCGGGCGGCGCGTGCGCTTCCTGACGGCACTGAGCCTCGTCCGGCTGGACAGCCGGCAGCGATTCGAGGCGTTGGACACGACCTGGGTTCGGTTCCGCCGCCTGGATCGCGCCAGCATCGAGCGCTACGTGGACCGGGAACATCCGCTCGATTGCGCCGGCGGTTTCAAGAGCGAGGGCCTGGGGATTGCGCTGTTCGACTCCATCGACTCGAAGGACCCCACGGGCCTCGTGGGCCTGCCGCTGATCGCCCTGGCGAGACTCCTGCGCAAGGCCGGATTCAGCGTTCCCTAGCGGCGCCTGCGCCGGCCCGCCCGCGGCTTCTGGCGCGAAGCCAGCGCATCCAGCACCGCGCTGAGTTCCGCCGGGAGCGGTGCGCTGAAGTGCGCCGGCTCACCCGAACCCGGCCAGTCGAAGGCGATCGACTGCGAGTGCAGGAAGGTGCGCTTCAGTCCCAGTTCGCGCAGTTCGGCGTTGCGTTCCCGGTCGCCGTACTTGTCATCGCCCAGCAGCGGGTGGCCCGCGTAGGCGGCGTGCACGCGGATCTGGTGGGTACGGCCCGTGGGAATGTCCACCTGCACCAGGGTGGCCAGGGATCCGAAGAACTGCACCGGCTTGAACACGCTGACCGAGCTCTTGCCTTCGCGGGCCACGCGCACGTGACGCTCGCCATGGCGGCGTTCATCGGTGGACAGCGGCGCATCGATGCGCTTGGTGCCGAGCTGCCAGGACCCGGCCACCAGCGCAAGATAGGTCTTGGCCATGCCGCCGTCGCGGATGAGCCGATGCAGGGCCGTCAGGGTGGCCCGGTTGCGCGCCACCAGCAGGCAGCCACTGGTGTCGCGATCCAGCCGATGGACCAGTTCCAGCGATTCATCGGGCCGCCCGGCGCGCAGCGCCTCGATGACGCCGAAGCTCATGCCGCTGCCGCCATGCACCGCAACGCCCGCCGGCTTGTCGAGCACGAGCAGGCGCTCGTCCTGGTGCAGCACGCATCCCTCGATGAGCTCGACCAGGCTGTGCGAGGGGCGTGCTTCTTTCGCGAGGTCGATCCGCACCGGCGGAAGCCGCAGTTCATCCTCGGCGGCCAGCCGGTACTCCGCATCCACGCGACGGCGATTGACGCGCACCTCGCCCTTGCGCAGCAGCCGGTACACGCGGCTGCGCGGCACGGTCTTGAAATGGCGCAGCAGGAAATTGTCGATACGCTGGCCGGCTTCTTCCGCCGACACGGTGTGCAGCACGACGCGGCCGCGGCCCGAAGGAGAATCACTCATGCGCACCGCTCAATGCTAAGACCTTGATTATATTGACCATGACCCGGGCGCGTGCTAGTCTTCTCCGAGCCGTGTCAAGTGCGGCTTGGCGTGATACGCCCGGCCTTAAGAAGATATCGGTTTTACGTGGCGTTCCTTGACTGACCTCATCGCTCGAGGAACGACGCATCTTAGTTGGTTCTGGACATCCAGACCATCGTTCGGCCGATGAGAGCGGTTGCGCTTACCCCGTCATGCGGGTTGAGTCTTCCGCACAAACGGTAAGTTCAAGATCAGCGCACAAGGCGTGCTCGACAGTCTGTTGCAATCCTGGTTCATCGGGTGGCCGCTAGCCTTGCTGGCGCTCGGCCTGCCCGTCATTGCCATTGGCGTTGCCGCTGCGGCAGGCCCTGCTGTTCTCCCACTCTCCTCGGCCCCTATCCAATCAGTTGGGGCACATGAAAAGAATGCTCGTCAACGCAACTCAGGAAGAAGAGTTGCGCGTAGCGTTGGTCGACGGCCAGAAGCTCTACGACCTGTCGATCGAAACCTCCTCGCGGGAACAGAAGAAATCCAACGTCTATAAGGGACGGATCACGCGGGTCGAGCCCAGTCTCGAAGCCGCGTTCGTGGACTACGGCGCCCAGCGCCACGGCTTCCTGCCGCTGAAGGAAATCTCCAAGGAGTACTTCCGCCCGCAGGCCGTGCAGAGCGGCAAGCAGAACATCCGCGACCTGGTCTCCGAAGGCCAGGATCTCATCGTGCAGGTCGAGAAGGAGGAACGCGGCAACAAGGGCGCCGCGCTCACCACCTTCATCAGCCTGGCCGGCCGGTTCCTCGTGTTGATGCCGAACAATCCCCGCGCGGGCGGCGTGTCGCGCCGCATCGAGGGCGAGGATCGCGACCAGATGCGCGAGGCCATGAGCGAACTGCAGATCCCCGATGGCATGGGCGCCATCGTGCGCACGGCCGGCGTCGGGCGCAGCGCGGAGGAACTGCAGTGGGACTTCAACAACCTGAAGACCGCCTGGGATGCCATTGCACAGGCGGCCGAAGGCCGCCAGGCGCCCTTCCTCATCTACCAGGAAAGCGATGCCGTCACCCGCGGCCTGCGCGACTACTTCTCGGACGATGTGGGCGAATGCCTCATCGACCAGCCCGAGGCGTTCCAGAAGGCGCAGGAGTACATGCAGCGCTTCATGCCGCCGGATGCGCAGCGCAAGTTGAAGCTCTACCAGGATCCGGTGCCGCTGTTCACGCGCTACCAGATCGAAAGCCAGATCGAATCGGCGTACTCCCACAAGGTCAACCTGCCCTCGGGCGGGAGCCTGGTCATCGACCACACCGAGGCGCTGGTCTCCATCGACATCAACTCGGCGCGCAGCACCCGGGGCGGGGACATCGAAGCCACCGCCTTCAACACCAATCTGGAGGCGGCCGACGAGGTCGCCCGCCAGTTGCGCCTGCGTGACCTCGGTGGCCTCATCGTCATCGACTTCATCGACATGGAGTCCAGCCGCAACCAGCGGGCGGTGGAGGACCGGCTGCGCGATGCCGTGCGCATGGACCGCGCCCGCATCCAGCTCGGCCGCCTGTCACGCTTCGGCCTGCTGGAACTGTCGCGCCAGCGGCTGCGGCCCGCGCTGAGCGAGACCACGCACATCAACTGCCCGCGCTGCAATGGCATGGGCACGATCCGCGGCGTCGAGTCGATGGCGCTTGCGATGCTGCGCCTGATCGGCGAAGAGGCGCGCAAGGAGCGCACCGGGCGCGTGGTCGCCCAGCTCCCGATCGATGTGTCCACCTACCTGATGAACGAGAAGCGCGAGGCCCTCAAGCAGATCGAGGACCGCGATGATGTCTCGATCATCATCGTGCCGAACCAGCACATGCACACGCCGGCCTACACGCTGCGGCGCGTGCGCGAGGACGAGAAGGATCTGCCCGAGAACAACACGGTCAGCTACCAGATCCCCGAGACGCCCGTGCTGGATGACAGCAACGTGGGAACGCGCGACCAGAAGCCGGCGGCCGAGGCCGCGCTGGTACCGAGCATCATGCCCTCGGCCACGCCCATGCCCACGCCCGAGCCTGCCCCGCAGGCCACTGCGGCGCCGGCCGCACAGTCGCTGGCGGCGGCCGAGCCGCCCACCGTGGGCATCTTCGTGAAGTTCTGGCGGTTCTTCTTCGGCACCGGTGCGCCGGCGGCCGCTGCACCGGCGGAACCGGCCCGCGACCGGCCCCACGCCCGCGCTGAGGGCCGTGGCGATCGCGGCCGTGATCGGGACCGTGACCGGGATCGCCACCGTCGCGATCGGGATCGTGACCGCGATCGTGACCGCGATCGCGGGGATCGAGACCGGCCACGCGATGCCTCCCGGGAGGGACAGGCCGAGCGCGGACGGGACGGACGACGCGATGGCAACCGCGACCATCGCCGCGACGGACGTGGCAATCGCCCCGAAGGGCGTGGACATGAACGCCCCGCGCAGGGCGCGGGTGCCGGGGGACGACCCGAGGCGACGCCACGAGCCGAGTCACCGGCGCGCCCGGCGGATGCGGAGCGCGGCGCCGAGCCTGCTCGCCCACCCGGCGAGGAGCGCGGTGAACGCGGTGAACGCGGTGAACGGAGTGAACGCGGCGGGCGTGGCCGGCGACGCCGTGGACGCGGCCGGCGCGAGGGCGCCGAAGCCGCGGCCAATGGTGCCCCGAGCGGTGCCCCGGGCAGCGGAGAACAGCAGGACCTGGTGAGCCGCATGGGTGGCAGCGAAGGCGGACGCGAGGCAGCCTCGATGGATGCTCCTTCGCCCGTGCCGGAACGCCCTGCCCCGCCACCCGAGCCGCGCTTCCCCGAAGCAAAGCCGGCGGAGCCCTCAGCAGCGAAGTACGTGGTGTGGTCGTCCTCGCCGGATTCCGGCGCCGGTTCGCGCGACGATCACTGAACCGGGATGATCTGACCGGGCGGCGCTGGCGCCGCCCGGTGTTGCTCACCCTGTCTGCCGGACGCGGGCGGGCCTTGCGAGCCGTGCCCTGAGCAGCGCACTGACGGCCAGCACGGAGAACAGCAGGCCCCGCAGCCCGCCGATGGCCAGTGCATCGATGATGAACGACCAGGACTTTGCGTAGCGCTCCGTCATCCAGGCGAGCCGGAACGAGACGGCGCAGAAGAACAGCGCCGCGACCACATAGGCGACCATCCAGCGACGCCGCGAGGCGTGATCGAGCGCCCGGCTCACGGGACGCGTCATCGCCATCGCCGGCGCGGCGCGCATCTCGCGCACCAGCAGCCAGGTCACCAGCGCAAGTCCCAGGATCGAGCAGAGGTGCTGCGCGATCTGGAAGGCGTACAGCGGGTGACCGGCGATGTCGACCGAATCATCCAGCGCCGGGATCATGCGCACGCCCCTCGCGCCCTCGTGCGTGAAACCGTCCCAGACCAGGTGGGTGATCGCACCCCCGAGCACTCCGATGGTGGCGACCAGCCACTGGCGCGCCTCGCCGATGGGATCCGGGCGCGCAAGTGCCGCGCTGCGCAGGTGCGCCGCATCGGGGAGGATCTCCCAGGTCGCGGGCTTGACCACGTACTCGAAGACCCAGTAGCTCAGCAGCCCCAATGGCAGGCAGAACGTGATCAATCCTCCGAGGCTGTGCGACTGGATGCGCTGGACTTGCCAAGGCACCAGCAGGCTGAAATCCGGCACCATGCTGCCGATCATCGCGGCGGACAGTGCACGCCAGCGGTTCAGCGTCCGCGCGAAGGGCAGGATGGCGGCCGTGTGCGACAGGGTGAAGGGCATGGGCTCGCTCCTGCCTCAGCCGCGCACGGGCGCGGATGGGAGCAGCTCGCCTGCCGCGGCGAAACACAGATCGAGCACGACCTCGAAGCCATCGTCGGGCCCCAAATAAGGATCCGGCACCTCCGCGAGGCCGTGCGGGCGCGTTGCCGCGAGGAACAGGCGCAGTTCGGCATGCGAGCCCGGCGGCCGGATGCGTTCGAGGGAGGCAAGGTTCGAGCGATCCATGGCGAGGATCAGGTCGAAGCGATCGAAATCGGCCGGCAGTACCTGGCGCGCGCGCAGTCCCCGCAAGTCCACGCCGCGGCGCAGGGCGGCGCGGACGGCGCGCGCATCGGGCGCGCAACCCACGTGGTAATCGCCGGTTCCGGCGGAGTCGAATTCCCAGACGGCGCCCAGCCCCGCTTCCGCGGCCAGGTGGCGGGCGACCCCTTCCGCGGTCGGGCTGCGGCAGATGTTGCCCAGGCACACAAAAAGCACTCGCATCCCGCTATCTTAGCAATGACGATGTGTTCCCCGCGCCGTACTCCCTCGATGCCAGGCACCGGACTGCGCCTGTTCGGTGGCCTGCTGCTCGCGCTCGCCTGCGCGCAGGGCCAGGGTGCGCCCCTGAACCGTTCCGAGCAGTGGATCGCGAATTTCTCCTTCGCCAGCCAGCTCGGCTCGGGCATCTACTCGGTGAACGGCAGGACCATCCAGATCTACCGCCTGCCGATCCAGTGGACCTACCGCGAGCCGACGCAAGGGTCGACGGGCGTGACGCTGCTGCTGCCCTTCACACTGGGGTTCTACGATTTCAACGTCGAGGACGTGCTGCAGACGCGGCTGCCGCGCAGCATCGATACGCTGAGCTTCGTCCCCGGCGTGCAGTTCTCGCGACGGCTTCCCGGCCGGTGGCTGGCGAGCGCCTTCCTCCAGGGCGGCATCGCCAAGGAGCGGACCAGCACCGCGGACGCGCTCACCTGGGCCACGGGCCTGGGCATCGACCGCGACGTGCCGCTCGCCCGCTTCGCGGTGCACCTCCAGTCCCACCTGGTCTACGCGGAAACCTTGTTCCGCGACCGGCCGGACGATGCGATGTTGCGGCTGGCGAGCGGCGCCGAGGCGCGCGCGCCGCTTCACGCCGTCATCCGCGGCACCGCGCTCGACTACAGCCTGTACGGCCTCAACGAATGGTACCTGCGCCGGCCCGACCCTCCGCTGGCATCGCAGGGCCTGCCGATCACCGCCGTGCAGTGGGAGCTGGGCGTGACGCTGGGCACCGTCGAGCCGTTGCGGATCTGGAAGGTGCCGCTGCCGCGTCTCGGTTTCGGATACCGCTTCGGAGATTCCCTGTCGGTCTTCCGCCTGGTGTTCGGCGCGCCATTCTAGCGATGCGGGTCCTATAATCCTTCGCATGCGCTACATCGACGTTCCCCAGCCCGGCGGTCCCGAAGCTCTCGCGCTGCGCGAAGCGCCTACCCCTGCGCCCGGCGCCGGCGAGGTGCTCATCAAGGTGGCGGCGGCGGGCGTCAATCGCGCCGACGTGCTGCAGCGTCGCGGCCAGTACCCCTCGCCCGCTGGCGCCCCATCCTTCCCCGGCCTCGAGGTGTCCGGGGTCGTGGAGGCGCTGGGAGAAGGCGCCTCGGGTTTTCGTCCCGGCGATGCGGTGTGCGCGCTGCTGCAGGGAGGCGGTTATGCCGAGTACGCCTGCGCACCCGAAGGCCAGGTGTTGCCCCTGCCCGCAGGCGTGGGACTCGTGGAGGGCGCCGCGCTGGCCGAGGCCTGCTTCACCGCCTACAGCAACCTGTTCCTGTTCGGACGCCTGCAGGCCGGGGAGTCGCTGCTGGTGCACGGTGGCACCAGCGGCATCGGCGTCACCGCCATCCAGCTCGCCCGGCTGCGCGGTGCCCGCGTGTTCGCGACCGCCGGCAGCGCGGAGAAGTGCCGCTTCTGCGAATCGCTCGGCGCATCCGCCATCGACTACCGGCGCGAGGACTTCGTGTCGGCGCTGCGCGCGCGTTCGCCGGCCGGTGTGAACGTCGTGCTCGACATCATGGCCGGCGACTACACGGCGCGAAACCTCGATGTGCTGGCCGAGGAAGGCCGGCTGGTGGTGATCGCAACCCAGGGTGGACCCACCTCCACCATCAACATCCTGAAGGTCATGCAGCGCCGGCTGGTGCTCACCGGCTCGACGCTGCGCTCCCGACCCACGGCGTTCAAGGCGCAGGTGAAACGGGAACTGCTCGAGCATGTCTGGCCGCGCATCGCGAGCGGCGAATTCCGGCTCATCATCGACCAGCAGTTCCCGCTGGCCCAGGCGGCAGCCGCGCATGCCCGCATGGAGAGCAGCGAGCACATCGGCAAGATCCTGCTCACCCTTTAGCCGGACGCGCCCCCTCCGCGAGCAGCGCCCGCACGGCCTGCAGGTCCTCCGGGGTATCCACGCCCGCGGCAGGGGCGCGCTCGAGCATCATCAGGTGGATGGCCATGCCATGCTCGAGCGCGCGAAGCTGCTCGAGCCTCTCGCGCTGTTCGAGCGCGGTGGGCGCAAGGCTTGCAAAACGGGCGAGACTGTCGGCGCGATAGGCGTACATCCCGACGTGACGCAAGGCTCCCGCGATGCTGGCCTCATCCGGCGGCGGGGTGTCCCGCGGCCACGGAATCGGCGCGCGGCTGAAATACAACGCTCGGCCATCGAGCGCGCGCACCGCCTTCACGCAGTTCGGATCCAGCCACTGGCCGACGGATTCGATGCGCGTCACCGGCGTTGCGATGGCGCACCCGGGGTGCTGGCGCAAGGCGGCCGCCAGCGAGCGGATGGCCTCGGGCGGCACCAGCGGTTCGTCGCCCTGGACATTGACGAGGATCGCATCCGCCGCGAAGCCGCGGCGATGCGCCACTTCGGCCAGGCGGTCGGTGCCGGATGGGTGGTGCGCGCCGGTCATCTCGACCTGCGCGCCGAAGGCGGCGCAGGCATCGCGCACGCGCGCATCGTCGGTGGCGATGATGACGCTGGAGGCGCCGCTCGCACAGGCGCGTTCCCACACCCACTGGATCATGGGCCGGCCGTGGATGTCGGCCAGCGGCTTGCCCGGGAGCCTGACCGAGGCATGGCGCGCCGGGATGATGACCGCGAAGTCCTCGCGAGCGATGGGCCGGCCCTCAGCGTTGCAGCAGCGGGTCATCGCCGGCGAGGGTGCGCGCCTCGTCCGGCAGCATCACCGGGATGTCGTCGCGGATGGCATAGGCCAGCCGATCCGCACGGCACAGGAGTTCCGTGCCGCCGCCGGCCGAGACCAGTCGCAGCGGCCCCTTGCACACGGGGCAGACCAGGAGGTCCAGCAGGTGTTTGTCCATGCCGCCATTCTACGCCGTCGCCCGCCCGAGCGCCCGCTCCACCGTGGCGAGGAGCGAGGCGGCATCGGCCGGCGCGAACTGTGCGGCCACCGGCACGTAGTAGTGACGTTCGTCGGCGAGGCCCGCGCACTTGACGGCGTCCTTCTCGGTCATCAACACCGGCTGCGCATCCCCGAAGCGGATCATCTCGGCGGTCAGCACGGCATGATCATCCAGCGCGCGGCCCAGGACCTGCACGCCATGGGCCCGCAGCATGTTGAAGAAGCGCTCGGGATTGCCGATGCCGGCGATGGCGTGCACGGCTGAGCCCGTGAACTCGCTCAGCAAGCGGGAGCGTCCATCGAGCACCGCCACCGCGCGATCGCCATCGAGCTTCATGGCGAGCGCACCGGGCAGCAGTCCACCACCGCCGTTGACCACCACGGCATCGGCGCCGGCGAGCCTGGACTTCGGCTCCCGCAGCGGTCCGGCGGGCAGCACCCAGCCATTGCCGAAGCGGCGATCGCCATCCACGACGATGACCTCGCAGTCGCGCGCCAGCGCATAGTGCTGCAACCCGTCATCGCTCAGGATCACATCGCAGCCGGCATCGATCAGCAGTTGCGCCGCGGCCGGGCGGTCCCGGCCGACGGCCACCGGCCGCCCGGTTTGCCGCACCATCATCACCGGCTCATCGCCGTGTTCGGATGGGTCCGCATCCGCGCCGATCAGTTGCGGCGCGCGCTCCGAACCGCCGTGGCCGCGCGTGACGATGCCCGGCGACAGGCCGCGCATGCGCAACTGCCCCGAGAGCCAGCACACCAGCGGCGTCTTGCCCGTGCCGCCGACGCTCAGGTTCCCCACGACGATGACCGGCCGCGCGAGCCGCACCTGGCGCAGCCACCCGCGCCGGTAGAGCGCGCGCCGCAGCGCGACCAGCGCACCGAACAGGAGCGAGGCCGGCACGGCCCACAGCGGGGGGTAGCGTCTCTGGTACCAGATGCGGTTGACCCAGGATTGTGCCGACACCGGCGCCCTACCTCATCAGACGTTGAAATGCATGCCGTGCAGGGAGGCGTATACGCCTGCCTGGGCGAGCAGCTCCCGGTGGGTGCCGGCCTCCACGATGCGGCCCTGCTCGAGCACGATGATGCGGTCGGCATTCTCGACGGTGGAGAGCCGGTGGGCGATGACCAGCGTGGTGCGGCCGCGCATCAGCACGGCGAGCTCCTGCTGCACGCGTCGCTCGGACTCGTTGTCGAGCGCGGCGGTGGCCTCGTCCAGCACCAGCACGGGCGCATCCTTGAGCAGCGCGCGGGCGATGGAGATGCGCTGGCGCTGGCCGCCGGAGAGGTTCTGGCCGCGATCGGTGAGCACGGTGTCGAGCCCCTGCGGCAAATCCACCGCGAATTCCAGCACGTTGGCGGCACGGGCGGCCGCCTCGACCTGCGCCGCGCTGCGCTCGGGCGCATTGAAGGTGATGTTGTTGCGGATGGTGTCGTGGAACAGCATCACTTCCTGGCTGACCATGCTGATCTGCTCGCGCAGGTCGTGCAGGCGGTACTCGCGCACGTCCACGCCATCGAGCAGGATGGCGCCGCCCGCGACATCGTGGAAACGCGGCACCAGGCTCACCAGCGTCGACTTGCCGCTCCCCGAGGCGCCGACGATGGCCACCGTCTGCCCGGCCGCCACGCGAAAACTCACCTGCGACAGCGCCGGGCCCTTGGCCGTGGCGTAGGAGAAGCTCACGTCGCGGAACTCGAGCTCGCCGCGCGCGCGCGCGATGGGGCGCGGGCCGCCCTCGCCTTCGGTGGGGTGATCGAGCAGCTCGAACACGCTCTGCCCCGCCGCGATGCCCTGTTGCAGGGGACCCGCGACATTCACCAGGCGACGCAAGGGTGAGGTGATGAGCATCAGCGCCGTGAGGAAGCCCATGAACTCGTCCACCCGCATGTCGTGCGCGAACACCTGGCGGATGGCCACGTACAGGACGCTGGCAAGTCCCGTGGCGGCGATGAGCTGCACGATGGGGTTGCTGATCGACTGCGCCCGCACCAGCTTCATGTTCTGGAAGCGGTTGCGCTCGTTCACCTCGAGGAAGTGCCGCGACTGGTGCTCCTCGGCGTTGAAGATCTTGATCAGCCGCTGCGCGTCGATGGATTCCTTGGCCACGCGCGTCACCTCGCCCATGGAGGCCTGGATGCGCGCGCTGTAGCGGCGGAAGGAGCGGTTCGCCACCTGCATGAGCCAGGCGATCAGCGGCGCGGCCAGCAGGCTGAAGGCCGCGAGCCGCCAGTTCATGACGAAGATGGTGACGAGGAGCCCCACGATGGTGAGCGTGTCGCGGATCATCGAGATGGCGGCGTTGGTGGCGGCAGCCGCGACCAGCTCGATGTTGTAGGTGAGCCTGGAGAGCAGGTGCCCCGACTGCTGTGTGTCGAGGTAGGCCACCGGCAGCCGCAGGTAATGCGCGAACACGTCCTGGCGCAGGCGCTTCACCACCTGCCGGCCCACCCACCCCGGATAGTAGTTGGCGACGTAGTCGCCGATGCCGCGGAAGATGAACAGCACGATGGCGCCGCCCGGTATCGCCCAGACGATGCGCGGATCCGGCTGCACGAACGCGCCTTTCAGGAAGGACTGCACGAACCAGGCGATCGCGGACTCGGTGGCCGCGAACAGCAGCATGCCGCAGGCACCGATGGCGAACTGCCGCAGGTAGGGCCTTGCGTAGCCGAGCAGCCGCCGGTAGATGGCCCAGGCGTCGTCCTCGCGCAACGGCGCCGGTGCCCCCACCGGCACCGCGCTCAAGGCGATGCCTCCGGCTGCACCGTGGCGATGTTCATCTGCGTGAATCCCAGCCGCCCCGCCACATCCATGGCAGTGACGACGGACTGATGCGAGGCCCGGCCGTCGGCCCGGATGGTCAAGGGGCCGCGCGCACTGCCCGCCTCCTTCAGCAAGGCCGCGCGCAGCGTATCGGCGCCGTTGTTGATGAGGCTCTTGTCGTTGACGCGGTACGAGCCTTCGGCCGTCACGGTGAGCGTCAGCGGCGGTTGCTGCGGGGTGTTCAGCGGGGATTCGTTCGCCTGCGGCAGGCGAACGATCATGCGGCCCTCCTGCTGGAAGGTGCTCGAGACCATGAAGAAGATGAGCAGCACCAGCAGCACATCGATCATGTTGATCAGGTTGATCTCCGGCTCGTCGCGGTTCTGCTTGCGCAGGTTCATGCCTCGACGCTCCGCGGCTGCCTGAGCTGGTCCTGGTCATCCAGCGCATCGACCAGCTTCATCGCTTCCTTTTCCATCTGCACCACCAGGCGCTCCACCTTGCCGCGCAGGAAGCGGTAGGCGATGAGCGAGGGGATGGCCACGGTGAGTCCGGCGGCCGTGCAGATCAGCGCCTCGCCTATACCTCCGGAGAGCACGCGCGGATCGCCGATGCCATGCTGGGTGATGGCATTGAAGGCGTGGATGATGCCGGTGACCGTGCCCAGCAGGCCCATGAGCGGGGTGACCGCGGCGATGGTGCCGAGGGTGTTGAGGAAGCGCTCCAGTTCCTGCACGACGTGCCGGCCGCTGTCCTCGAGCCGCTCCATGAGGATGTGCCGGGGACGGTGGCGGTTGTTCAGGCCGATGGCCAGGAGCTTGCCCAGTGGCGAGTTGCGCTCGATGGCCTGGATCAGCTTGTCGTTGAGCTGGTCAGCCTCGACCCATTTCCAGACCTTTTCGGTGAGATCCGCCGGGATGACGCGATTGCTCTGCAGGGTCCACAGCCGCTCCAGGATGATGGCCACGGCCGCGACGGAGCACAGGATGATCGGCCACATGAAGCCGCCGCCCGCCCGGATGATCTCCCACATTGAAGCCTCGTCTCGCCAGTCGTTCGAATGAAAGCGGGCATGATACTAGAGCCGCTTTCACAAGTGTCCTGGACTCATGTCGCGGTCCAGAATCCGCGCCGCCGGATCCGCTCGCCGGGCGGTGCCTCGATGGGCCCGCGGGCCGGCACCCGCAGCGTGATGGCGCCTTCCAGCGACACTTGACGAACCTGCGCGCCCAAGGCCTGCCAGCGGGCGAGCACCTCGGGGCGCGGATAGCCGAAGCGGTTCAGGTGCGCGGCCGCGACCAGCGCCCAGCGGGGCCTCGTGGCCGTAAGGAAGGGCGAGGAGGAGGCATGGTGCGAGCCCCGCGCCGGCACGACCACCACGTCGGCGGCCAGCGGCACGCCGCGCTCCACGAGCCCGGCCTCGGCGCGGCGCGTGATCTCTCCCGTGAGCAGCACGCTGCCTGCGGCGCCCGCGATCCGCACCACGCACGAGGCATCGGGGCCCGGGTCCTCGCCCGTGACCGGTGCCAGCACGCGAATGCGCAAGCCGTCGCGATCGAAGCGCTGGCCCGCAAGACAGGGAGCTTGCGGATCACCCCCGCCGAGGATCTGCAGCACCGGCAGCTCGCGCAGCAACGATTCCAGGCCGACGGCATGCGCGCTGTCCGCGCGGGAGATGATGAGCAGGTCGACCTGCGCCCTGCCCCGCGTGCGCAGGAACGGCAGCAGGACCGAGGCGCCCACGTCGGCGCCGAACGCGCTCCCTGAACCCGCGTAGTACACCAGCGTCGTGCTCGGCGCGAGCACCACGGCCAGCGTCGCATCACCGGCCTCCAGCAGCGTGAATTCGAAGCCGCCGGCCGGAGGCGCCGGCGCGCGCCACGAGCAGGCCGACAGCACGGCGCTCGCGCCGATCACCCGCCAGGGCCATGCCGGCGACAGCGTCAGCAGCGCGGCCCCGCCGATCGCGGCCGCGGCGAGCGGCAGGGGGAGCGAAGGCACGACGTACTGCGCGAAGGGCCACGCCGCAAGTTTCATCAGCACGGGCCAGCAGGCATCGAGCGATGCGGCCAGCTGCGCGGTGAGCCAGTGGGACAGGGCCGGCGCACAGAACAGCAGCGCCGCGGCGAGCAAGGTGGCCGGCACGAGCACGAAGCCGGTGAGCGGCACGGCGATGAGATTCACGAAGGGAGCGATGAGCGATGCCTGCCCGAAGGCGAACAGGGTCAGCGGCAGCACCAGCAGCGAGACGCCGAACTGCAGGCCGAGGGCCGCGCGCCAGCCCGCGCCAGGGACACTCGCCAGGATCCACATCACCGTCGCGAAGGACAGCCAGAACCCGGGCTCCACGGCCGCCGCCGGGTCGATCAGCAGCACGAGCACCAACGCCAGCGCCAGCAGGTGCGAGGGCGCGAGCCATCGGCCGCGCAGCCGCGCAGCGCCACCCAGGGCGATCATCGCGGCGGTGCGCTGGCTCGGGACCGCGAAGCCGGCGAGCAGTGCATAGCCCAGGGACGCAAGCGCTGCCGCCACCGCGCAGGGCGCCTGCACGCCGGACTGCCCGTGCCGTGGACGCACCAGAGGCCAGAGCCTGCGCACGAGGGCTGCGGCCAGCAGACCGAACAATCCGACGTGGGAGCCGGAGATGGCCATCAGGTGCGTGATGCCCAGCGCGCGGAACAGGGCCCACAGTTCGGGTGTCACATCGCGCGTGTCTCCCACCGCAAGCCCGGTGAGCACGCCCGAGGAGGGACTGCCGGCGGCCTCCCGGCGAAGCCCGGCGGAGATGTGCTCGCGCAGCCACAGCAGCGTCGAGCCCCCGGTGGCCTCCCCGAGCAGCCGCGCCGGCTGCCGGTCGCCAACCTGCGCGAGTGCGTCGATGCCGGCGCGCAGGTACAAGCGTTCCGTGTCGGCCGCCCCCGGATTGCGCCAGCCGCGGGGCCGCTTCAACGTCAAAGGCAACTCCCAGCGCTGCCCGGCTGCCAGCCGGCGCGGTGCGAACATCCAGCTCAGCCGCACCCGCCGCACGGCCACGTCCGCATCGATGCCGAGCACGCGCGCATCGAAACGCGCCTGGGGACCCTGCCATTGCACCAGCGAGTCGACCTGCACCCGGGCGATGACCGGCAGGGGCTCGAGCGATGCCGGCAATGTGTGATGCAGGTCCTGCTGCGCCCGCGCCGCGGCGTAAATAAGACCCAGTAGCGCGAACAGGATGAAGCGAAAACGGCTTCGCCAGGTGAGCCACGCGCAAGGGGGCAGCGCAAGGGCCCACCAGCCGGCCCCGCCCGGCAAGGCCGGTGCGAACTGAATCGCAGTTATGCCGGCCAGAAAGGCAAGCGCGTCCCTGCGCAAGTGTCACCTCGATCCGAAATCGGCATAATCGAGCTCATCCGATTCAACGCGACGGCCGAATGCGACGCTGGCTCAAGACCCGACTCCCGCAACGACAGCTGCTCGAGCAGCGCTGGTACCTGCGGCCCTTCGCCCACACGCTGCTCGACCCGGCGTGCTGGGTGTTCAACCGGCACAGCGTGGCCAAGTCCTTTGCGGTGGGACTGTTCATCGCCTTCCTGCCGCCCACGCCCTTCCTGCATTTCACGATGACGCTGCTGCTCGGGCTGTGGCTGCGGCTCAACCTGCCGATCCTGTTCGCCACCATCTTCGTGAGCAACCCCTTCACCTGGGTGCCGCAGCTCCTGGCATCCATCTGGGTGGGGGCCAAGCTGCTGCGTCTGGACCTCGCGCCGCTGGTCAACCTGTTCCGCACCAAGGGATTCTCGGCCGAGCTGCACGCGCTGTGGGGGCCGCTGATCCTCGGCGCGGTGGTGCTGGGCATCGCCGCCGCGCTGTTCGGCTACGCGCTGGCGCAGTGCGCGTGGCGCGCCCGCGTCTTCTATCTTCTGCGCCGCCGGCGCAATGCCTCAAGCGGCAAATCAGCCGCGTTCCACTAGAATCCCCTCGCGCAGCGTCAGGACCCGGTCGAGGCGGCCGGCGAGCCGCTCGTCGTGGGTGACGATGACGAGGCTCGTGCCGGACTCCCGGTTGAGTTCCAGCATCAGCTCGAACACCTGCGCCGCGTTGGCCCCGTCGAGATTGCCGGTGGGCTCATCGGCCAGGATCAATGCCGGCTGCGTGACCAGCGCCCGCGCCACCGCGGCGCGCTGCCGTTCCCCGCCCGACAGTTGCGAGGGCCTGTGGGTCAGGCGTTGCCCCAGTCCCACGCGGCCGAGCAACTGCCCGGCGCGGTCGCGTGCCTCGCGCGCGCCCATGCGGCGCACCAGCAGCGGCATCGCGACGTTCTCCAGCGCCGTGAACTCCGGCAGCAGGTGATGGAACTGGTAGACGAAACCCACCGCGCGATTGCGCAGCGTGCCGCGCGCCGCATCGCTCAACTGGTCCATGCGCTCACCGGCGATGCTCACCGTGCCGCGGGTGGGCAGGTCCAGGCCACCCAGCACCTGCAGGAGCGTGGTCTTGCCCGAGCCCGATGCGCCGACGATGGCGATGCGCTCGCCCCGGCGGACGCGGATCGAGGCGCCACGCAGCACCGGCAGCACCGTCTGCCCCTGGACGAAGTCGCGGTGCAGATCCTGCCCCTCCAGTACCGTCTCGCCCTCCTCGCCCACCACTCCTCCTTCCCTGTGCATCAGTCGTTGCGCAATGACTGCGCCGGCGGCAGTCGCGCCGCGGCCCAGGCAGGATACAGGGTCGAGAGCAGCGCCAGCGCGAAAGCGAACGAGCACACCCGCAGCAGGTCACGCGGCTGCACGTGCGCCGGCAGGTCGCTCATGAAGTACACCTTGGCGTCCAGGAACTTCACGCCCAGCACCGACTCCAGCCCGTGCACCAGTGATTGCAGGTTCACCGCCAGCAGCACGCCGCAGGCGAGGCCCGCGAGGATGCCGATCAGCCCGATCGCCGTGCCCTGCACGATGAAGATGGACAGGACGCTGCGGGGCGTCGCCCCGAGGGTGCGCAGGATGGCGATGTCGCGCCGCTTGTCCTTCACCATCATGACCATGGTGGAGACGATGTTGAAGGCGGCGACCGCGACCATGAGCGAGAGGATCACGAACAGGATGCGCTTGGTGATCTCGATGGAACGGAAGAAGTTGGCGTGCCGGCCGGTCCAGTCCTCCACCGCGTATCCGCCGCCCAGCGCCAGCGCCACCTCCCGCACCAGCCGGCGGGCGGCGAATGGATCGGACAGTCGCAGGCGGATGCCGCTGATCGTCTCCCCCATCTGCAGCAGCCGTGCGGCATCCTGCATCGAGGCCATCGCGATGCGGTGGTCGTATTCGTACATGCCCACGGACACGATGCCGGCGACGCGGAAGCTGCGCATGCGCGGCAGGATCCCCGCCGGCGTCACGTTGCCGCGCGCCACGATCAGCACCACGCGGTCCCCCACGCGCACCTGCAGCTCATCGGCCAGCGCCTTGCCGAGAATGAGGCGGTAGGCGCCGGGAACCAGGTCCGACAGCGAGCCCGACAGCAGGTGCGCCTGCACCTCCGCCACCTTCGATTCGCGCGCCGGCACCACCCCGCGCAACAGCACGCCGGCGGATCGTGACCCCGCCACCAGCATGCCCTGCTCCTCGATGTAGGGTGCCGCCGCGGAGATGCCGGGATGCGCGGCGGCGCGGTCGAGCTTCGGCCGCCACTCGCCGATGTGGCCGTCGAGGCCGGTGATGGTCGCATGCGCCGTCAGGCTCAGAATGCGGCTGCGAAGTTCCTCCTCGAAGCCGTTCATCACCGACAGCACGATCACCAGCACCGCCACGCCCACCGCCAGCCCCGCCATCGCGATGCCCGCGATCATGGAGACCAGCGCGCCGCGCCCGCCGCCCGAGGCGCGCAGGTAGCGCAGGCCGATGAAACCCTCGTACCAGCGCACCATCACTCGTACCTCAGCGCATCCGCCGGCGCAGTGCGCGAGGCGCGCCACGAGGGCTGGAGCGTCGCCAGGAAGGTCAGCAGCAATGCGCACAGCGCGATGATCGCGACGTCGGCCGGGTGCAGCTCGCTCGGGATCGCGGCGATGGAATACACGTCCGGGTCCATGATGTGGAAGCCGAAGGTGGATTCGATCGCCGGCACGATGACATCGACGTTCAGGGCCACGCTCACGCCGAGGATCACGCCGAGCGCCGTGCCGACCCAGCCGATCAGCACTCCCTGGGTGATGAAGATGGCGAGCACCCCGCCCGGATCGAGCCCGAGCGTGCGCAGGATGGCGATGTCGGTGCGCTTGTCGGTGACCACCATGACCAGGGTGGCAACGATGTTGAACCCCGCCACGGCGACGATGAGCATGAGCAGCGTGCTCATCATGCCCTTCTCGATGCGGATCGCACGGAAGGTCGCCGCATTCTCCTGTGTCCAGTCACGCACCTGCGCGCCGCCGGCGAGACGGGCCGCCGCCTCGCGCGCGAGCGCCGGCGCCTGCAGCACGTCATCGAAGGTGAGCCGGATGCCGGCCGGTGCGTCGGTGCCCTTCAACCCTTCCGCATCGGCGAGGCTCACCAGCGCCAGCACGCTGTCGTGTTCCTGCAGGCCCACCTCGAAGAGGCCCACGACCTGGAATTCCTGCAGGCGCGGCACGATGTCGACGCCGTTGGCACCGCGGCCGGGGATCATGACGGTGACCGAATCGCCCACGCCCACCTCGAGCTCGTAGGCGAGCATCCGGCCGAGCACGATGCGGTTGCTCCCCGGCTGCAGGTCCGACAGCCGGCCCTCGCGCAAGGATCCCGCCAGGTCCGACAATCGCTGCTCGCTCTGCGGATCGATACCCCGCACGATGGCCCCGCTCATCATGGGCGGATGGCTCAGCATCGCGTCGATGTCGAGGTAGGGCGCCGCGCCGGTGAGGTGCGGCGCACCGCGCAGCCGCTGCAGCGAGCCGCGCCAGTCGCGGGCCTGTTCGCCCGAGAGCTGCACCGTCGCATGCGCCGACAGCGACAGCAGGCGGGCGCGCAGTTCGGACTCGAAGCCGTTCATCACGGAGAGGATGATGATGAGCGTGGCCACGCCCAAAGCGACGCCCAACAGCGACACCCAGGTGATGAACGAGACGAAGAAGCTGTGTTCGCGGGCCCAGCAGTAGCGCAGGCCGATGAACAGCGGCAGGGGTTGGAACATGCGCGGGCGATTATAGGTCAGTTGCGCTTTCGTGATCTGCGTCAATTCCGGTCCGCCGCCGGCCGCTGGTATACTGCCAAGAGCCCTGATGACCGGGAGAAGGAACATGCTGCGACCCCGATACTGGCTGCCGGCGCTCATCGCCGCCCAGGCGCTGAGCGGCGCTGCGCTCGCCGAGACCATCGCCGTGGGCAACGACATCTCCGTGAAGGAAACCTCCATCCCCAGCCCCACCCGCGGCATGAGCATGCAGCAGGTCGAGGCCCGGTTCGGCGCGCCCACGGCCAAGTCGAACCCGGTGGGAAAGCCGCCGATCACGCGCTGGGACTATGCGGGCTTCGTGGTGTACTTCGAGTACGACCACGTGGTCCACACCGTCGCGGTCGCATCCTGATCCTCCTCACCGCCGCCTCGCGGACCCCCTAAACAGCGTAGACTGTCCGGTTTCGACCGGCGTGCCGACAGGCGCGGCGGCGTTTTTTCGTGCCTGACGACCAACCTGTGACGACCCTGCTGAAGCCTCCCGTACCCGTCGAGCCCGAGCCCCGCGTCCGCTGGGGCCGGCTGTACGGCGCCGCCCCGGCCTTGGCCATCGCCGAGGCCGCGCGGGCCTACCCCGCGCCGCTCCTGATCGTGGTGCCGGATGCGCGCACCGCCGACCGGCTGTGCGAGGAGGTCAACTTCTTCGCGGCGGGCGCCTTCGAGGCTTGTACCTTCCCCGACCTGGAAACGCTCCCCTACGATGCGTTCTCCGCCCACCCCGACATCACCTCCTCGCGCCTGTCGGTGCTGGCGAGCCTGCCGCGCGCCCGGTCCGGCGTGTTCACCGTGGCCTTGGAAACCCTGCTGCAGCGGCTGCCGCCGCGCACCTACATCGAGGCGCACTCGCTGAGCATCAGCGCGGGGGAGCGTCTCGACCTCGCGGCGCTGCGCGACCGGCTCACCGCCGCCGGCTACGTGCACGTGACCCAGGTCGCCGCGCACGGCGAGTTCGCGGTGCGCGGCTCGCTCATCGACGTGTTCCCCATGGGCGCCGAGCAGCCCTATCGCATCGACCTGTTCGATCGGGACGTGGACAGCATCCGGCACTTCGATCCGGACACCCAGCGCTCGCTGGGCAAGCTCGATGACATCCGCCTGCTGCCTGCGCGCGAGACGCCGCTCGATCCCGACTCGGTGCGCGAGTTCCGCCGCCGCTATCGCAGCCGCTTCGGTGGCGATTTGTCCGGGCACGGCATCTACCGGGATGTGAGCCAGGGACTCGCACCCGGCGGCATCGAGTACTTCCTGCCGCTGTTCTTCGAGCGCACCTCGAACCTGTTCGAGTACCTGCCGCCAGGTTCGCTGCTCATCGACTACGAGGACGCGCTGGCGGGCGCCACCGAAGCCTTCCGCGGCATCGAACAGCGCCATGAGCAGCTCGCGCACGACCGCCAGCGGCCCATCCTCGATCCGGCCGAGGTGTACCTCCGGCCGGCCGAGTTCGAAACGGCCTGCGCGGGCCGCCCGCGCGTCGAGTTACGCCATTTCGCGTGGCCGCCGGAGACCGCGGGCGAGCACCACAATTTCCCCAGCAGCGCCCCGCCCGAGGTGCGCATCGACACGCGCGCGGAGAACCCGGTGGCGGCGCTTCTCGCACACCTGCGGCAGGCCCGCGGCCGGGTGCTGCTGGCGGCCGAGTCCGGAGGCAGGCGTGAGTTGCTGCTCGAGCTGCTGCGGGCACGCGACATCGTGCCGCGCGTGCACGGCTCGTTCGAGGAGTTCGTCGCGGGCGATGCACCGCTCGGCATCACGGTCTCTGCGGCGATTTCCGGTCTCGCCCTGGACTCCCCGCCCCTGGAGATCCTCACCGAGGCGCAGCTCTTCGGCGAGCGGGCCCGCCAGGAACGGCGCCGGCGCCGCGCGGAGCGCGACCCGGCGCGTATCCTCAAGGAACTCACCGACCTGAACCTCGGCTCGCCCGTGGTTCACGAGAGCTACGGCGTGGGCCGCTACGGCGGACTCACCACGATGGAGGTCGCCGGCCACACCGGCGAATTCCTGGTGCTCGGGTACGCGGACGGCGACAAGCTGTACGTGCCGGTGCAATCGCTGCACCTGGTATCTCGCTACACCGGCGCGCCGGCCGAAAGCGCCCCGCTCCACAAGCTGGGCGGCGACCAGTGGGCCAAGGCCCGGCGCAAGGCGGCGCAGCGCATCCGCGACGTCGCGGCGGAATTGCTCGACCTGTATTCGCGCCGGGCCGCGCGGCCGGGCATGCAGCTCATCGCGCGCGAGGCGGACTATCGCGCCTTCCAGGAAACCTTTCCCTTCGAGGAGACCGCCGACCAGGCGGCGGCCATCGAGGCCGTGGTCGCGGACCTGCAATCGGGGCGTCCCATGGACCGCGTGATCTGCGGTGATGTGGGCTTCGGCAAGACCGAGGTGGCGATGCGGGCGGCCTTCGTCGCGGCGCAGGCCGGCAAGCAGGTAGCGGTGCTGGTGCCGACCACGCTGCTCGCGCAGCAGCACTTCGCGACCTTCAGCGACCGGTTCGCCGACTGGCCGGTGCGCATCGAATCACTCTCCCGGTTCAGGACGGCGAAGGAGTCGCAGGCGGCGCTCGCCGGCATCGCGGCCGGGAGCGTGGACATCGTCGTGGCCACCCAGAAACTGCTCGCCTCGCCCGTCAAGTTCAAGGACCTGGGGCTGATCATCATCGACGAGGAACATCGCTTCGGCGTGCGCGACAAGGAGCGGCTCAAGTCGCTGCGCGCGGAGGTCGATGTGCTCACCCTGACCGCGACGCCCATTCCCCGCACCCTCAACATGGCGATGGGAGGGCTGCGCGACCTGTCGCTGATCACGACACCTCCCGCCGAGCGCCTCGCGGTGAAGACCTTCGTGACCGAGTGGAACGACAACACCGTGCGCGAAGCCAGCTTGCGCGAGATCCGCCGCGGCGGCCAGGTCTACTTCGTCCACAACAGCATCGAGAGCATCGAGAAGACCGCGAATGCACTGCGCGAGCTGGTGCCCGAGGCCGACATTCGTGTCGGTCACGGCCAGATGCGCGAACGCGAACTCGAGCAGCTCATGCTGGATTTCTACCATCGCCGTTTCAACCTGCTGGTGTGCACCACCATCATCGAAAGCGGCATCGACGTGCCCACGGCGAACACCATCATCATCGACCGCGCCGACCGCTTCGGCCTCGCGCAGCTCCACCAGCTGCGCGGCCGCGTCGGCCGCTCACACCACCGCGCCTATGCCTACCTCATCACCCCGCCGCGCAAGGCCATGACCACCGATGCGGTCAAGCGGCTGGAGGCGCTCGAGTCGCTGGAGGAGCTGGGCGCAGGCTTCACCCTCGCCACGCACGACCTCGAGATCCGCGGCGCGGGCGAACTGCTCGGCGATGAACAGAGCGGCCAGATCCACGAGATCGGCTTCAACCTGTACATGGACCTGCTCGAGCGCGCCGTCAGCGCGCTGAAGGCCGGCCGCACGCCCGACCTCGAGAGCCCGCTGCAGGCGGGGCCGGAGATCGAACTGCCGCTGCCGGCGCTCATTCCCGAGGACTACGTGCCCGACGTGCACCTGCGCCTGGTGCTCTACAAGCGCATCGCCGGGGTGGTGAACGCCACCGAGCTGGAAGATCTCAAGGTGGAGCTCATCGACCGCTTCGGGCCCCTGCCCGACAGCGCGCAGACCCTGTTCCGGGCGGGCGAGATCCGCCTCGCCGCCGCCTCGCTCGGCATCCGCAAGATCAGCATGGGCCCTTCCAGCGGCTACCTGCTGTTCGATGCGCAGCACAAGGCGGATCCGGCCAAGGTGCTGAAGCTGGTGCAGGGCAAGCCGCGCGAATACCGGCTCGATGGTCCGGAGAAGCTGCGCTTCGCCCACGAGGCGCGCACGGAAGGCGCGGTGTTCGCCAAGCTCCGCCAGCTGCTGGAGGTGATCGCCTGAGGCGGCCGATGGCCGCCGTGTTCAGGCCAGCTGGTTGCGTCCGGCCTTCTTGGCCTTCTGCAGCAGGGTGCGCGCCTTGTCGATGAGCCCGGCGGGACTGTCCTTCGGACCGGGCGTGAGCGTTGCGACGCCGACGCTCACGGTGACATAGCGCAGCACGCTCGAGCGCGGGTGGTGGATGCGCATGTCGCGCACCCGCTCCACCATGGTGCCGGCGAGCTTCGTTGCCTGTTCCTGGTCCATGCCCGGCGCGAAGGCGAGCAGGCTCCCGCCCTCGATGCGCGCCGTGACATCGCTGGCGCGGCGCAGGCACCCCGCCACGCAATGCGCGACGCGCCGGATGCACGAGTCCCCGGCAGCCCGCCCGAAGGTGGTGTTGTACGAATCCAGCGCATCGATGTCGATGGCGAACAGCGCGATGCTGCGGCTCTCCCGCTGGGAGATCGCCCAGTCGCGCTTCAGCAGCTCCTCGAGATACGCTTCGGTGTACAGTCCCGTGAGCCGGTCGTCGCGGATCGCCACCGCCGTGGGCTGCTGCGCGCCGCTGATCGAATCGCGCGCCGCGCGTGGGTCGATCTTCAGCCGCTCGCCGGCGTCACGGTGGAAGCCGGCGAAATGCGTGATGAACCCTGCCGCGTCCTTCAGCGGCACCACGCTCATCTCGTTCCAGAACAGCGTCCCGTCCTTGCGGTAGTTGCGCAGCAGGACCCGCGTGGGTTCGCCGCGCTCGAGCGATTCGCGCAGCCGGTGCCGCGCATCCTGATCGCGATCCTCGCCCTGCAGGAAGCGCAGGTTGCGACCCATGATCTCCTCGAGCGCGTGACCCGTGAGCTGGCAGAACTCCTGGTTCGCGTAGACCACCGGATGCTCGGGGTTGGTCGCATCCACGATGGCGATGCCGATCGGGGCCGTGTCGGCGAGGCGGCGGTGCAGGTCCGCGGGCAGCTCGATCATGCGTTCCCCTGCAGGCTGAAGGCCGGCGCCTCGCCCAGCTCGCGGATCCGTGCGACGGCCTCGCGCCATTGCGGATTCGCCGCCAGGTCCACCGGCGCACCGGGCCGCGCTCGCATGCGCACCACCCGCGCCCGGGAGGCAGGCTCGGTGGACAGGCCGCCGGAAGCATCGAGCACCGCATGCACGGCCTCGCGATCATTGCAGATCAGCGCCACGTCGCACCCGGCGGCGAGCGCCCGCTCCACGCGCTGAAGGATCGTGCCGGCGCGCGCCGCGGCCGCCATGCCAAGATCGTCGGTGAAGACGCAGCCGTGGAATTGCAGGCGCTGGCGCAGCACCCCGTCGATCCAGCGGCGCGAGAAGCCGGCCGGCTGGTCATCCACGCGGGGGTAGACGACGTGCGCGACCAGCACCGCGGCGAGCTGGTTGTCGATGAGCAGGCGATAAGGCTGCAGGTCCGCCTCGAGATCCTCGAAGGAGCGCCGATCCACCGCCTGCGACACATGGGTGTCGGCCGCCACGGCGCCATGTCCGGGGAAATGCTTGGCGACGGCATGCATGCCGGCCTCGCGCATGCCCACCATGAAGGCGGCAGCCAGTGCGCCGACGGCCTCTGCATCGGCGTGCAGGGCGCGATCACCGATGGCCTCGCTGACGCCGTAGTCGAGATCCACGCAGGGTGCGAAGCTGAAGTCCACGCCCACCGCGCGCAGTTCGCTGGCCATGAGCCAGCCCGCGCTGCGGGCCAGCTCCAGCGCCTCGCGCGGGTCGATGTCCCAGCGGCGGCCCAGGCTCCGGGCGGCCGGGAGCGCCGTGAAGCCATTGCGGAAGCGCTGCACGCGGCCGCCCTCCTGGTCGACGGCGGTCAGCAGCGGCGGGGAGCGCAGCGCGTGGATGGCTGCCACCAGTTCGCGAAGCTGGACGGGATCGGTGAAATTGCGGCTGAAGAGGATCACCCCGCCGATGAGCTCGTGGCGCAGGACCTCGCGGTCCTCCGCGGAGAGCTCCGTGCCGGCGAGGTCGATCATCAGGGGGCCAAGGCTCACACACGCCTCTTGAAGACGGCGATCGATTCGACATGGGTCGTATGCGGAAACATGTCCATCACCCCGGCGGCGGCCAATTCAAACCTGAGACTCTCGGTCAGGATCCGGGTATCGCGCGCCAGAGTGCCCGGATGGCAGGAAATATACACGACTCTTTCCGGGGCCCACCGCGACATGCGTTCCATAACCTGGGCCGCGCCGGCGCGCGGCGGATCGAGCAGCACCCGCTCGAAGCGCTGGTCCGCCCATGCGCCGAACCCCGGCGGATCGAACAGGTCCTGGACGTGGAACTCCACGTTGCCGATGCCGTTGAGCGCGGCGTTCTGCCGGGCGCGCGCAATGAGACCTGCGTCACCTTCCACGGCCACCACCCCCGCGCAGCGGCGCGCAACGGGCAGGGAAAAATTACCCAGCCCGCAGAACAGGTCCAGCACGCGGTCCGCCGGGCCCGGATCGAGCCAGTGCAGGGCCTGGTCCACCATGGCGGTGTTGATCGCCGCATTGACCTGCACGAAGTCGGTGGGCAGGAACCCGATGCGCACCTGCTCCGATGAAACGAGGTAGCTCAGCGGCGTGGCCGGGCCCAGGGCCCGCACGCTGTCCAGTCCGCCCGGCTGCAGGTAAACCTCGACGCCCAGCCGCGAGCCGAACTCCCGCAGGCGCTGCAGGTCGGCCTCCCCCGGCTCGGACATGACGCGAAAGACGAGCGCGATGGCGGCATCGCCCGCCGCCACCTCCACCTGCGGGATGCCCTCCTTCAGGTCCATGTCGCCCACCAGGCGCGCCAGCTCCGCGGGGAGATCCTTGAGGGGCGCGACCAGCACCTCGCAACTCGACAGGTCCGCAAGATATGGAGAGAGCCGTTCGCGAAAGCCCGCCAGCACGCGCTGCTTCTTGCGCACATGACGCACGCCGAGACGCGCGCGCCGGCGGTAGGCCCAGGATGGCCCGCGCAAGGGCGCGAGTATCTCGCGCGGACGGACCCCGCCGATGCGCTCCAGCGCATCGAGCAGCTGGCCCTGCTTGACATCGAGCTGCGCCGCCGCTTCCAGGTGCTGCAGTGAACATCCTCCGCACAGCCCGAAGTGCGGGCATGCCGGCCTCACCCGGCGGGGCGAGGGCTCGAGCACCTCCTCGAGCGCGGCTTCATCGAACTGCGAGCGCCGGCGGACCAGGCGGTAGCGCACCCGTTCCCCCGGCAGGGCGCCATCCACGAACACGGTCTTGCCGCCATTGCGGGCGATGCCACGCCCATCCTCGGCCAGGTCGACGATGGAAGCGGTGTCGGTGATGTTCAGCGGGCGGGCCACGCCGATTCGAATTCCTTCAGGTGATCGGCGCCCGAGTGGCGCAGCAACTCGCGCAGCCGCGCCTCCTCGGCGCGGTGCTCGGCCGGCGTGAGCCTGCCGCGGATGAGTTCGAAGCGCAGGTACACGAGGTAGGTGTTGAGCACGTCGGTCTCGCAGTACGCGCGGATGCGCGCCGCCTCACCCCGCTGCCACGCCTCCCACACCTGCGAGCCATCCATGCCGAGCTTGCCGGGAAAGCCGAGGAGCGTTGCCACCGCATCGAGCCCCACGCGGCCGCGGCCCTGGTAGGCCGAGAGGATGTCCATGAGGTCCATGTGGCGCCAGTGGAACCGGCCGAGGTAGTTGTTGTAGCGGAAGCTCGTGTCCTCATCGCCCGTCTCCCAGTAGCGGGCCGCCGGCACCGAGTGCAGCAGGCTCCGGTAATGCAGCACCGGCATGTCGAAACCGGCGCCGTTCCAGGACACGAGGTCGGGGGTGAAGCGGTCGAGCCCGTCGTAGAATCGCTCGATCAGGTCCTTCTCGGGCGAGGACTCCTCGCCCAGGCTCCATACCTTGAGCGTGTCGCGCGATCGCATCACCACCGAGATGGCGACGATGCGGTGCTGCTCGTGGGAGAGGAACTCGCTGCCGGTCTGCTGCCGGCGGTGCGTGAACATGATCTGCGCGACCTGGGCATCTGACAGGTCGTGCAGCCCGAACAGCCGGCGGCCCAGGTCCGTGTCGGGCACCGTCTCGATGTCGAACACCAGCACGTGCATGTTCAGGCCGCCTTCAGCAGCACCGCCACCGCCACCACCAGGCCTGCCTCATCGCTCAGCGTGATGTGGCCCTCGCCGACGCCCAGTGCGCGTCGCACGCTTTCGCCGCGGGCCGAGTAAACCACTTCGGGCCGGCCCCAGGCGTTCTGCACGATGCCCACGTCACGGATCCACACCCCATGCGCGAACCCCGTGCCCATCGCCTTGACGATGGCCTCCTTGGCGGCGAAGTGCATGGCGAGGAAGCGCACGGGACGCGCGGTCAGCGCGAGCTGGGCGTGCTCGGCGGGCATCAGCAGGTGATCGACGAAGCGCCGGCCGAAGCGCGCATGGGTCTTCTCCACCCGCGCAAGTTGCAGGATGTCGGTGCCGATGCCGAAGATCATGGAACTTCAGCGCCCGGCCCGCGCCGGCTCATGCGCGGGCCGCCTGCATGAGCTGCTTCATCTCGCGCACCGCCTGGGCGAGGCCGTCGAACACGGCACGGCCGATGATGGCATGGCCGATGTTCAGCTCGACGATCTCGCGCATCGCCGCCACCGGCCCCACGTTGTGATAGTTGAGGCCGTGGCCGGCATTGACGATGAGCCCCATCGCCTGCGCCTGGCGCGCGGCGCCGCGGATGCGCGCCAGCTCGTGCTCGCGGGCGGCGCCCTCACTTTCGGCGTACGCGCCGGTGTGCAGCTCGATGACCGGCGCGCCGGCCTTGACGCTGGCCTCGACCTGCACCGGGTCGGGATCGATGAACAACGAAGCACGGATGCCGGCGGCCGCGAGCCTCGCACAGGCGGCGGCGACCTTGGCCAGTTGTCCCGCCACATCCAGGCCGCCTTCGGTCGTGACCTCCTCGCGCTTCTCGGGCACGAGGCAGCAGTCCGCCGGCCTCACCTGCGTGGCGATGCCCAGCATCTCCTCGGTCACGGCCATCTCGAGGTTCATGCGGGTCTGCAGCGCCTCGCGCATCAGCCGCACGTCGCGGTCCTGGATGTGGCGCCGGTCCTCGCGCAGGTGCAAGGTGATGCTGTCGGCGCCCGACTGCTCGGCCAGCAGCGCTGCGAGCAGCGGATCGGGGTAGCTTCCGCGGCGCGCCTGACGGAGCGTTGCCACGTGGTCGATGTTCACGCCCAGCGCGATCTCCCCGGGTATTCCAGTGCTCATGTCTCACGTCCTGGCATGCAATGACCTCATGATGTCCCGCGAGCCCAGCGTGCGTCCGTCGAGGCAGGCCTCGATGGCCGCCCGCAGGATCTTCTTCGCATCGCGAAGGGTCGCGCCATTGTCGAAGGATTCCTGCGCCAGTTCAATGAGCGAGCGACCGCTGATGGCATCGGCAGCCCCGGCCTCGCAACGCGTGATCGGCCGCTGCGGGCGCACCTGGTAGTGCGCCTCCACCCGCACCGGCTCGCCGGCACCGGTCAGCGTGAAGTCCGCACCGTATCCCAGCTCCTCGAGCAGCCGCTTCTCGAAGCGCCGCAGGGCCGGCTCCTCCCGGCCCGTGCGCAGCGCCTCGAGCGCCTCGACGTAGCCGTCGAACACGGCCGGATGCGGATCGAACCGCTCGGTGAGCTTCAGCAGCAGCTCGTTGAGGTAGAAGCCGCTCATCAGGTGCGGGGATGGCAACTGGGTGAATTCCCCGGCCACTTCCGCCGCGGTGAGCTGGCCCGCCTCGGAACGCGAGCTCCAGGACATGAGCAGCGACTGGAAGGGCCGCAGTGTCGCGCGCAAGGCGGACTTTGGCGAGCGCGCACCACGCGCGAACAGCGACAGCCGGCCATGTTCGCGCGAGAAGATCTCGACGATCCGGCTGCTGTCGCGCCAGGCATGCTGGTGCAGCACGAAAGCGGGCGTCAGCCAGACCCGCTGCGCGCCCTTCACAGCGACTGGTACCCGAACTGGCGCAGCGCCGTCTCGCTGTCGGCCCAGTTCTCCTTGACCTTGACCCACAGGCCCAGGTGCACCGGCCGCTGCCACAGGTCGGCGAGCTCGATGCGCGCGAGCCGGCCGATCTCCTTGAGCCGCTGGCCGCCCTGGCCGATGACGATGGCCTTCTGTCCCTGGCGCTCGACCCAGATGATGGCATCGATCTGGATGCGACCATCTTCTTCCGCGAAGCGCTCGATCTGCACGTTGATGCCGTAGGGCAGCTCCTCGCGCAGCTTCAAGGTGAGCTTCTCGCGCACCACCTCGGCGGCGTGGAAGGGCTCGTCACGGTCGGTGAGCGCATCGGGAGGGAACATGGGCGGCGCCGGCGGCAGCCGGCGGCCGATCTGCTCGACGAGCCGCTCCAGGTTGTCCGCCTCAAGCGCCGAGACCGGGATGATGCCCGAAGCCGGCACCTTGGCCGCCATCTCCTCGATGAAGGGCAGCAGCGCGCTGCGCGGCTTCACCCGATCGACCTTGTTGATGACCAGGAACAGCGGCTGCTTCAGGCCCCGCACCCGCTCCCACACCCACTGGTCCTCGTCGGTGAAGCGCTGTGCCTCGATCACGAACAGGATCACGTCCGCATCCTGCGAGGAGGAAATGGCCACCCGGTTCATGTACTGGTTCATGACCCGGCGGGTCGACTCGTGCAGCCCCGGCGTATCCACCAGCACGAGCTGCGCATCCGGGCGGTTGACCACCCCGAGGATCCGGTGGCGGGTGGTCTGGGGCTTGGGCGCGACGATGCTGATCTTGCGGCCCACCAGCGCATTGACGAGGGTGGATTTGCCCACGTTGGGCCGGCCGACGATGGCGACCAGTCCCGACCGGAAGGGTGCGCCGTTCATGCGCGGTTGCGGAAGCTGGCGGGCACCAGCGCCAGCATGCGATCCGCCGCCAGCTGCTCCGCCCGGCGACGGCTCGACCCTTCCCCGCGGGTGATGAGATGCAGCGCGGCCACGTCGCATTCGACTTCGAACACCTGGGAATGAGCTTCGCCTTGCACGCTCAGCAGATTATACGCGGGCAGTGACATTGCATGCGCCTGCAGCAGTTCCTGCAGGCGCGTCTTCGCATCCTTCAGCGAGTCCGGGGGCGGCAGTTCCGCCATCCGCGGGCCCAGCAGGCGGCGGACGGTACCGGCGGCTGCCTCGAAACCCGCATCCACCATCACCGCGCCGATCAGCGCCTCCAGCGCATCCGCGAGGATCGAGGCGCGGCGGAACCCGCCGGTCTTGAGTTCGCCCGACCCCAGCCGCAGATGCTCCCCCACGTGCAATTCCGCGGCCACCCGGGCCAGGGACTCGCCACTGACGAGGCTCGCCCGGAGCCTGGACAGGGCGCCCTCGTCGATGTCGGGATGGGTTTCGAAAAGCAGCTGGGCGATGGCGCAGTTGAGTACTGCATCGCCCAGGAATTCCAGGCGTTCATTGTGCGAGGCGGCGGCGCTGCGATGCGTCAGCGCCGTCGCGCACAGGGCGGGGTCCGCGAATTCGTGGCCCAGCACCTGCCGGGCCCAGCCTCGCAGGGCCTCGGCCTCCCCGCCTGCGATCACTCGACCTTCACGGTCTTGTCGAAGGAAGCGGTCAGGGAGACGTTCGCGATGTAGGGGACGGTGTGATCGTAGCCCACGTGCATGACGATGCCATCGCCTTCCTTCTTCACCTCGATGTCCTTGACCTGCACCTCGGCGACATCCTCGATGGTCCAGTGCCGGTCGAGGGAGACGCGGATGCGGGCCGGGTCCGGGTTCTCGCCCTTGAACTCGGTGGCCACCGACTGCAAGGTCCGCACGATCTTCATGTAGTTGAGGTACACCGGCACGAGCCGGATGCCCGCGTAGCCGATGACGCCCACCAGCGCCAGGATCATCAGCAGGCCGATGAACGTGATGCCGCGTTGTCGATGTCTCATGTGCCGTATCTCCCCGAAACGATGGTCGTTATTGAATCGCATTCCCGATCCGGCGCCAGAGAGGTCCGTCACGGGTATCCAGATTGAGCCAGATCCTGACGGCCTTGCCGACCAGGTTCGCCGCCGGCACGAAGCCTGGCGCCGCCGGTCCGTCGAAGCGGCTGTCCTCGCTGTTGTTGCGGTTGTCGCCCAGGAAGAAGTAGTGCCCGGGCGGCACCTTCCATTCCCCGGTCTGGATCGGCTTGTTCGCGAACATGACGTGGTGTGACTTCGCATCGAGTTGTTCGATGGCCGTGTCGGCGCCGATGTACTCCCCCCGGTCCTGCTTGGGGCCATGGTACTTGCCGTCGGGCCGCTGCGTCATCGGCTTGCCGTTGACGTAGACCTGGTTGGCCTCATCCACCCGGATCACATCACCGGGCAGCCCGACCAGGCGCTTGATGTAGTTCACCCGCGGGTTGGGCGGCAGGCGGAAGACGATGACATCGCCCCGCTGGGGCTGGCCGGTGGGCACCAGCAGGGTGTTGACCACGGGGAGCCGCAGGCCATAGGAGTACTTGCTGACGAAGATGAAGTCGCCGTCGAACAGCGTCGGCATCATCGAGTCGGAAGGGATGCGGAAGGGCTCGAACACGAAGGAGCGGATCAGCAGCACCAGCAGGATGACCGGGAAGAACGAGCGGGCGTATTCGACCGCGATGGGCTCGCGGATCCGTTCGGCCGGGGTTCCCGCCGCCGCCGCCCGCGCAGTCCTGGCACGCGAGAACACCAGCCGGTCGAGCAGCCAGACCCCGCCCGCGAGCGCGCCGATCGACACCAGCATCACGCTGAAATCCACCGCCTCGAAGCGGAACAGGCGCCACAGCATGCCGGCGGCGAGCGCGACCAGCGCGTACCCGGCGGCGCGCGCGTACAGCGGCTCGGTCTCCGAGCGTGCGCCGGGATCGCGCTGTGGGCGGATGAACCAGCCATCGATGAGTATCACCGCGAGGCAAGCGATCGCCGCCCACAGGAAGACCAGGAACAGGTCGTCTGGATTGCCCAAGTTGTGCATGCTCCGTGATCGGGGTGAAAAGTATACGTTACGAACCGGACTTCTTGCCCACGCGCAGCACGGCGAGGAAGGCTTCCTGCGGTATCTCCACCTGGCCCACCTGCTTCATGCGCTTCTTGCCCGCCTTCTGCTTCTCCAGGAGCTTGCGCTTTCGCGAGACATCGCCGCCGTAGCACTTGGCCAGCACGTTCTTGCGCAGCGCCTTGACGCTGGCGCGCGCGATGATATGGCTGCCGATCGCGGCCTGCACCGCCACCTCGAACATCTGCCGCGGGATCAGCTCCTGCATCTTGTCGACCAGCTCGCGCCCGCGGGTGTAGGCATTGTCCCGGTGCACGATCAGCGACAGCGCATCGACGCGATCGCCGTTGATCAGCACGTCGAGCTTCACCAGCGGCGCCGGCTGGAAACGCTCGAACTCGTAGTCGAAGGAGGCATAGCCGCGGCTCACCGACTTCAGCCGGTCGAAGAAGTCGAGCACCACTTCGGCCAGCGGCAGCTCGTACTGGAGCGAGACCTGGCTGCCCACGTAGTGCATCTTCTTCTGCACACCCCGCTTCTCGCTGCACAGGGCGAGCACCGGGCCCACGTAGTCCGGCGGCACCAGGATGTTGGCGATGATGATGGGTTCGCGCAGCTCCGCGATGCGGTCCGCGGGCGGAAGCTTGGCGGGGTTGTCCACGCTCTCGACGCTGCCGTCGGTGAGCTGCACCTCGTAGACGACGGTGGGAGCACTGGTGATCAGGTCGAGATCGTACTCGCGCTCCAGCCGCTCCTGCACGATGTCCATGTGCAGAAGGCCGAGAAAGCCGCAGCGGAAGCCGAACCCCAGCGCCGAGGACACCTCGGGCTCGAAGTGCAGCGCCGAATCGTTGAGCTTGAGCTTCTTCAATGCCTCGCGGAACGCCTCGTAATCGTCGGTGCTCACCGGGAATACGCCTGCGAACACTCGCGGCTGGATCTGCTTGAAGCCCGCCAGCGGCGCCGCGGCGGGATTGGCCTCCAGGGTGAAGGTGTCACCCACCGGCGCGCCATCGATCTCCTTGATGCCGGCGATCACGAAGCCCACCTCGCCGGTCGCGAGCTGCTCGCGCGCCACCGACTTCGGAGTGAAGCGGCCCAGCTTGTCGACCACGTGGCTGCGGCCGGTGGACATCACCCGCACCTTGGCGCCGGACTGGAGCGATCCGTTCATCACGCGCACCAGCGAGACCACGCCCACGTAGTTGTCGAACCAGGAGTCGATGATCAGCGCCTGGAGCGGCGCATCAGGGTCCCCCTTCGGCGGCGGGATGCGGCGGATGAGCTGCTCGAGCAGCTCGGGAACGCCCTCGCCGGTCTTGGCGCTGACGCGGGCCGCATCCTGGGCGGGGATGCCGATGATCTCCTCGATCTCGTGGATCACCTTGGCGGGATCCGCCGAGGGCAGGTCGATCTTGTTGATGACGGGGAGCACCTCCAGGCCCTGCTCGATGGCGGTGTAGCAGTTGGCCACGCTCTGCGCCTCGACGCCCTGCGCCGCGTCCACCACCAGCAAGGCGCCTTCGCAGGCTGCGAGCGAGCGGGACACCTCGTAGGAAAAGTCCACGTGACCGGGAGTGTCGATGAAGTTGAGCTGGTAGGCATGGCCGTCGGCGGCCTTGTACTCGAGCGTGACGCTCTGCGCCTTGATGGTGATGCCCCGCTCGCGCTCCAGGTCCATGGAGTCCAGCACCTGCGCCTGCATCTCGCGCTCATCCAGGCCGCCGCAGATCTGGATCAGGCGGTCGGACAGGGTCGACTTGCCGTGATCGACGTGGGCAATGATGGAAAAGTTTCGGATGTACTTCATGCGACCGCGGCTTGGGACAAAACCGCGGATTATACCGGTCAGGAGCCTCGGGCGAGGGTCTGGTGACCTTTGAGGGCCTGTTGCCGGGCCAATTCTCGGTCCAGCTCGCCCAGGTCCAGCCTGCCATGGCAGACCAGTTCGCCCCCGAGCAGCAGCGCAGGCACCTTGTGGCCGTAGCGGCTGCGAAGGTGCTGCTGCGTATCCACGTCCAGCACCTCAAGCTCCCAGCGGCCGGGCCTGGCGGCCGCCGCGAGTTGCAGTTCGAGCAGCATTTCCTCGCACAGCGGGCAGTCCTCCCGCGACAGCAAGGTGAGCCGCGGTCGCCATGGCTCGGTCGATGCAGAGTCGGTCGATGCCTGCTCGGTCAATGCCGGGGTCCGCTCACATCCAGCGGCTTGACCGAATGAGCGATGAACTCCACCGTCTGGGCGGGCACCTCACCCACCGCCGTGACCTGGTGCCCCTGCACCACGGTGGAGAACGCATAGCCCGCCCCCACCCTCGCCAGGCCCTGCATCGGCGCCGCCGCGCTGCCCGTGCCCGGCGCATTGGCGGCCGGGGTCATGGGCCCCGGCTCGACGAACACCGAGACCGTGGCCAGTCCGTCGGAGTACACCAGGTGCGTCGCCGGCGAGCCGCTCTCTCCCAGGGTCTGGGCGCCCGACACCGTGAGCCGGAACCCCGGCGGCAACCGGCTCGCGCGGAAGGCCGCGAGCGTCGCCGCAGGACTCTCGGCCGCGGTGCCCTGGCGTACCCAGCGCATGCCGTCGGTCTTCACCGCCGGCAGCACCGCGCTCTCGGGAATACTCGCCGGCATCTCGAGGTTGGCGAACACGATCTGCTCGACCACCTGGCCGCGCGGATCGCAGAGCTGGGTCTTCAGCGGCATCGCCGTCTGCTCGTCCAGCCAGAGCTTGTAGCCGAAACGGAACTGGTCCTTCGGGTTCACGCTGATCACACGTGTCGGCCGGCCCATGATGCGTCCGGGCGGCAGCGACTCGATGCGGTAGAAGGCATCCACCTCGGCGTTGAACTGCGGCAGGGAGCCGAGGAAGGGATTGTTGTCCCGCCGCGGCTCGACCAGTACCGTCTTCTGGTCCGGCAGGTAGCAGGTCAGTTCCTCGTTGGTGCGGACGAACTCGCGACCCGAACCATCGAGCGACACCAGCCGTTCGGTGACCCGGCCCGCGTGCACCCGGTGCACGATGCGCAGCGTCTCCACCTGGCCCTGGCTCAGGTGGAAGAACGTGCCGTCGTAGTTGCGCATCGCGAGGGCCTGGTTCATTCGCGTGAGCCACTCCCGCGGCTCATCGGACCGGGCGGCGGCCTGTGCGATGCCGGCGAGCAGCAGGCCGGTCATGGCGGCGCCTGACAGCCGGCGCAAGGGCAACGCGGTGATCATGGGCCCGGATCCACGGATCGACCGTCCTCCGTGGCGGGCGCAGCCGCCGGCACGGCGATGCGGGGATCGGGCGGTGCAGCGTTGGTTTCGGGCTGATCGGAAACCAGCCCGGAGAGCACGTTGCGCTGGCCCAGCGGGGAGGAGTACTTGCTGTGCGCGAACACGTAGCTGGTGAGGCGCGCCGCCGGCAGCACGGCCGAGGGTTCCGGCGACACCGCCGGCACGACATAGGAAACCGGTTCGCGCGGAGCGGCGCCCGCCGGCAGGGGCGACGTACTTGCCACCAGACGTACCGGCGGCGCCTGCGCCACGGGCACGGAAGGCGCGGAAGCCAGGGGCCGGGCGGCCGAGGCGGTGAGCGGAAGATCGGTGCGATGTTCCAGCGTCACCACGGCCACCGCCGCGACGCCCGCTGCCACCGCCGCACCGGCGATGGGCCGCCACCAGCGCCTGGCCTTTGCCACCGTGGCGATCACCGGCGCCACCTGGGGGTCACCATCGATGCGGCGGTTGATGCCTTCCACCAGCGAGCGTGCCAACGGTCCGCCGTCGGGCGTGCGCATCACCTCGCCGATGAGCGCGTAACGGCCGAACCCCTCGCGCAACACGGCATCGCGCGACAGTCGCTTCAGCAGCAGCTCGGTCTCGGAGTCGGGCAACTCGCCGTCGAGGAACGCCGACAGCTGTTCACGGATTTGTTCGCTCATGCATCCTCAGGCCGGCCAAGGCCTCCGTCGAAAATGGGTCGCAGTTTCTTGTCGATGGCCTCGCGCGCCCGGAAGATCCGGGAGCGCACGGTGCCGACCGGGCAATCCATTGTCTGCGCGATTTCCTCGTAGCTCAAACCATCCAGCTCCCGCAGCACGATGGCCGTGCGCAGGTCCTCGGGCAGGTGTTCGATCGCCTGGTTCACCGTGTCGCGGATCTCATCGGTGAGCAGCAGCGCCTCGGGAGTCTCGGATTCGGCAAGGCGCGCCTGCACGTCGTAGGACTCCGGGTCCTGCAGGTCGAGGTCATAGTCCATGGGCCGGCGCTTGCTGGCCACGAGGGCGTTCTTGGCGGTGTTGATGGCGATGCGATAGAGCCAGGTGTAGAAGGCACTGTCGCCGCGGAAGGAGGCAAGCGCCCGGTACGCCTTGACGAACGCCTCCTGGGCGATGTCCTCGGCTTCATGAGCATCGTGCACGTAACGCATGATCAACTTCAGCACCTTGTGCTGGTATCGCATCACCAGGAGATCGAACGCACCGCGCTCGCCCCGCTGGACCCGTTCGACCAGCTTGAGGTCACTCTCCTCAACACCCATGGATGACCCCGAACCGGCCGGCTCGTCCTCCAGCCTGCGCGTGTAGACTGCGCCGCCCGCGAAAAGTTCTGTCCGCGGCGCGTGACGCCGGCTCGAAAAGCGAGCGCTGCATCACGATACCCGCCGGCCCCCGGCCCGGATCGTGTCCAGCGTGAACTGCATCCGCAGGCGGCGCGCGGCATCGGGGTCACTTACCATATGTGGTCCGATCAGCGCCGTCGCTCCCTCGAACACGAGCAGCAGGCTCCGGCCGAAGCGCCGTGAGGCGGGGTGCAGGGTCGCCTGCGCCGTCGCGCCATCGCCACGGGTGAGCCGCCACCGGCCTGAAGGCCGCCATTCCAGCCGGCTCAGCGCCTTGGCCCCTCCGTACATCAGGGACGGCAGGCCCTTGAGAGCACCTGCGGTGATCATCACGAGCTGCAATGCCAGCAGCCAGCCCCGGCAGGCCGCCACCGCCGCCAGGGCAGCGGCCAGCGCGAACGACGCCGCGGTCCACGGCAACCAGCGGGAGCGGAGCAGGGTCAACGGCGCGGGCATGGCGGGCATGCCGGTCAGGCGCAGTGGGCGGCGCGCGCGATGCGCTCGATCAATGCCGCCCGTTCACGGCAGTCCGGCTGCAGGCGGCCGAGGAAGTAGCCGTACAGTTCGGGGTCCTGCAGGTCGAGGAGGTCGCGAAAACCCTGCTGCTCCGCGGCCGTTGCATCCCGGTATTCGCGCTCGAGCCAGCCACCGAGCAGGCGGTCCAGTTCGCGCATCCCGCGCCGGCAACGCCAGCGCAGCCGGCCCATGTCGTGATCCGCGGCCGGCGGGGCCGTCACACGCGCCGCTCGATCAACATCTGCTTGATCGCGCCGATGGCCTTGGCGGGGTTGAGATCCTTCGGGCAGGCCTCGGTGCAGTTCATGATGGTGTGGCAGCGGTACAGGCGGAACGGATCCTCGAGCTCGTCCAGCCGCTCGCCGGTGGCCTCGTCCCGGCTGTCGACGATCCAGCGATAGGCCGCCAGGAGCGCCGCGGGACCGAGATAGCGGTCGCTGTTCCACCAGTAGCTCGGACAGCTCGTCGAGCAGCAGGCACACAGGATGCAGGCTGAAGGCCGGTCCACCTTCTCCTGGTCCTCCTTGGTCTGCAGCCGCTCGCGATCCGGCGGTGGCGGTGTGCGCGTCTGCAGCCAGGGCTTGATCGCGGCGTACTGCGCGTAGAAGTGGGTGAGGTCGGGCACCAGGTCCTTGATGACCGGCATGTGCGGCAGCGGGTAGAGCCGCACATCGCCGCTCACCGAGTCGCAGGCCGTGATGCACGCCAGGCCATTGTGGCCATCGATGTTCATGGCGCAGGAGCCGCAGATGCCCTCGCGGCAGGAACGGCGGAAGGTCAGCGTGGGGTCGACCTCGTTCTTGATCTTGATGAGGGCGTCCAGGACCATGGGCCCGCACTCGTCCATGTCCAGCGTATAGCTGTCGATGCGCGGATTCTCGGCGTTGTCCGGGTCGAAGCGGTACACCTTGAACGTGCGCACGTTCTTCGCGCCGGACGGGGCCGGGAACACCTTGCCGTCGCGGTTGATCCGCGAGTTGGCGGGGAGTACGAAATCAGCCATCTCGACTTGTCTCCTGCATCAATACGTGCGCGCCTTCGGCGGGATGCTCTGCACCTCGTCGGTCAGCGTGTTGAGGTGTACGCCGCGATACTGGATGCGGGTCGCGCCGCGCGCATCCACCCAGCACAGCGAGTGCTTCATCCAGTTCGCATCATCGCGCTCGGGGAAGTCCTCGCGCGCCTGCGCGCCACGGCTCTCCTTGCGGTTCTCGGCCGAGTGCAGCGTCGCCACCGCCTGCCCCAGCAGGTTGTCGAGCTCGAGCGTCTCCACGAGGTCGGTATTCCAGATCAGCGAACGGTCCGCAACCTTCACGTCGGCGAACGAGTCGAAGATCCGGCCGAGCTTGACCTTGCCCTCGTTGAGCGTCTGGCCGGTGCGAAACACCGCCGCATCGCTTTGCATCGTGCGCTGCATGTCATCGCGGATCTGCGCCGTGGGCCGCGAGCCCTTCGCATGGCGCAGGCGGTCGAGCCGGGCGATGGCGCCATCGGTGGCGGAAGCCGGCGCCGGCCGCTGCTTCGCGCCGGCCTTCAGCGTCGCGGCGCAATGATGCGCCGCGGCCCGGCCGAACACCACGAGGTCCAGCAGTGAATTCGACCCGAGCCGGTTGGCGCCGTGCACCGAGACGCAGGCGGCCTCGCCCACGGCCATGAGCCCCGGCACGATGCGCTCCCGGCCGGCCTCATCCAGGGTCACCGCCTCGCCATGCACGTTGCAGGGGATGCCACCCATGTTGTAGTGCACGGTGGGCAGCACCGGGATGGGCTCCTTGTTCACATCGACGCCGGCGAAGATGCGCGCGGTCTCGGCGATGCCGGGCAGGCGCTCCTTGATGACCTCTGGTCCCAGGTGCTCGAGGTGCAGGTGGATGTGGTCCTTGAGCTTGCCGACCCCGCGGCCCTCGCGGATCTCGATGGTCATGGAGCGGCTGACCACATCGCGCGACGCCAGGTCCTTGGCGTTGGGCGCATAGCGCTCCATGAAGCGCTCGCCGGAAGCGTTGGTGAGATAACCGCCCTCGCCGCGCGAGCCTTCGGTGATCAGGCAGCCGGCGCCGTAGATGCCGGTGGGGTGGAACTGCACGAACTCCATGTCCTGCAGCGGGAGCCCGGCGCGCAGCACCATGCCGCCGCCATCGCCGGTGCAGGTGTGGGCCGAGGTGCAGGAAAACCACGCGCGACCGTAGCCGCCGGTGGCGAGGATGGTGCGCTGGCCGAAGAAGCGGTGCAGCGTGCCGTCGGACATGTCGAGCGCCAGCACGCCCTTGCACTCGCCGTTGTCCATGATGAGGTCGAGCGCGAAGTATTCGATGAAGAAGCTGGCGTCGTGCTTCAAGGATTGCTGGTAGAGGGTGTGCAGCATCGCGTGCCCGGTGCGGTCGGCGGCGGCGCAGGTGCGCTGCGCGATGCCCTTGCCGAAATGCGTGGTCATGCCGCCGAAGGGCCGCTGGTAGATGCGCCCGCCTTCCGTGCGCGAGAACGGCACGCCATAGTGCTCCAGTTCGATCACCGCCGCGGGCGCCTCCTTGCACATGAACTCGATGGCGTCCTGGTCACCGAGCCAGTCCGACCCCTTGACGGTGTCGTACATGTGCCAGCGCCAGTCGTCCTCGCCCATGTTGCCCAGCGCCGCCGAGATGCCGCCCTGGGCGGCGACGGTATGGCTGCGGGTCGGGAACACCTTCGTGAGGCAGGCGGTGGACAGGCCGGCCTCGGCCAGGCCGAAGGTGGCGCGCAGGCCGGCGCCGCCCGCCCCCACCACCACGACATCGTAGCTGTGGTCGATGAACTGATAGTCACTCATGGGATTGGATTTCCGAATGCGATGCGCAGCACCGCGTACACGGCAGCGACGGCCGCCACGACGTGCACGAAGCGTGAAGCCAGCAGGCCCCCGATCTTCGCCAACGGTGCGTGAACGTAGTCCTCGATGATCACGCTGAGGCCGAGATGGGAATGGTGGGCCGACACCAGCACGAGCAGGATGGTGAACAGGCTGTTCAACGGCTGGCGCAGGAAGGTGATGATCGCGGCATGCTCGATCGTGCCCAGGGACAGCAAGGCGAGCACGAACCACAGCAGGAGCGGCACGAGCGCCACGGAGGTCACCCGCTGCACCCACCAATGGCCCACACCATATCGCGCCGAGCCCAGGCCCAGCACCGTTCCCAGCGGCGAGCGCAGGCTCATGCCAGCACCCAGAGCATGAGACCCAGCGACAGGAGCAGCGTTCCGGCCACCACCAGCCAGCCGGTGCGACGGGCCCTGAGTTTCTCGAAGCCGAGGCCGACGTCCCAGAACAGGTGGCGGATGCCGTTGAGCAGGTGGAAGAAGAAGGCCAGGCTGATGCCGGCCAGCGCCACGGCGCCCAAGGGTCCGCGCAGCAGGTCGGCGAACGGTTGGTAGCCCTTCAGCCCCGCCGCGGCGAGCACCAGCCAGCCACAGAACATCAGGAAGGCGACGCTGAGGATGACGCCGGTGAGGCGGTTGAGGATGGAGAGCGAGTTGCTGATCTGCCAGCGGTACACCTGCAGGTGCGGCGACAGGGGCCGTGAGGGAGTGGGCATGGATGGTCCTGGAAGGTTCTAGAAATCGATGCAGCGGCCGCGCAGTTCCCAGTCACCGAAGCGTGTGGGTTCCGGCCCCTCGCGCCCGCCGATCTCCTTGACGGGTGCCCCCGCGGGTGTCCCGGCGGGTGCCCCGCCGGACACCCCGGCGTTGGCGCCTGCGGGCATCGCTGAAGGCTCGGCCGGAAGCCTTGCGGGCGGCTCGTCGTTGCGTTCCATGGCGCAAATTTTGCCAGAAAACGACCCCTGATAACCAGCACGCGACCTTCTGTCGGCGCCATTGGCACCGGCGCGTTCGCAAATGATTGACAACCCGGTGCGAGGCGCTACTCAATGCCTGCATGAACACGGATACCGGCTGGCTCGGGATGTACTCGGTGCTGCGATTCACCGGGCCCGATGCGTCCGCCTTCCTCCAGGGCCAGCTCACGGCCGACACGCGGCGGCTGGCCGGCGGCGAGGTGCTGCTCGCCGCGCTGTGCACGCCCCAGGGCCGCGTCATCGCCATCCTGCGCCTGCTCACGGACGGCGAGGCGGTGCTGGCGCTGCTGCCCGCCGAACTCGCCAACACCGTGCACGAGTCACTGCGCCGGTACGTGCTGCGCGCCAAGGTCCGCATCGAGGATGCGCGCGAGTCCATCGCCATCGCCGGTGTGTTCGGAAGCGAGGCCCTGCAGCGTGCCGGACTCGAAGCTCCAGCCCCCGGCCGCAAGCTCGCGCAGGACGGTCTGCTGCTGGCCGCCGTGCCGGGCGATGCACAACGCACCTGGGTGCTGGGCAGCGCGGGCCTGCTGCGCGAGCGGCTGCGGCTGGGCGATGCGCAGCCAGGGTTCGAGGCGGCCTGGAGGGCGGCGGACATCGAGGCGGGATTGCCGCAGGTGTACGAAGCCACGCGCGAGGCCTTCATCCCGCAGATGCTGAACCTCGACCTGCTCGAGGGCATCAGCTTCAGCAAGGGCTGCTACACCGGACAGGAGATCGTCGCGCGAACCCAGCACCTGGGCCGGATCAAGCGGCGGCTGTTCCTGCTCTCACTGCCCGCGGGCGAGCATCACATCGGCGAGTCGGTGCTGCTCGCGGACGGGCGCTCGGGGCGGCTGACCGACCTCGTGGCGGTGCCGTCCGGGTGGCGCGCGCTCGCCGTCCTGAATCTCGAGCCCCACCACGAGGCGCCGGCAGAGGGACCTCCATCGCTGGTGGCGAGGGCGGAGCTCCCCTCCTACGCCCGCAAGGACTGAAGACCCCGGCCGCCGCACCGCTACAGGTCCACGACCTCCACCTCGGCCGCATCGATGCGCTCGCCGAGGAAGCGTGAGCCGATGTCGGCGAAGCGGCTGGCGCCATCGGTGGCGAGCCAGCGAACGCGGCCCGTCCCTGCTTCGGCCCCTTCCCGTGGCAGGCGGTTGCTCACCAGCTCGGCGGTGGTCGCCGCGGAGTCGACGATGACGACCCGCGCCGGCACCACGCGGCGGATGACGGGCAGCAGCAGCGGGAAGTGCGTGCAGCCGAGCACCAGGACATCGGGTGAATCATCAGCTGCGAACAGCGGCGCGAGATACCGGCCGGCCACCGCCTGCGCCTCCGGTCCGTCCGTCCAGCCCTCTTCGGCCAGCGACACGAACAGCCCGCAGGCCAGCGCCTGGACCCGCACCCTCGCATCGAGCTGCGCGATCGCCGTCTCGTAGGCGCGACCCGCCACCGTCGCCGGCGTCGCGATCACGGCCACGTGGGCGGATCGAGTGGCGCGCACCGCGGCCATCGCACCCGGCTCGATCACGCCGAACACCGGCAGGGACGGGAAGGCCTGGCGCAATGCCGGCAGCGCGCTCGCCGAGGCAGTGTTGCAGGCGATCACCAGCGCCCGGATGCCCCGCTCGATGAGCCGCCGCGCGCACTGCAGGCTGTAGCGCTCCACCGTCTGCGCGCTCTTGCTGCCATAGGGCAGGCGCGCGGTATCGCCCAGGTAGAGAAACTCCTCGTGCGGCAGGCGGGCGCGCAGTGCCGACAGCACCGTGAGCCCGCCCACCCCGGAGTCGAACACGCCGATGGGGCCGGAAAGCACCTTCACGGCTCGCCGCTCGTCAGGCTTCCGGGCGCATGTGCGGGAACAGCAGCACGTCGCGGATCGAAGGCGAGTCGGTGAAGAACATCACCATGCGATCGATGCCCACGCCCAGCCCGCCGGTGGGCGGCAAGCCGTATTCCAGCGCGCGCACGTAGTCGGCATCGTAGTACATGGCCTCATCATCCCCGGCGGTCTTGCGCGCCACCTGCTCCTTGAAGCGTTGCGCCTGGTCCTCGGCATCGTTCAGCTCGGAGAAGCCGTTGGCGTATTCGCGCCCGGCGATGAAGAACTCGAAGCGGTCGGTGATGAAGGGGTCGGCATCGTTGCGGCGCGACAGCGGCGATACCTCCGCAGGATACGCGTAGGCGAAGGTGGGCTGCTGCAGGTGGTGCTCGCCGTTGTGCTCGAAGATCTCGATCTGCAGCTTGCCGGCGCCATCGCCCGGCTTGTGCGCGATGTGCATCGAATCGCACACCCCGCGCAGGTAGTCGACATCGCGCAACTTCGAGCGGTCGAGGCCGGGATTGTGGTCGAGAATGACCTGCTCGATGGTACGGCGCTGGAACGGCGGCCCGAGATCGTAAGAGGTCCCTTGATAGCTCACCACCCGCGAGGGCAGCAACAGGTCCGCTGCACCGCGGAACATGTCCTCCACCAGGCGCATGATGTCATCGTAGTCGGCGTAGGCCTGGTACAGCTCGAGCATGGTGAACTCGGGGTTGTGCCGCGTGGACAGGCCCTCGTTGCGGAAATTGCGGTTGATCTCGTAGACGCGCTCGAACCCGCCCACCGTGAGGCGCTTCAGGTACAGCTCCGGCGCGATGCGCAGGTACATGTCCACGTCGAGCGCATTGTGGTGCGTCTTGAACGGCCGGGCCACCGCGCCGCCCGGGATGGCCTGCAGCATCGGTGTCTCCACTTCCAGGAAGTGGCGGCTTTCCAGGAACTCGCGCAGGAAGCGCACGAGGCGCGAGCGGTCGCGAAACACGCGCCGGCTGTGCTCGCTCATGATCAGATCGACATAGCGCTGCCGGTAGCGCAGCTCCGTGTCGGCGATGCCGTGCCACTTGTCGGGCAACGGGCGAAGTGACTTGGTCAGCAGCCGCAGCCGGTCGGCCTTGACGCTGAGTTCGCCGGTGCGCGTGCGGAACAGCGTGCCCTCGCACGCCAGGATGTCGCCCAGGTCCCAGCCCTTCCACTCCTCGTAGGTTTCACCCAGCGAGTCACGCTGCAGGAAGAGCTGGATCGCGCCGCTCCCATCCTCGATGGAGGCGAAACTGGCCTTGCCCATGATGCGCTTGGCGCGCAGGCGGCCGGCGACCTTGACGCGCAGCCCGGCGGACTCCAATTCGGCCGGATCGGCTTGCGCATGCGCGGCCTGCAGCTCGCCGGCGAGCGCATCGCGGCGGAAGTCGTTGGGGAAGGGATTGCCCCGCTCGCGCAGGCGCGCAAGCTTGGCGCGCCGTTCGGCGATGAGGTGATTGTCCTGCTCGTCGGTCATAGGCCCTGCTTCAGGCTCGCCTGCATGAATGGATCCAGCCCGCCATCCAGCACGGCGGTGGTGTTGCCGATCTCCACGCCAGTGCGAAGGTCCTTGATGCGCGACTGGTCGAGCACGTAGGAGCGGATCTGGTTGCCCCAGCTCACGTCCGACTTGGAATCCTCGAGCACCTTGGCGGCGGCGTTGCGCTTGTTGAACTCGAGTTCGTAGAGCTTGGCCTTGAGCATCTTCATGGCGGTGGAGCGGTTCTTGTGCTGGCTGCGCTCGCTCTGGCAGGCCACGATGATGCCCGAGGGGCCGTGCGTCAGGCGCACCGCGGACTCGGTCTTGTTGACGTGCTGGCCGCCGGCGCCGCTGGAGCGGTACACATCCATCTTGATGTCCGCCGGGTTGACCTCGATGTTGATGTCATCGTCCACCTCGGGGGAGACGAACACCGAGGCGAAGGAGGTGTGGCGGCGGTTGCCCGAATCGAAGGGCGACTTGCGCACCAGTCGGTGCACGCCGGTCTCGGTGCGCAGCCAGCCGTAGGCATGATCGCCCTGGATCATGAGGCTCGCGCCCTTGATGCCCGCGACCTCGCCATCGCTCTGGTCGATGACCTCGGTCTTGAAGCCGTGCTGGTCCGCCCACTTCAGGTACATGCGCATCAGCATCTGCGCCCAGTCCTGCGCCTCGGTGCCGCCGGCGCCGGCCTGGATGTCCAGGAACGCATTGTGGGAATCCATCTCGCCGGGGAACATGCGCTGGAATTCCAGCGACTCCACTTCGCGCGAGAGCCCCTGCACATCGGACTCGACGCCGGCCGCCGTGTTCAGATCCCCGTCGGCTTCCGCGAGGTCGAGCAGTTCCGCGCTGTCGGCGAGGCCGCGCGTCAGCCGGTCGAGGACACCGACCACGCCGTCGAGCTTGGCGCGTTCGCGGCCCAGTTCCTGGGCGCGCTCGGGATTGCCCCAGACATTGGGCTGCTCGAGCTCGCGCTCGACTTCCTGCAGCCGCTCGCGCTTGCGCTCGTATTCAAAGATACCCCCGAAGGGACAAGGTGCGCTCTTCCAGATCCTTGATCTGGCGTTTGATCTGGTTGATTTCCATGCGCGAAATGGTAGCACAGGCTCACACCGGCAGCAGGCAGGCGCAGTTCATCTGCAGCCGCTCACGGCCCTCGTACTCGTTCACCTCGAGCCGGTAGAGCAGCTGCAGCCGCGCGCCCGGGCGCACGCGCGCATCATCGAAGGGCCCGCCGAGATAGCCGAACTGGATGGCATCGATGACACCGCCCGGTGCGCGCACGCGCATCTTCAGGTGACGCTCGCCCACCAGCCGCGACTCCAGCAACTCGAACTCGCCGTCGAACTGCGGTTCGGGAAACCCCTGGCCCCAGGGACCGCCGGCGCGCAGGGCGCGCGCCGTGTCCAGCACGAATTCGTGCGGCGCGAGCTCGCCATCGGAGTGCTGGATGCCGCGCGGGTCCTCATCGCCGCGCCGCTCACGCACGGCCGCATCGAAGGCTTCGCTGAATTCCGCGAGCCGCGCCGCCGGCAGGGTGAGCCCTGCCGCCATCGCATGCCCGCCGAATTTGTCCAGCAGTCCCGGCGTGGCGGTGGCGATGGCATCGAGCACGTCGCGGATGTGCACGCCCTCCACCGAACGCGCCGACCCGCGCAGTGCCCCACCGTCGGCCGGCGCGAAGGCGATCACCGGCCGATGCACCCGGTCCTTCAGGCGCCCCGCCACGAGACCGACGATGCCGGGATGCCAGCCGGCATCGAACAGGCAGATGCCGGCCCGGGTGGACGACACCTCGGGGCCATCCGCCCGGGCCAGCAGGCGCGCGGCGATGGCCAGCGCCTCCTCCTGCATGCGCGCCTCGAGCTCGCGCCGCTGCGCGTTGAGCTCGGAAAGACGCTGCGCGCTCTCGCGCGCCGCCGGCGCATCGTCGGCCAGCAGGCACTGGATCCCCAGGCCCATGTCGGTGAGGCGACCGGCGGCATTCAGGCGAGGGGCGACGGCGAACCCCAGGTCCGCCGCGTTCGCCGAGGCGATGGAACGGCCGGCGATCTCCAGCAAGGCGCGGATGCCGGGCACGCAACGGCCCGCGCGGATCCGCGCCAGTCCCTGGTGCACGAGCACGCGATTGTTGCGGTCGAGCCGGACCAGGTCCGCAACCGTTCCCACGGCGACGAGGTCCAGCAGCGTCGCCGGGCTGAAGCTGGCGCCCAGTTCCCGGGCCAGCGCGGCCAGGGTGTAGAAGGCCACGCCCACGCCGGCCAGGTGATGACTGCCGAAGCGCGAGCCTGGCAGGTTCGGATTCACGATCACCGTGGCCGCAGGCAATTCGCGCCCCGGCAGGTGGTGATCGGTGACCAGCACCTCGATGCCCAGCGCGCGTGCCGCCGCGACGCCCGCCAGGCTCGCGATGCCGTTGTCCACGGTGACGATCAGGGAAGGCTCGCGCGCCCGCGCCGCCTCGACGATGGCCGGCGTCAACCCGTAACCGAAGCGGAAGCGGTCGGGCACGAGGTAGTCCACCTGGGCGAAGCGCAAGGCCCGCAACGACCGCACCATCAGCGCCGTGCTGGTGGCGCCGTCGGCATCGAAGTCCCCGACGATCAGCACGCGGCGTTCGCGATGCTCGCACAGCAGCCGCGCGGCGGCCTGCACCGACTCGAGCGACCCCACCGGCAGCAGGCGGTCGAGATCGAGCACGAGTTGCTCCTCGGTCTCCACGCCGCGCGCCGCGTATACCCGCGCGAGCACCGGATGGAGCGAGGCACGAAAGGGCACCGCCGCCGGAGCGCGGCGGCGGATCTCAATCGCGCTCATCGAAGTACTCCCACCACGGCCTGCCCCGCGAGGCGAACCAGCGCCGTGGCGCGCGATGGATGCTGTAGCGCCGGCGGCCCGCGCTGACATGCAGCGTCCCGCCACGGCGCAAGGCCGACCTCACGTGCGACACCGCCGCATCGATGGCCCGGGCCGCGCCACCGGACGCCTGCGTGCCGATGATCAGCACCGGGTCTTGCGGATTCGCAAGGGCTGAGCGCCAATGATCGAACACCGGGTCGCGCCCCTCGATGGCGAAGGCGGGCGGAGATGCCGGCCGGCGCGGCTCACCCGCGCCCCAGGGCCACAGTCCCGTCACCGGCAACTCGCCGCGCCTCACCCGTGCCTGGTTCAGCGGATGGTCGAAGAGCCAGAGCTGCGCCTCGCTCGCCCAGCGCAGCAGCCGCGCTGCATCGGCTCCGCGAGGCTGGAAATCGCGCAGGTCGTGACCCTCCAGGCCGGCGGGGTCCTCCGACTCGATGTCCACGGATTGCGCCAGCCACAGCAGCAGCCCTCCTTCCGGGGTCGCGACCAGCCGTTGGTCCGCATGTCCCAGGCGCTCGTTGAAGCCACGCGCCAGCTCCGAACTCTCCGCGGCGGACAGGCTCAGCAGCCCGCCCGGCGGCAGCCGCACGCTGCTCATCGTCGCCTGCAGGTGCAAGGGCGCCGCCAGCAACACCGATCCGCTCGCCGGAACCTGCGCACCCCCCAGCAACGCAAGCCGCGCGGCTTCGACCGGCGCCTGGTGCGGCGCGAGCAAGGACTGCGCGTCCCGGCGCCAGTCGCCGATGGTGTGGGGCGCGGAGGCCAACGCGAGCAGACGCTCGAGCGCGGCATGCCGCGGCGCCGCGCCCTGCTCCACCGCCAGCCTCAGATACACGCTCGACATGCACGCCCCGGTTGCGCCATTTCCAGTATGGTTAGCATGCCATGCGTTTCAGCGCCGACTCGACTTCCGCCACGTTCACCGTTCGCGAATACGCGGCTGGTGAGGTGCGCATCAACGACCAGGTCCATCGACAGGCCGTGCTGCTCAGCGCCACACACGTGCGTCCGCTCGCGGAACTGCCGCGCGCATCCGCGCTGTCGACCTCGCACCTCGACGAATTGCTGGCCCTGGACCCACAGCTCGTGCTGGTGGGCACCGCTCACGCGCATGACGTGCCCGACGCCAAGTGGCGATCGCGGCTGTTGTCATCGGGAATCGGCGTGGAAGTGATGAACCTGGGAGCGGCCTGCCGCACCTACAACCTGCTGGTCGCGGAGCAACGCAAGGTTGCCGTCATCCTCATTCCATGAAGGCACCGCCCGTGAGGGGCGGCGAGTGTAAAAACAGCAGGGCGCGAGGAAATCCGGCGAATCGAAGATGGCTTGGTAATTACTTTAGGTATCTTGTTCTTGTTTTTGTTTTTCTTGTTGTTCTGAAAACCGCGTTTCTTTCCCCTTATTTCGCTCGGCACCCTGCGAGTGGACTTTCGTCTAACCCTTGGAGATTGAATGTCTGCTGACGGCGACAGTTAAGCATAGACGCCACAATCGCGGCAAGCCGGTGTTGAAAAGATTACCTTCTAGTTTTTTTTCAGAGAGTTACGAAACAAATCGCACTGTTTACCTTCAGTGCAGGTACTGCTGCACGACGGCAGGCTTGCCGTTCACGCGGATCTCGAAGTACAGCGCGGGTATCTGCCGCGGGCCCAGCCCCATCGCGGCGATGCGCTCTCCGCCGCGCACCTGCTGGTTCTCGCGCACCGCGACTTCGCGATTGTGGGCATACGCGGACAGCAGTGTGTCGGAGTGCTTGATGATCACCAGGTTCCCGTAGCCGCGGATGCCCTCGCCGACGTACACCACCCGACCGGGTGCGGCGGCGAGCACATCCTGCCCCACCGCACCCAGCAACAGCACCCCGCCGCCGGGAACCGGCACCGGCCGGCGCAGCGCCTTCGTCGGCCACACCCACCGCAACGGTTCGGCTTGAACAGTGGCCGCGGACGCCGCTGATGCTGGCATCGCCGGTGGCGCAGCCGATGCTGCCGGAGTGGACAGTGCTGCCTTCGTCGCTGGCGCGGCAGCCGTTGCTGCCGGGGCCGGGACCTGCCGCGCGTCCGCGGGCGCACCCGCCGGCAGGTCGGGCAATGGACGAGGCCTGCCTACTTGCGCGCCCTCGCGAGCCGGCGCGGCGCTGGCGGATGGAGCGATCACGGTCTGCGCCGGCGCACGAGCCGTGACACCGGGTCCAGTGGTCGAGGGCGCCGGGGTGGGACGGAGCCAGAGCATCTGCCCGGGTTCGAGCCGGTTGCCCGCACCCAGGCCATTCCAGGCGGCAAGGTCCGCGTAGTTGAGGTCGAAGCGCCAGGCGATGCTGTAGAGGGTGTCACCCGGCTTGACGACATAGGTGCTGGGCGTGATGTGCGGCTCGGCGGCGCAGCCTCCCAGCCAGAAGACCAGCAGGCCGAGGCGCAGCCATCGGGTCGGGGCTCGCACGCTGCCCGCCGGCGCCGTGGCTACCGCTGCAGTCCGGGCAACAGCGGCACGAAACTCACCGCCCCGAGCGTCTCCTGCACGACGCGCTGCTCGCGCTTGGTGTATCGCATCAGTTGCTGGCGCCCTTCCGCGCCCACCGGCGCCACCAGCCGCCCGCCCACGGCGAGTTGCTCGAACAGCGCGGGAGGGACTTCCTGTGGCGCCGCGGTGACGATGATGGCATCGAAGGGCGCGCGCGCGGCCCAGCCGACATTGCCATCGTCATGACGGAAGCTGACGTTGCGGATCTTGAGTTCGCGCAGCGTCCGGCGCGCGCGCCCCACCAGCGCGACGATGCGCTCGATGGTGTACACCTGCCCAACGAGCGGTGCGATCACCGCGGTCTGGTAGCCGCAACCCGTGCCGATCTCCAGCAGCCGCTCGACTTTTGCGCCGGCGAGCACCGCCTCGGTCATGCGCGCGACGATGTAGGGTTGCGAGATGGTCTGGCCAAAGCCGATGGGGAGCGCCGTGTCCTCGTAGGCGCGGCTGGCCAGCGCCTCATCGACGAACAGGTGGCGCGGCACCTGGCGGATGCGATCGAGCACGCGCAGGTCGGTGATGCCCTGCTCCTGCAGCCGCTGCACGAGCCGCTCACGTGTGCGGGCCGAGGTCATGCCTATCCCTGAGAGACGCGGGTCGCTCATGGGTCGAACGACTTGCCCAGCCACCCTTCCAGCTCCGGGATGGCCGCGTGGCGCGTCAGGTCGATGTGCAGGGGTGTCACCGACGCGAAGCCGCTGGATATCGCGTGGAAGTCGGTGCCCGGACCGGCATCCTGGCCGGCGCCCGCCGGACCCACCCAGTAGACGTTGCGCCCGCGCGGATCCTTGGCCTTGACCACCGGCTTGCTGCGATGGCGCATGCCCAGCCGCGTGACCTTCAGGCCCTTGATCTCCCCGGGCGCCACGTCCGGCACGTTGATGTTCAGGATGGTCATGGGCGGCAGCGGCTGCTGCTGCAGCCGCTTCACCATCGCCAGCGCGATCTGCGCGGCGCTCGCGTAGTTGCGCGGCGAGCCCGGCTCCACCACCAGCGACACGGCGATGGCGGGCAGCCCGAGGAAGCGGCCTTCGATGGCCGCGGCCACCGTGCCGGAATAGAGCACATCGTCACCCAGGTTGGCGCCATCGTTCACGCCGGAGACGACGATGTCATGGTCGTAGTCGAACAGGCCGGAGATCGCCAGGTGCACGCAGTCGGTGGGCGTGCCGTTGACGTACCAGCAATCCGCATCGAAGCGGGCCGCGCGCAGCGGCACGTCGAGCGTGAGCGAATTGCTCGCGCCACTGCGGTTGCGGTCGGGTGCGACGATGGAGACATTGCCCAGCGGCCGGATGGCGGCCGCCAGCGCGGCCAGGCCTTCCGCGCGGTAGCCGTCGTCGTTGGATAGGAGAATCTTCACGCTGTCGGATCTGGGTCGAATCGGCGACACTATACTGCATCACCGCATACCCCGCACGACGCAGGAGCCTCACCGCACGCATGCGCAAGACCGATCCGCCACGCGAGACCCGCGAAGACGATGCGCATGCATTCCGCGCGGCGATGAAGGGAGTCAAGCCGCTGCGCGCCGCGCCACGGGTGAGCGCGCCGGCCGCGCGCGTGCGGCATCGCCGTCCCGCCAGCGCCGATGCGCGGACCGCGTCCGGCCCGCCGCCGGTGCAGCGGGAGACCGACGCCGAGGAGATGCTGCAGTTCAGGCGGCCCGGCGTGCAGGACCAGCTGCTGCGCAAGCTGCGGCGCGGGCTCATCCCCCAGGCGGCGGAGATCGACCTGCACGGCATGACGCTGCAGCAGGCCTGGGATACCCTGGCCGATTTCATCGAGCAGGGACGCGCGCGCGCGCAACGCTGCGTGCGCATCGTGCACGGCAAGGGATACCGTTCGGGCGGGCGTGGACCGGTGCTCAAGAGCGCGGTGAACGACTGGCTGCGGCACAATCACGATGTCATCGCCTTCGTCTCGGCCCGGCCGCTGGATGGCGGGGCTGGCGCGCTGTACGTGCTGCTGCGCGCTTGAGGGACTGCGACTACGCTCTTCGCCGGGGACGTTGACCGGTCATGGCACCGGGCCTGGAAATCCTGTAATCTTACCAAATCGTGATCGATTGGCGCAAGGTACGAAAATGACCGCAACAGCAACCCTGTCGAGCAAATTCCAGATATCCATTCCCAAGGCCGTGCGTGACGAACAAAGTTGGAAAGCCGGGCAGGAGTTCGTGTTCATTCCCAAGGGCAAGGGTGTCCTGGTGATGCCCGTGCCTGAATTGAATCAGTTGGCGGGCATCGCCAAGGGCGCTCGCAAGGACGGCTACCGCGATCGCAAGGACCGCTACTGATGAGCAATCCACTGCGCACCGTCGATACCTCGGCCTGGATCGAGTGGCTCACCGGCAGCGCGGTTGGAAAAAAGCTGGCTGGCCAGTTCCCGGAGAAACAGCAGTGCATCGTGCCGACGATCGTGCAGTTGGAACTCTCGAAGTGGCTGGTCCGCGAACTGGGCGAGGAACAGGCCGATCAGGTGATCGCGTACACTCAGAAATGCACGGTTGTGCCGCTCGATACCAGCATTGCGTTGCTCGCCGCGGATCTGCACCGTGAACACAAGCTGGCCACGGCCGATTCCATCGTCTATGCCACGGCATGCCATCGACACGCTGAACTGCTGACCTGCGATACCCACTTCGAGGGGCTGCGGGACGTGGCGCTATTCCCGAAGAAGACATAGCTGCGGGTTTGGTTCGGAAAACACGCGCCTTCAGTCCTCGGCCGCCTCGGGCGGTGACCCGGCCTGAAGTTCGCACAGTTCGTGCAGCACGGCAGTGGCGAACTGACCGCGACCCAGCTCGAAGCTGAGCCACAGATCCGTTCCTTCGAACCGGGACTCAAAGCCCGATACCGGCATGCGCAATGCGCGACGCTCCTGATCGAGCCGTTGCGATTCGCATAGCCGCGCAAGCTCCGCCCAGGCTTTCGACACCTCGATCTCGAGCGCCTGCACGGCACCGCGGGTGCGCGGCAAGCCCTGCCCCCACAAGGGTCCGCTGGGGTGGATGTCGAAGCGATTCAGCCGTTCCGTGAGGAGTTCATCCACCGCATCGACGGGGAAGTGACTGTTGGTCCCCTGCAGCATCACCAGATCACCGGTCGCGAGGCTCGACCAGCTGCCCTCCCCGACGCGACGCGCGAGCACCGCATTGAACAGCGCCGCGCGCGCCGCCGACAGTGCGAAGCCGCGCACGCTGCGCTCGCGGGGCGCAACGCCCTCGCGGGCCCAGGCTTGCGCAGCGGTGAGGTTCGATCCCTGCCGGCCGAATCGCTGCGGCCCGAAATAGTTGGGCACGCCGCCGGCGGCAATCGCCGCCAGACGCTCCTCCAGCGCCGCGCGCGGCCAGTCGGCTCCGCGCAGGGCGATGCGGAAACGGTTGCCGCGCAGCGCACCGCGCCGCAGCTTGCGATCATTGCCGCACACCTCCAGCACCCGATATCCCTCGCCCGCCACCGACTGCCAGGCGGCGGCATCGCGCCGTCCGGCCGGCACACTGAACCATTGCCGGGCGAGTGCATGCCGGTCCTTGATGCCGGCGAAGCCCACCTCGCTGGCCGCGATGCCCGCGTGGCGCGCGAGTTCGCCGGCCACCCACCGCGTGTTCGCGCCGCGCTTCTCGACGCGCAACAGCCAGTGCGGACCCTGGCCGGACGGGGCGAAGGAGAGGATCTCCTCCACCTCGAAATCCTCAGGTCTCTCGCGCCACCGGGCTTGCGCCAGGACAGGTCCCAGCGCACGGGGCAAGTCGGGCGGTGCGCTCACCAGGCGAGGCGCTCAGGCATTCGCATCTGCATCTGCATCTGCATCCGCCTCGAGCAGCACCACTGCCGTGGCCGCCAGTCCCTCCTCGCGGCCGATGAAGCCCAGGCGTTCGGTGGTGGTCGCCTTGATGCACAGGCGCGAGGGCAGGGTTGCGAGGTCCGCGGCGAGCCGCTCGAGCATGGCCGGCACGTGGGCGGCGAGCCGCGGCGCCTGCGCCGCGACGGTGATGTCGGCGTTGACCAGCCGCAAGCCCGCCCGGCGCATCATCGCCGCGACCTCGCGCAGGAACAGGCGGCTGTCGGCGCCGCGCCAGCGTGGATCGGTGTCGGGGAAATGCCGGCCGATGTCACCTTCGCCCAACGCGCCGAGCAGCGCATCGCACAGCGCGTGGATGATCACATCGCCATCCGAGTGCGCGAGGATCCCGCGCGAGTGGGCGATGCGCACGCCCCCGAGCATCACGTGGTCTCCGGTGGTGAAGGCGTGCACGTCCATTCCCTGTCCGATCCGCATGCGTCGTGCTCCTTCGCGCAGGCTGCGCTCGGCGAGCGCCAAGTCGCTCACGTGGGTGATCTTGATGTTGTCGGTGGATCCGGTCACGAGCGTCGGCACCACGCCCGCGAGTTCCATGGCCTGCGCCTCGTCGGTCACGTTGCGCCCTGCGCGCCGGGCCTCGAGCAAGGCCGTGCGCAGCGCTGCGAAGCGGAATGCCTGCGGGGTGAGCGCGCGCCACAGGCCGGCGCGATCCACGGTGGCCAGCGTGCCGGCCCCCATCCGCTTGAGCGTGTCGGACACCGGCACGGCCAGCAACGCCCCATGCGTTCCGGGCAACGCATCCAGCAACCGGCAAAGATCAGCCGCTCCGAGGCAGGGCCGCGCCGCATCGTGCACCAGGATCCAGTCATCGGGGCTGGCCATGCCGGCCAGCGCCTCCAGTCCAGCGAGCACCGAGGCCTGGCGGTTCTCCCCGCCCACACAGCGCAGCAGGCGATGCGCGAACTCAGGCTGGCGGCGCGCGAGACGCTGCTCGATGTGGGCCCAGTGATCATCATCGGCGGCGAGCGCCACCACGACACGCTCGAGACGGCCTTCCGCCAGCAGCGGCCGCAGCGCGTGCTCGATGACGCTCGAGCCCGCGAGTTCGCTGTATTGCTTGCGCGCGGAGGGCGCGGTGGCCGTGCCGAACCGCTCTCCCCGTCCCGCCGCCGGCACGATGGCCCAGCAGCGCTCCGCGGGACCCTCCGCGGTCATTCGGCGCGGGCGGTGACGGGCGCGGCGGGAGCTGCGGGCGCGGCAGTCGCCGGCGTGACGACCTGGTAGAAGGTCTCACCGCTGCCGATCATGCCCAGTTCGCTCCGGGCACGCTCCTCCAGGGCGCTCATGCCCTGCTTCAGGTCGCTCACCTCGGCGCTGAGCTGGCGATTGCGTTCGCCCTGGAGCTGGTTCTCGTGTTCCTGCGTTGCGAGAGATTCCTGCAGGCGACGCACTTCCCGCAGGCCCTGGTCGGACACCCAGAAACGGTATTGCAGCAACACCAGGGCCGCTGCAAGTGCGTAAACGAAAACCCTCATGGGGTCATGAGCTTAGCATGACGATCTAAGAAAGTGGAACCGATAATGCGTGTATCCCTGCGTAAGTCGCCTTGGCGCCGAGCTGGGATTCGATGCGCAGCAGCTGGTTGTACTTGGCGATGCGGTCCGAACGGGACATCGAGCCGGTCTTGATCTGGGTGGCACTGGTGCCCACCGCGATGTCCGCGATGGTGGAATCCTCGGTCTCACCGGAGCGGTGCGAGACGATGGAGGCGTAGCGGGCCTTCGTGGCCATGTCGATGGCGGCGAGCGTCTCGGTGAGGGTGCCGATCTGGTTGGGCTTGATGAGGATGGCGTTGGCGATCTTCTTCCCGATGCCCTCCGCGAGGATCTTCGTGTTGGTGACGAACAGGTCATCGCCCACCAACTGCACCTTGCCGCCGAGCTTCTTCGTGAGGATGGCCCAGCCCTCCCAGTCACCCTCGCTCATGCCATCCTCGATGGTGACGATGGGATAGCGCGCCACCAGTCCCGCGAGATAATCGGCGAACTGCGTGGAATCGAAGCGGCGATGTTCGGACTCGAGTTCGTAGACGCCATCCTTGAAGAACTCCGTGCTCGCCACGTCGAGGCCCAGGTAGATGTCCTTGCCGGCGCGGTATCCCGCGCGCTCGATGGCCTCGAGGATGGTGGTGAGCGCGGCCTCGTTCGAGGGCAGGTCCGGCGCGAAACCGCCTTCATCGCCCACGGCCGTGTTCAGGCCCTTCTCGTGCAGCACCTTCTTCAGCGTGTGGAAGACTTCAGCGCCATAGCGCAGCGCCTCGCTCAGGGAGGGCGCGCCGACGGGCAGGATCATGAACTCCTGGATGTCGACGCTGTTGTCCGCATGCGCCCCGCCGTTGATGATGTTCATCATCGGCACCGGCATGACGAAGTCCTTCGACAGGCCGAGCGTCTTGTACAAGGGCAGCTTGCGATCCGCGGCGGCCGCGCGGGCCGAGGCCAGCGACACGGCAAGCAGCGCATTGGCGCCCAGGCGCGACTTGTACTCGGTGCCATCCGCGGCGATCAGCCGCGCATCCAGGCCTTCGCGGTCACGCGCATCGAAGCCCTGCAGGAGCTTGGCGATCTCGCCGTTGACATTGGCCACGGCCTTGAGCACGCCCTTGCCGCCAAAGCGTCGCTTGTCGCCATCGCGCAGCTCCATCGCCTCGCGCGAGCCGGTCGATGCGCCCGAGGGGACAGCGGCGCGGCCCACCGCGCCCGAGTCGAGCACGATGTCGGCCTCGACGGTGGGATTGCCTCGGGAATCGATGATCTCCCGGCCGCGCACTTCGACGATACGACTCATGAACTTGCTTCCTCGAATGGAGATTGTTTGACGCTGCGATCGATCTGCACCAGCGTGGCCAGCAGCGTGCGCATGCGCGCCAGCGGCCAGGCATTGGGTCCGTCCGACAGCGCCTTGGCCGGATCGGGATGCGTCTCCATGAACAGCCCCGCGATGCCGGCCGCGACCGCGGCGCGCGCCAGCACGGGTACGAATTCGCGCTGCCCGCCCGAGGAGCCACCCTGCCCACCCGGCAACTGCACCGAATGCGTGGCATCGAACACCACGGGGCAGCCCGTGGCGCGCATCACCGCCAGCGAGCGCATGTCGGAGACCAGATTGTTGTAGCCGAAGGAGAAGCCGCGTTCGCACACCAGGATCTGCTGGTTGCCGGTGGAGCGCGCCTTGTCGACCACGTTGCCCATCTCCCAGGGAGAGAGGAACTGGCCCTTCTTGATGTTCACGGGCTTGCCACAGGAGGATACGGCGAGGATGAAGTTGGTCTGCCGGCACAGGAAGGCCGGTGTCTGCAGCACATCGACCACGCTCGCCACGTCCGCGAGCGGGGTGTCCTCGTGCACGTCGGTCAGCACCGGCACGCCGAACTTCGAACGCACGGCCTCGAGCGACTTCAGGCCCGCCTCGATCCCGGGGCCACGAAAGCTCGAACGCGAGGAACGGTTCGCCTTGTCGAAGGAGGCCTTGAAGATGAAGGGCACGCGCAATTCCTGCGTGATCTCCTTCAGCCGTCCCGCCACCTCCTGGACCAGCGCATCGCTCTCGATGACGCAGGGTCCGGCGATGAGGAACAGCGGCCGGTCGATGCCGGCCTCGAACCCGGCCAGCTTCATGCCGTGGCGCGCCCCGGCTGCAGCGCGGCGCGGTAGGCGCGCGCCGCGCGGATGAAGCCGGTGAACAGCGGGTGGCCGCCCCGCGGCGTCGAGGTGAATTCCGGATGGAACTGGGTGGCCAGGAACCAGGGATGGGACGGCAGCTCCACGCACTCCACCAGCCGGTCGGGGGAGAAGCCGGAGAAGCGCAGGCCCGCGGCCGACATCTCCTCGAGGTAATGGTTGTTGAACTCGTAGCGGTGGCGATGCCGCTCCTGGATGCTGTCCTTGCCGTAGGTGGCACGCGCCAGCGAGTTCGGCACCAGCCGCACCTCCTGGGAGCCCAGCCGCATGGTGCCGCCGAGCTGGGCCTTGTCATCGCGCACCTGCTGCCCGCGCGCCAGGTCCTGCCACTCGGTGATCAGGCCGATGACCGGGTGATGGGTGGCGCGGTCGAACTCGGTGCTGTTCGCGTCCTTGAGCAGCATGACATCGCGGGCGTATTCGATGATCGCGAGCTGCATCCCCAGGCAGATGCCGAGGTAGGGGACGCGGTTCTCGCGCGCGTAGCGCACCGCCTGGATCTTGCCCTCGATGCCCCGGTCACCGAAGCCCCCCGGCACGAGGATGGCATCCATCCGCTCCAGGGCGCCGGTGCCGGAGCGCTCGAGGTCCTGCGATTCGATGTAGTGGACGTTGACGCGGGTGCGGGACTTGATGCCGCCGTGCATCAACGCCTCGTTCAGCGAGATGTACGAATCGCGGATCTGCACGTACTTGCCGACCATGGCGATGTCGACCGCGGCCTCCGGATTCTGCTTCGCCGCGACCACGCCGCGCCAGTCGGACAGGTCCGCGGCCGGTGCGTTCAGGCCGAGCTTGTCGACGACGATGTCATCGAGCTGCTGCTCGCGCAGCAGCAGCGGGATCTTGTAGATGTCGTCCGAATCGACGGCGGAGATGACCGCGCGCTCCTCGACGTTGGTGAACAGGGCGATCTTGCGGCGCTGCTCGTCCGGGAGCGGTGCGGCGCAGCGGCACAGCAGCACATCGGGCTGGATGCCGATGCTGCGCAGTTCCTTCACCGAGTGCTGCGTGGGCTTGGTCTTGATCTCCCCGCCCCCGACCACCGGGATGAGCGTGAGGTGCATGTACAGGCAGCGGTTGCGCCCCAGTTCCACCCCCATCTGGCGGATGGCTTCGAGGAACGGCAGGGACTCGATGTCACCCACCGTGCCGCCGATCTCCACCATGCAGACATCGGCATCACCGGCGCCGAGCCGGATGCTGTGCTTGATCTCATCGGTGATGTGCGGGATGACCTGCACCGTGGCGCCCAGGTAGTCGCCGCGCCGCTCCTTGGCAATGACGCGCTCGTAGATGCGTCCAGTGGTGAAGTTGCTGTGCCGGCCCGTGGTCGTGTGGATGAAACGCTCGTAATGGCCGAGGTCGAGGTCGGTCTCGGTGCCATCGGCGGTGACGAAC
>WBZN01000113.1_pt1 | contig 119493 bp, 105 predicted proteins | sample 5204281 | NCBI WGS metagenome assembly WBZN01 (sample SAMN12344347, study PRJNA552823) | activated sludge metagenome | biome: Activated sludge suspended growth; feature: Nitrification reactor; material: Wastewater; isolation source: activated sludge from nitrification reactor of wastewater... | reverse complement strand
CTATAAATCGTACGTTCTTCATCGCCGGCTCCCATTTGCATGCGGCTCTGCGCCGCGGTTCTTCCCGATTCGCAGCGTAATCCGCGAAGCTGCAAATCGGGAGCCGGCCGTTCCATTTTGACTAGCTTCTTCGCCCGCCTATAATGTCGTTGACCTCGGCACGCTAGGCGGGAAGTCAAGTCAGGCAATTGCCATTGACGCCGATGGGGTAGTCATCGGGTATTCTCTGACTGCTGATTCGATGTCCCATGGATTCCGGTCCGATGGGATTTTCATGCAGGACATCGGGACTCTCGGTGGCAACAATACGTATCCATTCGACGTAAACCGCTACGGAACCGTGGTTGGCTATTCCAACCCATTTGGTGATGTGGTTGGCCGTGCGTTTATCTTCAAGAATGGCTCCCTGCGAGCGCTGGGGACCCTGGGCGGCCAGGTCAGTCAGGCCAGCGGATTGAACGATAGCGGTCAAATTGTGGGATGGTCAGATAATGCGGCGCGTACCTGGTATCACGCCGCATTGTTCGAGAACGGCGTTCCGCGTGACCTGGGAACTCTCGGCGGAACGCGAAGTGAGGCCTACGCCATCAGCGAGAGCGGTATCGTGGTCGGCCGATCCTACACGGGTAATGATGCTGCATTACACGCGTTCTCGTTTGACGGCGTGAACATGCACGATCTCGGTACTCTCGGCGGCCCGGAAAGCATCGCTTACGCGATCAACGAGTTCGGGCTGATCATCGGGACGGCTCAATCAGGTGGAAATGGCGTATTTCACGCCTACGTGCATGATGGAATTACGATGCGTGATCTCGGTACGCCGGGTGGGACGCAAAGTTCCGCGTATGGCATCAACGCACGGGGAACGATCGTGGGTGAATTTCAGACACCGGATTTCGACCGTCATGCCTTTCTTAATGACGACGCCGGGATGCACGATCTGAACGATTTGATCGATACCACCTCGGGCTGGGTGATCAAGGATGCAAGGGGCATCAACGATCGTGGCCAGATTGCAGCCAATGGGTGCCTACCCACAAACGAATGCCGGGCGCTGCGGCTGGATCCGATTCAGCTGGGGGTGTCTCTGGCTCGCTTCAAGCTCAAAGCATCAGTTATTGCCGGCTGCAGCAGCGGTACGGCCACGGTGACATTGTCAGGTCCGGCTCCCAAAGGCGGATTTGTCTTGAACGTCGGCGACAACCTGTCCTCGGTAAGTACGCCGCAGCAGGTTGTTGTCGCAGAGGGCGCGCTCAGCAAATCCTTCGCAATCAAGACCGCTCCCGTTCTGAGCCATGAACGCGGCTCGGTGACCGTCAGCAACGGCGACATTGTGCTGGCCCACGGACTTTCCGTCCGACCCATGGGAATCGCCTCGATCAGTCTCAGCCCGCTGACGCAGAAGGGAGGTAAGAGTGTGGCAGGTACGGTCACATTGGAATGCAAGGCCGGTCCGGGTCCGATCAGCGTCGCTCTTGCGAGCTCGAACACCACGGTTGCCAATCCGTCGAGCCCAGTCGTTCAAATTCCAGCCGGGACGCAATCCGCAGGATTCATGGTCACGACCAGAAAGGTGTCAACGCGCACGCCGCTCACCATAACGGCAACCGCAAACACCTTGTCGGCAAACAAGCAGTTGACTGTTACGCCGTAGCTCCGACCAAGATCCCGCCGACGCGAGCGTCGTGGTACAAAGCGCGCAATGGATTGATGCTGAGGTGAACGAAGCAACGAAGGAAGTGATGCGGAGGTCTCCCCCGGCGGGTGATCCTCCTGTCTACTGAACCATCAGCACCGTACTGTCGGCAATACCTCCCGCCGCAGTCGCCATGATCGCCGTGCTGCCCACACCGCGCGCAGTAGCCAGCCCCCGACCACTCACCGTCGCCTTCGAAGGATCACCACTCGTCCATTCCACGCCCGGCGTGCCGATCACGTTCAGTGGCGAGCGATTCGGCAGGTTGTTGCGCTGCCGATTGCCCAACTGGCCCTGATCATCCCGTCCCCAGCATCGCATCGCGCCGTCCGCCAGCAGCGCGCAGGTGTGCCAGTAGCCCGCCGCCAGCCGGACCGGCGAGCTGATCGCGGTGACGGTGAGCGGGAAGTTGGATGCAGAGACCGTCGTCGTGTCATCGCCGAGTTGCCCGTAATTGTTGTAGCCCCAGCATTGCGCGGAGCCGTCCTGCAGGACGGCGCAGGCATGGTATGCACCGGCCGTGATCGCGACGGCGGTGCTGATCCCCATCACGGGAACCGGGACGCTCGAGTCGGCGTACGGCCAACTGCTGCCATTACCAAGCTCGCCGTTGCCGCCGTGCCCCCAGCATTCGACCGAGCCGCCAGCAAGCAATGCACAGTTGAAATGGGCGCCGGCCGCGATGGCCGTGGCACTGGTGATGCCGCTGACGGACACCGGCGTGTTGGAGTCGGTGGTGGTGCCGTCACCGAGCTGGCCATACAGATTGGCTCCCCAGCAGCGCACCTCGCCGCTCGCCAGCAGGGCGCAACTGCCAGCGTTGCCCGTCGTCACGGCGGTCGCCGTGCGGAGCCCGACCACGGTGACAGGAACCGCCGACCGCACGTTTGAGCCGTTGCCCAGATCACCGTAGAAATTCTCTCCCCAGCACTGGACAGTTCCGCCGGCCAGCAGCGCACAACCATGCTCTTCACCTGCGGCGAGTGCGGTTGCCCGGCGCATCCCGGTCACCGCAACCGGCCGCGTGGAATCGATCAACGTGCCGTTGCCGAGCTGCCCCGAGTCGTTGCGTCCCCAGCACTGGATGGCGCCTCGAGCGAGCAACGCGCAGCCATGTCCCGCGGAGACGGCGAGGGCCTTTGCGTTGGTGATCCACTTGACCGGACGTCCCTTCAGCGAATCGACCGTGGTGCCATCACCCAGTTGACCTTCATCGTTCAAGCCCCAGCAATCCAACCCACCGCGCTTTTGCAGGACACAGGTGGAAGTATCACCCGGGGCAAGGGCTTCTATGGCCGCCGCCAGCGCATGTCGGGATCCGTCGCTGAAAGTCCCCGTTGCCGTAAACGACTGCTTCTGCCCGATGGATATCGACTTTCCTGTGGGTGTGACGGCAATCGTCTCCAATGTGGGAGGAGCGGCGACAGCGATCCCGCATGCCATCGTTGTACATAATACAAGGAGCGCGGTCGCGCGTGCTATTGGGGTCGTCGGTTTGCGTCGCAGCACGTCAGGAACTCCCGTGTATCGCTCATTGCCCTGACCCTCACCTTATACGTTCGCGTCAAAACGCGAGAGAAGGAGAAGTACCTATCGTCGACAGCTCACATCTCCATCAATTCAACACGTGGATTCACGAGTAACAGGCAATCACCGATGACTTCACAGCCCTCAGGAAATGCTGGTTTGCGCGCGAAGCTGAGCGTAGCATCGGCGATGTTAATGTCACTCATCTGCACATTGCGCATCGCGTATACGGACATAATTCCAATCCGAACTTAGGAGATCACGACGATGAAGATAATCAGAACCTGTTCGATCGGACTCGTCATGGGACTGGTCACGCTGGGACAAGCCCAGGCGGCCAATTACTGCATTGCCGTCAGTGGTGGCTTCGGCAATGGCGGCACCAGTTTCATCAGCAAGGACTTCGCATTGCCCGCTAGCGGCACCTGCCGCGCCTGGCACGGCTTCACCCGCACTGCTTCGACCGTCATTGCGTTCTCGACCGGCACCGGGTGCCTGTCGAACAATGGAAAAGTGTTCACCTTGAGCGTGCTCAGCACCAATCCATCGTGGTTCGGTGCGGGCCAGACGGCGGCGGACCAGATTCAGTACTGCCCGGGCACCGGCTCCTGCCCGATCGGCGGCGGCACGGATTCCGGAAGCTTCGGACCGGGCCCGGCAGCGCCGCAGACCTGCACCTCGGCACTGCTGAACCTGCCCGCGCTGCACGACTAGACGCGTGAGGTCTGTGTGTCCGGCGCGGCGGAATTTTCCGCCGCGCCGGTTCAAAGGCACCTGAACTCAGGTCAGGAGATCGGGCCCTTGAGTTGGCCCGGCAGCAGCACCGATGACGGCATCACCTGGTTGATGACCGGCAGTTGTGCGCTGCTTGCCGACAAGGCCCATACGTGCACGCCATTCACCTTGATCGTGTTCCGGGCGTCGATCGCATAGCGCAGCGGATTGATCATCATGATGACGTTCAATGCGGATGAGTCCAGTACCTGGATGCTGCTGATCATGCGCGCCGGATGCTGGAGCGCTGATCGAAGTGGCTCGGATCCGGCTGCGTATGTCGTGCCGTCGATGAGGACATGTCCGACACCCTGGATGTCCCAGGGCATCCACGCCAGCGGCAGAAGGCCGGTCCATCCGGGAGGCAACTGCAGGTTGGCCTGCTTGTAGAAGGGAACCGCCATCGGCTCGCTACCGGCATACCCGATGGGCGCTGCCGCCCAGATGCCAGGATAGGTCAGGCTCGAGCCAGCCGGCAACCGGAGCCGCGCGGGCGGCGACGTCGAGGTTGGCACATACGCGCCATCGGCAATCCAGTTGTCATCCGTGGACGAGTAAATGTCCGCGACCAACTGCGAGTAGGGTCCATACCCATGCCAGGTGGGATGCAGCGGATCCACCGGATCGGTGATCAGCGCGGGATCCGCGGCGAGTTCTTCTACGCCCGCCAACTGATGATCGTGGTCATAGTAGTAGTTGACGAGGTCGGTGTCGTAGACCTCCCACCGATTGCCGATTGAAATCTCCGACACCACGTGCCCGGAAAGCCCCCAGATGCGGGCTTGGTAGCCTGCTTCGCGGCCTATGAGCACATAGGATGCCGAAACCTCCCCGCAGAATCCCCAGCCCAGGCTGTTGAGCATCACACCGGGATCGCCGAGCCAGGAGGCGGAGCTGAGCGGTGCCCAATGCACGGTATTGTTGACCAGGAACCGCCACAGCTTGCGCTCGAACGGCTCTCCGGCGAAGGACTCGGGCATCAACCGCACGAACTCCACCATCTCGCGCCGATCGTTGAACAACGGAAAGCCGTTGTGCTCCATGTCCACATCGACATCGACATCCGAGCCGTTGCTCAGCACCAGCGCGGTTGCCGGCGGCAGGTCCGCATCGATCGTCAACGTCTTCCAAAGCGGTGATACCGAGAAGTTCAGCGTCTGTTTGGTGTAGTTCCGCGCGGTGCTCGCGGTGACCGAAATCTGCGTGCTCCCGCTCGCCACTGGCGTGATGATCAGTGAGGAGGAATCCGCGGAAATCCTCGCCGAGGCCACCTGCGGGTTGGCGACGCTGACCGTGACGCTGATCGCCTCCCCGGAACTGCTGTGAGTGCTCAGGGTGTAGATGACATCTCTCGCGTCGGGCGTATTGGCAAGATCCGGAATCGGGTCGATCAGCGATTCCGAACTTTCCGACAGAGTTGGGGAATTGGCGGGGGAGGTGCCGGTGCTCCCTCCACCACCGCCGCCGCAGGCTGCAAGGAGTCCTGATATCAGTGCCACACCGGCGCTGCGGAACACGCCACGCAGCGCTGGCGTGCCGTTCAACGCGCAATGACATGCAATCGATGATATTGCCATCCCGGGCCGGATCATAAACGGCTATGCGTTCCATTGCCATGCACCCGGATATACTGGCCCCATGCATACCGGGGGAACCCCGCACAATACAGGCCTTTCCCACCCAAAATACCGACCCGACATCGACGGCCTGCGTGCCATCGCCGTGCTGTCGGTCGTTGGTTTCCATTCCTTCCCCAACTGGATCAGGGGCGGGTTCATCGGCGTCGATATCTTCTTCGTGATCTCCGGCTACCTGATCTCGACCATCATTTTCGAGAATCTGGAGAGGGGCACGTTCAGTTTCGCGGAGTTCTATGCAAGGCGCGTACGGCGCATCTTTCCTGCGCTGTGGGTCGTGCTGGCAGCCTGTTTCGCCTTTGGTTGGTTCATCCTGCTGCCGGATGAATACCAGCAGCTCGGCAAGCATGTCGCCGCCGGCGCCGGATTCGTCTCGAATCTCGTCCTGTGGAATGAAAGCGGATACTTCGACAATGCCGCGGATACGAAGCCCCTGCTTCACCTCTGGAGCCTGGGCATCGAGGAGCAGTACTACATCGTCTGGCCCTTGCTTGCCTGGGCGGCGTGGAAGAGAAGAGTCGGCTTTCTTTCCATCACGCTCGTGGTGCTGATGTCTTCGTTCATCCTGAACATCCGCGAGGTACACGAAGATGCGGTGGCGGCGTTCTACTCCCCGATGACCCGCTTCTGGGAACTGCTCACGGGGAGCCTCCTGGCGTGGTTCGCATTGCACAGGCGGGAGGATCTGGGGAGGCTGAACAGCCGCCAACGCAACCTGCTGTCTCTCTCAGGCGTCGGAGTGCTGGGACTGGGTCTTCTCCTGATCACGAAGGAGTCGGCCTTTCCCGGTTGGTGGGCCTTGCTGCCCGTGATCGGTGTCGTCCTCGTGATACTCGCAGGACCACGCGCGTGGCTGAACCGATCCGTTCTTGGCAATCGCATTGCCGTCTGGTTCGGCCTGATCAGTTACCCGCTCTATCTGTGGCATTGGCCCTTGCTCGTCTATCCGAAGATAACCACGGGCGAGCTGACGACACCGGCTCAACGCGTGATGCTCATATCCATTGCGATATTGCTGGCCTGGGCCACTTACTACTTCATCGAATCGGTGATCCGAAGGCAAAGGATGCGGGCAGCCTATGGCCTTGCAGCCTCGATGGCGGTGATGGCCATTGCCGGCCTCATGGCTTTGTCGGTCATCAAGCCCAGACATACCGACGCCGCTCTGTCGAAAATTCTTTCGGCGAAGCTGGACTGGGAATATCCCGGCGGAAACTTCACGCGGGTTCCCAGCAAGGCGCTGCGGATGTTTACGGCCAGCGCCGGACCGGCGAAGACGATCTTCATCGGCGACTCCGACATGGAGCAGTACGCGGCCCGGGTCAATTTCCTGGTCAGGAAGGGCGGTGAAGGCCTGAACTCGGCCGTGTTCATCGGGAACCAGAACGGATGTTGGCTCCTGGCCGAGATCATCAGGAATACGGGCGCCTGCCGGGAGGAACTGCGGGAACTCAAGGCGGTGGTCGGCACACCCGATGTTTCGGCGATCGTATTCGCGGCGAACTGGTCCAGCTATGCGAAGTTTCTCGAAGCCGGCAATGACTTCACGCACTTCATCAGGAACGAGCTATCCGGGAAACACGTGTACCTGATCCTGAATATGCCCAGTGGCGCCGAACTGGACCCGCAAACGATGTTCAAGGGAAGTCGGTTGGGAACCCTGGAGGCGATCGGCACCCAGGAACGGAAATTCGATTTCGAGCGGTACAGACGGAAATATTCGAAAGTGCACGAGGAGCTGGGCAGCATCGCCCGAGCCGCAGGAGCAACGGTCATCAATCCCGCCGATTACCTGTGCCCGGGAGATATCTGCTCCATTTTCAACGGTGAAGGAAAGCCTCTCTACCGGGACGCGGAGCACATGACATCCTCCTACGCCGCGTCGGGCGCAACGTTTATCGACCAGACCCTCCACGCCCAAGCCGCTCAGTAACTCTCCAGCATGATGGACCCGCGGTAACTCCCCGTGCGCAACGGCTTGGTCTTGCCGCCCACCGTCAGACGCAGATGATGTCCCGCCACGGTATCGAGCCGCGCGCCGGGCGCAAGCGTCAGGCTCGAAAGATAAGAGCGCCCGGTCACCGTCCAATGCGACCGGCCGTCGAGCGTTACGCTCAGATCGTTACCCGGCTTCGACGGTGAGACCGTGTTCGACACATGTCCGATTTCGCGATAAGTCTCCCGTGTCGGTTCCTGGCCGGTGGCCGGCGCGGTCGTGGACGTCGAGATCACCCCGGTGACCGTCGCGTTTTCGAAACTGAGCCGCATTGCGCTGGGCTTGGTGCGCCCGTTGTAGAAGTCCCCCGCCAGCGAGATGTTGCGAAACACCGCGATCACATCTGGGCTCGCTGGAGATAGCGAGCCGCGTGGATGGTCCCCGTCAGCGCCCATGCCCGGCGGCGGCGCCGCCATTCCCGCGGGCAGGTGGCCGCTCATCATCGCCTTCATGAACGGGTCGTCGTTCTCCATCGCCTGCAGGATCACTCCGCTGCCGGAGACCACCTTGGCATCGTCGACGACGATATTGGTGCCGATACCCTTGACCTGGATCGCGGTCTGCCGGGAGCGCAGCAGGCTTCCCTTGTCGATGGTGAGCGTGCCGCCGCCCGTGCCCGAATGCATCATCACGCCATAGCGGCCCGACTCCACCAACGTGCCGTTGGTGAACGTCACCGAACCTTCGGCTGCCATGATCGCACCGATGTCGGCGGCACGGATCACCGAGTGGTCGAAGGTGTCGACCGAATCGCCGATCGAGTATGCGCCGTAGCCGCTGTCGATGACCTCGATCAGGCTGTCGTTGACGAACATGCGCGTGCGCTTGGTCACGTCGGTGGACATCGCCCCCCAGCCCTGCACACGGATGTGCGAGCGGTTGTAATGAACGGTGGCGTCTTCCACCAGGTTCGTTGCGCGCGCGTTGCCCGACAGGCCGAGCATCCACGGCACTTCCATCATCTTGCCGACATCGACGGTGAACGCGTAATCGGGGGGCAACGTGCCGTTGCTGACCTCGATCTCCGCGTCGTTGAGGGTGACCGTGGCGCTGCCGCCGACGAACACCGCCGTGCGAATGGCACCGTGTGTGCGAATGATCGGCCGCTCGACGGTGAGATCGGCATGGCCGGTTGCCATGATGGCGGCGCCGAAGCCGGCGAAATCATTGCCGCCGTTGCCGGTGAGGTCGATGATCGGATGGTCGATGGTGTAGCCGCCATGCCCATCGACGACGATGCCGTTGAAGCGTTCGCCGTGCGACTCGATCCGCAGGTCCTTCGCTACCTTCGCGTCCGCCTTGCCGGCAAGGACCGCCGCCGCCACCGACTTCGATGCCACCGGCGCGCCGTCGTGGACGTACAGCGCGGTCCTGAAGTGATGTGCCGGCAGGGACATGAAAGTGACTGGAATATCATCAGCCACCGACAGGACCACCTTGCCCTTGTAGGTCCCCGGTACCGGGTCGGTCTGAACCCCGTCCACCGTGAGCGTCAGCGTCTTGCCGGCGGGGGCGATCGGTACCTCGCCTGGAGCAATGGTGAGCGAGTCGTAGCTGACCGTGTCGCTCACCACGGCGGGCGCTCTGTCGCTGCCGGTGGCGGGTGAAACCTGCGACCACGCCGAAGGCGCGAGCGCAATGGCGCCCAGCGCAGTGGCGCCCAGCGCGATGGCGCCGAGTCCGATGAGGCTTGGATTTCGCATGATCAGCATTCTCCCGATCGATTGGTATCTGCGCCGATGGTCACGGCGAAACGATCAGCGTTCCCCCGGAAGGCAGGCGGCGCTGTTCGGCTCGCGCCCGGTCCGCAGACTGGGCGTGGACGGTGACCCCCGTGGGCGCGTCGATCGCGCCGATTGGTGTCGCGGCGCCGAGCACCACCTGTGAGTCCGCACGCGCCATCCAGCGGCTGTGTGCGTCGGCGACGAGCGTAACGCCCTTGAGAGCGCCGGACAGTTCCGCGTCATTCAGCTCCAGGGTCGTCTTGCGCTCGGGATCGGTGGCGATGACATCGCCTGCCAGTTTCGTCGCCCGCAGCGCCATTCGGACGCCGGGCACCTGCCTGCCTGCCGTTTTCGTGGCGTTGGGATCGTCGTTCTTTCGCACCTCGAGCAGCACGCCGGCCTCGCTCTGCGGGTGCCCGCCATCCACGTGGATGATTGCGTTCGCGCTCTTGACCAGCACCACGGGACCGGTGCTGGTGAAGGTGCTGTTCTTCAGATTCAGTTCCGCCGCTTCGGTGGGATCGAAGGCCATCACCGAATGGATCATCACCCCATTGCGCCCGGCATGACCCGCAACGCGGTCGAAATCGATTCGCGCCTTGCCCGCGATGATGCCGAGATCGCCGCCGCTGTCGATGCGGGTCGTGTTGATCGCGACATGCGCGCCAAAATCCGCGTAGGTCCCATAACCCTTGCGGCGCACGACTACGGTACAGTCGTTCGCTTCGAGATAGAGGTTGCCGCCGGTGGCGTCGGTGGACAGCGCGCCCCAGGCGTCGGCTTCGATCCGCGTGTGGTACAGGAAAACGCGTGAATTGCTCATCGCCAGCACGGTGCGCGCGGTTCCTTCGAGTCCGAGCGGCGCGGGCGGCTGCATCATGCCCGGCCCGATGTGCGGCTTGTAACCGGCCGGCAAGGGACCACCATTGGCCGCCAGGGTCGAGTCATAGACTCGCACGGTGGCGCCTTCGGCCGCGACCAGCGCCGAGGATACCGCGCCGCCGGTTTCGATTTTTTCGTGGTCGATGACCAGCGCGGCATCGGCACGAGCCAGGACGCCGGCGCCGATTCCCAGGAAGTCGTTGCTGCCGGTCCCCGAAAGCTGCACCGTGCCCTGCTTGAGGGTGACCGCCGAGCGCCCGCCGCTGACGATCAGGCCATTGCGGGCATTTTTCGCCGAACGGATGGTAATGCGGTCGAGAAGCGTCGCGCCCGGCGAGCCGGTCACGTCAGCGCCGGGTGCCGCCATCACCCCGTCCCGGATCGTGAGCGCCGTGTCGTAATGCGTCTGCGCCATTGCCGGCATCGGTGGCGGGCCTGGGGGCCCACCGGGCGGCGGCGCGGCCATCGGGCCACCTGGGGCCGGCATGGCCGCCGCGGGCGGGCTCGCTGCCGGAGCCCGCGCGGCGGCCTGCGGGAATGACGCCTGCGGCAACAACAACATTGCCGCGACCAGCGGCGGAATCCATTTCGTACGCATCGGATCGTTACCCATGACGGCGGATCAGAATTTCACCGAAGCCGTCAAACCGTAGGTGCGCGGCGCCTGCACCTGGGCATAGCCGAAGAACTCGGACGTCTTGATCAGCTTGTCATTGACGTTCTTGACGAACCCCGTCACCGAATAGCGCGCGCTGTCGGATGTCCAGCCGACGAAGGCATCGCCGGTGGAGTAGCTGCCCATGACGGCAGGCGAGCCCTCCAACTGCGATGCAAACACCGGAAATACCAGCTGTGAGGACAGGGTGCGGAAATCGCCGCGCAACCAAAGGCGGCCCGCCGTCCCCAGTTCAAAGTCGTGTTGGTAGCTCGCCTTGAAAGTCCAATGTGGCGAGTTGGTGAACGGCGATCCGGCATACTGACTGGTACCGGTGATCTTCGAGTCGAGGTAGACCACCGAGCCGGTGAGCTTGTCGGCACGGGTCAAGGCAAATGCGGCGCTGCCTTCGGCGCCCAGTTCACGACCCGGAAAGGTCAGGAAGTTCGGCGGGTTCGGGAACACCACGTATACCAGCTGATAAGACTTGTAGTCGTAGTAGAACACCGAGGCATTGAGCAGCAGCGCGCCGTTCAGGAGCGTGTTCTTGGTGCCCACCTCATAGTCCACCATGTTTTCCGGCGCGTAGGCACCGGGTGCCGCGAACGGACTGGCGAATCCGTAACCACCCTCGCGATGACCGCTCGCTATCGTGGCGTACAGCAGCGAATGCGCGGCGACATTCGCTTCGATGGTCGCCTTGTAGTCGAAGTAATTGGTACGAACGTCGGCGAGCTTCACGATGTTGGGCGTGGTCACCGGCGTTCCGGTGGCGCCCGCCGTGTTGTTGTTGTTGAGATCCGTGGTACCGCCGGTCTTGACCCAGCTTTCACGTGCGCCCAGGGTCAGGTGCAGCGCGGACGTGAATGGAACGGTCAGTTGTCCGAATACCGAGTCGACGTTGGTGTTGCGCACGTCGACACCGAAATCGGTCGGATAGGCCGTCGTCGCGCACGGCGACCCCGGTGGTCCGGCCGCCGCGTTGCTATAACCGGGCGGCGGGATGTAGACCGTATTGGTGCCGGGCCCGCCATTTGGCGAATACGCATAGCAGGATCCGGAGATGTTGAACGGCCCGGTGCCGTTGTTGTGGTAGTGGTAATAGCCGCCGGTCCAGGGCACCGTGGCGTCGGGCTTGGATGCGTAGCGCGCTTCGACTGCGAACTGATCCGTGTAAAGCGGATCGTAGTTGTAGGCAAAATTGCCGCCGAACGACCCTTGTACGATGCCGTGCAGGGTCTGGTATGAAGGCAGCAGGATGAGTTGCCCGGGGCCTATGTCGAGTTTCAGGTCGGCCCAATATTTACGTGCAATGTGATGCTGAAAACCATCGGGCGGATCGGTGGTGAAGCGCGAATCGGCCGCGAAGGAGCTGTCGGGGATCGAGCCCGGACCCTTGCCGCGGAGCGTCGTCTGTTCGAAGCCGATCAGGGCCGAGACCGCGGAATTCGGGCTGAACAGAAGCTTGGCCCGGAAGGCGGATGCCTTGTTGTCGTCGCGCCCATTCGAGACGTAGCCGTCGCGTGAAACAGCCGCTCCGGCAATGCGCAGGGCCAGCACGTCATTTACCGGCACGTTGATCGCGCCTTCGCCGCGCCAGGAGGAATAGTTGCCGCCCTCGCCCTGCACATAACCTTCGAACTTGCCGATGACGGGATTGCGCGAAATGACGTTGACGACACCGCCAACGGCGTTGCGCCCGTAGATGGTGCTCTGCGGACCATTCAGGGTCTCGACCCGCTCCAGATCGTAGAAGCCGGTCGCCGCGGCCTCGCCACGCGAGTTGTAAATGCCGTCGTAATTGGTTGCGACGGCGCCGGCGCCATTCTGAGGCGGAAGGTTGAGGCCAAGGCCGCGAATCGAGACCATGAAGCCTCGAGCCACACCCTGCACTTCGACGCCGGGGGCATTGACCAGCACGTCGTCCAGCTTGGTTCGGCCCTCCTTCTGGATTTCCGCGCCGTTCACCACGGAGACGGAGATCGGCGTGTCCTGGATGTTCTGCTCGAACTTCTGCGCCGTGACCACGATCTCGGGTATCGCCACCGCGTTTTCGCCGCCGTTCGCGTCCTGTGCAAATCCCGGGCTGCCCACCAGAGCCAGAAATCCGGCGCTGACCCATACGAGTGACCATGTTCGCGCGTTGCGCATGCTTTCTCCCCTGTTTCGAACGACCTTGCCTGTCCCACATCGCGGTGATGCGCACATCGATTCGCAATTGCAATCCCTGATGTACTACATCCCGGTATATTTGTTGTGGATTGTGGTACCGTACCAGCTCCGGTAAAACAGGTCAACTGTACCGTATTGTGGTATAGCGAGCACACAAGGCGTCATCAGCGAGGTGAATGTTCGTCCATGAGCAATCAAATCACCGGCCGCAAGCCGGGTTTTCCGCAGGGACTGTTTCTTCTTCTGCCCATCGTGCTCGGAGTGGTCGGGGTCTCCGTGTTCACGGCCACCGTCAACCAGATGCAGGAGCACTTTCACTATGTGCCCAATGGTCCGTACTGGGTCAATCTGCTTCAGACCATGCCCGGCTTCTGGATCGTCGCGTTCTCACCCATCGCCGGCTGGCTCGCCGATCGGCTCGGGCGACGAAACATCCTGATGGTTTCGATGGTGGTGTACGCGCTGGTGGGAGTGGCGCCGTTCTGGCTGGAAAACATCTGGGTGATTCTCATCACCCGCTGCTTCGTCGGCATGTGCGAGTCGGTGGTGCTGACGGTGACGACCACCATGTTGTGCGATTACTTCCATGGGGCGGCCCGCGAGCGCTGGCTCGCCAGCCAGACCGGCGTCGCGTCGCTGTCGGCACTGCTCATCATCCCGCTCGGCGGCGTGCTCGGAGCGCGATTCGGCTGGCAAGGGCCGTTCCTGGTGTATTTCATCAGCCTCGTTCTGGTCGTGTTCGTCGCCATATACACCTGGGAGCCGGAACACGTGGCGCCCACGACCGACGAGATTGCCATGGTGAATGCGGACGCGATCTACCAGAGCATTCCGTGGGCCCGCATGTCCGGCATCATCCTGATCACGCTGGTGGGTTCGATATTCTTTTATTCGACCATCACCCAGAACGCGAATGCGCTCGTGCAGCTCGGAGTGAAGGACCCCGCCGCCATTGGCACGTATGCCACCTGGGCCAGCCTCGGTGTGCCGATAGGCACGGTGCTTTTCTGGTTTCTTGGCCGACTGCACATCAGCCTGCTGCTGTTCATCGACTTCCTGGCCATCGGCACCGGCTTCACGCTGATGTCGACCGCAAGCACGCCTGCCGGCTATGTGATGGCGGCCGATTTGCAGCAGGTGGGCTGCGGCCTGGTGCTGCCGACATTGCTGGTATGGGCAACCCGCGGACTCGCCTATCACATACGCGGCCGCGGCAATGGCCTGTGGCAGGGCGCATTTGGGCTTGGTCTGTTCGCCAGCGGCATGATCCTTCAGTACATGGGCAATCTCTACGGAGGGTCGATACTCGCAGCCTTCGGGGTACTGGGCAGGGTGAGTGTGGCCGCGGCAGTCATTGCGCTGGTTGCCTGGGTTGTGTTGGGGCGCAGCCGGACCGCACCGACTCGCTTGTCAGGCTGAAGCGCCTCGAAACGCAGATCGACCAGCGAGCCTGAGTCCTGGTGGGGAATGCAGTGGGTGTTGTTCACGACGTTCCGGGTCGTGAACAACGGCAGCACCTTCTGCGCGAACTGCTCGACCAGCTCGCAGTCACCGCGCTCCAGGCCGCGGGGCGACTGGAGGGAGATGCTGACCGGCTTCCACGTGCCGTTCACCGGCGCGCCCTTGCTCCCCGACCCGCCGGAACCGGCGCTGCTGTCCGCAGCGTCTTCCGGCGTCAGCGTCCAGAAAGTGAGGTCGGCGCGTGCGAACCGGTCGGGCTGACCGGCCCCCATGGAACAGACGCCCGCGCGCACCTTCGAATCCGGGCGCGCGCCTGCGGCGATCAACAGGGACCTGAGCTTGTCGGCCAGCCCGTCGCAGGAATAGGTCGAGGTGAAGCCCATGAAGACAAAGGCGAACTTGTGTTCCTGCCAGCGACCGGCCGTCTGCGAGCCCTCCGGCGCGGCCGCAGCGGCGCCGGCGAACGACAGCAGCAGGCCCATGTACAGGGAATTGCGAATCATCGTGGCCATGACGTACCTCCAGACTGTATCCATTCGACCATGCCGATGGCCGTCGGTTTCGTGCTGGCAGCATCATCAAGCCAGTGGCCAGAGGAACGAAGAATCAGACGACTGCAACGTCGGTCTGGGAAAAATCACTTCCCTTGAACAACAGTGGCTCGCGCAGACATCGAGCCAGCGCGTAGGAGAAGCAGTCTCCGAAGTTGAGTCCGGCAGGATGACGGCCCTTGCCGAACTGACGAAAGGCTTCGCGCGCAGCCATCCCCTGCGCGGAGTCGACGGCGACCATCTCGATGGCGGCCGTCGACAGCAGCCGGTCGAGGGCTCGAACACCTTCTGCGCCGAAGCGGGATTCGAGAATGATCGAGATCTCGACGAAGCTGGCCACCGACAGCAGCCGTCGTTCAGCTTCCTCGATCAACTGCGCGAATGATCCCCGCTCGGGCTCGTCGAGCAGAATCGCCAGGAGGGCGGAGGTGTCCAGCACCATCAGCGGGGCAGCCCGTGATCGTCATAACCGATGATCGCGTCGGCAGGGCGCGCATCGAGCACGGGCAAGGCGGCGCACTGCTTGCCGATCTCGTTGAGTTCATCGGCCAGTGAGCGCTGCCGGCGATGGCGCTTCACGCGTTCCAGCCGGTCGCGCACGGCCTTGGTGACCGCCTCGGTCTTGGTCTCGCCGGTCAGGCGTGCGAGCTCCGCTGCCAAGGCCTCGGTTTCGGGACTGCGGATGTTCAGCGCCATGGGGTTCCCTACAGCTACGCGATAATCTACACAGTATCACAGTCCTCATGATTCGCATAATCATGATTATGTCCAATCTCGACCGGTCAATCGCCGGCCGCGCGAAACCAGCCTTCCGCCTGGCGTAGCTCGCGATCCTGTGGATGCCGGCGCAGCGCCGCGCGCAGCACGCGCTGCGCCTCGGCGCGCCGACCGGTTTCGAACAACGCGACGGCCCGCACGTAGGACCAATGCGCGTGCTGCGGTTCCAGTTCCGCGGCGCGCCCAAGTTCCGCCAGCCCTTCGGGCAGGCGATGCTGCCGGACCAGCGACAGGCCCAGGGCATGATGCGCAAGCGCAGATGACGGATCATGCCGCAGCGCCTGGCGCAGCACCTGTTCGGCCAGTGGCTCCTCGCCCCGCGAACGGTGGACGTCCGCGAGATTGATCGCCGCGCCTGTCAGGTCAGGATCCAGCGCCAGCGCCCGGCGAAACTCCTCGGCAGCGGCATCGAACTGACCGCGCACCGCCGCCAGGTTGCCCGTTTCGATGTGCTCTTCAGGCCGATCGGCGTTGAGGTGTTGCTCGGCGAAGAAGTCTTGCAGCGACTGCGCCAGCGCTGGACCGTCGGCCGGCGTGCCGGCCAGGGCGCGTGCCAGCTCGATGCGCACCATGCGCGAGGAGTCATCGAGCGTTGCGCGGAGCAATTCCGCACGCAACCCCGACGCCACCTCACTCATGCCGGCGACGGCGGTCGTGCGCACCAGTGGATCTGGATCGGTGAGCGCAGACTCAAAGGTGCTCAGGTTCGCGGCGTTCGCATCCATCGTCTCCGCTGGACTCATCAGACCCGCCAACCGCCGCAGCGCGCCGGCGCGGACGATGGCGGGCTCGGCGCGGTCGGAGACGAGCCGCGCCAGCGGCGTCTGCGCCGGGGGCTCGCCCCGATCCGCTGCCGCAAACGCAGTCGCGAAATCCTGAAAGCCGGGCTTTGGCGCGGGAAACCAGGCCTTGATGGCGCGGGCCGCCCACGAGGCGGCACGGTCGCGATGACAATCCGTGCAAGCATTCGGTGTACCCAGCGTCACGGACAGATCGGGACGCGGGATGCGCAGTGAATGATCGTGCCGCACGTCGATGCGCATGTACGTGCGCGCGGGCATGTGGCAGGCCACGCATTGGGCGCCGGCGCTGGAAGGCGGATGATGGTGGTGCTCGGCCGCATCGAACCGGGCCGGCGCATGGCATTGCGCGCATAGCGCATTGCCGGACGCGCGCAGCCGCTGGCTATGCGGCTCATGGCAGTCCGAGCAGGTGACACCATGTGCGTTCATCCGGCTTTGCAGGAACGAGGCGTACTCGTATACCTCCTCGCGCATCTGGCCATCCGCGAAGTAAAGCGGCGCCGTCAGGCTGACGGCGCGGAAGGTGTCGGTGAACGGTGCACCCGCGACCTCTTCGGCGATGCGTTCACGACGCGAGTGACAAGCCGCGCAGGCGGCGATCTCGCGCGAACTGGTTCGCGGCGAGGAGCGCACCCTCACGCCGGTGTCCGCCGAGATGGCCCAGGAAATGCCGCGGCGTTCATCCAGCGCCACGACCAGTCCCTTGCCCGGCTCGTTCGAGCTCGCACGCCGCTGTGCCCACTCGAGATGACGGGAGCCAGGTCCGTGGCAGGCCTCGCAATTGACCTGCAAGTCGCTCCACGTGGTGTGAAATGTGTTGGTTGGCGCATCGAAATTCTTGCGCAAGTTGGTCGAGTGGCAGTCCGCGCATTGATGGTTCCAGTTCAGGTCGATGCCGGCCCAATGCAGGCGGTCGCCGGCCTTGATCGTCTCGCCTGGATACAAGGAGAACCAGCGTTGCCCGCCGGCGGCCTTCGGACGGCTGTCCCAGGCGATGCCCAGCACCTGCTTTCGTCCGTCCGGAAAATCGACCAGGTACTGCTGCAGCGGATCCACGCCGAAGGCCCAGGCGATTTCGAAATCCGCCGGCTTGCCGTCAGGACCGTCGGTGCGCGCGTAGAACCGGCCATTGCGGCGAAAGAACCGGGTGCTGCGGTTGCCTTGCGTGAATGTCGCATCGCTGAAGTTGCCCAGCACCGTGTGTTCGTTCGCGGGCTGCATGGAGCGCGCGTGATGGGAAGTGAGCCAGGCGGTGCGCTCGGCCGGATGGCAGCCGCCGCAGGTCTGGCCGCCGACGTAGGCGGCCGCCGCGACCGCGGCGCTGGAAAGAGCGTGGTTCGCCGTGCCCGTCGCGAGGTGGGTCTGGTTACCGGCCGATGTGGCCGTGACAGCGCTGCCGCCCGCTGGCCGCTCGAGCATCCCTCGCAGCGCCCACGCATCGGCTGCGACGGCCAGCACCAACGCCAGCCCCGTGAGCAGGCGGGCGTGGCTGAGTCGCATCAGTAGCCGCTGACCTCGTTGGGCAGGATCACATGATTATCCTTGACGTAGCGATCCCAAATTTCAAGCAGCACGTGGGCCTGCTCCGGCCGCGTGGCCGAAAGATCGTGCATCTCGGCCGGGTCCTGCGCGAGGTCGAACAACTCCCAATGAGGCGCATGAGGCACCTGGGCGAGCTGCACCGCCTTCCATCGTCCGATGCGCACGGCACTGCGTCCGAACAGTTCCCAACCCAGGGAGTCATTCTCCCCGCGCACCGCCTGCGCGGTGGCGGTCAGCACCGGCCGCAAGGTCCGGCCTTCGATGGGATGCACCTTGTGGTGATGAAATTCATCGCCACCGCTCGCAACGCCGGCAAGATCGAGCAGCGTCGGTACCACGTCCATGGCGCTCACCAGCGAGCGGTTGATGCCATGTGCCTGTTGCCCGGCGCTCCAGATGAACGCCGGCACATGGATGCCGCCCTCGGTGGGGAAGCCCTTGTACAGTCTCGATGGCGCGGTGCTGGCCTGGGCCCATTGCGGACCGTACCAGGTGAACGAGCCGGCACGGCCGATGCGCTCCAGCCGCTGATCGAATTTCACCGCCCAGTCGCGAAACTCCGGGTAGTCACTCAGGTTGTGACCTTCGGCGCCGTTGTCGGACAGAAAGACGATGACCGTGCGATCCAGTTCGCCGGCTTGTCGCAGATAGTCGAGCACCCGGCCGACGTTGGCATCGAGCTGGTCGACCATGGCGGCGAACACCGCCATCTTGCGCGTCTCGCGCGCGCGCTGTTGCGCGGACAGGGTGTTCCAGTCCGGCGCAGCGGGCACCGCTGGATGGGCGGTCACACCGGCGCCGAGCAGGCCCTCGCGCACCAGCCCTTGCAGGCGGCGGTCGTGGAGCGATGCGGGGCCGTCGCGGTAGCGGCTCTCGTACTTGCGGATCACCTCTTCCGGCGCCTGCAGCGGCCAATGCGGCGCGGTGAAGGCAAGGTAGGCGAAGAACGGGCGGCCTTTGCGGTCCGCCCGCAGGTAGTCGAGCATCTGCGAGGCGTAGTAATCGCTGGAATAGAACCCGGCCGGGAGCTTCTCGACCAGTTTGCCGTCGCGCCGGTAACGGGCCTTGGGGCTGCCGAGCGCCGGACCCGACATGTCGTAGTGGCTGGCGCCGCCCTGCATCAGCGCGAAGGAGCGCTCGAAGCCGCGCGCGGCCGGCGACTGCTGCGGCTCACCGCCCAAATGCCACTTACCAGACATGAACGTGGCATAACCCTCATCCCGCAGACGTTCGGCGATGGTGGCGACGTGCGTGTTCAGATGACCCAGGTACTCGTCCCGCCCCGCCTGATTCGGCGCGATGTCCTCGGCCATGTTGCCCATGCCCGCCTTGTGCGAGTCCACACCGGTGAGCAGCATGGCGCGGGTGGGTGAGCAGGTAGGCGTAGTGTAGAACGAGCTGAAGCGCAATCCGGCGCGCGCCAGCCGGTCGAGATTGGGCGTTTCGATTTCTCCGCCGAAGCTGCCCAGGTCCGAGTATCCCAGGTCGTCGGCCACGATGAGCAGGAAGTTGAGGCGGGAGTTGCCCACGGTGGCAGCAGCGGCCGGTGCACTTGGCGCCGCCGCCGTGGCTGGCGCTGTGTTGGTCGGCGCGGCCGCGGCCGGAAGCGCCAGCGCGCCGCATGCCAGAAACGCCGCGCAACGACGCCACCGCAGGATCCAGGATGAATTCATGTGCATCACCCCTCGCAAAGCTTCCGCGCCGTCCGACTCAGAACGACCCGCGCAGCGCAATGCCGACGAACCGGCGCGCTTCGTTCGGAACGCAGGACGTGACATTGCCGAACACCACGCCGGCCTGGGACAAGCGCTGCGCACAGTACTGCGTGCCGGTGAGATTCTTGCCCCACAATGAAATCTCATATTGTTGCCTGGCACCAAACTGGTAGCCGGCGCTGGCGTTGAACAACCAATAGCTGTCTTCGATCTGGTCGGGCGAGTTCACCAGGTCGAAGTGCTGCGAGCCGGTATAAGACCAGTTGCCCTCCAGGGAAATGCGTCCTGGCCCCACCGACCAAAACCGGCGCAGGATGCCATTCCAGGTGACTTTTGGCGCGGCGATGAGCTGGCTGCCGACCACCGCGCCGTTGGATGCGGCAAGTTCCGCGCCGATCTCCTTGACCTCGCTGTGCAGCAGACCCACGGAGTTCTTGAGATACCAGTCGGGAGTCGGCGCCCAATCGATTTCCGCCTCGAATCCATAGGACTCGGTCTTCGGCACATTGGTATAGACCGGATTCAACCCGGTGCCCGCCGTATTCAGGACCAGGAACAGCTGCTGGTCCGTCCAGCGATTGTGGAACAGGGCTGCATTGACGCGCAACGTGCGATCGAACAGCTCGGTCTTCCCGCCCAGCTCGAAGGTCCATAGGAACTCAGGGTCGACCTTGCTGCCGCCGCGGGCCACGTAGTCCAACGCACCGAGGCTGATACCGCCCGTCTTGAATCCGCGCGAGGCGCTGAGGTAGGTCAGGGTATTCTCGTTGAAGCGGTAATCCAGCGATACCTTGCCGCCCAGTTCATTGTTCTTGATGTCGAATGGCGAATAGGCGACGCATTTCGTGAAGGGCAGCGGCTTCGGACAGGCGATGCGCAACGCGCTGCCGGCGGGTACTTCGGTGGCACCCACCAGCAGGCTGTCGAGCACATTCGCATCGACGAAATCGAATGGACTGACCGGAGCATCGGTGCGCGTGACGATGCCGTTCCTCACCGTGCCGCTCTTCTTTTCGGAGGTGAATCGCAGGCCGGTGGTCAGGCGAAAGCGCTCATTGAACTTGAATTCGAGCTGGCCGTAGCCCGAATACACTTCGTCCTTCTGGTGCGTGTCGGTGAAGGGAATGAAGGCGAACCAGTCGGTCGCCGGCACCGGCAGCCCCGGCACGGTCACGTTGGTCAGCGCCTGGTTGGCGCGGTAGGGGAGCGTGGTCCAATGCCCCGTTTCGCGGAAGTAGTACACACCGCCGATCCAGCGGATGGTCGAATCCTCGCGCGAGGCGGCCCGAAGTTCCTCCGACCATTGATTGGCCTTTGAACCCTGGGTGAAGTCGAAGATGTAGTTCGGGCTGCCGTTGGAGTCCTCCATTCGGCGGCCATCGGAATGCTCATAGGCCGTCAGCGAGGTGACCGTAAAGGCGGGCAGCCGCCAGTCGAGCCGGGCACTGGCACCGCGTACCTTGCTTTCCAGCGCATCGACGCCGTTGTCCGAGACATGAGAAAAATTGCCTGAATCTGCAAATCCCGTCTGGTCCACGCAACCATTGCCGGGCACGGCCTTGATCAGGTTTGCCGGGCACTGCACGGCCCCGGGGTCGGCAGGCGTACCCAATCCAATCTGCTTGTAACCCGTGAAGCCGCCGCGGGATTGCCCGCCATGAACGTTGAACAGTACATCCAGAGAGTCCGTCGGCTTCCACAACAACTGCGCACGTCCCGCTTCGCGGTGGTAGGCGCCTTGCTCCCTGCCGAGGAAATCGTTGTTCAGGTAGTTCCCGAGCGAGAAGCGCGCCAGTGCCAGGCGTATCGCGGCATGTTCGCCCGCGGGCAGGTTGATGGCGCCGTCGACGTCGAACCGTCCGAAATTACCGGTCGACACCGAGCCACGGCCGCTGAGTTCATCCATGATGGGCTTCTGCGACACGAACTGTACCGCTCCGCCGGTGGTATTGCGGCCGAAGATGGTGTTCTGCGGCCCGCGCAGCACCTCGACGCGCTGCAGGTCGAACATTCCGAAGGTGGAAAGGATGGGCGAATTGAGCGATATCTCATCCATGTACAGGCCGACCGCCCCGACCTGGTTGAGATGAAAGGAGATGTCCCCAACGCCTCGAATGAACACGTTGCTGACGTTGGATCCCTGGTTGGCGATCCAGCGCATATTGGGTACCGCCGCTTCGATGCTGCGGGATTCCACGATGCCTTGCCTGGCGAGATCGGCGGCGGAGATCGCCGTGATCGCAATCGGCACATCCTGCACCGACTCGGCGCGCTTCTGCGCGGTGACGATGATCTCGGCGAGGCCGGTAGGCTCGGCGCTCTCGGTCGGCGCATTCTGTGCGGTCTGCGCGCAGGCAAGGCCGGCAGCCGCCGTGCAAAAACCGAAGAATGCGCCGAGACGCGCCAACAGTCCCCTGTGGATCATGGTCTTTTCTCCCGTTTTGTCGTTGGCGCCCGGTTGGGTCCCGGGCGATGAGGTTGAAGCATCCGGTGCGGTGCTCGCGCTGTCCGGTGGCTCGGTCCCGGTCGGCACGCCGGCCCGCGTGATGGCGACGGTCTGGTCGTTGAGGAAGCGGTAGGCGAGCCCGGTGCCGTTCAGCAGCCGGTCCAGCGCCTGGGTGCAGGTCATCTCGCCGCTCAACGGGCCGACGGCGAGCTCACGCGCGTCGTCGGAAAACCGCGCAATCTGCAGCCCGCATTGGCGGGCGAGTTCGCGCAGCGCGCCCGAAAGGGAGGTGGCGCGGATATCGACGTGCAACACATGCGTGTCCGATGCGCGCGGCACCGATGCTGCGACGATCGGCTGTAATCCCACCAAGGCCAACCCCATGATCCACCCCAGGTGATGCCGGCTGAGGCGCCGGACTTCGAGAGGAAAGACCGGATGAGCCGGCGAGCAGGTCCCCCGTGCATCCATCATTTCGACGCGGGCGCGGCCTCACCCACGTAGATGCGATCGCCTTCGCGCCGTGCAATCGGCGGGGCCGGTACGCCCCCAGCCGCCTGGATGAACGTGACAAAGGACTCGGGATCCGATGCCCGGAACACCCCGCTCACGCGGCGCGCCGCCAGCACGGAATCCATGATCACGATCTGCAGGCGGTTGTGAGCATTGAACCGCCTCACCACGTCGGACAGCGCCTCATCGTCGAAGATCAGCTCGCCTGCGGTCCAGGCGACTTCGATCGAACCGTTGATTACCTTCACCGAAGGGCGTGTGCCATCGTTCGGAATGCGCAGTTGCTGGTTGGCGCCGAGCAGCAGCGGCGCGGCCGCCGGCGCCTGACCTGCGGGCAGGGATGGCGCCTGGCCGGCGCTGACACTGACCACGCCTTCCACCACCGTGACCACCGCGTCGGCCTGCTCCCGGCGCACGCCGAAAGCGGTTCCGACGGCGCGCACGCGGTTGCCGTTCACTTCCACGATGAACGGGCGCTGCGGATTCTTGTGCACGCGAAAAAACGCCTCGCCACGCAGCAGCCACAGATCGCGCTCGGTGCTGGCGAAGCGCACACGGACTTCGCTGGCGGGAGCCAGGCTCACGATACTGCCATCGGCCAGTGTCACCTCGCGGCGTTCACCGGCGGCGGTGCGCAGCGTGGCGCCGGTGGTGAAATGGAACAGCCACACTGCGGCGACCGCTGCCGCCGCGCCGCCGGCAGCGGCAACCGCCCAGGCGAATTGGCGCCGGCGCGGGCGGACGATGGGGCGGGGCGAGTCGAGGTTACGCTCGGGGTCGAGGTTGCGCTCGGAGTCGAGGCCGCGCGCCGCCGTTGGCTCGCGGGTCCACTCGATGATGTTGTCGGCCACGCCCGGCGCCGAGTCCGGCAGCCGGTCCCAGCCCTGGAAGCCGTCGAGGGTATGAGAGACGCGGGCGATGCGCAGGAATTCGGCCACGTTCAGCGGGGACTCGCGCAGCCAGTCCACCAGTTCCTCCCGATGCGCTGCGCCGAGCGCCCCTTGCCGCAGCTCCAACAGCCATTCCGCTGCTTCGCGTGCCGCCAATTCCCGGCGGCTGGCCCGTGTTTCCGGATTCATGGCGTTCCCCCGCTGGAAGAACGCGAGGCGCCGGGCGGGAGAGACCGACGCAGCCCGGCGTAGGACTCCACGACGACGCGCTTGACGATGCGTCGCGTGAGGCCGAGACGCTCGGCGATCTGTTCGTACTTGAGCCCATCTTCATGCAACAGGCGCAGGATCTCGCGGGTGCGCGCCGGTAGCGATGCGAGCGCACCACGGATCAGCGCCTCGCTCGATTCCCGCTCGGCGGCGCCGAGCGGCGTGGCGGGGTCGACCAGATCCTCCAGCCAGTCAGCGCTGTGCGGTTGCGCGCGGCTGGCGCGGCGCGCCCATTCCGAGGACACGTTGGCCGCAACCTTGAACACGTAGGCCTGCGGATGTTGCACCAGGTCGGTGCGGTCGTAGCGAAGCAGGCGCAGGAAGACCTCCTGCGCAATGTCGTCGATGTCCGCGGTCGAAGCGCCGGGGCGGGTCAGCAGAAAGCGCCGCAGCGACGTGCGCCACTCGCGAAACCAGTCCACCAGTCTGTCCTGACTTTGCACCCTGTCCCCGCATCCGCGGCGGCGCCGTGAAACGGCATACCGGTACCACGTGAGAGTGGGTCACGCGATTCGGCGGTCCCCCCTCGTCAAGAAGGAATCATGCGCCGCTTCACTGTGAAATTGAAGATTGCCATATGAATCATGTCGTTGCGCCACCCCTGCCTCGTCCCTATAGTGCCGCGATGCGCTGGCAGTTCTGGATAGACCGCGGTGGCACCTTCACCGATGTGATCGGCCGGGATCCGGATGGCCGCCTGCACGCGGTGAAGCTGCTGTCGGAGGACCCGGCCCGCTATCGTGACGCGGCGGTGGCCGGCATCCGGCGGCTGCTGTCGCTGCGCGAGGATGAGGCCATCACGCCGCAGCGCGTGGAATGCGTGCGCATGGGCACGACCGTCGCCACCAATGCCCTGCTCGAGCGCAAGGGCGAGCGCACGGTGCTGTGCATCACCCGCGGCTTCCGCGACGCATTGCGCATCGCCTATCAGAATCGGCCGCGATTGTTCGACCGGCACATCGTGTTGCCCGAGCAGCTCTACGAGCGCGTCATCGAGGTGGACGAGCGCATCGATGCCCAGGGCCGCGTGCTGCGGCCCCTGGATGCCGATGCCTTGCGCACGGACCTCGAAGGCGCGGTGAAGGCCGGTGCGCGCGCCGTGGCCATCGTGCTCATGCACGCCTGGCGCCACCCGGCGCATGAGCGCGAGGCGGCGGCACTGGCGCGCGGACTGCCCTTCGAACACGTCAGCGTGTCGCACGAGACCAGTCCGCTCATCAAGCTGGTCGCGCGCGGCGATACCACCGTGGTGGATGCTTACCTCAGCCCCGTGCTGGCGCGATACGTCGCGCGCGTTGCCGGCGAGATGCCCGAAGTGCCGCTGTACTTCATGCAGAGTTCGGGGGGACTCGCGCGGGCCTCGGCCTTCGCGGGCAAGGACGCGGTGCTGTCGGGTCCTGCCGGCGGCATCGTCGGCATGGCACGCACGGCCGCCCAAGCCGGACATCCCCGTGTCATCGGCTTCGACATGGGCGGGACGAGCACGGATGTGAGCCATTATGCAGGGGAATTCGAGCGTGCCTTCGAGACCCAGGTGGCCGGTGTTCGCATCCGCGCGCAGATGATGAGCCTGCAGACCATCGCCGCGGGCGGTGGCTCGATCATCCGCTTCGACGGCGCGCGCCTGCGGGTGGGACCACAGAGCGCCGGCGCGGATCCGGGCCCCGCCTGCTACCGGCGCGGCGGACCGTTGTGCATCACCGATGCCAACCTGCTGTTGGGCCGGCTGCAGCCGGAAGCCTTCCCCGCCGTGTTCGGCCCCGGCGCGGACCAGCCACCGGACATCACGGTGGTGCGCGAGGCGTTCACCGAGCTCGCCGGGCGCATGAGCAGCTATGAGCTGCGCATCCTTCCCGAGCAGGCTGCCGCCGGCGCGATCCGCATCGCGGTGAGCGCCATGGCCAGCGCGATCAAGCGCATCTCCGTCGCGCGCGGGCACGATGTCACGCGCTATGTCCTGCAATGCTTCGGCGGAGCCGGCGGACAGCATGCCTGCCAGGTCGCCGACGAACTGGGCATGACGCGCATCCTCGTGCATCCGCTGGCCGGTGTGCTCAGCGCCTACGGCATGGGGCTTGCGGACCAGAGCGTGATCCGCGAATCCTCGATGGAGATCAGACTCACCGACGCGGGACTCGCCGCCGCCACGGAGAAGCTGGACGAACTCGCGGAGGACGCCCGCGCGGCACTCGAGGCCCAGGGCGCGCCCGCGGCCAGCATCCAGGTGCAGCGGTGGCTGAACATCCGGTACGAGGGGACCGATACCGCACTGGGTGTGCGGGACGGATCGCTCGACTCGCTCCGCTCGGGGTTCGAGGCCGTCTATCGCCAGCGCTTCGCCTTCCTGATGCCCGGCCGCACGCTGGTGATCGGCTCGGCCACCGTCGAGGCCCTCTCCCCGGCCGAAACTCCTGCCGCAACCGCGCGCCCCGCCGGCGCGATCGCGGCGAACCCGGTCCCGGTGCCGCTGTACACCACCCGCTGGGAACAGGCGCCCCTGCACCGCCGCGACCGGCTCCCCGCGGGGGCGGCCATCGCGGGGCCCGCGATCATCACCGACGACCATGCCACCACGGTGGTGGAACCGGGCTGGTCCGCCACCGTCAATGCCGGAGGTCTGCTGCTGCTGGAGCGCGATACGTCCCCTGGACGACTGCGCGACGCTGCCGCCAGGGTCGATCCGGTGCTGCTCGAGGTGTTCAACAATCTGTTCATGAACATCGCCGAACAGATGGGCCTGCAACTCCAGGCCACCGCGCACTCCGTCAACATCAAGGAAAGGCTGGATTTCTCCTGCGCGCTGTTCGATGCGCAAGGGCAGCTCATCGCCAACGCCCCGCACATGCCCGTGCACCTGGGCTCGATGAGCGAATCCGTGGCCAGCGTCATCGCGCGCCAGCCCCGGCTGCGGCCCGGCGATGTGTTCATGCTGAACGATCCCTACCATGGCGGCACGCACCTGCCGGATGTCACCGTGATCACGCCGGTGTTCATCGCGCCGGGTGATGAGCGGCCTCGCTTCTTCGTCGGCAGCCGTGGTCATCATGCGGACATCGGCGGCATCACCCCGGGCTCGATGCCACCGTTCTCGCATCGCATCGACGAGGAAGGCGTGCTGTTCGACAACTTCCCGCTGATCCTCGCCGGCGAGTTCCAGGAGCGCGCGTTGCTCGAGCGGCTGGCTGCCGGGCCCTGGCCGGCGCGCAATCCGCAGCAGACGATGGCCGACCTGCGTGCACAGGTCGCCGCCAACGAGAAGGGCGTCCAGGAGCTGCGCAGCCTGGTGCAGACCCATGGCCAGGATCTCGTCACGGCGTACATGCGGCACGTGCAGGACAATGCCGAGGAGTCGGTCCGCCGGGTGATCACCGCGCTCAGGAGCGGTGAGTTCACCGTGCGGCTCGACAGCGGCGCCCGCATCCACGTCCGCGTGAGCGTGGACGCCCAGGCGCGCGCGGCCTGCATCGACTTCAGCGGCAGCAGCGCGCAGCTCGCGGACAACTTCAATGCCCCGCGCGCCGTCACCATGGCCGCGGTGCTGTACGTGTTCCGGACGCTCATCGAGGATGACATCCCGCTGAATGCCGGCTGCCTCAGGCCGCTGCGCATCATCGTGCCGATGGCAGCATGCTCAATCCCGGCCCGCCGGCAGCGGTGGTCGCCGGCAACGTCGAGACCTCCACCTGCATCGTGCATGCGCTGTATGGTGCGCTGGGTGTGATGGCCTCCGCGCAGCCCACCATGAACAACCTGACCTTCGGTGATGACCGGCACCAGTACTACGAAACCATCGCCGGCGGCAGCGGCGCAGGAGCTGGCCATGACGGCACCGCCGTGGTGCAGACCCACATGACGAACTCGCGACTGACCGACCCGGAAGTGCTGGAGTCGCGATTCCCCGTGCTGCTGGAGAGCTTCGCCATCCGCCACGGGAGCGGCGGCACCGGGCGATGGCGCGGCGGGGATGGCGGGATCCGGCGCCTGCGCTTTCTCGAGGCCATGCACGCCTCGATCCTGTCGAACGGCCGCCGCGAGCCGGCCTTCGGCCTCGATGGCGGCGCGAACGGGGCGCCGGGCATCAACCGCGTGGAGCGGTGCGATGGTCGCGTCGAGATCCTGGGGCCGCTGGCCGAGTGTTCCATGCAGCCGGGCGATGTCTTCATCGTCGAGACGCCGGGCGGTGGCGGCTTCGGTGCTCCGACGTGAGCCGCATGCCCCAAACGCCCGCCACGCGCGCCGAGGCAGGGCCGCCGCCGGCCTTCCTGCGTCTCGCCTCGGCCAGCGCCATCGGCACGACGCTCGAGTGGTACGACTTCGTCGTCTACAACCTCATGGCGGCGCTGGTGTTCAACCGCCTGTTCTTCCCCACCTTCGCCCCGCTCACCGGCACGCTGCTGGCCTTCTCGACCTATGCCGTGGGCTACCTGTCGCGGCCCGCCGGCGGGCTGCTGTTCGGACACCTGGGCGACCGGTACGGCCGCCGCTTCGTGCTCGTGACCACGCTCGTCGTGATCGGCCTTGCGACCCTGCTCATCGGAGCGCTGCCCACCTATGCCAGCGCAGGCGTCTTGAGTCCCGTGCTGTTGGTTCTGCTGCGATTCGCGCAGGGCGCGGCGCTCGGCGGCGAATGGGCTGGTGCCGTGCTGATCGCGCTCGAGCACGGCTCCCCCGATCGCCGTGGCTGGAATGGATCCTTTGCACAGATCGGGCCCGCCTGCGGCACCCTGCTCGGCACGGGGATCGTGGCTGCGTTGAGCGTCACGCTCGATCCAGCGAGCTTCGATGCCTGGGGCTGGCGCGTGCCGTTCTTCGCGAGCATCGCGCTGGTACTGTTCGGCGGCTGGGTACGGCTGCGCGTGCAGGAGACGCCGGTGTTCCTGGAACTCGCCAGCCGCGAGGCTCGCGCGCGTGCGCCGGTACGCGAGGTGTTCACCGGCCATATCCGCCCGCTGCTGCTGTGCATCGCCACGCGATTCGGATCCGATGTCTGCTACGCCATGCTGGTGGTGTTCACGCTCACCTATCTCACCACCATCCTGCAAGTGGAGCGGCGCACCGCCTTGTTGTGCACCATGCTCGGCGCCGCCTGCCATGCGATCGCCATTCCGGTGTTCGCGGCCTGGTCCGATCGCGCCGGCCGGCGGCTGGTCGCGGCCTTGGGCGCGCTGCTGTCGATCGCGTGGGTGTTCGCGTATTTTCCGCTGCTCGAAAGCCGCGCGCCCCTGCTGATCGCGCTCGCCATCACGCTGGGCCTCATCCTGCACGCCGCCATGTACGGCCCGCAGGCCGCCTTCATCGCCGAGCAGTTCCCGGCGCGGGTACGCTACGCCGGCTCATCGCTCGCCTACACGCTGACGGGCGTCATCGCCGGCGGCATCGCACCGTTGATCTTCACCGCGCTGTACCAGCGCACCCTGGCAGCCTGGCCCGTGAGCCTGTACGTCGCAGCCGCGCTCGCCGTCACGGTGTGGGCGCAATGGCGGGCCCGCGAGACCGCCTTCGACGGCGCGTTGTGATGCATTCCCCATTTTCCGCCAACGTCCCGGCTACGTCATCGACCACGTGCGGGCGCTGAAACATGGCGGCGCCGACCGGCCGTCGAACATGCAATGGCAAACCGAGGCCGCCGCCCGGGCCAAGGATCGCATCGAATAGGGTGAGCTGCGCGGGAAGCACGTGCCGCGCTTGCCACTTCAGCAGCACGCCGGGACAATCCCCCCCATCCCGGCTTGCGGAGCAATCGGCATGACCCCTTCGATGACACGACGTGAGCTGCTGGGAACGGCAGCGGGTGCGACGATGATCGCCGCGGCACGCGGTGGAAGCCCGGCGATTCCGCTGATCCGCAGCGGCCGAGCCATCCCGGACGCTCTCGACCGCTTCATCCGCGATTACCTGTCCGCGATGGACGCGCCGGGGATGATCCTCGCGCTCGCCGATGCCCAGGGACCCATCGCCACGGCGGCCTATGGCTGGTCCGACCTCGCCGCGCGCACGCCGGTCAACCTCGCGCAGCGATTCCAGATCGGCTCCATCACCAAGTCCTTCACCGCCATCGTGGTGCTGCAGCTCCAGCAGGAGGGCCGGCTGCGCATGCAGGACTCCATCTTCCGCCACCTGCCCTGGCTGCCGGCGGAAGCGGGCTTCGGCGACATCACGCTGCATCACCTGCTGACCCATACCTCGGGCATGCCCGAGGGTCATCCCGTGTTCCCGATCTCGAGCGCCCTGCGCCCACGCCAATCCCGTCCACCGGGCACGGGTTTCCACTATTCCAACTGGGCCTATGAAGTCCTGGGCTATCTCATCGAGGCGCTGGACGGCGTGAGCTTTGCCGAGTCGGTGCGACGGCGCATCCTCGAGCCGCTGGGCATGCGCGACACGGTCGCCGCGATCAGCACGAAGGCGCGCGCCCGCGAGGTCCGCAGCTACGTGCCGATGCTGCAGGACCGGCCCTTCGTTCGTGGTGCGGCACTCGTGCCCGCGCCGCTCCTCGACATGCTCGAGGCCTCCGGCTGCATCGCCGCCACCGCCGCCGACATGGCCGCCTACGGCAGCATGCTGGTGCGTCGGGGCGCGAGCGCCAATGGACGCCTGCTGTCCGCGGAGTCCTTCGACCTGCTCGCCACCGCGCATGTGCCCGCCGCGGAATTCGGACCCGGCGCCGCGTACGGCTATGGGCTCGCGGTCGACCAGCTCGACGGCCATCGGCGCCTGCGTCACACCGGTGGCATGGTGTCCTTCATGTCCGCACTGCAGGTCGACCTCGACGCGGGCCTTTGCGTCTTCGCCTCGGTGAACGCGCAGCTCGGCTATCGCCCGAACGCCGTTGCCGAGTACGCCCTGCGCGTACTGCGGGCCGCGTCGGAGCATCGTCCGGCTCCCGTCCCGCCTGCGCACGATGAGAAGACGCGTGTCGAGGATGCGCAAGGCTATGCCGGTGATTACCGCGCCGCCGGCGGACACGCCGTGTCAGTCGTTGCGCACCAGGGCGGCCTCAGCTTGCGCCAGGAGGGGCGGAGCTGGATGCTCCAGAACGTCACCGACGATGCCTTTGCCATCGACGACCCGGCCTGGATGCCCTTCCTGCTGAAATTCAACCGCGGGCCGGCCTCGCAGGCCGCAGCTACACCGCAGGTCATCGAACTCTCGCACGGCGAGCGCAGCTTCTGGCGCGAAGGCGCATCACAGCCGGCGGCGCCGGACACGAACCTCAGCGCTTATACCGGCACCTGGAATTGCGATGACCCATGGCGCGGTACGTTGCGGGTCATCCAGCGGCAAGGGCGGTTGTGGATGGAAGCGGAAGGCGTCACCGCACTGGATCCGGCAGGGCCCGGCATCTTCCGTCTCGCAGACGAGCCCCTGAGCCCGGAGACCTGCGAGTTCTCGCAAGAGGTCGATGGACATGCGCGACTGCTGGTCTACGGCGGCATGGCGTACCGTCGCCTCGGGAGTGTGGGCTGGCCGGGCTGAGCCCTTCGCTCAGGCCGCCCTCTGCACCTCGCCGAGCGAGCGCCGCAGATTCTCCACGGCTCGTTCCAGGCGCGGGCCGCGCAGCGTGTTCAGCGAGGCGGCCGCACGGCGCAGGTCCTGCCTGACCACCTGCAGCGCCGGAATCCAGTGAACGGCTTCCAGCGGGTGCAGGCCACCACGCACCTGGCGGCGGAAGGCATCATCCAGCGCGAGCGTGACCTCGTGCAGCATGCTGGCGACGAAACGCGCACCGCGCGCGCCTTCGTCGGCGGCGACGAGGCCCTCCCAGTTCGCGAGCGCATCGCCGAGGCGCACGTGCAGGCTGGACAGGCGTTGGTGGATTTGCGCGCGGATGTGCGTTTCCTGGGGTAGATTCATGCGCCGCAATTGTAGGGTGAGCCATGCTCGCTTCGCAATTTGGTTTGCAATGTTTTTCCTTTTCCCGATGCCGGGGGACGCGGCCCTCGCCTTCGGCCACGTCATGCACTACCCTTTCGCCGGACAACAGGGAGTGTTCGATGTCCTGGCGGCGATGGATCGGGCTGGCGCCCACGGAAGCTCAATTCGGCGAGTCGCTCGTGCGGGAAGCGCGACAGGCTGGTGATGATTCCTGGCATTTCGATCCCGCCGCGTCGCTCCTGCACTCCGGCGAGCGCATCGTGAACGTCGCGAACATCCACCGCGAGTTCATTCGCGCACCGCGCGCGCTGCGATCGCAGCTTCTGCGCAAATACCTGCACCTGCTGCTGAGTGGATCCAGTGAAGAAGTCTCGGGGCTTTGGGGCCTGGCGCAGACCCGGGTGTTCCCCCTGCTGCGCACCCGCTTCGAGAGCACGCTGCTCGACATCCGGCATCGCCTGTCGAGTCCGCCGGTGCCGCCGCGCATCGCGCGGCCCTTCGCCAGCCATCTGGAGCTGGTCATCGGCTACGATCACGGCAGCACGGTCTCGCAGGTCCAGGCGGGTTTCCTCGACACCTGGAACGTGGGATTCGAGACCTTGCAGCAGCGGGCGTTGTCGAACCTGCGCGCGCTGAAATCACCGCGATGGCTGCCCGAGACCTCCGGGGTGTGGCGGCTCGATTCGACGGATGGCTACCAGGAATGCTTCCTGCAGGTTCCTTCCCTGTTCGAGCGGCTGGAGGCGAAAGGGACACCCCTGGCCATGGTCCCCAATCGCGGCATGCTGCTGGCCACCGGGAGCAATGAGGCCGGCGGCATCGGCGCCCTGCTGAACCTCGCGCGCCAGTCGCTCGAGCATGCTCCATGGCCGCTGTGCGGCGAACTGTTCGAGGTCCGGGAAGGCAGGGTCGCGCCGGTGAACCTCGAAGGCGAATTCGAACCGGTGCTCGAGGCCATCCGTCGCATCGACATGGCGGGCATCTACTCCGCGCAGCAGAGCTTCCTGCAGGCGCACTGCGATGCCATCCACGACGATGTCCACGTCGCCGACTACGGCCTCATGGGCCAGCGCGGCGCGCCCGATCACCTGCGCTCCTGGTGCACCTGGAACGAAGGCGTGCCCGCGCTGCTGCCGCGCACGGACCTGCTGGCACTGGTGCGCCGGCTCGACGCCGGTTCGGGCTCACTGTTCGCGGAGTGGGCCGCGGTCCAGCGCATTGCCGGTCATCACTTCCAGCGCACTCAGGAAGATCCCGAACGGCTGCGGGTGGTCTCCTTTCCGACGCCACAGGAATGGGAAGCCCTGGAGCAGGTGGCAGTGCACTGATCGCCCGGAGGTAGGCATCCATGTGGAAGCGAAGTTGCGGCGGCTCGTATCGATGTTCCACGCCCACGGGACAGGCGGCGCGCGCGAGACATCCCTGCTCACGGCACATTGCGCCCTCCGGCCTTCGCAGGTGCGCCGTGCAGCGCGCGAGATCGATGCCTGCCGGTGTCACCGCCTGCACCGGGCAGGCGGACAGGCAGGGCTTCGTGTCGCAGCGCGCGCAGGGATGAGGCGTGGGGGATGCCACCGGTATGTCGAGCAAGGGTGCGAGGGCCAGCGCACCCCGCCATGCATGCCAGGTCCCCAGGCGAGGATGCATGAGCATGCCCAGGGGCGAGGCTTCGAGCTGCAGCGCGCGCCTGGCCCATTGCTGGAACGGCCACCACGGCGGTCCCTCGAACGGATACAACGCCACGGCATCGAACCGCCGGGCGAGATCATCGATGATGCGCCGGGACCATCGGTCCAGCGCATGGGCCGCCCCGTCGTGCGCTTCGGGCGAGGATGCGAATGCCGGCCATTGCCGCGAGCCTTCGAAGCCCAGCAGTACCAGCGTGGTGGCCGGACCCGCGCGGGTCGGGGGCACGCCGTCCGCGGCGCACAGATGCAGGGCGCCGCAGGCGGCCAGACCCGCGCTGGCTGCCTGCCTCTTCACCTCTGCGTAGATCGGGATCGCGGTCGTCACTCAGGCAATCTAGCATTGCCGCGGCTGTGCGCGCGAAAACCACTGGCCGGAGCGGGATCCTCAGCGCCGGAGGTCCGTTTCGATCAGGCGGGTGAGTTCGTCCCGCAGCCGCTGCCGGCCCTGCTCCAGTCCCTTTACCTGGCTGTCGAGCTGCTGCGCCATGTCGAGGTTGCGCAAGCCGGCGGGTTCCCGGTCGCGCTCTGCCTTGGCTTTCTCGATCTGTACCGTCAGCGCCGCGAGCTGTCGGTTCAGTTCATCCATCCGCGAATACTGGCTGGCCATGGACGCGAAGCCTGTGTGATGCAGGCACGCCCGACAATCGTGGCTTACCGAACGCAGGGCCGGGTACGGCGAAGAAATCCCGGTAAGGCGAATGCGGCAAAGTCGCATTCCTGCGATCGGTGACCGCGCCCCGCCGGCGCCGCGTATACGCGGGCAGCGCGCCTTTCCTCAGCGCCAGTGGAAGGAGATCGACGCGCCCACCTGGCGTGGCGGACCGAACACCTGCTCGATGAAGCCGAGCTGGCCGAGGTCCAGGTTGTAGACCCGGTACTGCTCGTCGGTGAAGTTCTTCACCCAGATCGAGCCACGGAAGCGCTCGTTTGCCGAGGTGAAGGACAGGCTGCCGTTCCAGACGGCATACGAGGGCTCGGAGGAGACTTCGGAATTCGTGCCCTCGAGGTACATGTGATCGTTCCAGCGCCCGTCCACCTGTACGGCGCCCGAGCCGCCGAACATCGGCCACTCGTAACGTGCCAGCAGGTTGAGGCTGGTCTTCGGAGCGGAGGGGAACTCGGCACCGACCGTGCCGCCGTATACATCGGGCACCGCATCCACCTTCGAGTGGATGAACGACGCGCCGCCCGACAGCGACAGGCCGTGCATGGGCGCCACCTGGATTTCGATCTCCCCGCCGTGCGCCTTGGCGTCCGAGTTCGTGACCTGCGGAGTGAGGCCGACCAGCGAGAAGGCCTGGTAGTCGTGGTAGTTGTAGTAGAACGCCGTGGCATTGATGCGCAGCCGCTTGCCCAGCAAATCCGACTTCACGCCCAACTCGTAGGAATTGAGCTTCTCCGGCCGATGCTTCAGGTTCACGGTCGCCACCGCACCGAGCGGATCGAGCGACCAGTTGCCGCCCTTGATGCCACGGTTCCAGGAGGCGAACAGCAACAGGTCCTCCTGGGGCTTCCAGTTGACCTGGGCGCGTGCCGCGAAGTCGCCGTAGTTGATGGTGCCGAGGCCAGGGATGCCGGCCGTGTCGATGTTGAAGGTCTCGGTGGGCGGTATGCCGTTCGGGATGTCCTCGAAGACGCGCCGCATCGCGAGGGTCTTGTGATCATCCGACCAGCGAAAGCCACCGATCACGGTCCAGCCCGGCGCGAAGTCGTACTCGGCCTGGCCGAACAGCGACCAGTTGCGGGCATCGACCTTGCCCGTGGTCGCCATCTTCTGCGTGTCGCTGGTGCCGCCGAGGATCAGCGCCCCGGCCACCGACTGGTACGTATCCGAGCTCATGTCGAGATAGTAAGCGCCGGTCTGCCAGCGGAAGGCGGACTTGCCGCCGCCCGACAGGCGCAGTTCCTGTGACCACTGGTGATAGTCGTTGATGGTGTTGTAGGGGAAGTAGCCGAACCCGCCGCCGGAATCCTCGATGTAGAACTTGTTCATCTTGAGCCAGTTCGAGACCGACACAAGCTGCAGGTCATTGCCGAGATCCACGGTGAACTGCGCATTCGCCGACTTCGCATCGCGGTTGAAATACGGGAAGGCATTGGACCAATGACGCCAGACATCGCCGGTGATGGGCGTGCGCGGATAGTTGTTGACCGGGCCCGCGTTCGGATTCGCCGGATCAACCGCGTGCGTGAAGGCGCCCAGTCCCGTGTTGGGATCGAAGCCGACGAGCGTGACGATGTACTGCCCCGTCGGGACATCGTGATCCCGGCTGTAGGAAACCCCCAGGTCGAGCAGAACCTTGTCCGTGATGTCTGCCTGGATGGAGCCACGGACCGCAAAGCCGTTGGCACCACCCGCGTTGCCGCCCGTGGCCGGCACGCCAAAGGCTGTTCCCGGCTTCATGTAGCCGTCGGACTTCTCCCAACGCGCCGCCAGACGGCCCCGCAGCCGGTCGTTGAAGGCGCCGCCGATGGCGCCTTCGGCGCTCTTCGTGTTGAATTGCGCACCACTGAGTTCGAGGTAGCCGTTGAGCTCCTTGTCAGTGGCCCGGTGCGTGAGGAAATGGATCAGGCCGCCGGTGGCATTGCGGCCGAACAGCGTTCCCTGCGGGCCGCGCAGTACTTCCACCCGGTCCATGTCGAAGAGCTGCCCGTTGATCGCGTTCATGGTGGCAACGTAGGCACCATCCACGTACACCGCCACCGGCGCCTCCAGGTTGTCCTGGAAGTTGTTCTGCGAGATGCCGCGCAGGTTGAACACGGTGAGCGCCGGAGAGAAGGTGGTGAGCTGCAGGCCCGGCACCTGCTGGGTGATCTCCGTGGTATTGGAGATGCCGAGGTTCGCGAGCTGCTGGCCACTGACGGCAGCCATCGAGATGCCGACGTCCTGGATGCTCTGCTCGCGCTTCTGTGCGGTGACGACCACTTCCTCCAGCGTGCTGGGCTCATCGGCGGCCCACGCCGCACCCGCCAGCAATCCGCCACAGCAAGCAGTGACGACAGTCAGGCAATGGAATCCCTGAGCGATCTGCATTCGCATCTCAACATCCCTCCAGCGTCGAATCCCTGTCCCGCAAGTCCCCAATCTGGCACCGGCTTTGCCGGCATGCCGTTTTTGTCAAATTTATCAGCCAAGTAGGTCGGGTGACTTAGATGGCAATCTAGAGGGGCCGTCCATTCCCGTCAAGTGTTTGTTTCATGGCGCAAATCGCGGCACCATTGTCCTGCAGATGATCCTTCGCACGGAACAGGACCCGACATGAGATTCCGGACGGCCCGGGTATCGCGCACCCGCCACGAGGGCACCAAGCAAGCCGACAAGATCCTGCGGGCCGCGCGCTCACTGTTCATCCGGCAGGGACCCGGTGGCTTCAGCGCGAGGCAAGTGGCGAAGGAAGCAGGCTTGAGCCTCGGCTCCGTTCAGCACGTGTTTCCGACCATCGATTCCCTGCTCGTCGCCATGCTCGAATACGTCATTTCGCGCTACGACGCGGAATACGAATCGATGGTGCGCGAGCTTCCCTTCAACCCGACGGCCCGGCTCTCGGCCATCCTCGACTTCCTGATCGATGACATCTTCGAACAGGACACGCGGCGGTTCTTCTATGGCTTCTGGGTGTTGAGCTGCCACAACCCGTTGGCCGGTGTCTTGCTCAAGGAGGCCTATTCACATCACGTGAAGAACCTGGCCCCCTTCATCGCCGCCGTCCGTCCGGATTGCGCTGAAACGACTTGCCTGTCCATCGCGCGGCAGGTTGCCGCCTTGATCGAGGGATGGATGGTGTTCACGGCCACTGGATTGGGCGCCGCCGGGAAAACGGCCTTGCGCGAAACGCTTCGCAACGGGGTGGATACGCTGGTGCGCGAGTCGCGCGGCACCGCGCCTACCGCGAAGGTGAAACCGGAGCGCGGTCGGCGATCAGGCCCAACAAGCGTTCGCGCTCCGCCTTGACGGCAGCCAGCGGCTGCCGGCGTGCGGCGGCGACTTCCGCCGCGGTGAACTGGCGGTAATCCTGCGGTACCGCCACCTCGCTGAGATTGTGCACCATCCAGTTCAGGAGCGCGGCGACCTCCGGGTCACTCAGCATCGACTGTGCGACACCAGGCACGCGGATCATGAACCGCCGCCCGTCCTCGGAGGCCGAAAATGGAACCAGGGTCTCGCGCAGGGAGGGAACGCGATCGGCCTCACCCGCACCATCAGGGTGATGACAGCCCATGCACTGGAGCTGCCAGTGGGTCCGGGGTTCCAGCGCCTGCGCGGCCGCGGCGAACAACGCAAGGCAAAGCGCGAGTACGCCCAGCCACCGCATCCGCTACTCCGCCACTCCCACGATGCGCGCAGTGGAGCAGTGGTAGGGAATGTTGGCGGTGCTGTCTCCCGTGCACCAGTTGTAGTCGTTCGCCCGGCCCGGCTGGTAGAGCGGCGTATCGCCCTGATTGCGGTTGCAGAAGCACCGGCCACAACCACTGCGGCCACAGCAATCGTTGTAGGAGATGACGTAGTCGCGGCCATCGCCCGGATTGTGGCAGGTGCCGATCCAGGTGACGGCGGACATGTGCGTGCCGGGCGGACAGCTCGAGGCCGAGCCACCGCAGCAGCCGCACAGGAAGCCATCGATGGCGCAATGCCGCCAGTACTCGCAGGACGCCGCATCGCCCGGATCCACCGGCTGCGAAGGGTTTCCACCCGCGGATGCCGATCCCCTGGGTCCGGGCACCTTCGGCGGCTTCGCGGCAGGCGGCTTCGCGGCTGGTGCTTCCGCGCCGCGCGCCACCGGCAGCAGCGGGAAAGCCGCAGCACCGAGCATCATGACGCCAAGACCGCCCAGCACGCCGCGTCGCGAGGTCCGCTGCGCGACGTTCCGGCTGAAGCGTTCGGTAACCCTGTCCATCCACTTCATCGCATCCACCTCGTCGGTTGCGGGCGCCATGATCTCATGCGGTGCGCTCCCGTTCAGCCTTCTCGAAATATTCCTGGATCGAACCCACGCCCAGGCGCTTCGCCTCGAACAGGCTTTCCAGGTGTTCGCGCGAATTGACGATGCCGCGGGCGCGGAGCACACCGTCGGCGTCGATGAGAGCGGCGAAGGGCAGACGGCTCACCTGGTAGGCCATGCCAAGCGGCGCGGAATTGACGAAAGACAGCGGTCCCAGGGCATGCTTCGCCACGAAGCGGCGCTGTTCCTCGGGATCACCGTCGCTGGCCAGCACGATCTCGAGCCAGTCGCGCTCGCCGACCCGGCTCGACAGCAGCGCCGGCAGGAGCGATTTGCACACGGGACAAGTGGGTGAAACGAACACCAGCAAGGTGCTGCGCCGGTCACCCCGGACACCACCGATCATCAGCTCCTGGCCCTCGAGGTCTTGCGCAGACTGCACGGGCGCGGGGTCTCCAATCTTGAGCCCCTTCGTCAGCATCAGCGCACCGACCGGAGCGATGCGTTCGTGCAGGACGCCGATCTGGCGGACCAGCGCCAGCACAGTGATCGAGAGCACGACCACCAGCACCCACAGCGCCACGTTGGAGATCAACAGAGCATTCACCGTGTTCATCGCGTGCCCCGCAACGCCGCAGTGACCGGCGCGATACGGCCGAGCAGGGTGTCCAGCGTCGCGTACAGCGTGATGCCGGCGATGATGCCACCGGCAAGCAGCGGCGCATCGACGAGGCCGAGCGGGCGGGCGCCCACCGGCAGGGTCGAGGCCAGCGAGAGCGACGCCAGCAGCGCATTGCGCGCCACCATCCACGCTCCGATGGGACGGCGCTCCCCGGAAGGCGTACAGCCGCAGTCCAGCGTCGTGCGCCCGCGCAGCAGGTTGACGGCGATGGCCATTGCGTATGCGAGCAGCAGCACTGCCGCAGACAGGCCCGCCATCCTCCTCAGCGCATCATCGAAGCAGCTCGCCAGGAGCCCGGCCGCAACTGCGCCCTCCACCACCGGCACCAGGTATGTCATCAGGGGAACGAGCGATGCCGGCAGGACGGCGTACGCATCGAGGATGCCACGAAACCGCGCCAGGTCGCTGAACTTGTCGAACGCGGCGCGGCCCAGCAGCAGCGCCAGCGCAGCAGCAATCACATCCGCGACTGCCGGGTCGAGACTGAGCATCTGCAGGGCTCGCATGAGCGTCAGGGGCTGAGCAGCAGCGTGGGCGTCGTGGCCACTTCCTGGATCCTGCGCAGAGCCTTGCCGCTGCGTGCGTCGTAGACGCCGATTTCCGGGGCGCCGAGAAATGCAGCGTAGAGCAAGGGCTTGTCGTCGCGCGAGACCTGGATCGAGCTGGCGGGGGCCTGCAGGTGGATGCGTTGGACCTTGGCATGCGTGGTGAGGTCATACACCCACACTTCCTGCGCGGGATCCTTGTGCGTATCCGGGCCGCCCTGCAGCATCAGCACGTACAGGCGGTTCAGCGCCAGGCTCAACGCCATCTTCTGATGCCCGCCGGGGTGCCACCGCGCTGCCCGCTCCGCCGCCGTGGTCAGCCACCAGGACTCACCCGCACGCACCGTCTCGGCATCGGCCTTCACCGGCACCATGCGCCCTGCAAAGCTGGAGAACAGCCAGCCGTCCTTGTGGCGCACCGGCTCTTCGTCCACCGGATCCTTGTCCACCGCGAGCACGCTCTCGATGCGGCGCTGCTTCGCCAGCGCGCCGCGTTCATCCAGATCGATGAGTTGCACGGCTCCGTCGGCACAGATCGAAAAGAAGGAGCGCGCCGTCGTCGGATAGACCAGGGCACATCCCGGAGTCTCGACCTCCCCCACCCACTTGCGGTTGGCGACATCGACGACACCCACCGACTGGGCGGGATTGAAAAAGTAGATGAGCAGGAACCGGCCATCGTCCGTGAGCTCGGCATTGCCGCTGACCGGGAGGTTGGAGGAGTGCTTCGGCGGGACGAGAGTCTCGCCCGTCGGCAAGAGCGTGCGCGCATCGTAGTAGGTCACGACGTCCTGGCGCTCGCCACGGGTGCCCCGGGTGAAATAGGTCTCGGGCGAGTAGATGGTGGCGCCGTCGCGCGACAGCACGATGCGGCCAAAGCCGAAGCCCGTGTTGAGCTGCCCCAGGTATTTTCCCGAATCGCCATCGACCAGGTGAGCCTTGCCGTCGGGCATGTGCGCGAACACGATGTCGTTCACCCACAGCCAGTGCGGACTCGGGGCAGGCAGCACTTCGACCCTGCTGCCCGTGGACAGATCCGATGCGAGCGGCGGCGGAGCCGCAACGGCTGCCGCCGCGGCCAGGCCGAAGTACGAGGCCGAAGCACAGCGCCGGGCGCTGCGCCAGATTCCGTCGAGCCATGATTGCATGAGGGTCGTTCTCCGGGACTTGCCGTCGCAAGTGTAACACCGCCGGCGGATCCACTCAGTTCAGCGGGAACACCGCGTTGAGCTGGCCGGTGCCCGAGCTTGCGAAGTACGGCGTGAGCACCTCGACCTTGCCCTGGTACTTGTCCCAGCCGAGTGCGCCCAGCAGCATCGAGGTGTCGTGCATCCAGCCCTCGCCGTGGCAGGTCTGCGAGTAGGTCGGCAGCATCGCGGTGAACTCGCGGAACCTGCCCTGCTGCCAGAGCTCGACCACCCGCTGGTCGACCTGTGCATAGAACTCATCACTGATGGTGAGCGTGCCCTGCTCCACCACCTTGTTGTCGTGGATGCGGTGCGACAGCGAGCCGCTGGCGATGAGCGCCACGCGGCTGTCCGAGGCCTCGATGGCCTCACGGATGGCGGTGCCGACGATGCGGCTCTCCTCATGCGTCGAGAAGGCGCACCAGCCGGCGATGGACACGACGCGGGTGCTGGCCGGCATGCGCATGAAGTGCAGCGGCACCAGCGTCCCGTACTCCACGTCCAGCGTGTCGATGTGGTGCGCGCGGGTGCGCACGCCCTTGCGCGTGGCGCTGGCGGCGATCGCATCACCCAGGGCCGGGTTGCCCTCGTACTGGTACTTCAGATTCTGGATGAAATGCGGGAACTCGTTGCTGGTGAACAGCCCCTCGAAATGCGAGCAGGCGTTGATGTGATACCCGGAGTTCACCAGCCAGTGTGCGTCGAGGACGACCACGGTGTCGGCATTCGCCGCGCGGATGCGGCGGCCGATCTCCTCGAGCCCTTGCACCGCCGGATCGCGTATGCCGTGCAGCGGGCCCTGCATCTCCGAGATGAAGATGGAGGGGACGTGGGTCACCTTGGCGGCGAGGACTAATTCACCCATGAGGGTCTCCTGATTACAACCGATTGAACAGCGGGCTTCGGACCTGCTGCGCATCCGCAGCGGAAAAGAACTTCCCGGTGAAGATCCTGCCCATGAACGCAGCCCTTCAGCCGCCGTGGTCCGCCTCGACCTTGAGCACCGCGGGGCGTCGCGAGACGAGTTGCACGTGGGACTCGAGCGCCACCTGCACGGCAAAGGATCCGGAGTTGGGGCGGCCGTAGAGCTGATAGGATGCTTTCATGAGGAGCCTCTCACCGGAATCATGAAACCGGTTCGGATTCTACCATTGCCCGCGGTGCCCACAGGCCCGCGCTGGCCCCGTGCGCTGCTCATCGCCTGCCTCGCCGTTGCGGGCTGCGCCAGCGAACCGCCGGAATCGCAGCCCAGGCTCACCCCGGAGCAGGCGCGCGCCATGATCGCCGGGCTCCTGCCGCGGGGACTGTCGGATCGGCCCGGCTGGACCGAGGACATCTACGGCGGATTCGCCGCGCAGTCACTTCCGCCCACGCGCGAGCGGGCTTGCGGTGTGATTGCCGTGATCGCGCAGGAATCGGGATTCAAGGTGAACCCGGAGGTGCCGGGGCTGCCCTCGATCGCCTGGCGGGAGATCGACCGCCGCGCCGATGCCGCGGGAGTTCCCACCTTCCTCGTGCACGGCGCGCTGCGCCTGCCCTCCACGACCGGCCGGAGCTTCGGCGAGCGCATCGACCATGTCCGTACCGAGAAGGACCTGAGCGACATCTACGAGGACATCATCTCGCTGGTGCCCATGGGCAAGCGCCTGTTCAGTGACCACAACCCGGTGCGCACGCGTGGCCCCATGCAGGTGAACGTGGCCTTCGCGCAGGAACAGGTGTCCCGTCATGCCTACCCCTTCGCCATCCAGGGAACCCTCGAGAACGAGTTGTTCAACCGGCGCGGCAGCGTGTACTTCGGCATCGCGCACCTGTACGCCTATGATCCGCCCTACGACGATGCGCTGTACCGATTCGCCGACTTCAATGCCGGGCAGTTCGCCAGCCGCAATGCGGCCTTCCAGGTGGCGCTCGGCCGCATCGCGAACGTGAAGCTCATTGCCGATGGTGCGCTGCTGGCACGCGATCCCAAGGCGAAGGGCGCCGGCAGCACGGCACGCGCGGCGCATGCCATCGCGCAGAAGCTGCAGCTGTCCGGGCACGACATCGACGAGGCGCTGGAACTCGGTCGCAAGGCGGAATTCGAGCACACGGTCCTGTACCAGCGTGTGTTCACGCTCGCCGATGGATCGAGGGGCGCGGCCATGCCACGCGCCGTGGTGCCGCACATCGAGCTGCACGGTGCAAAGCTCTCGCGTGCGCTGAGCACGGACTGGTACGCACATCGCGTGCAGGGCCGGTACCAGCGCTGCCTCGCACCGCACTCATGAGCGGCGAATCGGCGGTGGAAGTGACCGTCTTCGGCGGCACGCAGCGCGCGTGCCTCGAGTATGGGCTCGTGCTGGATGCGCGATCCATTCCCTACCAGCTCATCGAGCAGGACGGCGGCTGGATCCTGTCCGTCGCAGCCGAGCTCGAGCCCATGGCACGGGAGGAACTCTCGCGCTATGCGCTGGAACGCAGCATTCCCCGCGCGCGGCTCCCGCAACGGCCACCGTTTCCAGGCGCACCAGCGGCAGCTGCCGGCTACGCACTGCTTCTGCTGCTGATCGCCCATGCCTCGGGGGCGGACTGGTTCGGCGCCGACTGGCTCGATGCGGGCGACCTGCGTCGCAATGCGCAGGGTGGCATCGACCTCTACCGGGCGTTCACCGCGCTCACGCTGCACCTGGATGCCTTGCACCTGATCGGCAACTTGCTGTTCGGCATCGCCGCCGGCGTCGTGGTCGGCCGGCTGTTCGGTCCGGGCATCGCCTGGGCGAGCATCCTGGCCGCCGGCGCGGCGGGCAACCTGCTGGAGATGCTGATCGCGCCGGCGGGGCATCGGGCGGCGGGCGCCTCCACCGCGGTGTTCGCCGCATTGGGGCTGCTGTCGGGCTACGGCTGGGGACTTCGCCTGCGCCTGCGCGAGCGCTGGGCCTGGCGCTGGGCGCCGCTGATCATCGGTGCGAGCCTCATGACCCTGTTCGGCACCGGCACCGACCATGTCGATGTGCTGGGCCATGGACTCGGCTTCCTGTGCGGCGTGGCCTGCGGCTGGGCCTACTCACGTGCGGACGTGCCCCGCTCCCGCAGCGCCGCCGTACAGGCCGCGGCCGCAGCGACGGCGCTGGCGGCGATCATGTTCGCCTGGTATCTCGCGCTGCGCGCGGCGCCGGCGGCCTGAAGCAGCTCAGGCGCCGACGGCGCGCATGCGCCGCATCGCCGCCGCGAACAACAAGCCGGCCGCGACCAGCAGGACGGCGCCGAGCAGCATCGGTGCGCCGGGCAGGCCGCGACCCACCGCCGGCCGCGTCGCCCAGTGGAAGAGCTGGGTCATGATCAGCGGTGCGATGATGGCGCTGATGCTCTGCAGCCCCGCGATCGCTCCCTGCAGTTCACCCTGGGCATCGCCCGGCACCTGGCGACTCATCATGCTCTGCATGGCCGGCATGGCAAGGCCGAACAACGAGCCGATGGAGATGAGCACGTAGGCCATCCAGCCCTGGGTCACCACCGCATAACCCGCCATCGAGACGATGCCGGCGAGGAAACCGAAGGCGGCGGCGCGTGATTCTCCCAAGGCGCGCGTGACGGGTGCGATCAGGCCACCTTGCACGATGGCGGTGGTGAGGCCCACGACCGCCAGCGACAGTCCCACCTGCGATTCACTCCAGGAGAACTGGCGCATGCTGAAGAACGTCCACGTGGACGGCAGGGCATCGTGGGCGATCTGGTACAGGAAGATCACGCCCAGCAACATCAGCAGGCCACGGTGGTGACTGAGCTGCGAGAGGCTGCCCAGCAGATGGGCGCGCCGGATGCTGAACCTGCGTCGCCGGTCCTTCGGCAGCGTCTCGCGAAACACCGTGAGCCCCAGCAGGAAATTCATCCCCGCGAGAGCCGCCGAGGCAAGAAAGGGCGCCCGCAGCGACAGTCCGGCGAGCAACCCGCCCAGCGCAGGTCCGAGGATGAAGCCCACTCCCCAGGCCGCACCGACCATGCCGTAGAACCTCGCCCGCTCATCGGGCGCGTGCACGTCGCTGATCACGGCATTCGCCGTGGGGTAGGTCGCACCCGCGATGCCGGCGATGAGGCGTCCCAGGAACAGCCAGCCGATGACGGGCGCCACGCTCATCAGCAGGTAGTCCACCGTCAGCGCCGCCATCGAGGCGAGCAGCACCGGGCGCCGCCCCCAGTGGTCGCTGAGCGCTCCCACCACCGGCGCGAACACGAACTGCATCGCGGCGTAGGCCACGGTCAGGTAGCCGGATATCGGCGCGGCGGCCGCGAGATCGGTGCCGGTGAGCTGCATGATGAGCTTGGGCGCCACCGGGATGATGAGACCCCAGCCCATCGCATCGATGACCATGGAGACGATGATGAACAGGCTCGCGGCATCCATGGCCCGGGATGATACTCAAGGGGCCTCACCGGGCGTGAAATTGTTGCTACGCTGCACCGATGGCTCGCTCGGATTACCGCTTCTGCTTCACCCATCGCGTGCGCGTGTCGGAAGTCGATCAGCAGGCGGTGGTGTTCAACGCCAGGTATCTCGACTACGCAGACCTCGCCGCGGTGGAATACTGGCGGGCGCTGGGCCTGTTCGAGGAAGGCCGCATCCGCACACAGGCGCCGGAGGTCCATGTGGCCAAGGCCACCGTGGAGTTCCGGAAGTCCATCGCGCTCGATGAGCGCATCGACCTGTGCGTGAAGGTGGTGCGCATCGGCCGCACCTCCATGACCTATTCGATGGAGTTCCACGGGCTCGGCGCGGAGGACCTTCGCGCCGTCATCGAGCTCGTCTACGTGCACATCGAAGCAGCGGGCGGTCGGCCCTCGCCGTGGCCCGCGGCGATGATCACCGCCATCGAACGTCACGAAGGCCTCTCGCTCACGGACTCGTGATGCCTCTGGTCATCAGCGTCAGTCAAACACCGGCAGCGTGAATTCGTGAACTACCGCTGGTCAAACGCAAAAAAAGAAAGCAGAATACGCGCGTCTTCATCGACACCCCGGAGCCGGCGAGCGTGTTTTCAGTTAGTCCCTCGCTAGCCGGCTTCCGGACTTGATGCCTCGCAGGCATCCTCCTTCCCCTTCCCCACCCGCAGTTTCGCATCCAGGTAGTAATCGAGCAGGACCGCCGCACCCGCGCAACATCCCCTGCTCCTCGTACGCGGCTCGCGACTCATGGTGAATGCCGCGATCAACGGCCACCCCGTGCGCGCGTTGCTCGATTCCGCCGCCGAGGTCACGTTGCTCGACCGGCGCTTCGCCCAGTCGCTGAACATCCACGGCGGCACCCAGACCACCGGCCACGGCTCCGGCAAGGATGCTTTCGCCGCCACGCTCATCGAAGGCGTGGACATCGAGGCCGCGGGCGTCGCGCTCAGGAACCAGACCGTGGCCGTCACCGACCTCGGCGATGTGGGCCGGCGACTGTTGCACGCGCCGCTGCCGATGATCCTCGGGCGGGAACTGTTCGATGCCGCAAGGCTGCGCATCGACATCGAGGGGCGACGCATCGGCGAGGTGGACCGGGACTCCACGCCGCCCGGGGTCGCGCTCGAGCTCACCGAGGAACACGGCGTCACCACCCTGCCGGTGATCGTCGAGGGAGAAGAACCCGTGCGCGCCACCTTCGACCTCGGCAACGGCGCCCAGGTGTTGGTGAGCCAGGCCTTCGCCGTGCGCCGGGGATTCTTCGCCGACGGTCGCGAGGTGAGCCACGAGAGCGGCGGCGGGCTGGGAGGCGCGGCGGACCGTGCGGTGATCGTACTGAAATCGCTCGACCTGGCGGGCCATCGCTTCGAGAACGTCGAGGCCGCCGTGGATCCTCAGAACACGGCCTCCGATGTGAACATCGGTGTATCGCTCCTGCGCTCGTTCATCCTCACCACCGATTTCTCCCGGCACCGCGTGTGGTTGCTGGAACGCAAGGGCAGGGCGGCCGGCAAGCGGATCCGGCGGGCCGCCTAACCGGGGCGCGGGATCTCGAGCCCGCGCTTCACCGCCTCGCGCGCAGTGAACGCATCGAGGACACGCCGCACCTCGCGGAAGTCATCGAACCCCACGAGATCGGCGGCGCCGTAGAACCCGATGAGATTGCGCACCCAGGGGAAGGTGGCAATGTCCGCGATGCCGTAGTCGCTGCCCATGATCCACTCGCGTTCCCGCAGGTGGCCGTCGAGCACGCCGAACAGGCGGCGCGACTCCGCCGCGTAGCGGTCCCGGGGCCGCTTGTCCTCGAACTCGCGCCCCGCGAACTTGTGGAAGAACCCGAGCTGCCCGAACATGGGCCCGATGCCGCTCATCTGGAACATGAGCCATTGCAGCGCTTCGTAGCGCGCTGCGCCCTTCGATGCCAGGAAGCGGCCTGACTTGTCGGCGAGGTAGATGAGGATCGCACCGGACTCGAACAACGGCAGCGGCCGGCCATCCGGTCCCTGCGGGTCGAGGATCGCCGGGATCTTGTTGTTCGGATTCAGCGAGAGGAATTCCGGCGACAACTGGTCACGGTGATCGAAGTCGACCCGATGAGCCTCATAAGGCAACCCGGTCTCCTCCAGCATGATGGAGACCTTGACGCCGTTCGGCGTGGGCAGCGAGTAGAGCTGGATGCGCTCGGGATGCCGGGCGGGCCATTTGCGCTGGATGGACAGGACGGGATCTGGCGACATCGGAATTCCTCGGTATGGACTAAGGACACTTGCGCTCCGGGAGTGGCTGTATGAGTATACAGTTCTGCATCGCCCTGGAGACGAACCATGGTTGCCGATCGACTCACTCTTATTAACCAGTCCATCGTGGGCCTGCAACGCCTCGCGGACGCCTTTGCCTCCGAGCCGGATCCAGCCGGTGATTCCGCAGGCATATCCTTTGCCTCGCGCACGGCCCAGCCGACGCGCGAGGCCTTGCTCACCATCCGCGTGCTGCTGCCCAAGCTGGAAGCGGCGCGCGCGCTGCTGCATGCGCATCGCGCGCCGCCCATCCGCTGCATCGGCTGCGAGGATTGAACCTCGGACACCCTGCCGCTGCCGGCCACTACCGTTGCGGGTCGGCTGCCACGTCCTGGGTGCAGGTACGGTTCCGCGGCACGCCGCCCAGCAGGTGATGCCGCGTCAGCGGAATGCCGGGCAGGCGCCCTGAACGCCGGCTGGCGAGCACCTGGTAGATCCCGATTCCGCCGCTCTCGAACTCGAGTGCACAGGCGGCCATGTACAGGCGCCAGATGCGATAGGTGGGTTCCGGTACGAACTGCAGGGCGCGCTCCATCGCGCGCACCACGTTGCCGATCGTGTCCAGCTGTCCGTCCGGGAAGACATAGCGATTGATGAACTCGGTGGAGAGGTTGCGATGCCAGCCTTCCGAATCATGCGTGATGCCGTGGTTCAGGAACAGGCCACCCGGCCGCAGCAACCGATGCGCCGTGCCGAAGTAGGTCGCGAAGTTCTCGAGCCCCACGTGCTCGAACATGCCGACGCTTGCAATCTTGTCGTAATGCGCCTCGCCCGCGAGGTCGCGGTAGTCACACAGCTCGACGCTCGCACGATCCGACAGCCCGGCTTTCGCGATGCGCTCGCGTGCGAGGCCGTGCTGCTCACGGCTCAGCGTGATGCCATGGGCCCGCACACCGTGGTGCCGGGCGGCGTGCAGGACCAGTGCTCCCCATCCGCAGCCAATGTCGAGGAAACTGTCCCCGGGCTTCAGCAACAGCTTGCGGCAGATCAGCTCGAGCTTGGACTGCTGGGCATCATCCAGGCTCTGTCGGGCGTTTTCGAAATACGCGCAGGAGTACACCATGCGCCGGTCGAGCCACAGCGAGTAGAAGTCTTTCGACAGGTCGTAGTGGAAGCTGATCGCACGCCGGTTCTCGCCGCGCGAATGCTGATGAACGGCTTCGGTACGCCAGTCGGCGTGTCCTCGATCCGCCACGGCTTCCGCGCGGGCGCCTCGGGCGCGCAGTCGCAGGGCGGAAACCACGGCGCCCAGCCGCTCACGCGTATGCGCGCCACTGGCCAGGATCTGATCCTTCAAGGCAAGCGCGGAAAACAGGTCGCCGTCGATATCGAGCTCACCGCGGCAGTGGATGTCGACGACGCGAAGCGGGTCGAGTCCCAGCACCAGGTCCGCCACCGCCTCCGGCGTGCGGAACACGAGTTCGAAGGGCCGCTGGATGGTGCCGTGCGTTCGCCCCAGCTTCAGTCGGGTCCCCTCCCATAGCCGGATGTTCACGGGAGCGTCCACGTCCTGGAACAGCAGGCCCAGGATTTCGCGGCCCAGGCGCACGGCGGTGTCCTCGTCGGGTCGACGGAGGGGTGGGGGTGGCGGCTGCGCGCCAGCTGATTCGCGTAGAAGCGGCTGCGTCATGTGCGTATTCCAGGCTTCGGCGCCCGGCGGCGCAGCGGGACGGAGCCGCCAGGATGCACGGCAGCCTCCAACACATGGCGTGGGAGAAGGATGACATCGGCATCCTTCGCAGGCATCCGCCTACAGTCCGGTGCGGGCGCGCGCGACTTTTTCACTCCCGCGGCGTCCGCGTAATGTCCGACGCTCATGCATCATCGAGGATCCTCATGAAGCGTTGGCAACCCGCTCCCGCCATCATCGAAGCCGGTACGCTTCGCATCCGGCGCAGGCATCCCCCTCTCACCCCGTTCGCCCTTCAGCCCGCGCTGTCGGGCACGCGGCACAGCCTGCAGTCCCGGCGGGCGGATCGCATTTCCTGGTACCAGGACGGACCTGCCCCCACCAGGGGATCGCCGCCGCTGCTGTTGATGCACGGCATCGGAGCTGCGGCATCGGCCTATGACGTCCGGCCGCTGTACGAGCACTACCGCCAGACCCGGCGCGTCTACGCGATGGAATTCCCGGGGTACGGATTCTCCGCACGCCAGGATCGGCGATATACGCCACGGCTGATGACCGATGCCGTGCACGAGGTGCTGGAGCAGATCCGTCAGGAGTATGGTCATGCGCCGGTGGACGCGCTGGCACTCTCGCTGTCCTGCGAGTTCCTCGCACGCGCCGCCACGGAGAACTCCGCCGCGTTTCGCAGTGTCGCGCTGGCGAGCCCGACGGGCCTGTCGGGTTCACAGCTTCGTGAAGGTCGCGCCGGCAGCACGATGAGAATCCGCTGGAGCAGCGCCATCCTGATGGGCTCGCGCTGGCAACGTCCCCTGTACGATTTCATCACCCGGCCGGTGTGCCTGCGCCTGTCGCTGCGACGGGTATTCGGGTCGCGGCGCATCGATCCCGGCCTGCTCGAATACGACTGGCTGGTGGGCCGGCAGGCGGGCGCGCAGTTCGCGCCGATGAGCTACCTGTCGGGCTGCCTGTACAGCGGCGACAGCGGTCGCTTGTATCGCGGCTTGAAGAAACCCGTCTGGCTGGTCCACGGCACTCGCGGCGCCTACGCGCGATACGCGGGACTGGCCCGGCTGGCCGATCGGCGCAACTGGACGGTGCAGACGCTGCCGACGGGGGCGATGCCCTGGTTCGAGATGCCGCAGGAATTCATCCGGCGGTACGATGCCTGGCTCGAGGGGGTCTGCCAGACGGCGTTCCCGAACGTGGCGCTGGGCCGCACGGACGGACGCGCGGAATCTGCGGTGCATCTTGCCCGGACCGATGCAGCATGAGGCGCGCCACCGAAGTCACGTCCGGCGATTGCAGTATGATAGGCGGATGCCAGAGGCTGCTGCCGCCACGGAGGAACTGAAGCGACTTGCCGCACAGGTGATGCTGGAACGCGGACTGCAGCCCGAGTTCCCCGCCCGCGCACAGCAGGAGGCAGCCTCGGTCAGCCGAGCCGTCCTGGAACAGGGGGCCGGCGTTCGTGACCTCACGGGGCTTCCCTGGTCCTCCATCGACAACGACGACTCCCGCGATCTCGACCAGGTCGAGGTGATGCAGGAACGCCCCGACGGCTCGACGCAGATGCTCGTGGCCATCGCCGACGTGGACTCCACCTGCAAGCTGGGCTGCGCGATGGACGACCACGCGCGCGCGAACACCACCTCGGTGTACACGGTGGCGCGCATCTTCCCCATGCTGCCCGAGGCGCTGTCCACCCGCTTCACCTCGCTCCTGCCGGATGAAACGCGCATGGCCATCGTGTTCGAGTTCACCGTCACGGCAGAAGGGAGCATCGCCGACCCTGCCGTGTACCGGGCCATGGTCCGCAACCAGGCGAAGCTGGCCTACCGGGAGGTAGCCGCGTGGCTCGATGGGCAGGCGCCCGCCCCCGCGGCCCTGGCGCGCGTGACGGGACTCGAGGCGCAACTGCGCCGGCAGGACCAGGCAGCCTCGCTCCTGCGGCAACGCCGCCTGGTCCACGGTGCGCTGGACTTCGACACGCTGCAGGATCGTCCGGTGTTCGACGACGGGCTGCTCGTGGACCTGCGGCCGGATCCACGCAATCGTGCACAAAAGCTCATCGAGGATCTCATGATCGCCGCGAACGGCGTCAGTGCGCGATTCCTCGAGCAGCGTCGCATGCCGGCGCTGCGCCGGGTGCTGGCGGTCCCACGACGCTGGGACCGGATCGTCGCGCTCGCGCGCGAGCTGGGCGAAACGCTGCCCGATCGTCCCGATGCCGCGGCTCTCGCGGCGTTCCTCGCGCGCCGGCGCAGTGCCGATCCCGCCCGCTTCGCCGACCTCTCCCTGTCGGTGATCAAGCTGCTGGGCTCGGGCGAGTACGCCATGGAGATGCCGGGTCAGGAGGCGGATGGCCACTTCGGTCTCGCCGTGCGCGACTACACGCATTCCACCGCCCCCAACCGGCGCTTTCCGGACCTGATCACGCAGCGCCTGATCAAGGCGGCGCTGGATGGGCGGCCCAGTCCGTATGGCATGGCGGACCTGCAGTTGCTCGCCACGCACTGCACCGAGCAGGAAGACGCCGCCACCAAGGTCGAGCGCCAGGTGCGAAAGTCCGCCGCCGCCCTGCTGCTCGGCCCGCGGATCGGGGAGGAATTCTCCGCCATCGTCACCGGCGCATCGGACAAGGGCACCTGGGTCCGCATCGCCGCGCCGGTCGCTGAAGGACGCCTGGTGCGCGGGTTCCAGGGCGCCGACGTGGGCGATCATCTGCGGGTCCGGCTGTTGCACACCGACGTCGCCCGTGGCCACATCGATTTCGCCCGCGCGGGATGACAGGACTGCCCCCACGATGAGCGCAGATGCGAAACGGCCGAATGCACCCGTGGCCTATCTCGATGAGATGTTCCTCTCGAGTGACGACGCCCGGCCGCTGCGCATCCTGTCCGAGTATCTCGATCCGCTGCAGGCCTTCCGGCGCGAGCAGGTCCGCAACACCATCGTCTTCTTCGGCTCGGCGCGACTGACCGATGCGGGTCCGCTGGGACGCTACTATCGCGAGGCCCGCGAGTTGTCACGGCTCATCACCAGCTGGGCGATGAGCCTGGCCTCGCCTGCGCATCATTACGTGGTCTGCTCGGGCGGAGGCGGCGGCATCATGGAAGCCGCCAACCGGGGCGCCGCGGATGCCGGCGGCCGCAGCATCGGTCTGAACATCAGCCTGCCGCACGAGCAGCGCCCCAACCCCTTCGTCACCCCGCAGCTCACCTTCGAGTTTCATTACTTCTTCATGCGCAAGCTGTGGTTCGCGCACCTGGCGCGCGCGCTCGTCGTCTTTCCGGGTGGTTTCGGCACGCTGGATGAACTCACCGAGATCCTCACGCTCGCGCAGACCCGCAAGCTCGAGCGCCGCATTCCCATCCTGCTCTACGGTCCTGACTTCTGGCACGAGGTGCTGAACGTGAAGGCATTGCTCGCGTACGGCATGATCGACGAGCGTGATGTCGGCCTGTTCGAATTCACGGACGACCCGATGGCCGCCTTCGAACGGCTCAAGCACCTGCTGGGACCACCCGAAGCGGGAGACGCGCCCTCCTTCGCGCACTCGCGCACCCGTACCCGTCCGGCCACGTAGGCTCTTTCCTGCACGGGCGCGTGGGTACGGCAGCATGCCGCGGCCGGGCTCAGCTTCGCAGCAGGGTCGCGGCAGGATCGTACGGAGGCTCGCGCAGCCACCGGGCGGGGCGCGACGTGCCGATGACATCCACGCCCAGCGGCGCGTCCGCCTCGAGCGCATCCACATCGAGATACGCCAGCGCCAGGCTCTGGCGCACATGGTGGCCGTAGGCCCCCGAGGTCACGTAGCCCACGCGCCGATCGCCACGGCGCACGGGTTCATGGCCGGTGACATCGGCTTCGGGCGAATCGATGGCCAGCAGCACCAGGCGCTGCGTCGGCGGCAACTCCCGCTCCCGCAGCGCCGCCTCGCGGCCGATGAACTCGCCCTTGTCGAAGTCGATGAAGCGGTCGAGTCCACAAGCGAACGGTGAGACGGAGGAAGAGAATTCCAGCGACCAGACGCCATAGCCCTTCTCCAGCCGCAGGCTGTCCTGCGCGCGCATGCCGATGGGAGCGATGCCGAGATCGCGCCCCGCCTCGAGCAGCGAGCCCCAGAGCACGCGCTGCTGCGCGGCCGGTACATTGATCTCGTAGCCCAGCTCGCCGGTGAGCGAGAGGCGCGCCACCAGCGCCTGCGTGGATCCCACGTCCATCACCCGGCAGCCCATGAACGGCAGTGCCGCATTCGAAACATCCTCGTTCGTCAGCCGCGCCAGGATCTCGCGCGAGCGCGGTCCCGACAATGAAAAACCCAGCCAGCTCTCCGAGAGATTGTCGATGCGCACTCCGCTGGAGGGCAGGTGATCGTTGAACCAGCGCAGATGCCAGGTTTGCAGGTAGTAGGAACCGACGATCCAGTAGCGGTCCGGTGAGAGGCAGGTCACCGAGAGATCACCCATCAACCGGCCGCGCGGATTGAGCATGGGAGCCAGGCGCAGGCGGCCGGGCGATGGCAGCCGGCTTGCGAGCAGACCATCGAGCCAGGATCGCGCTCCCGGCCCGCTGACCTCGTATCGGGCATACACACCCGTGTCGAGCAAACCTGCGGCGTTGCGCGTCGCTGCCACCTCGGCCGCGACGAACCGGTCGGCATTCGAGCGCCGCAGCGAGGGCTTCTCCTCGAAAGCTGGATCGCCCGAGGCGAAATACTGCGGCGTCTCCATGCCATGCACGACTCCGAAGCGCGCGCCGAGTGCAGCCTGCGCATCGTAGGCCGGTGTCGTCTTGAGTGGCCGGCCCGCCCACAGCTCCTCGTTGGGGTAGGCGATGATGAAACGCCGCGAGTAGAACTGCGCGGTCATCTCGCGCAGGTACTCATCGTTGCTGGCGAAGGAGCCGTAGCGCGCCACATCCATGCCGAAGATGTCGGTGCCCGGGTCGCCCTCCACCATCCAGCTCGCGAGCACCCGGCCGATGGCGCCGCCCTGCGAGAAGCCGCCCATGCAACCGCAGGCCGCCCAGAAATTGCGCAAGCCGGGCACAGGACCCACCAGCGGATTGCCATCCGGCGTGAAGGTGAAGGCGCCATTCACCCAGCGGCGGATGCCGGCGCGCTCAAGCGTGGGGAAACGTGAGAAGCCGATGGTGAGCTCGGGGGCGATGCGGTCGATCTCCTCGGGGATCAGATCCATGCCGTAGTCCCAGGGCGCGCCTTCGGTGTGCCAATGTTTCGGGTTGCGTTCATAGACGCCCAGCAGCACGCCCTTGCGCTCCTGCTGCAGGTAGGTGAAGCCTTCGAGGTCGGTGACGCAGGGCATCTCCTCATTCATCGCCAGCAGTTCCGGCAGGTCTTCGGTCACGAGGTAATGGTGCTGCATCGGCGTGAGCGGCAGGTTCACCCCGGCCATGAGTCCCACGCGTCGCGCCCACAGCCCGCCGGCATTGACTACGTGCTCGGCGATGACCGGGCCCTGCTCGGTGATCACGCGCCAGTGTCCATCGGGGAGCGGTTCGAGCGCGGTGACGCGATTGCGAAGGATCACCTCCGCGCCGCGCTTGCGCGCGCTGATCGCAAATGCATGCGTGGTGCCGTGCGGATCCACCGCGCCTTCATGCGGATCGAACAGTCCGCCGAGTAGTCCCTTCGGGTCCACGATCGGGCAGTCCGCGACGATCTGCTCGGGGCTCGCCAGGCGCGCATCGATCCCCAGCGTCTGGTACACGCAGAACTCGGACTTCAGCCACTCCCATCGTTCCGGTGTCGTCGCGAGGCTGTAACCGCCGGGCATGTGCATGCCCACGCTCTGTCCGCTCTCGGCCTCGATCTCCTCGTAGAGCTTGATGGTGTAGGTCTGCAGCGCCGCGATGTTGGGGTCATCGTTGATGGCATGGAAACCGGCCGCCGCATGCCAGGTGGAGCCGGCGGTGAGCTCGGCGCGCTCGATCAGCGCGATGTCGGTCCAGCCCGCCTTCGCCAGGTGATACAGCACGCTGGTGCCGACGATGCCCCCGCCGATGACGACGACGCGGTAATGACTCTTCAAGGCCTTCTCCCCTGGTGTCGCGCAAGTGTAATCGCAGGTCGCGCCGCTCCACCACCGCGGCGCCGCGCCCGTGTCGCTTTGAGGTAACATGCGTTCGCATGCACGACACCTCCGATCATCGCCGCGCGCGCGCCTGCGCCGCCGCCACGTTCAGGTGACGCTGCAGCGTTATTCGGCCGCATCGCTGCTGCGCGCTGCCTTCAATGGCGGAGCGCACTGGCGCCGCTTGTGGGGCGGGCGCGATCCTGAACCTGCCTATGACGTGGTCGTGGTGGGCGCCGGTGGTCATGGTCTCGCCACGGCTTTTCACCTCGCGCGTGACCATGGCATCCGGCGCATCGCCGTGCTCGAGCGCAAGCTCCTGGGCTACGGCAACGTCGGACGCAACACCACCATCGTGCGCTCCAACTACCTGCTGCCCGAGAACCACCTGTTCTACGAGGATTCGCTGCGGCGCTGGGAAGACCTCTCGCGCACGCTCAACTATAATGTCATGTACAGCCCGCGCGGTGTGCTCGACCTCGCCACCTCGGATGATGAGATGGGGGCGTACGCCCGCCGCGGCAACGCCATGCGCCAGTCCGGCATCGATGCGGTGCTGCTCGATCGTGCGGGCGTCGCGCGTTTCGCTCCCGCGCTGGATGTGAACATTCCGCGCCGCTTCCCGGTGGTGGGCGGCCTGCTCCAGCCACGTGGCGGCACCGTGAGGCACGATGCCGTGGCCTGGGGCTACGCCCGTGCGGCGAGCGCGCTCGGCGTGGACATCATCGAGGACTGCGCGGTCACCGGCGTGAGCACCGCCGCCGGCCGGGCCACGGGCGTCGAGACCTCGCGCGGCCCGGTCCGGGCCGATCGCATCGTCTTCGCCGTCGCAGGGCACACGGGCGCCATCGGCACGATGCTTGGACAAAGACTGCCGATCGAGACGCACCTGCTGCAGGCGATGGTGACCGAGCCCATCAAGCCGTTGCTCAACACGGTGCTCATCTATGTCTACGGTCATGCGGAGATCTACATCTCGCAATCGGACCGCGGAGGCCTCGTGATGGGCGGCGCGCTGGACGGGTTTCCCTCCTATACACGCGAGGGCCAGTGGTCACGGCTCGAGGAGGTGGTACAGAGCGCGGTCGCGCTGCTGCCGCAGATCGGCTCGCTGAAGTTGCTGCGCCAGTGGGCCGGCACCAATGACATGACCATGGATGGCAGCCCCCTCCTCGACCGCCTGGGGTGGGACAACGTGTTCGTGAATGGCGGCTGGTGTTACGGAGGCTTCAAGGGCATTCCCGCCTCGGGCGCCGCCTTCGCCACCTTCGTCGCCACCGGCACGGCGCCCGATCTCATCCGGCCGTTCCGCCTATCGCGTTTCACCACCGGCCACCTCATCGACGAGAGGGGCGCGGGTCCGTTCCCGGCGCGACAGTGATGCGCATCCCCTGCCCCCATTGCGGATCGCGCGGCGTGGAGGAATTCGCCTTCCGCCACACGCTCCCCCCCGCGGGCTCCGATGCCATCGGCGCCCTCTACCTGCGCGACAACCTGCAGGAACTCAGCCACGAGTACTGGCAGCACGTCCGCGGCTGCCGCGCCTGGTTCGTGCTGGTGAGAAATCCCACCACCGGCGCGATCTCCGAGGTGCGCCTGCTCGGAGAGCCCTCGTGAATGCCACCGGACGACGAAGCACCCGACGGGGTACCCGACGGGGTTCCCGCCTGTCGGAGCGCATCGTGGACTTCGAGTTCGATGGCAGGCGCTACCTTGGACAGGAAGGTGACACCGCAGCCTCGGCCCTGCTCGCCAGCGGCGTGCGCGCGGTGGGTCGCAGCGTCAAGTACCGCCGCCTGCGCGGCGTGTTCAGCGCCGGCGCCGAGGAACCCAATGCATTGCTGACGCTGGGAAAGGCGCCTGCCCTCATCCCCAACGTGCCGGCGACCACGCTGGCCTTGCGCGCAGGGCTACACCTGCACAGCCAGAACGGCTGGCCCAGCCTGCGATGGAACCTGTCCTCGCTCCTGCGGCTGGGCAAGAAAATGCTGGGCGCGGGCTTCTACTACAAGACCTTCATCTGGCCCTCCTGGCACACCTACGAGGGCATCATCCGGCGGCTCGCCGGGCTCGGCGCCGCGCCGGGACGGAGCGATTTGCCGGTGCCGCGGGTCGAACATCATCACTGCGACGTGCTGGTGGTGGGCGCAGGCGCCGCCGGCCTCGCGGCGGCCAGCGCGCTGCGGCGCGCCGGTGTCGGCGTCCTGCTGTGCGAACGCGAACCGGTTTGCGGCGGAGAGCTGGAGTTCGAGGATGCGCGCATCGAAGGCCACGCAGCCCTCGACTGGGTGGCGCGCACGCGCGCCGAACTCGAGGCCGCCGGTGCGCGGGTCTTCATGCAAACGGCGCTGGTTCACGCGGCCGAGGACGGCATGATCGCGCATGGCCTGTGTGAAGGCTCATCGCCGCCGGAAGGCACACCGCAGCCGCGGGTGTTGCACCTGCATCCGCGGCATACGTTGCTGGCCACGGGCGCCATCGAGCGTCCCATCGCCTTCGTCGACAACGACCTGCCGGGCGTGATGCTGCTCGGCGCCGCGGAAAGCTTCGCGGCGCGCCACGGCGTCGCGGTGGCGCGGCGCGCGGTGATCTTCGGCAGTCACGACCGGCTGTATGCGGCCGCACGCCGCCTGCGCGAACGGGGCGTGGGGGTCATCGCGATCATCGATGCGCGCAACACGGCGAGGCGCCCGCCCTGCGATGACCTCATCGCCGCCGGCGTGCAGTGCCTCACCGGACACGGGGTGATCGCCGCGCATGGCCGCGGATGCGTGCGAGGCGTGACCGTGGCGCCGATCAATGCTCCCGATCACCCGATGCGGCTGGCCTGCGATGCGGTGCTGGTGAGCGGAGGATGGACGGCGATGACGCGGCTGTCCTGGGCGGGGGCAGGCGAATCGCCCCGGCCGACGGGCGCTGCCAGCGGCGCCTGCGAGCTGAGCGCCGTGCTGGCCGATGCGCATGCAGCGGCCCGGGCCATCCTCGGCGCGCGGGGCATCGCACCCGAGGCGGCGGGAGCCGTGCCCGCCTGCGAGGGCGATGGGGCGCCCCGCGTGCAACCGGCGTGGCGCATGCCCTGCCCGCGCGCCGATGAGTCGCGCCAGTTCGTCGATCTGCAGAACGATGTGACGGTGGCGGATCTGCGCCAGGCCGTGACCGAAGGCTTTCGCGACATCGAGCATGCGAAGCGCTACACCACGCTCGGCGTGGGAACGGACCAGGGTCGCACCAGTGGCGAGCTGGGCGCAGCCATCCTCGCCGCCATCCAGGAAAAACAGGACAGCCCGGCCCACAGCTTCCGCGCGCGTCCGCCCATCCAGCCCACCACGCTCAACTCCATCTGCGGGGTGAAGCAGGGCCTGCTGCTCAGGCCCGAGCGGCATACCGCACTGCATGCGTGGCATGTCGCCAACGGCGGCGTCATGGAGGCCGCCGGCTTGTGGATGCGCCCGCGCCATTACCAGTCGAATGGCGCGGATCCAGGCGCCGCCGGCATTATCGAAGCGTCGCGCGTGCGCCAGGACGCGGGCATGGTGGATGCTTCCACGCTCGGCAAGATCGAGATCGCCGGACCCGACGCGGCCGCGTTCCTCGACCGTCTGTACCTGACGCGCGCGAGCACGCTGCGCGTGGGCCGCGCGCGCTACATGGTGATGCTGCGCGAGGACGGCATGGTGCTCGATGATGGCTTGGTGATGCGCCTGGCCGAGGACCGCTTTCTCGCCACGGTGAGCACCGGCCACGCCGATCACGTGCTCTCGCACCTGGAGTTCTGGCGCGACGTGGAGTTCGCGCAGCGCGGCGTCGCCATCGCCGACCTCACCGAATGCTGGTCGGTGATGGCCGTGGCAGGTCCCGCCAGCCGCGAGCACCTGCTCGGCGTGCTGGGGGCGGACTGGAACGAGGCCTTGCGCAGCCTTTCACACATGCAGTTCGCGCACCGGTCGTGGCGGCAGGAACCGCTGCGGCTGGTGCGCGCCAGCTTCTCCGGCGAGCTTGCCTACGAGCTGCACGCACACCCCTCCATCGCCCTGCCGCTGTGGGAAGCGCTCGCGGCTGCCGGCGTTCGGCCCTATGGGCTCGAGGCACTGGACATCCTGCGCGTGGAAAAGGGCTATCTCACCGGTTCCGAGATGAGCGGGCAGTGGACACCGATGGACCTCGGCATGGAGTCGCTGCTCAAGGCCGGCAACGACTGCATCGGCCGCGCGCTGCTCGACCGCCCGGCCTTCGCCGAGCGGACCCGGCCGCGGCTCGTGGGGCTGCGCTCCACCGATTCGCAGGCGATCTTCCTCGGCGGTTCGCAGCTCACCCGTTGCGAGGAAAGCCGCGGCTCGCTGGGCTACGTCACCTCCGCCGCCTACAGTCCCGCGCTGGGCGGCTGGCTGGGCCTTGCGCTGCTGTCACGCGAAATCCCCACCGGGAGCGAGCTGATGGCGCGTGACGCCTTGCGCAACCGGCACACGCGCGTGCGCGTCACGCCCGTCGTGCACCTGGATGCGGAAGGCTCGAGGATGCGTGCATGAGTCAGCTCACCACGGATGCCGCACCCGCTTCCATCCTGTCCCGCGAATGGGTCTTCATCGCCGCACCGCCCGCACCCTTCGATGCGCCATCGGGCGCGGTGCTGCGGGAGGCCGATGCCCGGGCGCTCAACATCGCGCCGCGGCGCTGGCTGCTGCTGGGCGAGGCGCCGCGGCTGCGCGAGCAGGCGCTCGGCGGCGGCGCGCTGGAGTTCGAGACACATGGCCGCTGGCGAGTGATCGACCTGGCGCGCGACAGCCCTGCCCTGCGCGCCGCACTGGATGTCGAGGCAGCCCTCGCGAACCGCGGTTGCCTGTCGATGACCCTGTTCGACACGCCCGCTCACCTGTATGCGCACGAGCAACCGCAGCGCGTCCGGGTCTGCGTTCCCGCCAGCTTCGCCGACGGCTTCCTCCGGCAGGTGCGCGCCATCGAGGCGCGCTGATCGCGCCTCACCAGCGCCAGGTCAGCCGCAGCAGCCAACGCGCGGCCCTGCCACCTCACATGGAAACACCGAGCGGCGCGACGCCAAACAACCGCACGTGGGCCCACAGCACGAAGATGCCGTACGCCGCCAGACCCAACGCCACCGCCAGCGAATCATTCCACGGCCGTGCCGGCGCCGTTTGCAGCGCCTGGGGCGGGCGGCGCTTCCAGGAGATGCGATCCAGCACCGCCCAGGCAAGCAAGCCCCCGAACAGCAGCAGATCCACCGATCGGCCATTCGCCAGCAGGTGCGCCATTGCCCAGAGCTTCACCGCCACCAGCATCGGATGCTTCAGGGTGGCGCGGATCCGCCCCGGCAGATAGGCGGCGAACAACAGCGGGAACACGGGCAGCATCAGCAGGGCCGCCACGTGCCGCACCCAGGTGGGAGAAACGTACAGCGTGGTCGCCGTGGCGCGGGCCACAGCAAATCCGTAGCACAGCAGCACGAAGCCGGCGATCGACAGCAGGCTGATCATGCCTTTCCAGGGCTTCTCGCCCAGCGATGCCCGCATGCGGTCCCGCCAGCCTGGCGCGAAAATGCCGATGGAGTGCGTGCCGAGGAAGATCACCAAACCCAGGATGAGCCATTGCATGGCGGCGGCCTCGCCTCAGTGTGCCGGGGATGCCCCGACGATACCCGAGTCCCCGGTGCTGCGCACGCGCGCGCCTGCCTGCTGCCAGTGCCCGGGATTGATGATCAGCCGGTGGCTGGCCTCGAAACTCAACTGCAGCGGATACCGGCCAGGCAATGTGTACAGACTCGGCGACACAGCCTGCAACGCCACCGCATGATCATGCGGGATCGCAAAGACATCCTGCGCACCCATGGACTGTGCAAGGAGTTGACCTTGCTCGAGGCGGATCCGCACCCGCACCTTGGGACTGAACTCGTAGTCGCCCGCCAGGTCCTTCGAAGGCGGGGCAGTCCGGCCGCTCGCAGGCGAACCGCTCGTTTGCGACACGACCGCCGGCTGATCGGGCACGGAAGCCAGGATGGCATCCCACATGACCTCGTCCGCGAGCACATCGAGATCCACCGCCGCGATGTCGGGCGTCGCTCCGGCCGCCAGCTCACCGGTGGACACGGCATACAGGACATCGCCGTCGAACTCCGTCGCGAACGGCTGGATGGCGCGTCCCATGGAGCCGTGCACCTGGGTCGCGAGGCGCTGCAACTGCGCAGGTGCGAGCCTCTGGTTGGTGACGATGAGGCTGATGGTGGTGTTGCGGCGGCCCGCCCATCCGGGCTTGCGGCTGTCGGGATATCCGGCCAGCAGTTCGGATGTGGTGATCTCCCGTGGCCAGTTCTCCGCCGGGTAACAAGCCGCGACGCGACCGTCGCGGCGCGTGACGACACCCACCGCATTGACCACCACGAAGGCGGCGATCTTGAGATCGCCGATCTGGCGGAATGCACCGCCCTGACCCGAGTAGGCATTGCAGCCATACAGATAGCCGGTCTTCGCCATGCGTCCGGCGCCATGCGCTCCCAGCGGAAAAATGCCCGGCCGCGTGGCGCGGAACGCCGCCTGCGCCAGCCGCTTGTCGGGGTAGATCTCGTTGAGGCGGCGATCGCCGAGGTCGTAGATGATCGCGCCCACCGCCAGGGCGATATCGTCCCAGTGGCCGCCGCGCAGGCCATCATCCTTGAGCGCCGTGCTCACCGCGGTGATGCTCTCCAGCCCATACCAGGACCCGCCGGAAAAGACGACGGCGTCCAGGGCGGCAGTATCGTATCCGAGCCGCAGGTAGTCGGTGTTGACCGTGCCCGGCCCGCCGCCGCGCACATCCACCGCCACGAAGGCGCGCTTGGGGAACCAGAACACCGTGACCCCCGTGGGGCCTTCCTCGTATTCGCCGGTGCCGATGCGGATGGCGGGCCAGTCGAAGCTCAACGCCTTGTCGGTGGCGTTGATCACCGGCTGCAACGTGGACTGGTCGGCGCGGACCGCGACGGCAGCCCCGGCGCGCGGGCCCGCGAAGCCAAGCGGTGCGAGGCACAGGCAGGCGCAGATCATTCGGTGGTTCATGGTGGTCCCTCGAACAATGGGTCGATCGCCTCGATGAGCCGTGCTTTCGAGGTCTCATCCTTGAACTCCACGACCAGTCGTCCGCTGCCATCGCCCTGCTGATGCAACATCACGCGCATCTGCGGGTTGCGCCGCAACTCGCTCACCACGGTGAGCGGTGGATGGCGCGGCGCCGATGTCGCCTGGGATGTCGCCTGGGGTGTCGCGTGCTTGCGCACCAGCGCCTCGGTTTCGCGCACCGACAATCCCCGCTCGACCACCTGGGCCGCCATGCGTGACCGATCGGACTCCGCAGTGGCCCCCAGCAGCGCACGCGCATGTCCCATCGACAAGGATCGCGCATCGACCAGGCGCAGCACGTCCTCGGGCAGCTCCAGCAGCCGCAGCAGGTTGGTGACCGTCGCGCGCGAACGGCCCACCGCCTGCGCAACTTCCATATGCGTGAGTTCGAATTCACTGACCAGCCGCGACAGTGCCCTCGCCTCCTCCGCCGGCGTCAGATCCTCGCGCTGCACGTTCTCGATAAGCGCGATGGCCACGGCCTCCTGGTCGCCGAGCTCGCGGATCACCACCGGGATGTCGCTGAGGCCGGCGATCTTCGCCGCCCGCCAGCGCCGTTCCCCGGCCACGATCTCGTGCGTGGGCTCGCCGCTCGCCGCGCCCGTCCGCGGCCTCACGACGATGGGCTGGATCACGCCCTTGGAACGGATCGAGGCGGCCAGCTCCTCGAGCAACTCGGGCTGCATCGCGACGCGCGGTTGTGAGGGGCCCGCCTGGATCACGTCCAGCGGCAACGTCGAGGTCGCACGCTCGATGGGGCGGGGAGCACTCGACAACAATGACTGCAGGCCCCGGCCCAGGCTCTTTCCTGCGGCGGTCATCGGGCTGGCCTTGGAAGTGATGCGATCCCAGGGATGCCCACGCTCGGGAAGTTCGTTGACATAATATGAAGAGCCCTCTTCCGTGCGGTCGCAAGGCAGGAGGCAGCCTAACCGGCGCCACCGCATTACACCAGCGCAACTAGGTCCACCATTTTTGAAATTTTCCAGCAAACTGCTGGACTCTTGCTTCCGGGTAGACTTCGCGCGTATGATTCGACGTTAAGTCATATGGTGGACCCAGTGTGGCATCCAGTCGACTGAAGCGACGAGACGACCTGCAGCCTCCTGCGACCGCGGCGGCGGATCCCGGGCTGCGCGTTCCGAAGGCGAACGCCCAGGATATCGCCCGGCTGGCCCAGCAGGCCACCGACATCCTCTCCCGCGCGCGCGAGGCGGCGCTCGCTCCCGGGGTGAAGAAGACCCTGCGCAAGTTCAACCTGAAGGAAGTCGCTGAACTCCTCGCCATCTCGCCGAAGACGCTGGTGCGTGCCGCGCAGCGCGGTGACATCCCCGGCGGTGAGCGCGTGCGCGGCAACCGGTTGCTGTTCGGCCTGGAGGAGATCCACGACATCCAGTCGCGGCTCGGTCTCTCGCCTTCACGTGATCCGGCCACCGACAAGCCCATCGTCATCGCCGTCGCCAACTTCAAGGGCGGCGTGGGCAAGACCAGCACATCCATCCACCTGGGTCAGCATTTCGCACTGCGCGGATACCGCGTGCTGATGATCGACCTCGATGCGCAGGCCAGCCTGACCACGCTGTTCGGCATGTTGCCCGACAGCGAGGTGGACAGCACCCACACCGCCCTGCCCTATCTCGAAGGCGATACCGACACGCTCGCCGGCGCGATCCAGCCCACCTACTGGCACGGACTGGACCTCATCGCCGCGAACCTTGCCCTGTACGGCGCGGAGTTCTCGCTCGCGAACCGCCAGAAGTCCGAACCGAACTTCCGCTTCTACCAGGCCTTGAAGCAAGGCATCGCCACCGTCAGCGCCGACTACGACGTCATCGTCATCGACACCCCGCCCGCCCTGTCCTACATCACCACGAATGCCCTGTATGCGGCCGACGGGATCATCGTCCCGGTGCCCCCGGCGATGATGGACTTCGCCTCCGCCAGCCTGTTCTTCTCGCTCCTTGGCGACATCATCGAGGTCATCGACAAGAACGAGGGCGGCGAGAAGGTGTTCGACTTCCTGGGACTGCTCATCTCCAAGTACGAGCAGGGAAACTACGTCCACCAGACCATTCACGACTGGGTGCGCGCGGCGTTCCAGCAGCGGGTGCTGTTCCATACCATGGGCTCCACCGCCGTCCTGCGGGTGGGTCCGGAGATCCAGACGGCGTACGAGGTCGGCCAGTATGCGGGCGACCGGCGGACGCTCTCGCGAGCCCTTGAATATCTCGAGGGCGTGAATGGCGAGATCGAGCGGCTCGTGCGGGCACAGTGGCCCTCCAAGTCGGGCCCCCGCCCCGCCCCACGCCCGGATAACGCGGCATGAACAAGCGCCACGAGATCCGGGCCTCGGTGCTCTCCAAGATCATGGGCTCCGATGCTTCCTCCGCGGCGCGCGACGCCCCGCGGGTCAAGGCTCACATCGCCATGGTGGGCGAGCAGCTCAAGGATGGTTTCGCCGCCCGGGTGGAGAAGCTCGAGGCCGAGCGAGCCAGCGGCATGGTGCTGCTGCGCCTTGACCCCAAGTCCATCGCGGTCACCGAGTTCGCCAATCGCCATGACCTGTCGCTGAGCGCCGGGGATGCGGATTTCAACGCGTTGAAAACCAGCATCACCCAGCATGGCCAGGACACCCCCGTGCGGGTCCGCCCCGCTGCGGTGGGAACGCCCGTTCCCTACGAGCTGGTCGAGGGCCATCGCCGGCTGGCAGCCTGCCTTGCGCTCGATGCCGAGCGCGAGGGCGGGTTCCCGATCCTGGCAAGGCTGGATGCGGCCGCCGGCGACACACGCGATCTCGTCCTGAAGATGTACCGCGAGAACGCGGAGCGCCAGGACCTCTCCCCCTTTGAGTACGGCCGGATGTTCCGTTCCTGGCTGTCCGCCCGGGTCTTCGACCGTCAGGGCGACCTGGCGGGCGCGGTGGGCCTGTCCGATGCGTCCATCTCGCAGTACCTGCAGATCGGCGACCTCCCGGCCGAGATCATCGCGGCCTTCGGCGATCCGCGAACCATCTCCGTGCGCTGGGCGCAGGAACTTGCCCGTGCGCTGAAGGCCAACCGCGCTGCCGTTCTTGAGGCGGCCAGCCGGCTGGCCGGGCTCAATCCGCGGCCCGCGCCCGAACAGGTGCTGCGCAGCCTCACCGAGGGCGACCGGCGTTCGGCCGCTTCCCGCGAGGAGGCGGTGAAGATCGCGGGCAAGGTGGCCTTCCGCATCGCTCGCAAGGACGGGCGCCTGAGCCTGAAGTTCGGCAAGCACGTGGATCGCACCACGCAGCGCGAGCTCGCCGAGGAGATCAAGGAACTCGCTGAACGCCGGCTTGGCCAGCGGCTGAAGGGCAAGACATGAGGCCCAGGACCTCGCACCACCCCTCCCCCACAACCCCGGCTTGCCGGGGTTGTGTGCTTTTGGGGGAACACAAATTTCGGGCAATCGGTACGGATGGCGGGCTTCGCCGCGATCGTCGCGACTCGCCTCGCCGCCCTGCCCCGCTCGGGATTTTCAACGCGTTAAAAATGCCAGCCACCGGAGGTGCAGCCATGCATCCGACGCAATGAAAAAGGCCCCTTTCGGGGCCTTCTTTGATTCAGGGGATCAAGCGGCTGATTGCCACTAACCACCGAAACCACGCACTTCGAAGGTTAGTCCCGCGACAACGCGGAATCAAGCAAAAACCCGCCATCCCGCCGACTTTCGCAAAGTGGCTTCACGGCCAAGGGATGAGTCATGCCTGTCGACAATGCACACGACCCCAGGACCCGGTTGGTGCGGGAAAAATTCTTCTCCATGAGGCCCAAGCCCCTGGAGCGATGGATCTGGCAACGGGGGTTGCCACCCGCGGCCGAGCGGGTGTTCTGGCTGCACTGGGAAGAAGGCCTGAAGCGCCGCGACTGGTGCAGCGAGCTCCCCCTGAAAGTGGTGGCACGCGAGTGCTGCATCGATGTATCCACGGTCACCCGCGCCTACCAGCTGCTGAAGGCCGAGGGACTGCTGCGCCGCGAGGATCCGGGCCGCGACGCAGACCAGCCCTTCCAGCAGGCCATTGCCATCACTGAGGTGCGCATTCCGCGCGCCGTGTTGGTGGAATTGTCGAGGGCACCAGACCGGCCAGGCCGGGCGGGAGCGCAAACCAGCGCCACGGCCGCTCCTGGCCAGGCCCCGCAGGCCGCCCGCGTTGAGCCTGTTCCTGAACCAGCAGCCCCGGCAACCCGCATGAATCCCTCGGGTTCGATGTCCCGCGCAGAGTCCGCGGCACTCATGTCCCGGCTCAGCGATGCTGAGCGCGCGGCTTTTTTCGTAGCCTCGCGTGACCGGCGCGAAGGAATGGACTTCGATGCGACGACGAGGCTGCGGCCGGAGGAACAGGCGAGGGTGCTCGCATTGCTGCGGCGAATCGGCGCCGGTGATGGCGCCGTGGCGCACACACCCGCAGCGCCTGCGCCCGGCATGGCGAAACCCTTGAGCCCGCGACGGCTTTCTCCGCTGGAAGCAGCCCGACTGCGGCGGCAGGTCATCGATCGTGCCGGTGCAGCCGGTGGCGCGGAACTGTTCCGCCAGGTCCTGTGGTCGGTGGAGGAGGGCGCACTGCGCAAGTTCGAGCTGCCGCTGGCCAGCAATATCGCGCTGAAAAAGATCCGTGAGGGAATCTGGTCGCGGCCGCACCGCATGCCGCCCAACTGGCGCGCCGCATCACCCGGGACCTGCAGCGCGGCATGACTCATAAGAGATCCTTTCAGAAATTATGCAGAAGGAAAAACAGGCCGGCTGGCCATGGTGATGAATCAAATGAAAAGGGCGGGGAGGGCGACCGTCGCAGGTGAACGGAGGCGTTGATGAACGAAGCAAGGCGCTGGCGCGTGGAACATCATCGTGGAACATCCTCAAGGGATAAGCATCGGAATTCCAAGCAAATTGGCGCTCCCATCCCGCAGACGGACGATCAATTGACGGTGCGTCCTATTGTCAAGCGGAAAGCTTTCCGCTTGAATGCAGGGATGTATCCGCCGAAGGTCAGTGACTCGCAGATTCGAGCCTTGATCAGGGAATTGTCGGGAGCGGGTGCGCGCCTCACAGGCGCTGCCTTGCGAGCGGCACTGGGCGAGCGGTATGGATCGCGCGGTGGCGTTTCGCGCATCTACCGATTGCTGGGGGATGCGACCCGAACCCTGCCGGCGACACCCGCCACTTCGACGGCCGTGCCGATCTCGGAGTCGACGCAGGTCGAGGCGCTGCGGGCAGAGCTTGCCCTGGCGGTAGCCCGGGAGGAATCCCACCAGACTCGCTGGGCGCTGGAAATCGACCGCCTTCGTCAAACCCTCGCCGCGGTCGAGCCCTTGGCTCTTGAAGCACGGCAACTGCGCCTGTCGGGCGATCTGTTGCGCCATCAGCTCCAGGCGGCAGAGCGCCGGATATCCGAACTCGAGGAACAGATCATCGCGATGCAGGCGATGCCCACCGGCAGGTGAGCGCCACCTCCCGTCCCCGTCCTACAAAGTCCCTCACGGCTGTCTGACAGGAGTCGCCGGGAGGCTCTGGGATTGTCTTTGCATCATGTGGAGAACGACGCATGTTGCACAAGATCAAGGGAGCCGCGGTGCACCGGCTGCCGCCCGCGGCGGCGAATTCGCGCTTCTCGGCATCGAGAGGACTGCTCGTCCTGGGCGTCGGGGCGGTGTTGTACGTGGGGAGCGAGGCGTTCATCCCGGTGGTCTTCGCAGGGCTGCTCTCGCTGGTGCTGTCGGGCCCGGTGGAAGGGATGTTCCGCAAGCATGTGCCGCGCGGCCTGGCCTCGGTGCTGATCATGCTGGGCCTGCTCGGCGCCATCGCCGCGATGCTGAACCTCGTCACCGTGCCCGCCCAGCAGTGGTTTGCCTCGGCGCCGCAGACCATGCGTGTGGTGAAGCAGAAGATCCGGCCGGTGGCGGCGGTGATGGACCGCATCGAGGAGATCCGCAACAGCGCGGGCAACCTCAGCAGCACGCACCGGCCCGCGACGCCGACGGTCACGGCGATACCGGCGCGGAACGCACCGGTCATGCTGCTGGGCGCGACCCGCGTGGCGGTGGTGAGCCTCGTGACCGTGGTCGTCCTGACGGTGTTCCTGCTGTCCGGCGGCCCGCCGATGCTGGCGCGGCTGACCTCGGCGCTTTCAGGTGATGTGAAGGCCGCGCACGCCCTGGAAATCATCGAGAAGCTGCGCCGCGAGGTGGGCCGCTTCTATCTCACCACGACGCTGATCAACCTCGGACTGGGCAGCGCCACGGCGCTGTCCATGTGGGCACTCGGAATGCCGAGTCCGGTGCTGTGGGGGACGGCGGCGGCGGTGCTGAACTTCATTCCTTATGCGGGTTCTGCCACCACGCTCCTGTTGCTGACCTCCGTCGCCATCGTGTCGTTCGACTCCCTGAGTCATGTGTTGGCGGTGGCCGGCACCTACCTCGCGCTGGCCACGCTTGAAGGGCAGGTCGTACAACCCCTGCTCGTCGGCCGGCGTCTCGCCCTGAATCCGGTCATCGTGTTCCTGGCGTTGTGGTTCGGCGGCTTTTTCTGGGGCATCCCCGGCATCGCGCTCGCAACGCCCTTGCTGGTCACGCTGAAGGTGATCGCGGAGAGCTCACGCGATGGCAAGCCGCTGCTCGAGTTCCTGAGTCCGTCCTGAGGGCGCCGCGGATTCTCACACCGCAAGCCGACCTCGTCCGACTGTGCGCTCGCTCCCACCAATGGATCATCGACGCGCCGAAGGGGTGAACTCGAGCTCGAACAAGTCAGCGCCGGCGTGGCGTGACGACGGAGGACGAAGATGCCGAGACGATACAGCAGGGCAAGCCAGCAGGCCGTGAAGCGCACCATGCACGAGCGCAAGGAGGGCACGCTGCGCAGTGGCCGCTCCGGGAAGAAGGTCACCAGCCGCAAGCAGGCGATCGCGATCGGGCTGTCCGAGGCGCGCCGCGCCGGCAAGAAGGTGCCGGCCAGGCGAACCACCGCCGCGAGACGCAAGCGCTCCGCCGCGCGGCGACGCCGGGCCCATGGGTAGATTCAGCCGAAGGCCGAATTCAGCGGTGAATGCAGCAGGTTGAGATCAGCGGCGTGGTTCAGTGGGCCGGGCGCAGCACCTTTCCCGGGTGATGGCCGGTGGGTTTGCCCTCGGCGATCACCCACTCGCCGCCCGTCATCACGAAGGGGATGCCCAGGGGTGCAGCTTCCGGGTGCTCGATGGTGGATTGGTCGAGGACTGTGGCGGCATCGAACAGCACGAGATCGGCGACCATGCCGGGTGCGATGCGGCCGCGATCCGCAAGGCCCAGGTAACTCGCAGGCAGTCCCGTCATCTTGTGCACGGCCTGTTCCAGCGGCAGCACCTTCTGCTCGCGGACATAGCGGCCCAGCACGCGCGGGAACGAACCGGCGCCACGCGGATGGGCGCCGTGCAGCTCGCCGTCGCTGCAGAAGGCGATCTGCGGTTGCGCGATGAACCAGCGGACATCGTCCTCGGTCATGGAGGTGCCGATGATGCTCTCCATTTCCACGTCTTCCGAAGCCACTTCCGCGAGCGTGGCCTTGACGATGCGCATGTACGCATCGACTTCGCTCATCTTCCAGATCCTGGCGATCTCCGTCAGCGTCTTGCCCGCGACGCCCGGGTCCGGGGTGTACTTCGCCAGCCGGATGTTCTGTGCGCCGCCGTTGTCGGCGAGGCCCTTGGCCACTTTGGCGGGATTGAAGAAATCCCGGTCGGTCACCAGGACGCGGATGGTCGAGTGCCAATACGTGTAGGGGTAGACGTCAGCGCGAAGGTTGATGTGTTCCTGGCGGGCGCGCGCGAAAATCGCGGGCATGTGCGCGGCGGCCTGATGCCAGACACCCGGTGCGGCGAGCTTGATGTGGGTGATCTCCACGGGGAGCTTCGCGTCCCGACCGATGGCGAGGATTTCCTCGAAGGACTTGAAGACATCGTTTCCCTCATCGCGTACATGGGAGATGTAGAAGCCCTTGTTCCCCGCGGCCACGCGTGAGAGTTCGACCACTTCCGCCGTGGTCGAGAAATGCGCTTCCTCGTACTCGAGGCCCGTGGAGATGCCGAAGCCGCCCGCCAGGAGTTCCGTGGCGAGCACGCCCTTCATCATCTGGATCTCCGCGGGCGTGGCAGGCCGGAACAGGTCCTTGCCCATCACCTGCTGACGCACCGTGGCATGGCCCACCATGCTGGCCACGTTGATCGCCGCGGGTGTGGACTCGAGCTTCGCGAGCCAGTCTTTCAGCGGAAAGTTGGATTGGCCGTCCTGTCCCACCAGCATGGTGGTGAGGCCCTGACGCGTCTGGGTCGCGGCGTCGAGATCCTTCAACAGGCCCCGATCCGCGTGAGAGTGCATGTCGATGAAACCGGGAGCCAACGTCAGGCCCCGCACGTCACGCATCTCTTCACCGGGTTTCGGCGCGAGGTGGGAGGCGAGGGCGCTGATGCGGCCGGATTCGATGCGCACATCGCCGTTGAAGGCGGGCTTGCCTGTGCCATCGATGATGTGTGCGTTCTGCAGCAACAGGCTGGTGGCAGCCTGAACGGGCAGACACGCAGCGAACAGGCACACGAGGAGCAGGGACTTGGCGCGCATGATGATCACTTCTTGTCGGCGGGGTAGGGGCGTCCATCGCGATGGGCGAAACCTGCGCGGCCCTTCAGGGCCATCAGGTCGATGTCCGGATACCAGGCTTCGTCCTCGGCGATGCGGCGCGTGCCGACCTGCATCTTGGCCGCGGCGATGTCGATGCGCTTGCTCATGGCAGGGTCATCGAGGTGCCGGTGTAGCGGGTCCATTTCTGCGTCACGCCCAGGAGCGAGAAGCCGATGAAGCCGCGCACCTTCAACGTATCGTCCTCGGCCAGCTCCACGCGGCACTTGTAGGTCTTGCCATTGTCGGGCTTGTAGATGGTGCCCCCTGACCAGCGGCCATTGCCCTCGTAGTGCATGTCCTTGAGGATCACCTGGCCGCGCAGCTCGCGCGAGCGAAGCGCCGGATCGGGATTCTGATCATCCTTTCGACCCGGATGATTGCCGCCGACGATGCGACCCTGCAGGTTGCCCTGCGCATCGACGCTGAGCTGGATGATCCCGTCCTTGGGTTCGGTCAGCCAATTGCCGCTGATGCGCGACATCGCCGCATCGGTGGCGCCGGCGGGACCTGCGAGCAGGCCGAGCAGCACGGCCATCGGGAACCACGATCGCACCATGATTGCATCCCCCTCAACGAGCCTGGACGCAGTATGCCGAAGCGCGCGGGGTCGTCCAAGCCGGACGCGGGCCTGCGCATGGCGTTCGCCCCGCCGGAGGCGCGCGCCATGCGCAGCGGGATGTCAGTCGTGTGCGATCTTCCAGGAGATGGGAAGGGAGACCTGGCTCGCGACCGGGCGTCCATCCGATGTCGCCGGGATCATGCGCTGGCCGCGAACCGCCGACAGGCACGCCGCATCCAGCAGCGCGAATCCCGTGCCCACCGTGAGCCTCGGCGCGCCGATCCGGCCTTCCGGGTCGACGCTGAAGTCGACCACGCAGCGTCCTTCCTGGCCCGCGCGAATCGCGGCATCGGGATAATTGTCCCGGCCCACCTTGAACGGGTGGCGGGGATCTGGCCTCGCGCGGGTCGTGACGGCAGGCACAGGGATCGCGGGTGTCGTGGCGCCGCTGCCGGCGGCGGCGGCCACGACCTCCGGCGCCTGCGAATCATCGGATGCTGCAAATGGCACCAAGGGCTGCGGAATCTCCAGGGTGTCAGATGCGAGCCGGGCAGGGTGGACCTCGAGCCTGGGCAGCGGTACGGCAGGCCGGGGCGCCACGGTGGAAATCTCGAGGGGCCCGGTGGGCTTCATCAACGTGTGGCTCATGAGACCGGAGTAGAAGGCAACGGCCGCGCCGATATGCAGCAGCGCCACCGCGAGCAGGGCCGCGGACCGATCGGCGGAGAGGGGGATCGACAGGACACGCAGGGCGAGCATGGCAGCACTCCTTCGCAGCAGCTCACCGGCGCATCCTGCGATGCGGGTGCGTCCTTCAGTGGCCGCTTGCTGGAGTGAAACGTGCCGGCGCGGGCGATGGGGTTGGAAGGGTACCCCGAAGGGTTTCGGGAAGGTCCCCCGCAGGTTCCCCGCCCGCCCGCTACTTCGCTTCGCGCTCCGCCTTCTTGCGCAGGGCGACTTCCTCGCGATCCACGACGACGTCCTTGGGCGCGTCGATCCCAAGGCGGATCTGGGTGCCCTTTACCTCGAGCACCGTGACTGCGATGGAATCGCCGATGCGGATGGTTTCGCCGCTCTTGCGGGTCAGTATCAACATGAGGATCGTGCCTGGCTCGTTATCGATGCAATGTAAGACTGGCAACGCGCGGGTTTTGTTGCATACCCGCCCAAGTATAGTAGTGCCCCGGCCGCTTCGAGGCGAGGCCGGATGCCCCATCCTAACGTGGGACGCCGGATAATGTGCAGGAGAACGCATTCGGGGTATCGTCGCGGACTTCCGCCACCGGCATCTCGAGGAAGTCACCATGCGAACTCGAATTGTAAGATCTACCATGCTGCTGGTCCTGGCGGTGTCGCTGGCGGCCACCGCGAAACCGCCATCCTTCCTCAACTCGGCCGTGTCGGACCCTGCGAGGCCGGCGGAGGACCGGGGGCGGGATGCGGAGCGCAAGCCTGCGCAAACCCTGGATTTCGCGGGACTCAGGCCGGGAATGAAGGTCGCCGAGCTGATACCCGGCGGCGGCTACTTCACGCGGGTGCTGAGCCTGGCGGTGGGGCCCTCGGGCCATCTCTACGCCGTGGCGCCGGCAAAGCCGGCCGATGCACCGGCCGATGCGCCCGATCGTTCCGCGGCCGCCCGAGCCGTGGCTGCCGACGCTCACTTCGCCAATGTCAGCGTGCTGGTGCAGCCCATGCGGGCGCTGGACCTTCCCCGGAATCTCGACCTGGTGTTCACCGCACAGAACTATCACGACCTGCACAACGCCCAGGGACTCGACCTGCGCGCATTCAACAAGGCCGTGTTCGATGCGCTGAAGCCTGGCGGGGTGTACCTCGTCATCGACCACGAGGCGCAGACCGGCTCCGGCGCGCGTGATACCTCCACGCTCCATCGCATCGAGTCGCAGACGGTCATCGACGAAGCCAGCGCCGCCGGGTTCAAGCTCGACGGACAGAGCGAGCTGCTGCACGAGCCGGCCGACACCCACACGCTGAAGGTGTTCGATCCACAGGTGCGCGGCAAGACCGACCAGTTCCTGCTCAAGTTTCGCAAACCCAAGACCGTGCATTGATGCGGAGCCGGCCGAGGCCGCCTGGGCGGTCCGATGGCTATCGCTGGATGCTGGCGCGCAGCGGCGCGCGATGACGCTGTTCGAATTCGCGCAGCCGCGCTGCCATCTGGCTTCCGAAGAACGCCTGCGGATGCGAGGGCGCCTCGTGCTCGCGTGATTCGCGGCGCGACAGCGAGGCGTTCGCGCGCTCGAATGCCTCCTCGAGCGAATGCGCTCCGGGCAGCGCATCACGGAAGAAGGCTTCACCGAAGTAGGTGAGGTCGCGATCGCTCCCGCAACCGAAGGAGGTGCGGTCCGCCGCGGCGGCCGTCAGCACGATGGTGTGGTCATCGCGCAGCGGCGGAATGAACCCGCCGGAATAGCAGGCCGAGATGATGATCACCCTCCAGCGGATCCCGGAGGCCTGCAGTGCATCGCTCAGCGCCGTCGCATCGAGCTGGTTCAGCGACAGGGAGGCGTTCGACACCGCGATGGCGGGGTCCTCCGACCCGTGCGAGGAGAGCACCAGGAAGAGGATGTCCTGCTCGGGGTCCATGCGCGCTGCGACGCCCTTGAGCGCGCGCTCGAGGCCGGTCACCGTCGCCAGGGGGCGTGACTCGAGATCGCGATCGTCGTTCACCAGCAGCAGCGTGCGGCCGGTGCTCTGATAACGCTCGCCGATGACGCGCGCGGCGAGTTCGATCTCGCCGGCAAAGACCCTTTGCTCGCCCACACCCGCGAAGCCGACCATGTAGGCTTGCGGTGCGCTCCCGTCGTGCCGCGCCACGTGTGCCAGCGCCGCGTCGATGCGTGCGGGCTGATTGTACAGGGTGCGTTCGGTATCGACCCACTCGGCGTCCTCGCCGGCCGCATCCTCGGGTGTGTACCAGACGCTAGCGCTGACGTTCGCGGCGTCCGTGAGCTGCCACAGCAGCACGCAGGAGATGAGCCCCACCAACACCGCGCGGAGCTGCGATTGGCCGCTGAACGCGCGCAGGGCGCGCGCAGCGAGCGCGGCCAGCACCAGCGCCGTGAGCGCCAGGATGATCCAGGTGGCGGGGGCATCGTAGTAGCTCGAGAGGAAGACGCCGATGATCGCGAGCGGGGCAAGCGCAGCGCTGAGCCAGAGCGCCGTGCGCATCGGCAGCTGCGGAGCGCAGGTGACGGACACCAGCCACGCGATGCACAGGGCTGCCAGGACGTACCAGGCAATGCCGGGCAGGCCGAGGGTACTGAATTGCGGCGCCTGCTCCTGTCCCCAGAGGTCGAGACCCAGCCACAGGGCGAGGGCGACGCACGCGAGCAGGAACGTGGCGGTCGGCCGTACCGCCCGTTCTGCGAGTTTGGAGAATCCGGTCATCATCTCTCGAGGTCCACGGCGGCAGCGTTTGCTTGCGCGATGGGTGACACTATACCGGGCCTCCGGGCGGCGCTATTGCTGGCCCGACACGCGGCGGCCTTCGAACCACGTGGACAGCACGCGAACCGCCCCCACCTGATCGAGCGGCACCTTCAGCACGTTTCGATCGAGGATGACGAAGTCAGCTTGCCGGCCCGCGGCGAGCGCCCCGGAGGTGGATTCGTTGCGCAGCTGGAACGCAGCGCCCGAGGTGTGCGCCGCCAGCAATGCCGGGAGGGGAATGCGCTGCCTGGGTAGCATCGGCGCACGCCCACCTTCGCCAGGGTCCAGCGAAGTGGCTCCTGCCTGCATGGTCTGCCAGGGATTCTCGTTGGTGAAGAACCAGTCGCTGCCCGCCGCCAGCCTCGCGCCGGCACGATGCAGGTCGCCATAGGGGAACATCAATGCTGCGGTCGCCGGTCCTACCGGCAGCAGGCTCGTGGCCTCGAGGTAATCGTAGCCCGGTGGGCCTGCGAAGGCTCGCGGGGAGATCCAGCCTTCCTGGATGTTCGCGATCACACCGAGTGGCTTGAACCGTGCGACGTCCGCCTCGTCCACCCACTGCAGGTGCGTGAGCGTGTGACGGCATTGCGCACATGGCCCGCGCGCTCGTGCCGCCGCAACCGCGTCGAGCACCTGGCGCGCGGCGCCATCGCCGATCACGTGCACGAACACCGACAGGCCGTTCTGCTCGGCGAGCTGCACCACCTCGTTCATCTGTGCCTGGGTGTAGTAGCCTTTGGTTGCGGGCCGACCTCCATGCGGCAACATGAAGGCCAGCCCGTCTTCCAGGTTGCCGTCGGCGAACACCTTCACGTAGTCCACGCGCGTGTGCGCTGACTGATGTGCGCGCCGCGCGGCGATGCGCGGGATCACGTCGCGGTAGGTCTCCGGCTGCACGTCGAAAGCCATCGACACGTTCATGCTCAACCGGCCTTCGGCATCGAGCGCGTGATAAGCGGATTCGATGTCATCGTCGGCCAACGCATCCAGGAGGGAGGTGATGCCCAGGCTGTTGAGGTAGGGCACTGCCGTACGGAAGAGCTCGAGGGTGGAGGCCGAGTAGCTGGAACGGTGCAGCACCGCATCCAGCACCGCGTGATGGGCGGCATCGCGCAGCACGCCGGCGGGCTCGCCCGTGGCCGGATCGCGCTCGATGCGACCGCCGGCTGGGTCCGGAGTGTCCCGGGTGATGCCAAAGGCGCGCAGGGTGCGGGAGTTCACCCAGAACGTGTGCAGGTCCTTGGAGACCACGACGAGCTTGCGGTCCGGCACCAGCTCATCCAGGCGACGCAGCGACACCTCACCGATGCGAGGATTGTCCGTGAAGTACCAGCCGTAGCCGATCACCCATTCGCCCGCCGGTGCCGACTTCGCGCAGGCCGCGAGCTTCGCATAGCCCTCCTCGGTGCTGAAGCTGCGCACGTTGCACAGGCGATGCAGCAGGAACTCCCCCAGCGAGGTGTGGATGTGCGCATCGATGATGCCAGGCAGAATGGTATGACCCGCCAAGTCCACGACCTGGGTCGAAGGTCCGATCCACGCGCGAGCCCGGGCATCGGACCCGATGGCGAGGATGCGTCCACCTCGCACGGCCATCGCCTGCGCGAAGGACGGGCGTGCGACGTCGGTGAGGATCTGGCCATGGTGGATCACGAGATCCGCGCTCTGCGCATGCACGGCGGCCGACAGCCACAGGAACATTGCCGCTGACCATGACCCGGCCTTCACTGGACCCAGCATCGATACCTTCCGCATATGCCAAGGGGCGAGCCAATGGTATAGTCATTTGAACAACGAAACATCGGTGGGGATGACCGCATGGGTGGCAAGGAATGCTTCGGGGGCGCCTTGCAGACGGCCGCCCTGGTGATGATGTTCGCGGCGCGCGCCATCGGCGCACCTGCAGCCGACCTCGTGATCACCCATGCCCGCATCCTCACCCAGGACGGTGCGCATCATCAGGCGCAAGCCCTGGCCTCGGCCAGTGGCCGCATCCTCTACGTCGGCACGGACGCTGGTGCGCAGGCCCTGGCCTCGCCCACGGCACGCCAGGTCGATGCGGGCGGCCACCTCGTGCTGCCCGGCCTCATCGATGCTCACATTCACCCGCTGGGCATCGTGCAGTTCGACAGCTGCGACCTGAAGAGCCAGGCCATGAGCCTGGCGCAGATCTCCACAGTCGTGCGCGCCTGCATCGAGAAGTTCAAGCCGGCAGCCGGGGAATGGCTGACCGTGGACCAGTGGAACTACGCGGGCGACAACGCCCCGGACCGTGACCTGCCGACCCTGCGAGCGGCGCTGGATCGCGCGTCCGCAACGGTTCCCATCCAGCTTCGAGGCAACGATGGTCATCACGGTGGCTTCAACAGTGCGGCGCTCGCCCGTGCCAGCAATGCCGCCGGCCAGCGCGTCGGACTGAGCCGGTCGACCCTTGCAAGTGATTTCGCACGCTTCCGGCCGCTCATCGGCGTGGATGCGGGCGGCGAGCCCAACGGTGCGGTGGACGAGGAGGCGCGTGCCATCCTCGGACTGCCGAAATCATCGCGCCTGAAGAACCTGCTGACCGATCCTGCGAAGATGGTGCAGGCCCTGCATCGGGTGGGCATCACCGCCATCCAGGATGCTGCCGCCTCGGATGACAACTTCACGCTGTACGATGCCTTGCTCGCGGCGGGCAAGCTGGACCTGCGCGTGAATGCCGCTCAGTACTTCGCGCCGCAGGATTTTCGCGACGCCGCGGGCAAGCTCGAGGTATCGCGCGCGGTCGATCTCGCCAAGGTTCGCCGGGCGCATTACGCCGCCAACCCGCTGCTCAAGGCGGAAGCCGTCAAGATCTTCGCCGATGGGGTGCTCGAGGGTGATCCGAACGCCGATCCACCCACGCTGCCGCATGGCGCGCAGATCCAGCCCTTCCTGTTGCCGCATTTCCGGCGCAACGCCCAGGGAGTGCTGGAGGTGGCGGGGTACCTGGACCAGCAGTCCGAGGCCTGCCGGGATGCCCGCGCGAATCCCCAGCGCTGGAGCAGCGATGCGGCCATCGCCTCTTTCCGCAAGGCGAACGGCTATGCGCCGGCGAGCTGCACGCCTTATCGCGGCGTGCTGACGCTTCCCCGGCCGGAACTGTATGCCTGGGCCGAGGGCTTCCATCGTGCCGGCTTCACCCTGCACGTGCACGCCATCGGAGATGATGCACTTCGCGCCACGCTCGAGGCCATCGAGCGTGCGCGCCGGTCCGATGGCGTTGCCACGCAGCTCGACACCATCGCGCATGCGCAACTCATCCACCCGGATGATGTGATACGACTGGGGAAGGACCACATCAACCTGGCCTTCACCTACGCCTGGGCCTACACCGAGCCGGACTATGACATCACTCTCATTCCGTTCATCGACAAGGTGTGGGGCACGGGGCCTTCGGCCCTGCACGAGGCGAAGTTCTACTACGAACACAATGCCTATCCCGTGCGCAGCGCCAAGGCCGCGGGCGCAACGCTCATCGCCGGTTCCGATGCGCCGGTGGACACGCGTGATCCCCGGCCCTTCATCAACATGCAGATGGCGGTGACGCGCCGGTTCCCGGACAAACCCGCGCTCAACCCGTCCGAGCGCGTGGCGCTCGCCGATGTCCTGGATGCCTACACCATCAACGGCGCCCGGGCGCTGGGTCGCGGCGCGGAGATCGGCTCGCTCGAACCCGGCAAGTCGGCGGATTTCATCATCATCGACCAGGACATCGTGGCGCTCGAGCACGGCGATCCCGACCGCATCGGCAGAACGAAGGTGCTCTCGACGTGGTTCCAGGGACGCAAGGTGTATGAGGCGGAGAAGCCATGATGTGGCGGAAGCCATGATGTGGCGACAGGCTGCGTGGGGCATCGGTGGCTGGTTGCTCCTGGCGGCATTGTCGGCGCAGGCGGCGCTGTCGCCCGCCGAACGGAAGGTACTGGCCGCGCTGGATGCGGATCGCGCGCGCGCCAGCCTTGCGCGGCTGACCAACGAGGTGATCCGCACGCCCTCGGGCGTCGGAGATGGCTCCATCGTCTCCGGCAGTCCGGAGGAGGCGATGATGGCGCGGCACCTGGCTCAGGAGCTGCGAAAGCTGGGGCTCGCAGTGAGCGAGGAGACCTTCCCGGTGCGGGCCTACCGATACGATCCGGTGCACCTGCGGGCCAACGGAAAGGCGCTGGCGGCGATCAGCCTGCATGCCACGGGGACGACCTGGGGTCGCCGCGATGGCGTCGACTTCACGCGCGGCAATTCGGCGAACGGTCACGTGCTGGCCGCGCCGCTCGTGGATGCGGGTGAAGGCTACGTGGCGGACTACCAGCGCATCGGCGATGTCCACGGCAAGGTGGTGCTGGTGCATCGCGAGCCGCGCGATTGGCCGCCGGCGCAGATCACCGAGGCGGCGCATCACGGCGCCGCCGCCATCCTGTTCTACGATCATCCGGCCGCGGGGCCCGCTCAGGCCGATGCCTTGAGGCAGGACAGCCTGTGGGGGCACGAGTCGCTGCCCACGGCGGCGATCAGCGTGCGCACGGCGCGCGACCTGCAGCTGCAGCTCGGCGCAGGTCCCGTGCGGATCGAACTCGAGAATCACCTGTTGCTCGGCGATGGTCTCTCGCGCAACGTCGTCGCCACGCTGCGCGGCAGCGAGCAGCCCGATGAGTGGGTGGTGGTGTCGGGGCATTTCGACCGCTGGTTCCAGGGCTCGCTGGATGACACCAGCGGCGCCGCGGCAGTGCTGGAAGTGGCGCGCGCCATCACCTCCGCGGGCTTCAAGCCTCGGCGTTCGATGCTGTTCGTCCTGACGGGGAGCGAGGAGGCCGGACAGGAGGATCCGGAGCGGGATTGGCTGGCCGGCTCCTACGCCTTCGTGCAGCGGCATCCGGATGTGCTGCGGGCTGGCGCACTCGTGTTCAACGTCGATGGGTTCGGCTGGAACTCGAAGCGCACCCTCCTCGGGGTCTCCGCCGACCTGCAGGGTTATCACGAGGCGCTGGTGGCCGACCTCGGGTTGTCGGACCAGGTGACCGTGCGGCCCAGCGTGGGCAACACCACGGATGCCTGGAACTACGGCGTGCTCGGTGGCGCGGGGCTTGCGAGCCTGATCAGCATCGACGACAGCTTCTTCCCGATCTACCACACCCAGCTCGATGTCTACGCGCCCGACCATTTCCCCAACATGGCCATGAACCTGCGCGTGCTCGTGCTCGATCTGGCGAGGGCCGCGATGCTCGAGCGCCTGCCGATCGATCTCGCCGCCTTGGCCCGGCACGTGGATTCGGGCCTGGCGAACGATGCCGCAAAGGTGGGTGAGGTGTCCTTCGCCGATGCACGCGCAGCGCTGGCCGAGCTTCGCGACGCAGCGGGTGCGATCGAAGCGGCGCCGGCCGCTGGATCGGCGAGGCTGAGCATGGACGGACGCAATCACCTGTTGATGGGCGTCCGGCAGAAGCTGGTGCCCTGGCTGTATGCCGACAATGGTGAATTCGACCAGGACGTGCGCACGGCCGCCTACGCCAGCCGCATCGTCTCGCTGGATCACGCCATCGCGGCGGCACGTGAGCACGACGAGGCGGCTACGCGCAAGGCATTGGGCGAATTCTACGAGGGCCGCCAATGCCAGCGTTTGTCAGCGCCGGTGTACGCGGCCGAGCGCAACTTCTGGGCGGGCGAGGGCGGCTGGGCCAGCCGCTTCGGGCACCGTGCGCCGCCGCCGCCGCCAGCCTTCGATGCCGGATGCCGCGCCCTCGGGGGACCCTCGCAGGACTGGAACGCCGTCACGGCGGGCCTTTCCGCCGCCAGGACCGATGCGGTGGTTGCGCTGGTGCAATCACTGGCGCTGATGGCCACGAAAGCGCGTGCGGCGGGCGCGGCGCTTGCGGAGTTCGCACGCCCGGCGCCGCCGGCTGCCGGAGGATTTTGACGGATATGAGTGGCCTCTGCTATAGACAGGGCAGGGGAATGGCGCGGGCGAGCGGCCCGCGCGACGGCGATGACCGTAAACGGGAGAAGGGTTCATGACATCGAAGGCTTTTTCGTGGCCGCGCATGGCGCGGCCGGTCCTGCTCGGCGCGCTCGGGGCGCTGCCGGTGTTCTACGCGGCCGCGGCGGTTGCGGCCGACAATCCGGGTGAAATCGAGGAGATCATCGTCACGGCCACCCGGCGCGCCGAGTCGCTGTCGAAGGTGCCCATCAGCATCAGCTCCATCAGCACCGAGGAGATGGAGGCGCGCGGCGTCAAGCAGTTCGATGACCTGATCCGCCTTACTCCGGGATTGAACCTCACGCGTCAGTCTGCAACCGGCGCAAGCCAGATCGCGATACGCGGTATTTCATCGGATGCGGGCTCTGGTACTACAGGCGTTTATATCGACGATACGCCCATCCAGGTTCGCAATCTCGGCTTTGGCGCCGGTAATGCATTCCCCGGCTTGTTCGACGTGGAGCGTGTCGAGGTGCTGCGAGGACCGCAAGGAACGCTGTTCGGTGCGGGCTCGGAGGGCGGCACGGTGCGCTTCATCCAGACCGATCCCAGCCTGACGAAATCGAGCGGCAATGCGCGCGCCGAATGGGCGACGTTGCAACACGGTTCGCCATCGTACGAGATCGGCGCAGCCTATGGCGCGCCCCTCATCGACGACAAGCTCGGCTTCCGCCTGAGCGCGTATTTCCGCCGTGAAGGCGGCTACGTGGATGCGGTTGGCGGCACGTACAACATCCTCGATCCGACCGGGCAGTCATACGGCAATTCGGTGGCCTTCACCCGCACCACGACCTACGCGGAGGATGTGAACTGGAATCGCACGGTGGCTTTCCGGGCGGCGTTGAAGCTGGCCGTCACCGACAACCTGTCGATCACGCCGTCGGTGTTCTACCAGAAGCACCATGTGAACGACGGCCCGGGCGATGGTGGCACCTTCGACCTCTCGACCTCGGATACGGGATCCAGCAACTACTCGCGTCAGTACAACTACCTGGGGATTCCTGGTACCCGCTACGTGGCGCCGAACGACCCGACCACGTTCACCACGCTCAATCCGATCGACGTGCCGAACAACCAGGTCGGTGATGACAAGTTCACGCTGTCTGCCGTCGCGCTCAACTGGGACCTGGGGCCGGTGAGCCTGGTGTCGAACACCTCTTATTTCGACCGCACTGCCACGCAGTGGTACGACTACAGCAAGGGCTACGCCCAGTTCTATATCCCGCAGTTCTTCCTGCAGCCGGACGGGGTCACCTCCACCGGCACCTATCTCCCCGGTGGCTGGAAGACCATGGCGCTGTACAACAACGCGCAGAAGAACTTCGTGGAGGAGATCCGCCTGCAGTCCAACGATGCATCGGCGCGACTGACCTGGGTGGCCGGTTTGTTCTTCTCACATGACAAGCAGACGGCGTCCGAGCCGATCAGCCACAATTACCTCGTGAACGCCTCCTGGGTGGGGTTCTACCCGACGAATTTCGGCATCGGTTACTACGGCGTGAACAATGGCGCACCCTTCGGCCCCGGGTCGACGGCGTTCCAGAATTTCTTCGGTGACAATGCGTATCCGAACGGGGTTTCGTTCCTCGGCATCTGGGAAACGATCGAGAAGCAGATCGCCGGCTTCGCGCAGGCCGACTTCAAGATCACCGAGCGCCTGAAGCTCACCGCGGGCGTGCGGGTGTCGAAGAACAAGCTGGAATTCAATGCCGTCTACGTGGCGCCGGAGAACAACGCGAGCGCGCCTTTCGGCTTCAGTTGCCAGGACCTGACGGGCGGCGACAACTGTGTGTTCGGCTCCGGAGCAATGGCGCCGGTCTATCCGAAGTCGAACACCAGCGGGTCGGAGTCCTCGACCACGCCGAAAATCGGCCTCGCGTTCCAGATGGACGAGAACAACCTGTTCTACGCGACGGCTGCCAAGGGATTCCGCCCGGCGGGCGCCTCGCTGCGCGCGCCCTCGATCTGCGATGGGGACCTGATCACCAATGGCTACGTGGACGCCAACGGCAACCCCGTGCAGCCGGAGACCTACAAGTCCGACTCGGTGTGGAGTTACGAACTCGGCAGCAAGAACCGGCTGTTCGGCGGGCGACTCACACTGGATGCCAGCATCTACGAAATCAAGTGGAAGAACATCCAGGCAAACGTCAATCTTCCGAATTGCGCCTACAATTTTGTGGACAATCTGGCTGACGCCACCTCACGCGGCATCGACATCGCCGTTCAATGGAAGGCAACCGAGCACCTGGAACTGTCGGGCGCTTATGGCTACAACGATCCGAAGTTCGACCGCGACGCGCTGTCGCCGGGCGGCAAGAAGATCTTCAGCAAGAATGCAGGGGTCCCGGACGCGGGTGCGCCGAGCACGCTGTCACTCTCGGGCGAGTACACGCAGCCATTCGGCAACCTGCAGGGCTATGTTCGCGCAGACCTCACCCATACCGCCCAATGGAGGCGCGTGGGCAACCAGGATCCCAACTCGCCGCTGTATGACCCGCGGTTGCTGCCCATACCTGCCTACAATCTCGTGAACGCGCGCATGGGCGTGCGGGTGAACAAGTTCGATTTCTCGCTGTTCGTGCAGAACCTCACGAACTCGCGTCCGGCGCTGGAACTGGGCGCGGGCTCCTATTACGATCCCCAGGACTGGTCGACCTACACCCTGCGTCCGCGCACCTACGGCATCACGGTGGCCTGGCATCCTTAAGATGACGGCTGACGGCTCTCACGCACCGGCGGGGCAGCGCTTCTGCGCGCCCCAGCTCAGCGTCAGCGAATAGCTCCAGCCGATGTTGCGCCGTTCGCCGGCATGCTCGAGGTCGGCCTGGTAATCGCCCTTGCACAGGGTGATGCGCCGGTCCGCATCAGCTTCTCCCGGGTCCTCGCGCAACGCCCAGCCTTGCCGCTGCAACTGCGGCAGGTAGTAGTGCTTGAGCTGGTCGTAGCTCATGCTCGACTGGTAATAGGCGCCGATCAGCACGCGGCCGAGCTTGGGCTTCTCGTCCAGGTAGATCAGCCGGGATTCCGAGGGGGCTTTGAGGAGCTGGAATTGGCGCTTGAGCACGGCGCGATGCACCGTGGTGTCGGGCGGATGCAGCAGCGGCCAGAAGATCGCCAGTATGAAGGCGCCCGCCAGTGCAAAGGTGATCGTACGATTGGGCAGCGGCATGTCGCCGCAGCGTAGGTGCGGGAGCGGGGGCCGTCAACGTGCGCAGGAAGGATACACGCCTGGTTTGCTCCGGAAGCTGCGCACCGGCTTTCGCGCAGCGCCGTTAAGTGGCAGGATGCCGCAAGGACTGCAACGAAGGGGATGACGATGCCGAACAAGACCCTGCTGGCGAATATCCTGATGGTGTGGGCCTGCGTGCTCGGCCTGAGCCTGCCCGCCGCCGCTGCCGACAGCGCCCTGGAGAAGAAGATCGAAGGCCTCGAGAAGACCATGAACGAGGCGTATGCGAAGAACGACCTCGACCGATACTTCAGCTACTACGCGGATGATCTCGTCGCCATCTTCTACAACGAGCGCACAACGTTGGCTGCCTATCGAAAGTCCTGGACCGAGTCGGTGAAGGCCGGGAACGTGGTCACCTCCGTGAACCTGTCGGACATGAACGTGCACGTGCTCGCCTCGGGCAAGGTGGTGGTGGCCAGCTACCAGATCGAAGTGGGCAACCGGCATGCCGATGGCAAGACCACCAAGGAAAAGGCCTTCGAGACCGATGTGTGGGTCATCCGGCAGGGAGAATGGAAGGTGACCCACGCGCATTACGCGCTGGCCATGCCGTCCCCGGGCTGAGGTTGCCCGCGCTTTTTGCGGATATGAGAAGTCCCCTCGTTGCTGCCGGTCGCGAAAGCCAAGGGGACGCTCGCGCCGGGCATCGAGCCCTGAGGATCAGAAGGGGGTGTCATGGATCCGGTATCGATTCGTCGGCCGCAGGTCACCGCAACGGTGCAACTCGACAACGAGCGAGTCATCGTCACGGAATACCGGTTTGCCCCGGGTGCCGAGACAGGCCACCACGTGCACCAGCATGACTATGTCGTCGTGCCGCTGGTGAGCGGTGTGCTGCGGCTCGAGGAACCCGGCGGCACCCGCGAGGCTCAGTTGACCATGGGCCAGTCGTACACGCGCAAGGCCGGAGTTTCGCACAACGTCATCAATGCCAACGCCTTCGAGTTCTGTTTCATCGAGGTGGAGCTGAAATGAGCCGGGTGAGCCGCCGTGATGTGGTGCACGGCATCGCCCTGGGGCTGTTGTCGGGCGCGGTGGCTCGGGGGGCTGGCGGACGGATCGCCATCGCGAACGCCGATGCCGGCGGCATGGCCGAGACCTCGATTGCCATCGCGCAGGCTCAGCGTGCCTGCCGCGAACTGGCGGAGATCGGCGCCTGAGCGGTTGATCAAGGGTAACGCGGGACTTCCGGCGTCTCCTCGTCGAACGCATCGAGCGGAGCCAAGCCCGGAGCCACCGGTTCCTGGTAGCTGCGAAGCTTGTTGTACACCGTCTTCAGGCTGATGCCGAGGAGCTCTGCAGCTGCCGACTTGTTGCCCTCGCAGGCATCCAGCGTCGCGAGGATCAGCAGTCGCTCCGCTAGATCCAGGCGGGTGCCGACCTTGATGTTGATTGCGGGGGAGGACAGGTGGCGCGAGACACTACCCATGGAAGCTTCTCTCCGATGTCAGACACCGACCAGTATAAGATCTACCGGCAAATACGAATAATTAGAATTGTCAGCTGTAACTGGCTTGTAATAATTACATAATGAGGGTCAAACCGGTGATCCCGGGCCCTGGCCGGGAATGCCGCCGGGTCAATCCATGATGAAGACGTTCAGCTTGTTGCCATCCAGATCGCGAAAATAGCCGGCGTAGAACCCCTCGCCACGGGGTCCGGGGGCACCTTCATCCTTGCCTCCCAGGGACAGGGCCAAGCGATGGACGCGATCCACCTGTGCCTTGTTCTTCGCTTCGAAGGCCACCATCACCCCGTTGCCGACGGTGGCGGGTTTGCCGTCGAAGGGCTTGGTGACTCCAAGACCCGCTCCACCCCCTGGCTTGCCCCAGGCGATGAACGTGTCGTTCTCCATCATGCGCCCCACGCCCAGCTCCTTCGCGATCGCATCGTAGAAGCCCGCTGCCCGTTTCAGGTCCTGAGTGCCGAGAGTGACGAATCCGATCATGAGCGTTTCTCCTGGTACGAAGGGGCGGCCATTGTGATCGAGACGCATCGTTGGCGTCCAACCCTGACGACTGCCGGTAACTCCCTTCATGGGTACACTCCTGATCGTCATGCGTGAAGCCATCGTCGCCGTGATCCGCCGGCACGGGCGTGTGCTCGTGATCCGGCGTGGACCGGCCTCAACCTTTGCCGGTCACTGGAGTCCGCCGACGGGACGACTCGAACCTGGCGAGACCCAGGAGCACGCGCTGGTCCGCGAGATGCGCGAGGAACTGGGCATCGACGTGCTGCCACTGGAGAAGGTCTGGGAGTCGTTGACTGATAATGGTGTCTTCCGCCTGCATTGGTGGACCGCAGCGGAAGAAGGCCTGGAACTCAGGCTGGATCCAGCCGAAGTCAGCGAGGCACGGTGGGTAAGTGCTCCGGAATTCCTCGCGCTGCAGCCCACGTTCGCGGGAGGGCGCGAATTCTTCCGCGAGGTGCTGCCGCGGCTCGGCGGTTAGCAAGGCGCAAGCGGGCGCGCGACTCGCAAATCGCGAGCAATGGCGACTTCTGTCGTCCCCGCCCTACAACCGGTCCCGCAACGCACTGGTTCTGAGTCGTCAAGCATGGCGGGACCATGGGGTCACAGGAGAACGACATGTCCGCACATGGAAGTAACGGGGGACCTGGAGACCGGGACTGTCGGACATCACTGACAAACTCCAATGCTGCGCGCCGACGCCGGTTTCACGCATCGTTCGCCAACAATGACGTCGTCCGGGAACTGCCGGGCGTCATTCAAGAAGAAAGGGGAATACGATGCTTCACTATGCCGCTGTCTTCTTCGTCATTGCGCTGATCGCCGCACTGTTCGGCTTCGGCGGAATCGCCGTCGGCGCCGTTGCGGTCGCCAAGGTTCTGTTCTACATCTTCCTGATCATGGCGCTCGTCACCTTCATCGTGTCGGTGATGAGGCGCGCGTGAGCGCGATGATGCACGCCAATATCCTGGTCGCCGATGACCACGCCATCGTGCGCAAGGGACTCGTGCAGATCCTGCACGAGGAACTGCCCCATTGCGAGGTGGACGAGGCCAGGAGCGGCAATGACACGCTGGACAAGCTGCGCTCGGGCCGCTGGAATCTCCTGATCCTGGACATCAACATGCCGGGGCGCAGTGGCGTGGACATCCTCAAGCACATCCGCGCCTCGTATCCGCACGTGCGCGTGCTCATCCTCAGCGGCTTTCCCGAGAAGCAGTACGCACTGAACCTGCTGCGCCTGGGGGCGAGTGGCTACGTGAACAAGGACATGGCCCCTGAGGAGCTGATCACCGCGGTGAAGACCGTGCTGGCGGGAAAGCGGCACATCAGCCCCACGCTGGCCGAGTTGCTGGTGTCGCACGTGAACAAGGAGGAGGAGGGACCGGCGCACTGCTGCCTGTCCGACCGGGAATTCCAGATCTTCTGCAAGCTCGCGACCGGGCAGGCCGTGAACGCCATCGCCGACGAATTGCACCTGTCGGCGAAGACGATCAGCACCTACCGGACACGCATGCTCGAGAAGATGCACTTCCGCAGCAACGCGGAGATCACCGCTTACGCGTTGCGCAACAACCTGATCAGTTGATGGCGTGACGGAACGCGGGCGGGTGGATGTGCACCGCCCGCCCGACGTTTTGTGGAAAATCGTAAGTTATTGAAAAACTGGACAATCATGGCGAGTCTGCGGGTGGTGAACCGTTGCGGCACGGACCTTGCCGGCAGGGTACCCTGAGCATATACTCCCGTATACTATTGACGAGAGGATGCAGGAGATACTGATGGGCGGCCAAGTCCGGGACGATCGGGTCGACCGTGAGGTCACCGAAAGCCTGTTCCAGGAGGCGCGCCGGCGGCTGCTGGCCAATGAGCCGCTGCTGGCCGAACGGACCAAGGGGGCGAACCACGCACTGAGCGCCGGCGAGGTTGCGGCCTTGCATGCCGTGGGGCTGTCGAGCGGGAAGTTCGAAGGCGGCCGGACCACCGATCCGCTGTTGAGGTCGATCGGTGACTACATGGCGCTGCTCGAGACCAGCCTCACCACGGCGCAAGCGGCAAAGCACCTGAAGGTGGATGTCAGCCGTGTCCGTCAGCGACTGCGTGAGCGCAGTCTCTATGGCATCGAATACGAGCGGGAGCTGCGCCTGCCGCGCTTCCAGTTCGTGCGGGGCCGCGCGCTGCCGGGACTCGCGGAAGTGCTGGCGGCGTTGCCCGCGGGACTCAATCCGCTGGATGTGGCCGAGTGGTTCCTCTCCCCGCATCCGGACCTGGAAGTGCCGGATAGCGATGAGGGCGTGAGTCCGCGGGAGTGGCTGCTCGCAGGCCGGCCCGTCGGCGCGGTGACCGCGCTCGCGAAGCTGTTCGAGTAGGCAAACCGGCGTTCGAGTCGTGGCGAAGTTCCCCAGTCCACCGGGGGTCGATGCGCTCGCCGTCATCACCCCGGCGTGGCATGAGCTCCAGGCTGGCACGCCGCTCGCACGCGTGTACTACACGCGCAGCCGGCATTCACTCGACTGGAACGCGTTCCGGCTCGCTGGACCAGTGGATGCCCGCTGGGATCACCACGTACCCCATGCGTCCGGCGAACCCACGCCGCAGCCGCGCGGCATCTACTACTGCGCCACGGACGCCACCACCTGTCTCGCGGAATTCTTCCAGGTGACCCGGCGTATCGATCGCGCCTACCAGTCGCCTTGGCTGGTGGTGTTCCAACTGGCGCAGCCGGTGAAACTGCTGGACCTGCGCGGAGATTTCCCCACCCGCGTGGGAGCGTCGATGGCGATCCATTCCGGCAGCCGCGTGCGCGCAAGGGCCTGGGCGCGCGCGCTGTACGAGGCATTTCCACAGGCGCAAGGCATCCTGTACGCCTCATCGATGCACGGCGGCGAACCCGCCGTGGCGTTGAATGATCGTGCCGAAGCGTTGAGCATCTTCCCGGCGCATCCACTGCTGCACCGTGCGTTGGCGGATGACGCGATGCTCGATGCGCTCAAGACCGCGGCCGCGCGGCTGGGGTATGCCTTGCGTTGAGGCTTGGCAGGCGGTGCCGGTGGGGCAGCTTGGCCGGTGGAGTCGCTTGCGATTTCCACGCAGCACACCGCAGAATCCACTCCATCGTGGAGATGACCGCGCCGCAGGAGTGACCGGGCGATCGTGGATGCAGCACACGCGCACGAGTCTGCGCGCACGTCGGAGTTGTGGGCGCACCTGCGCCAGGACCGGCGCTACGTGGCCATGCTGGGGTTCGGGTTCTGTTCCGGCATCCCGTACCAGCTGGTCTATTACACACAGTCGGACTGGTGGTCGCAGGCCGGGGTGGCTATCGGCACCATCGGTGTGCTGGGCGAACTGGCGATCGCGTATCAGTTGAAGTTCCTCTGGGCGCCATTCCTCGACAGCTTTGCGCCGCCGCTGATTGGTCGCTGGTTGAATGGCCGGCGAGGGTGGATCCTGCTGGCGCTGCTGGGATGCATGCTGTCGCTCACCGGTGTTGCCTTCGGTGACCCCGGTCATTTCCTCGCGTGGACCGTTGGTTTCACGCTGTCGCTCGGGGTGTTCGGCGCCACGCTGGATGCCGCCGTGGACGGCTGGCGCATCAACGCGGCGCCCGTCGGAAAGCAAGCCCTGATGACGAGCTTTGCGGAGATCGGCTATCGATTCGGCGCGTTGACGTCAGGCGCCCTGGCTCTCTCGTTCGGACAGCATCTGGGATGGCTGAACTCCTACCTGATCATGGCGGGATTCCTGCTCCTGGGCGTGGCATGCGTCTGGATCGCGCCACAGACTTCGGCCGGTCATCCCTCTTCGGGGCCGCGCCCTACGATGCTCGAAATCTTCTGGACTCCGCTTCAGGATCTGGTGACCCGGCTGGGACGCTTCGCGGTCCCCGTGCTCGTGCTGATCGCCGGGTTCCGGCTGCCCGGTTACCTCACCACCGCCATGTCCATGCCGCTGTTCAAGCACCTTCACTACAGCGAGGATCACATCGCGCTGGTCACCAAGACCTTCGGGTTCTTCGTGGCGATCGTCGCCACGATGTTCTCGGCGTGGCTGGTGCGAAAGCTCGGCATCCTGCGCTCGATGTTCATCGGCACGGCCGCGGCGTCAGCCTCGCACCTCGCGCTGGCGTGGCTGGCCACCGACGGCAACGACTTCTGGGCCTTCTGCCTGGCCGTGAGCATCGAGAACTTCGCCTACGTGTTCGCGCAGATGGTGCTGATCACCTTCATGTCGCTGATCGTGTCGAAGGAGCATGCGACCGCGCAGTTCGCGCTGCTGACGTCGCTGTGCGCGTTCCTCGGCCATCAGTTCGCGGCCGGCTCCGGCTTCGTGGTGGAGCGCGTGGGATTCACGCAGTTCTTCGTCGGAACGGCGCTGATCGGGATTCCGGTGGCGGTGCTGGCGTGGTGGGTGTGGAAGAAGGGGTTTTCGATTCGCGACACCGCTCACGGAAAATGCAGAGATTTTGTATCCGCACCTCAATCTGAGTCATGATGTGTATAGGGGCGCATGGCTTCGGTGGGCGGTCTGCGTCGAGGATGAGCCCACGGCAACTGAAGGAGGTGATCCAGGTGGCACACATATACGTTGGTTCGGTCGCGTCTCTGGACGTGCTGGCTGGTAGCGCGGTTCTCAGCTAGTGGGAACGGCGGACCGGCCATGAGGCCGGAGGGTTGCGCGCAGGCTCTCACGCCACGCGTGCGACCGAGTCCAGCGGATGGACGCTTCGATTCAGTTGCCGCGCGGACGATTCGCGTCCGCAGGTTCTGATGATCGAGCAGGAATGGCGGGGTCCACGGGGGCTCCGCCATTTTCTCTTCACCTGTCGGCATTCGCGACTTCGATCCTCGGTGCGGTGCTGGGCTTCATGGCCTGCGAGCTACTGTTGACGCTGCTGAGAGGCGGCAACCCACGGGGTTCAGCCCTGGAGGAGATAGTAGGACTTGGCGGCCCTGGCAAGGGCGCATCTACAGGCGCGCGAGATAGTCGGCAACCGTCTGGATGAGAATACCAGCCGAGTGTTCCGGGCGATTCATGTGCGGTCCAAAGTGCTTGATATCCCCAGTGAGCAGATGAGTCGCGCCTGAGGATTGAGCGGCGACGTAAATCGGTTGATCCTTTTCCGGAAGCTCGATCGACGGGGCAGTGGATGCGGGTTGTGGAACTCGCTTGAGGAGCCTGAGGAGATGCCCCAGTCGGTCAAGGCAGTCAGGATATTTCAGCGTGATATTGCGCCGCGCTTCTTCGATCGCGAAATCGCTGCACAGCAGATTCCAGCGCTTTCTGGCGGCCTCGACGAACAGAAACGCGGCCTTGCCTTCCGGGTTATGGGCTGCCGTGAAAAGAACGTTGGCGTCGAGAAAAAGCTGATCCACCGAACCTCAGCTGCGCTTGGCTAGCCGGGACTGGATCTTGCGTCGCTCGCTCTTGCCGAAGGTGTCGGCCTTGTCCCACTGCGCGACCTGCTCATCGCTGTAAAGCTCGGTCTCGATGACCACTGCCGGCGTGAGAATGATCTTCCCGCCAACCTGCTCCGCACGAATCACAGAGTTCTTGCCCAGCCCGAGAGAACGGCGCATGCCGGCGGGCAAGGTGATCTGTCCCTTTTCAGTGACCACCAGAGTTTCTTTCATGGTGAGACTCTATCCGAAAGGCAGAGTTATGGAAAGTTGGAAATTCGGCCAATTAGCGTATCGAGAGTGAGGCCCGCTCGGCCACCTCGCATAGCCGAATGACGCTAAGGCTCCGATGCGCGGCAAGGCTGGTGACGGGCCAGTTGATGCTCGGTACGCCACCGTACAGGGCCTTCATCGCTGCCGCCTTGCCCGCCCCCGCAATCAGCAATAGAACATGGCGTGCCTCGAGCAGCGTGGCGATGCCCATCGTCACGCCGCGGCTGGGCACGGGCCAGTGTTCCGCTGTCTGCTGTGGCGGCACCGTGCGCCTCTGCGCCGCACGGGTGCACTCGGACAAGTCGGCCACGTGTGTGCGAAGGTGCCAGGGCGTACCGGGTTCATTGAACGCGATGTGCCCGTTGGCGCCCAGCCCCAACACGCACAGGTCGATGCCGCCGCTGTCCGCGATCGCGGCATCGTAGGCGCGGCACTCGAGTTCGATATCCACCGCATCTCCCTGCAGCAGGCGAACCTGGGTCGGCCGCAGCGCGAGTGGCGAGATCAGGTGCCGGTGAAGGTAGGCGGCAAAGCTTCGCGGATCGGATGCCCCCAATCCGCAATACTCATCGAGGTTGAAGACTCTGGCCCGATCGAGGCTCACGGCGCCGCGGCGGGATCGGGCGGTCAACTCGGCGTACAGGCTCAGCGGCGTATTGCCGGTGGGCAATGCGAGCACGGATGCCGGTGTGGTGATCAGGTGCCCGCACATCCAGTCGGCCGCGGCGCTGGCAAACGCAGCAGGTGTTGCGGTGTCGATTACTCGCACGGGTCAATGGACCTGCCGTTGCGGTGACTCGTCTTGCTCAGCTTTGTAGCGCGCCAGGAACTCCTGGATGATCGCGTGCGCGCCGGTTCTGTCGAACCGGTAATACAACTCGTTGGCACGCGGTGCGCGCCGCAGGTAGTCCACCTCCGGGACGCGTGGATAATCGGGGCGATGCGCGACGGCAACGCCGTTGCAGCTCATCTGCTCGTCAGGTGAGAGCCGCAGATCGTGCATGGACTCGAGCGCAAACAGCTTTCGTACTTGCAGCGCAGGCGATGTCGGATGTGAATAGACCTTCTGCATCCGGAACTGCTGCTCGCCTGGGGGGAGCGAGACCACGCTGCCCGCAGGTCCATACGGATAGTGGTTGCCATCGGTGTGATTGGTGTACAGCAGGAAGACGGGATTGCCGTGCCATTCTTCAAGCGCCTGATCCAGGGCCACACTGGCGAACTGATGATCCCGATGAGTGTCCAGACGCGGATCGGGCATCACCACGATTCCCGGGTTCACCTTGCGCAACACCGTCACCAGGTCCTCCACCAGATGTGGCCAGGTGTTGCTGCGTGCGGCGCTCGAGACCAGCTTGCTCAGGTTGGCGCGCCGGTAGCGCGCCACATCGGTGTTTGGCCCATAGACTTCCGGGATCGTTTGCCCGGGCGCGAGGTACATGGCGTCCAGCCGGCCATCGAAGAACCCGAGATTGGCGGTCCGCTCGGGAGGGATATTGCCCTGCCAGGGAATCGTCACGCTATCAACCGCACGCAGATAGCCTTTGAGGGAATAATGCTCGGCCGGGTCGCTGACGTTGGCCCGGTAGTTCATGTCGCCGGCGTTGCCTGCGGTCACCGTGACCACGCTGGCCTGCCGGTCGGCGTACAGGCCGAACGCCGCGATCTCGGCATCGTCGGGATGAGGGGCGATCACCAGGATCCGTTGCTGCAGGTCGAGCTGATTGTCGAACACACGCAGCGGCGCCGTCTCGGCTGCCAGCGTCACGGCATGAGTGCGAATCGACACCTCGGCGCCCTCGGCAAGTCGGTCCCGCAGGCCACTCAGGTTCAGCCAGCGTACACCCGCTGCATTGGCATCGAGGTACTGCTGGATGCTCTGCCCACCGACCGACACTTCGACCCAAGGGTCTCGTTCTGCGCCCCAGCTGCGAACCGCGAGCAGGGCCGTGTCCCATGGCGGCTTTACGCCGGGCCAGGTGAAGCGCACGCCATCCTCCGTCCTCGACAGGCGGATGACCGTCAAACCCTCCGCCGCCGCGAAAACGTAAGGGTCATTGTCATGTCGCGCCGCGGGGACGGCACTGGCGGCCGGCGGAACCTGCGGTTCTGAAGCCACTTGAGCGCCGCAGATCGGGGCGATGCCCGCCCATGCGGCCGTCATCAATCCGGCGAAGCAGCCGGGCATCGTGAGCCTCATCGGGAAGCCTCCTTCACGACGCGCCTGGTGGCGTTGTGAATGAGCGGCCGGGCCCACACTCCGACGCTCAGGACGAAACCGAAGGTGAGATACAGGAACAGCATGCCCGATCGCAGGCCGTACCGGTCCCCGAGCCAGCCGATGACGAAGGGCACCAGCGCGCCACCCATGATGCCCGAGCAGAGGATTCCGGCGAACGGGCCGTGATGCTGGGGTACCGAGTTCAGGCCCAGCGCCACCAGTGTGGGCCACATGATCGATGCGAAAAAGCCGATGCAGGGAAAGGCCAGTCGGGATACCTCGGCCGGCCCGAACAAGGCCGCCGTCAGTGCGCACAGCGCACCGACGGAGAATCCGATCAGTACCCGGCGGCTGTCGAAGAGTTTGAGCAACACCATTCCCAGCAGACAGCCGACGGTCATCAGCCCCCAATAGTAGGCCACCGCATTCGCACCTCCCTTGTGCGGATCGACCCGGTGATAACGCTCCAGAAACGGAGACATCCAGTCAGCCGTGCCCTGCTCGCTGCCGACATAGGCAATCACCGCCAGGAAATACAGCCAGACGTATGGATTGCGCAGCAGCTGCCGGTACATGGACAGCGTGCCCGCCGACTCCTCGGCGGTACGCTCCACAGTGGGAAATCGCAGCAGGCCGATGAGCACCACGCACGTGACGGAGATCAGGGCGAATATCCAGTACATCGATGCCCATGGCAGCGCGGGATTCGTCACGCTGCGAAGGAGCGCGTAGAGCCCTTCGACATCGTGACGCCCGGGGTCGAGATGCCTCACCAGGTCCGAATACACCAGGGGGCTCACGAATGACGCCGCACCGAAGATGAGTTGTGCAAACGCAGAGTTGAAGGCGAAGTGTTCTTCCCCGCCGGCCACGCGCAACAGGGGATTGATCGCCACCTGCAGCACGGCCATGCCTGCGCCGACCACGAACAGCGAAGTCACCGCCATGGAGTAGCCCGGGAAGGCCGCGAAACTCGCCGCGCCGATGGTTGCCGCGACGAAGGAGGCAACCATGAGCTTCTTCTCTCCCCAGCGCTGAACGGCGAACCCGGCCGGGATGGACATGACGCCGTAGGCGATGAAGAAGGCGAACGGCAGCACCGCGGCCATCGCGAGCGACACGTGGAAGCCGGCGATGATATCGGGGATCAATGGTCCCAGGATGTTGGTGAGAAAGGAGATCACGAAGAACACGAAGAACACGAGCGCCACCACGAATCGACTTCGGGTTCCGGTTCCGGGGTGAACCGTGGATGTGATGGTCATTCGATCCTGCCTCGTTGATGCTCGCCGGAGCGCTACACGACCGGTACTTGGCTGACATTGTTCTTCGGGTCCATCCAGAACGATTCATTGGCGAAGCGGGCGAAGATCTCGCGCGGCAGGATGGTCATACGCTCGGTTGCTTCCACCTTCGAACGTACCGTGTGCAACCCAGGCATGCCGACCCGCGCATCGAACTCGTCCGCGTTGTAGGAGATGTGGTCGAAATCATGGTCGAACCAGGGCTCGCCGATGAACTGGTACACCGCGCGCAGGGCCGCCGCGGGATTTCGTGCCAGGCTCTCGTAGGTCAGGAGCAGCAGATGGCCCGGTGCATACTGGCCATAGAACGCATCCTTGGTCGCCTGGAAGGCGAACCCGAGCATCCCGCGCGGATCGGTCAGCGCCTCGACACGCGAGTATACGGTGGTGTTGGTATCGAACCGGAATACCTTGCTGACGCTGGCAGGCTGCCGCCGCACCAGCCGCTCCATGCTGTCCAGCACCCAGGACAGGTGGCGAACGCAGGCGATGACCTTCGCGTCGGGAAACAACGTGTCGAGCAATTGCATGCGGCTGCACCACAGCCGGCTGGTGTCGAACACCACGCTGGAATCCGCATTCGACGCATGGAAGTTCTCGACCAGGCCGCGCAGCATGGCGATTCGTTGTTCGTCCGAGACATCGAACGAAAAGTCGTTCTTGCTGCTGGCCTCCGCGATGACCACGCCCATGATGTCGGCCAGGGGACTGGTCATGCCCGCGCGAAAGCGCGGGTTCTGATTGAGGATCGCCGCCAGCAGGGTGGTACCGGAGCGCGGAAGCCCGGAGATGAAGTGGAATTTGCGCCTCGGCGTCGCAAGCGGTGCGGCAGGCATAGGATCCGTCTCCGGTGGTCGGGGAAGTCGATTGTATCGCCGTACGGCGCTACTCGACGACCGGGATGGTGCGCGCCGGCACGTTCCATCCGCTCACTTCGAGGACCGGGCTCTCCGCGCCTACGCCGTCGAGACGCGCCGTCAGGGTGAGCGATTCGCCCGGCCACAGTGTGACGTCGTTGTCGCTCCACAGGATCGGCAGCAGGAGCTCGCCGCTCCCGGGCCGCTTGACCGACAGGTGCTGGAACAGCGCCACAGCCGCAGAGGAGGAAGGAATCTTCAAGGTGACCGACACCGTCGCCGATGGTCCGTCGCGCCGCATCGTCGCCCGGACCTCGCTGGTGGCGGCCGGCAGGGACTGCAATGCGGTGAAATCCGCATGTTGCTTCAGCGGCGTGAGATACCAGTTCGAGTTTTCCCAGTCGAGCTCATCGGGTTGGGTGGAGAGCCAATAGACATTGCGGCTGATCGATTGGCCTTGTGCCGAGGCAAGCGCGAGCTCTATGAAGTAAGTGCGCGACAAGCCCTTGAGCGCCGGCAGGATCGACAGTTGACGTGTGCCGTTCGCCTTGAGATCGATGTGCTGGAGCTGCCGCTCGAAGGCGACGCTCCCGTCCAGGTTGCGCACGCGCACGCTCGCCCGCAATCCGTGCTCGGGGGTGAGCGTGTGATTGACCAGCACGATGGCGCGCGAGTCGTAGGAGTACTGAATGTGGACGGGCTCATTGGCGAGCCTGGCGCCGAAGTAGGCGCCCGCCGGATTCAGGAAGTAGTCGTACAGATGCCAGTGCAGCGAGGGCCAGGCATTGTTGAGCATCCAGTAGATGACCCCGGTCGAGGGATTGGTCGCATCCATGCGCGCATTGAAGGCTTCGAACTGCGCCCGGACATTGTCGTAGTTGTCGAGCTGGGCCTTGGCAACGTAGTCCTCGAGGCTCCGGGGAGCGCCGTAGCGCTTCGCCAATGCGGCACTGAACGGTTCGATGGTCGCGAACACCGACCAGGCCGCCGACGCGTGATACTGGCGCGCCTGCGGGTCCTTCCATAATGCCTCGAGCTCCGGAGGCGAGAGCATTCGGGTCAGGTCTTCGAGCCTCGGGATCGACGCGCCCGCGCTGACCTCGGAGTCAAACCCGAATGCGCCGCCCAACTGGTCGGCATACCAGTACAGCGGTGGTACCCAGGAGTAGGGTCCGGCCATTTTCATGCCGGAGGGGCCGGTTTCCGGTGTTGACTGAGGCACTGCGGCGGCGATGATCGGCAGCGGCCAGTCCGCGGCGCGCAAGGTGTCGACGTATCGCCTGGAGAGTGCAGGCGGCGGCGCGTTGTCGCTGCCGATCATGAAGCCGATCACGCAAGGGTGGTTGCGCAGCAGGCGCGCCTCGCTCGCCATCGAGGCGGCCGCCACCTCCTCATCCGCCGCGCTCCAGGGTTCTCCGCCCGTCTTCGCCCACGATTCCCACTTGTCGCAGCACTCCCAGCCGGCCAGGATCATGATGCCGTTGCGATCGGCCAGATCGTAGAAGCGCTCATCCTCCAGCTTGCCCTCGCTGCGGATGGTGTTGAGCCCCAGGTTCACGACATAGCTGAATTCCGCCTCCATGCGCTTGGGGTCGTCACGCAGGAACATGTCCGACGCCCAGCCCGCGCCGCGGATCAGGACCGGCTTGCCGTTGATGGTGAACTGCGCGTAGCCCTGCGGCGTGAGACGGGAGCTGACGCTGCGGATGCCGAATGACGAGGTGGCGCGGTCGGAGATCGCACCGTCAACCGTGGCAGTCATTTCCAGGGTGTAAAGCGGGTGCGCACCCATGCCCACCGGCCACCAGACTTGCGGCTTCTTGAGATCGAGGGCGGGATCGCTCTTGGGGGAAAAAGTTACGGTCCGCGCCTGACCCGGATCCAGGCGGATCGTTCGGCGCAGCGAGACGCCGGCCACGACGCCGGTGATCGTCGCCTCGTGTGCCGACGTGTCGAGATTTCGCGCCTCGACCTTGACGATGAGCGCGGCGCGCTCGAGAGCGGGCAGCGACAACGCCGATATCACCTGCGGATACCGAATCTGGACCGGCCCGGTCCGTACGATGTCCACGCCGCGCCACGGGCCCATGTTGTTGTCCGGTGGCGTGGGGTTCCAATCCACCCAGCCTATCGACAGACTCGATCTCGGATCAGCCGGATGCACCCGCAACGCCAGGGTGTTGGAGCCTGCGTGTACCCAGCGGGTCACGTCGAACTCGCGCACCGGGTAGGCTCCGGCGACGGAAGCGCGCGCGGCGACCAACGAACCGTTCAACCACACATCCGCGCTCGCGATCATGCCGTTGATCCGCAACAACGTCCGTGTTCCCGGTGCGCCTGGGGTGGGAGTGAATTCGGTGCGATACCACCAGGGAACCACGAACACGTTGCCGCTGGAGTCGGGCTCTGCGGCCGCACGCAGGTTGTCCGCATAGAACACGTTCTTGTAAGTGCCGTTCTCCAGCAGCCCTGCCATCACCGTTGCGCGGCTACTCGCGGGGTACCAGCCTTGCGTCGAGTAGCCGGCAGATGAAACTTCGGCGCCACCTTCCTGCGCCTTCGCACTCGACTGGATCAGCCAATGGGTGATGGCGGTGGCCGTTCCGGCATCGCCGGTCGCAATGGGGGTTGAGGAGTCTTCCGCGCGGGAAGGCGAGGGCCCCACCAGCGCCACCAGGTCCATCAGCACCATCAGCGCCAACGACGCCAGCGGCGCCCACTTGGCACGCAGTGCGCGCGGGGCTTGATTCGTTGTCACGTAAGCCAAGCTCCCGCCACGCGCATCACCACTGTCCGCGGAATCCGACCGCAAACATGCGCTCGGAGAAATTCGAATGCGCCGGCTGATCGGTCCATACGAGATAGTAGCGCTGGTACTCATTGGTGAGGTTGGTGGCGTCCACGAAGAATTCGGCGTACCGGCTGACCTTGTAGGCAATCGATGCGTCCAGATACTTCTGCGGCGCCTCGTACTCCTCCAGGCCGACGATGCCACCGACACTGTCCGAGACCGCCCGCCGCGAGCGGTAGTTGTACGCCAGGCGGGTCTGAAACCGCTTGCTCTGGTACCAGAGAATGATGTTACCGGACTCGGTGGAGTTGTCCTGGAAGGGAATCTTCCGGCCGGCAAGGTCCGTCTCACCCGTCTTGCTCGGTGCATAGGTGACGTTGAATTCCACGCCGGTGTTTGCCAGCAGTCCTGGCAGGAAGGTGAACCCCTGGCGATAGTCGAACTCCACTCCCTGGATGCTGTTGCCTGAACCCTGAATCGGTTTGGTGATGGTGATGCAATGGTTGCGCACCACGCCGTCCTCGTCCGGCAGCGTGCAATCGGTCACGCTGCCGTTCTTGATGAAGCTCTGCACGTTGATGCGGAACAATTCCAGGCCAATCATGCTGGTGGGGTTGATGTAGTACTCGAACGACAATCCGTAGTTCGTGGAGCGCCATGGGTTGAGATTCGGGTCTCCCGTCTCGTTGCCTGCGGCGATCTGGTAGATGGGGCCCTGCGTGGTTTCCTGCAACGAATAGTTGAGCTGCCTCCCGCCGCCCCATTGGCTCAGGTCGAGAGGCATCATGTTCTTCGAGGCGGCCACTCGTGCGACGAGTCTGTCGGTGAGGCTCAGCGAAAAGTTGAAGGCTGGCAGTACGTCGTTGTACGAACGTCGGGTGACCAAGGTGCCGGTTTGATCGGGCTCCGTGCCATATTGACCGGGATCGCCGCTCAGGGCTTGGGTCACGCTCAGGGCCGTGTGAATGAACCGGACACCCAGGTTGCCGCTGTACGCCATGCTGCCCCAGTGGCCATTGAAATCGGTTTGCAGATAGCTCGCCGTTTCCCTTAAGAAAACACCCCAGGTGATGCCAGGCGCCGCCTGCATCGTGGTGTTGGGGTACAGCGATTTCCAGTATGCCAGGGGGTTGTCCATGGCACCCGGGTTGATCGCCCAGAAGGTGATGCCCGAACCGAGAAGGTTGGAGTAACGCTGGAAGTTTCCCGACAGCGGGCCCGGAGTGTTTGGCATGGAGAGTGCCGAGAGGGGACCGGCGCGAAAAGCCCCTTGTGCGTTGCCTGCCGTGCACCAGGTGCTCGGTGTGGTGTCCGTTGCATTGCCGCTCAGGATCACATCGGCGCCGACATACCGCACCAGACATCCGTTCGGGTCGCTGGCACCCATGCCGGCGTAGACGGGGGTCACCAGCGTGTAGCCATCGTTGCGCCCGCTGCGCAGGCTGTTGCGCACACCGAAATTCAGGCGCCAGCGCTCGCTGAATTCGTAGTGTCCGTCGAAACGCAGCGCGGTGATGCCGGTTCGCCGGTTGTAGTCATCGTTGGATTCCAGCGTCTTCATCGTCCAGCCGTTTGGATTGGCGAAGGCGCTGGCGAGCGCGTCGGGCATGCCGATCTGCAGATTGCGGCCACCGAAGCTCGCGGTGATGGGAACCGTGTTCTGGGGGATGCCGTTGGCGTTGAACACGCGGGGGCCGCCCAGCTGGGTGGGAAAGTTGAAGGTGCCGCAGGGCAGCGAGCTGTTGGGATCCGCCCACAGGCAGCCGTCGGAATCCGAGATGTTGACGTCGGTCTCGATGTATTCCTGGTGCGCCGTCTCGCGGATGCCGCGCAGGCTGGCCTTGAAGGGACCACCCTCGTCGTAATCGAGCTGCAGGTTGAGATTCTGCGCGGTGGACTGCCGGCGCTCGACCCTCGAGTACGATTCGACATCGCCCGCCCATTTCTCATACACCTGCGTGGTGTAGATGTGCGATCCCGCCCAGGCCGCGGCATCGGGATCATCCGGCGTGTTGTACTGGCTCAGTGCGGTGGTGCCGGTGTCCCTCGACTGCAAGGGCACGTACGTCGCGCCTTGCCAGTTGGTGGAATTGATCTGGATCCCGTAGGCGCGGTCGAACTGGTTCTGATGCGCGTAGAAATAGTCGCTGGTCAATTTCAGCCCATGGTCGAGGTCGGCCTGGAATGATGCGCTCGCGGCCTGCCGCTTTCGCTGCGTGGTGATGTTGTACAGGCCGATGTTCTGGCTGCCCATGAACACGCCATCGGATTTCCCATCGCCGTTCACATCGACGCTGCCATCCGGATGCTGCGTGATCCGGGAAGGAATCGCTGCGCCGTTCCAGGCCCCGATGAATCCGTCGTAGTGCCCCGCGTTGGCCGCGTTCTCGCCGTTGAGGATCACGCCATACTGGTCGAGACCCTCGCTCGAGTTGCTGCGCGTCGTGTCCGAGAAATCTGCCGATACCAGCAGGCCCCAGCGGCCATCGCCGTTATAGGACACGAGACCGCTGGCCTCCGGACCCGTCTTGCGAGTGGTGCTTCCGCGTTCTGCGTTGGCGGAGTAGCTGTAGGTGAATCCATGCGGCAGGTCCCAGGGCCGATTGGTGTGCAGGTTGAGTGAGCCGCTGATACCGCTTTCGGTCTGGCTGGCGATCGGCGACTTGATGACGTCCACCTGATTGAACAGCGTGGCAGGCAGCGTGGTGAAGTCCGGTTGCTGGGAGTCGATCTGATCCGGGGTGATGAAGACTTCACCGTTGAGCATGGTGCCGACCTGGGGCAGGCCGCGCACATCCACGGAAGTTCCCACGCCCGCGTCGCGATTGATCTGCACGCCGGTGATTCGTTGTAGCGCGTCCGTGATGGTCACGTCGGGCAGTTGGCCGATGCTCTCGGCCGAGATGCTGTCCTGGATGCTGGGGGCCAGGCGCTTGATCTCGATCGCGCGTATCTGCGACTGGCGGACGCCGACGACGGTGATCTCCTTCAACTCGTCCGCCGATTTGGCATCCGCATCGAGCGCCGGAGGGCCGGATCCTGACTCTGCGGACACCGCTTGCGGCGCCGTTCCCGCGAGCAAGGCCATGGAGATTGCAACGGACAGGGGATGCCTGCGGTGTACGTTTGCCACGAGCGCTGCCTCTCGGTTGGTTATCCCAAAGTCATCTATTTATTCGGTCGGCTGACGAATCAATCTCGCACGATAAGCTGGTAAGGTCAAGTATTAGTGGATTTGGTGCCAAATATCGCTATTATTGTTCGGGCAGGTGACGAATCAAATGAAGCCAATACCGACTTCCCCGCCGATTACCAGCGTGACTCGCCAGTTGTCGCGACGCAGCGCCTTTGAGGCCCTGCTGCACCGCAGCCCCATCTCGCGCGCGGACCTTGCCAAGGTCACCGGACTGTCGAAGCAGACGATGTCGGAAGTCATCGATGCGTTCCAGCAGCAGGGGCTGGTTCGCCCTACCGGACGCACCCGCGGCAACGTTGGCCGTACCGCCGTGTTGTACGAGCTGAGCCCGGAGGGCGGCCACGTGCTCGGCATCGACCTTGGAGCCCGACGGTTGACCGTCGCGCTTGCCGACATTGCCGGCAGGGTACTGGCGGAGGCCGATGAACCCACCGACAGCCGCGGCGGCGCCTGGATGCTCGACCAGATTGCCCGGATCTCGGACCGTCTCGCGCGTGACAACCACACCCACCCCAGCCGAATTCGTTCCATCGTGATGGCCACCCCCGGAGTGGTAAACCCGAAGAGCGGCGCTATCGAGATGGCGCCGAACATCTCCGGCCTGGATCACCTCAACGTCGTGGGCCTGCTGGGCGAGAAGCTTGGCCGCGCCGTCGTTCTTGAAAATGACATCAATCTCGCGCTGCTCGGCGAACTGTGGCATGGCTGCGCGCAGAATCTCGATAACGTCGCGTTCCTCGCGCTCGGCAGCGGTGTGGGGCTGGGCCTGTACGTCAACGGTCGTCTGGTGCGTGGCGAAAACGGCGCCGCCGGTGAAATCGGCTATCTGCCGATCGGCGGCGATCCGCTTCAAGCCGAGTCGCGCCTGCAGGGATGCCTCGAATATCAGATCGGCGCAACGGGTGTGGTGCGGCGATACCGCGAGGCCGGCGGTTCCGAGGTCGAATCGGAGAAGCAGGTCTTCGATCGAGCGCAGACAGGCGATCCCGTCGCCGCGCAGGTGGTCGAGGAGACGGCGCGGTTGACGGCCCTCGCGGCCGCGGCGGTCGTCGCCACCGTGGACCCGCAACTGCTCGTCCTGGGCGGCTCGGTTGGAGCGCGTCCTGATTTCACGGACAAGGTCGCGCGCATGCTGTTGCAGATCACGCCGCGACCCGTGGAGGTTCGCAGCAGTACGCTCGGCAGGCGGGCGGGTGTCGTGGGCGCCTTGTCCGTGGCCCTGCGCCAACTCCACGATGAAATCTTCGGCGTCGCGGATTTTGCGACGGCTCTGCCGCTGCCTCCTCCAGCGCAACGCAGCCTGCATCAATGACGCGCGACGCAGAGTATTGCTTCGCCGCGGACCTCGGCGGCACGAAGCTCGCCGCGGCGATTGCCGATGCGCGCGGTCATATCGTTGCGGAGCTGACCGAGCCCACCGACCCGCGCGGCGCAACGTACGTCGCCGATCAGATCGCCGCCTGCGCCGACAAGCTGGCGCACAGCATCGGGATGGACGTCGCGCGAACCCGTCATGTCATGGTGGGCATTCCCGGAGCGGTCGATCCTCGCACGGGCCAGATTTCCGTGATTCCGCACATCGCCGGGCTGGAGGGCTTCGATATCCTCGGCTTCCTGCGCCGCCGTTTCGGAGCGGATGTGGCGATCGAAAACGATGTGAATCTCGCGATGCTGGGTGAGCATGCGCTAGGTTGCGCCAACCGCTGTCACAACGCGGCGTTTCTCTCGCTGGGTACCGGCGTGGGCCTCGGCCTGCTCATCGATGACAAGCTGTTTCGCGGCGCGAGCGGCTCAGCGGGGGAAATCGGCGACCTGCCGATCGGCCGCGACCCGACCTCGCAATTCACCTCTGTCGGCGGCGCATTCGAGCTCGAGGTAGGTTCACTCGGCATCGTCGATCGCTACCGGCGCCAGGGAGGGACGGCGGCGGGCACGGTACGTGAAATCTTCAAGCTGCTCGAGCAGGGAGACGCCGTGGCGAGGTCGGTGCTCGACGCGACGGCGCGCTGGGTCGCCTACGCCGTGGTGACCTTGCAATCACTGCTCGACCTGGAGCTCATCGTGTTCGGCGGAAGCATCGGCGTGCGGCCTGAACTCCATGGGCGGGTCCAGGAAATCCTTCCGACCCTGTTTTCACGACCCATTGCGATTGCACCGAGCCAACTGGGAGATCGCGCGGGACTCATTGGTGCCGCGTGGGCCGCGGGCCGGGCGTTGCGGCAGAGCGCTGAGTCTGCCCGGTGAACGAGCTGTCATGAATCGACCGCTGATCTACCTGGGATTGATCGCCGTCCTGATCGGGTGCGCGTGGCCGTGGATCCGCAAGCTCAACCTTTTTCGGTTGCCCGGAGATATCGTGATCCAGCGGCCCGGGTTTCAGTTCTTCTTCCCCATCACCACGATGATACTGATCAGTGCGGTGTTGACGCTGATTGCCTGGTTGATGCGGCGGTAATCCGCCATCCGCACGCTCACGCTGCTGCGCGCGCACAGCAGGGACGAACCCGCTGTCACGCCGATGCGAGCCTATCCCGGCTTCAGCTTTTCCTCGGCATACAACGACAATTCAACCATGCGCTCGAGGAGCTGATCGGCGGCCAGACCCGTGAAATTCCGCAGCACGAGCTCCTTGACGTACAGCCGGACCAGATACCGGAGTTGCAGCGAGCGGTTGCGGGTCGCGAATACGAAATCCCGATGGCCGCTGTTGACCACGATGACGTTGCGCTCCGTGTCGAATCGACACCGCCACAGTTCGCCGGCCGCGCGCTCGAAGGTATAGCTCGGCAATCCCTTGGAGTTGATCGACGTGGTATTGATGGTGCTATTCAACTCATCGGTTATCGTGATCAGCGCTTCCGCGGTCACCTCGACGTCCCGTTGGAAGACGGTGACGCTCAGGCGCGTGAGTCCCGGCACCGCGGGCGCGAGGAATTCCACTTCCTGGTCGGCGCTGCCGGCCATGGAGCCTGCGCCCTCGACCACTTGCCAGGCAAACGTCAACCCTTCGATGACACGCCTGCGCGATCGATCTCGCGGCAGCGCACGCAGGCGGCGATGGGCCCCGGGCGCGATGGTGCTGGTCGACGGCGAGATGACGACGCCGAACAGCGGGCCGGCCACCTCGAAGAACTGCCGCTGGGCCGGAGCGTGCACCGGCTCCTCGATCAGTCCGGGAAAGCTCTCCTCGAATGCCGCGGTGGCCGCATCCGTGGCGGTGCGCGATCCTGTCTCCTGACGCGCGCGGGCCTGGACGTCGAACCAGTCGTATTCCTCAGGCGGAAGGGCAAGCAGCGCTTCATGGAATGCCCGCTGGATGGCCTTGAGTGATTCGCGGCTGGCCTGCTCCTCTTCGGCCCGTTGCTGTTGCTCGATCTGGATGCGGAGTTCAGCCTCCAGAGGGGCCAGCGCTTCGACCAGCGCGGCGTAGCGCTCGTCCTGGATGATGCCGCTTCGCGTGCCGGGTGTGAGGTTCAGAAACGGCGCGTCGATCAGCCCCTGCACGTAGCGCGAGGTCCAAGGCGCATGCCCGAGGTCTGGCAACGAGCCCAGGTCAGCGACCACCCGCGTTCCCTGGCGAGTCAATGCCACGCACGCATCTTCCTGTGGCTCACAAAGGTAGATCTCGCCATAGGCATCGCCAAACGCGGTGCGGATCGGCGGAAGCAGATGCAGCAGGCGCCCTTCGAATTGTCGCGGCTCCACCTCGTATTGCTTGCGTGCGAGTTTGTCTATGACCGTCACACGCACCTGGGCTTCGCGGATCCTGTCGCGCAGTTCGGCGGCCAGATACCACTGGATCTTCTCGCCGCTCAGCGAGCGGATGCCTTCGAGGAGCGGCGCGATCTTGAGTTCGGTCCCGCGCTCGGCGAACAGGCTGCGTCGCGGGCTGACTTCATAGCGCGAGTCTCCCTTGCTCATGGTCATCTGGTAGGCCTTCTGATCGGCACCGGTGGATATCAGGGTCAAGGTCTCGCCGACAGTCCAGAAGCTCAGCAGCCCGATCCCGAACTCCCCCTGCAGCCCCGAACCGCGTCCATCCAGTTTCAGATGCCGCTTGATCGAATCGCAGATGTGTGTGGCAACGTACCGGAAGTCAGGCTTGCCCTCTGCGTCCCGAGGCACACCATCGCCATCGTCCCTGACCGACAGATAGTGACCATGTGATTCCTTGCCGCGCGTGATCGTGACCGTTCGGGCGTGCGCGTCGATGGAATTTTCGACGAATTCGGCGATGGCCTTCAGGGGATTGCTCTGGGACAGGGCGATGATGCGAATCGCGTTCCAGTCATCGCCGATCTTCAGTTTGCCGCTGTCTCTCTTGGATGATTTTCGCGCCATGGGGTATCGCATTGCCACCGCAGAAATGCCCGGCGTTTGCGACCGCGAGCCTTTCGTACGCCGGCATGCGGTTGGACAACCTCACCAGGACGAGGATATCTTAGCCGCACTGCATACCGCTGTCGCCTTGCCACCCGCTTATGACACGAAACGGCGTGGGAGAGGGAGACATGCTCGAGATGAAGGACCGAGCCATGGGCTCTCGCCATTCGACCGGCAACGCTCAGCGACGGCTTGACGAGCTGAAGCGCCAACTGGCCGTGGCCGTGGTATTTCGATGTCCCGCAGCGCTCATCCGTGCGCATAGCCTGGCGAACCTGCTTCGCTGGAAGCGCAGTGGAGTCTGGGTGTCGGCCCATGACGAATGGCAGCACCTGCTGTCCAACTCGGACGATGGCGAACTGTTCGCCGTCATGCTGGGTCACGATGAGCGATCCAATCGACTGCGCCAGTCGCCGCCCTACGTTGGACTCCTGCCGCGCGAGGAGGTAAGGCGGCTCAATGAAGAAGCAGCACTTTGACCATGTTCTGTGCGCCGCAGGCCGCTTCATTGGGGATGGTGCGGAATGCATCAGGCGACATTTCCGCGACGGGTTGTGACCCTATTTTCCTGCTACCGTCCGCTGGCTCCTCCCCGGCCTCAATTCCAACACTTCTTCCGCCGCCCGCTCGATCGCCGCCCGGCTGAACAGCAACGGAACCTGCTGCCCCGCCGCCCAGGGCCGCAGCAGATCGCCATAATGCCGACTGCCCGGGTCCCCCGACTGGCCGGGCGCATTGATGGCCGTCGATTGATCCCAGTGGCCGACATCCAGCACGATGCGCACCGACGCGCCTGCGATTACCGAATAGTCGGGTGCATCAAAGGCGGTGGCATGAGGCGTATCGCCCGAACCGGGGAGCTCCATCGCCGGTAGCGACAGGCGAGCATTCATGTCCTCGTTCGCCAGCGCGGCAATTGCGGGCCGGAACCGGATCTGATGCAGCCGCCCCCATCGCCAGGTCGACAGATCGGGACCCAATCTCTTCTGCAGGTCGGCGAGCGCCAAACTCAAGCTGGCCACGAGCAACTCGTTGCGCGCAGTCAGCGGATCGGATCCGAGGCGTGTATCCGGATGTTGAAGATACTCGATGATGGCCGACAGGGAACCGGGTCCTATGATCTCGTGCACGGCGGCGGGCGTGACGCGACGCACCGTCATCGGCGCCAGGTATTCATTGCTCCAGACCTCATACAGCGTGGCGGCGCTGCTTCCCGTCGTCTCATCGAGGTCCCAGCCCTTGAGCAACTCGAGACCGCGAGACACAAGCGGGTCCTTCGCCGAGAGAGGACCGAGCAAGGCGATCAGCGAGCCGGCCATCACGTTGTGGTTGTCGTTCTGCAACGCCACCGAATCCTCGGGACTCAGCTTCGGTTTGCCGGCGAGAACCGTGTTGATCCGGTCGATGCGCGAACGATTCGTCCATTCGAACGAAATCGGCTGCCGTTCCGCCGGATAGTCCGGCGGCAAGTTCATCTCGTTCGCGGTCGCGATCCAGCCGCGCTGCGGATTGAACTCGGACGGCAATTGCCCGCCGCTGAGAAAGCCCTGCCATTCGTAGCGGCCATCGCCTGGCACCGGCAGCAATCCATCCCAATTCGGCCGCACGGGTACGCGCGCGCCCGGCGCCCAGCCGATGTTTCCCGCTTCATCGGCATATATGAGGTTCAGCGGTGGGGTGCCCCAATGATCCCGCGCCGCCAGAAACCCGTTCCAGGTTCGCACGCGCGCGAGCCAGGTGCTGGCGAAATACGGTGAAGTGCCGGGCTCGGACCAGACCGAGCGCAGCGCGAAAGCGACGCCGCGCTGAGGATCCCGGCGCAACAGCGGCCCATGGCGGGTGAAGCGCAGCTCGATCGTCCTGGGTGGCTCGCCCTTGACCTCGAGGGTTTCGCGCAGCACGCGCATCGGTTCCCAGCCATCGTGATAGCGATACTCATCGGGATTGGCTGGATTGAGCGCGTAGAGGTAGAGATCCTCCTGGTCGACTTCGAAGATGGTCAATCCGAATCCGACATGACCATTGTGCCCGAGGGACACACCCGGCAACGCCGGTTCGCCCGCCCCCACGAGCGACCATCCCGGTGCCTGCAGGTGCACGAGGTAGCGCAGGCTGGGAATCGTCAGCGCCCGATGCGGATCATTGGCGAGGATCGCGCGCCCGGTCGTACTGTGTGCGGGGGAAATCACCCAGTTGTTCGAGCCCTCCGGCGCTGGTTGCGCCGGCTGCGCTGGTGCTGGCGCCGGCGATGGCGCTTGGACCGGCACCCGCTCGGCAGAGAAGCGCACCGGGCCGGTTCCCAATTCGTAGTCCTCCAGGACATCACCTGGAATGAGGCAGGGATCAAGACCCGCGGGGACGGCAACCTCGTGCGCCGGCTCCAGCTTCATGCGCAGCGCGTCCGCCGCCAGCCCGGCCTTGCAGGCGACCTGTGCCCGCTCCACTTCGAAGCGGACATTGCCGACGAGTCCGTGCGAGCGGATGCGCACGATGTCTTCGGCTTTCCACAAATCCGGCGTCGAACCGGTCAACCGGAACTCCGTTGGCAGCGCCTGTGCACCGCTGCGCACTTCGCCCACGTACGCATTGACGCCGTCCGCGAATGCCTCGGCCGCTGCTTTCGCATCCGGACCATAGGAGGACCACTCCCGTTCGATATCGCCCCGATACAGGAACAATCGCGCCGCTCGATCCTGTTCGACGTAGGCGGGTCCGAAACTCTTCGCCAGCAGGCCCAGGCCGCGCTTGCGCCACAGGTCGATCTGCCAGAGCCGATCGCGAGCGGCGTTGTAGCCCTGCAGGAAGTACGCATCGCGCACCGAACGCGCGAAGATATGCGGGATTCCCCAGTGGTCGACGATCAGCGTGGCCGGTTGCCGCAGCCCGGCGAGCGCCCGGGTGTGCCGTGCAGGCCGGGTAGCGCGAACTTTCGAGATGACCTGGCCCACGCTTTCGATGACCAGGTCCGGACGGTCCTTCTGGATATAGTGCCCGCTGCGCTCGACACGTCGATTCGAGCCACGCGTCGAGCGTGCAGCCAGTTCGTCATGCATTCGCATCCACAGCGAATTCATGGCATCCACCTGCGCGGATGACAGTCCCGGATACGCATCCGCGGACTCGGGCGACTGCGTCAGGACGATCAGCGGCAGGTCGCCATAAGATGGATGCTCCTTCGCCATCGACCCGACGTCCGCACCGTCCATGGCTTCGACTTCCGACAACCATGTTTGCCGGAAGGGGACCGAGAGGCGCCGTTGGGACTGCACTTGGAACAGCCGATCACTGAACGCGGGATCACGCGGATTGCCGTATGTGCATTGCTTGAAGATCGCCTGGTCAGCGGTCAGCGTGCCGGCGCGGGCCAGGCGCAGGCACTCTCGCGCCGCGTCGAGATCGCTCTTGATCAGCTCGGGATACCGTGGGTTCACTTCCGTGAACCGCTCGTCCTGGTGTTCCACCGACGGATCGATGAGCACCAGGCCCACCACCTCACCCGGATGGCGTTCCGCGTAGAGCCGCGCAAAATGCGCACCCAGTGAATGCGCCACCAGTACAAAGGGTGGTTTGAGATCCGCGGCTCGTCGCAATGCCTCCAGGTCCTCGACGACCCGGGTGGCGGTGCGGGGCAGCGGGCCGGCATCGCTGAACCCCATGCCGGCACGATCGTAGGCGCATACGCGGGTGGTGCGCGCGAGAGATGATTGCACCCATCGCCAGTCCAGCGTCGAGCCACCGGCTCCCGCCTCGAGGATCACGGTGGGTGATCCCTTGCCCTCGCACAGCAGATTCATGCGCCGGCCGTCGTCGAGCCGCACCCAGCGCTGCGGCTGCGCATAGCGGTCCAACGCCGGATCGATCCGTGCAGATCGGGCGATGCCCGCCTGCGCAAAGACTGCGAGGCTGGGCCATGCTGCCGCAGCCAGACTGAGCAACGCCGCGGCTGCAATCCTCATTGCGCGCAAACGGGAGCCCCTAGAATCGCGTGTCGATGCTGAGCCCGAACATGCGCGGTTGAAGGATCACGTTCGCGGAAGGCGCATCCGCTCCTCCCGCCGGAACGACGAACAGGTAGGCATAGCGGTTCGTCACATTCCTCACGAACAGCCGCGCCGACCACGCGTCGCGGCCGACACCGGCCGAGAAATCCAGCGTGTCATAGGAGGCCAGCCGAACATTGCCGTTCACATCGGGGCTACCGGGGAACGCCGTGTTACGTGCGCCGACATGACGGGCCACGGCCCCGAACTGTCCCTTGAGATCCGCGGACAGCGGATATTCGTAGTCGAGCGTGAATGAACCGCTGAACTTCGGCGTGCTGGGCAATGGATCGCCACGCAAGCCACCCAGGCCCGGTGCGTCGACCGTGAGGCGCGCATTCGTGTAAGTGGAGTTGAGGCCGAGCACCAGGCCGCGGAGCGGCGCATACCGCATCGCCAGCTCGACGCCCTTGCTGGTCGCGGCCCCGGCGTTCGAAAGGTAGGTGAGGAACAGCGGTGTCACGCCGGTCACCTGCGTGTTCTTCCAGTCGATGTAGAACGTGGTGATATTGAACTGCAGTCGCCGCTCCAGCCACTCGGACTTGAACGCCAGTTCGTAGTTGGTGGTCGTGTCCGGTCCGAAGGTGGGCGGTGCATCGGGCGCAATCTTGTTCGCCCCGCCCGGTCGATAGCCGGTGGCGACACGCGCATACAACATCTTGTCCGGCCCCAGGTGGTAGCTCGTGCTCACCGAATACGTGACCTTGTTCTGGGTCACTTCGGGGAAGGGCGTCAGTTCCGGATCGCTGGCCGGAACGCCGAACAGGGATCCGTAGGCCGTCTCCCGCACGCTCTGCTTGTTGCGGCTCCAGCGCAGGCCCGCGCTGACATCCCAAGCCGGGGTGATGTGGAGCGTTGCGTTGCCGAACGCGGCGATTTCGCGGAAATGGCTCGGCTCATCGGTCACGATCAGCGGATCGAACACCGGGTCAGGCTGGTTGGTGCCGGGGATCAGCGCCAATCCGGTTTGACCGGCATTGCCCTGTTCACGTGTGAAGAACAGGCCCGTCACCCACTCCAGATTCTGATGCTCAGGCGATGCCAGGCGCAGCTCCTGTGTGAACTTCTTGACGTCGCTCCGGGTGGCAAACGGCGCGTACACACCGAAGAAGGGATAGAAGATGCTGCTGCCGTCGACCTCGCTCAAGCTGGTGAGCCGCGAAAAGCTGGACACCGATGTCAGGCCCGCCCATCCCAGGTCGTAGCGCAGGCGCGCGACATAGAGCTGGGTGGTGACATTGTTGCTGTCCCGCTCCACATCGACGTTGTCGTAGCGTCCCAGGGCGGGGCTCCCTGGCAATGCGTACACCGAGACGGCGCCGGAGCCGTTGAACGGAGAGCGGTTGTACAGGGCGCTCAGCTCGAGTGACAAGCCGGGTGCCGGCGCCCACAGCAAGGCTGCCCGGACCGCGTCCTGGACGCCGCTGTTGAAGGACCGGTTGCCCATCGCTACGTTGTCGATGTAGCCCGGCGTGTAGGTGCGTGAAATGCTCAACGTGGCGCCGAGTTCATCGGTGATCAGCGGCACATCGGCGCTGGCACGCACGCCATAGCCCGCGCGGGTCGCGTTGTGCATGCCGGTGACGTCCAGGCCCGCCCGGAATTGCGCCTGCTTGAGATCGGGATCGCGCGTGACATACTTCAGCAGCCCGCCCAGCGCACTGGCGCCGTACAATGTCCCCTGCGGTCCTTCCAGCACCTCGACCCGCTCGACATCGTAGGGCAGCAGGTCGATGCCCGAGGAACCGCCGCCGGCATAGATGGAACTCGAACCCACCGGCACGTCGTCCACATAGATCGCCACGCTTTGATTGGCAGCCGTGGAACCCGTGGTGATGCCGCGCAGCGCAAGACTCACCTGCCCCGGCTGCCCCGTGAAGCTGATGACCTGCAGGCTCGGGATGTACGCCGCATAGTCCGCAAGCGAAGTCGCATGAGCGGCCTGCAACGCCTCACCGCTGACCGCACTGACGGCCACCGGCACGTCCTGCAGGCGCTCCGTGCGCTTCTGCGCCGTCACGACGACTTCCTCGAGCATGGGCCCGGACGCCGCGTCGGCCGGCGATGCTACTTCCGCAGTGCCGCGAGCAGTTTCCTGAGCCACGCGAAAGGGACCGGGAGCTGCGTTCTCCCCCTCCTTTCCGGCCGTGGGTGCCGGCGTGCTGCGATGGACGGCGCCCGCGGCGACGATCGCAACGGACCGTTCATCGACGTACTGGGGCGAAAGGCCCGTGCCGGCGAGCAGGGTTCGGAAGGCAGCCTCCGTGGTCATCTCGCCATTGACCGGATTCAGGTGTTTGCCCGCAAGGTCCTGCGCCGACACCATGATCTGCAGGCCCGATTGCTGCCCAAAGCCCTGGATGGCAAGGGCCGCATCGTCCGCGCGAACATTGAAACGATGCAGTTCCTGTGCCTGCGCCCGCATGCCCCAGGCCTGCAGGCCGATCAACGCGAGAGCGATCAAGATCTTGTTATGCATGTCTCCCTTCCCCGGCGCATGGTGGCGTCATGGATGAGAGAGATGAACGAGCCACGGGAATCCTCACCCTTCCGGCGAAAAATTCCTTCAGGGGTGGTTCGCGGGCACCAGCCGGATCACCAGGCCCTCCGTGCGGGCCTCGATGCCCAGTGCCGCGGCGGTCGTTTGTGCGAATGCATCCACATCGCCGGCACGAAAGATGCCGATGACCGGCATGCCGGCCAGCGCCGGGTCGGCGATCTGCACCTGCCGCCGGCTGTACCGATTGACTTCCCGCACCGCATCGGCCAGGGATTCTCCGGAAAATGACACCAGGCCTTCGCGCCAGGCGAGCTGCCGGTGCGTCTCGGTGGCACTTTCCGAGGTCACGCGCATCGGCCGCTGCGAGCGGATTTGCGCCTGCTGGTTGACGCCCACGCGATATGCAACATCATGCTGCGGCGTGACCTCGACCACCCCTTCGGTCACGGTGACGAGGACATCGTCCGCCAGGGCTCGTACCGAGAACGCGGTGCCGACGGCGCGCACCGAGACTTGTTCCGTCAGGACCATGAAGGGACGCGCCTTGTCCTTGGCCACCTCGAACAAACCCTCGCCGCGCGTGAGCCTCACGGTCCGCAGGCCTGGCTCGAATCGGACCGCCGCACGCGAATCGCTATTGAGCGTCACGGCCGAGCCGTCTTCGAGTGCAATCCGCCGCACCTCGCCGATGCCCGTCTCGTAGACATCTCCGCGCAACAGCCAGGCCTGATGGCCCGCAAGTCCAACGACCGCAGCTGCGAGGCCAGCCGCAACGGCGATCCACGCCTTGCGCCCGAGGCCGGCGCGCACCCGCACTCGGCCAGCCTCGCGGTCGACGGGCGGCAAGGAGTCAGATGTCGTGGACGACGGCGTGCCTGGTGAATCCAGCGACATCCACACCGCCTGCGCGCGCAGCAACGCGCCCTGATGCTGCGGTGATGCCTCGAGCCATTGCTCGAAATCGCGTTGTTCCTCCGCCGACAGACCTGCGCCGTCGAGGCGCACGGCCCAGGCGGCAGCCTCATCGTTGGTCGTACGCACGCTCATGGACCTGTTCATTGTCGTTGACGGAATAACCTTCCACATCGCTCATCGCCGCGAGGATCCTGGCCAAGGCTCGCGCCAGGAGCTTTTCCACTGCGCTACCCGAAATGTCCAGCAGCTCCGCGATTTCGCGGATGCTCAAGGATTCGAACTTGCGCAATTCAAAGGCGCGGCGGCATTGCGCGGGCAGTGTCTCCAGCGTCTTGCGAAGCTGCTCGAGCGCCGCGCCCGCGCTGGCTTGCTGTTCCGGGCCCGGGTCATCGCTGACGATGTTCAGCGACTCGATCTCCCCCAATCGAACCATGGGAACGATCTTGGCGCGCCGCGCCTGTTCCAGCACGAGATTGCGGATGATGGTCATGAAATAGGCGCGCGGGTTGGCGATGGCCTCCAGCTCCAGCCCCCAGATGCGGGCATAGGCGTCCTGCAGGATGTCATCGGCATCGGCAACACTCAGCGTGCGCACGTGGCGATGCAGCCAGGAACGCGCCCGCCGCTCGTAGGGCACGATGTGGCGAACCAGCCATTGCATGCGCGCGTCACGGTTCATGATGGCGCGAGCGTACACCCATTTGGCCGGCCGGGCTCTACCGGTGATCAGTCGGGCGCGCGGCCGCCATTTTCGCAAATGCACTGACGATGGAGGCAGACGGCGGCGGCTTCGCATCGATTCCAGTGGTGCTGCGCGAGGATCGCTTCAATGAAATGCCGATGCCTCAAGTCCGCCCTTGCGCCTTCGCCGCCCTCGCCATTCCTCCTCGACTCGCCAGCATCTTCTCGCCATAGCGCATGGGCATGCGGGTGTCTTTCCAGCGTCCGGATTGCATGACGGCGGCGAGGTCGATATTCAGGGCCAGAAGATCCTGAGCGGCGCCGACGCGGGTCGAGTGTCCGGAGATGGCGGCCACTTGGTCAGGGGGTAGCCTCAGCCATCGGCCGATGCGCTTCAGCGTTTCACCGACTGTCGCGGCTCGCAAAGGCTCCTTCAGTGACTGTCCGGCGCCGATTGAATGGAACAGGGGACCTTGGGTGAGCTTCGCCTCGGTCAGCCACGTCCTGACCAGGTTCATCGTGAGCGGTGACAGGTAAGCCACCGCACCTTCGCCGGTAGGGTCGGCCTTCGAGCGGCGGATCAGGATGGTGCCGGCGCCGTCGTTCTGCGGCTGAAGGTCTTCTATCAGCAGGTTGATGATTTCCTCGCGCCGGCACATGGTGTCGTAGGCGAGGGCGACGAGGGCCCGGTCGCGATGGTCGCGCAGGATCTCCGGCTTCACGGTGAGGTAGCGGGCGATCTCATCCCAGGTCAAAGCGCGGGCCTGGCGTTGCCTGGCGGGCAGCGTGCGTCCCATCTCCTTCACGGCCAGCCGTACTTCTTCCGTTGCCGTGGGGTCATCCAGGTGGGCCGAGCGATGGGCACGGGAGATCGTCGCGATGTATCGGCGGATGGTCGCCGGCTTCTTGCCGGCGTCGATGCGGTCGTGCACGAAGGCTCGAACGGTCGAGGACGAGGCGGGCAACGCTGGCAGGCTCGCCCGAATGCAGAAGGCAGTGAACTCAGACCAGTCGAAGCGCCAGGCGCGCAAGGTATTCGGGGAATAGGCCTGCTGGGCCAGCCGGGTCCAGCGCTGCAGCGTGCTGATGGCGCCTTCTTCGGATGAAATCGCTTCAGCCACCGGCTGCGGCAGGTCGCTCTGATGAAAAGCGGGGCGAATCATTTGTACACGTCGCTCGGGGACTTATTGGGCAGCATCCGACAACGACTGTTTGACCTCCTCGAGTGAGTACGTTGATTCGTCGCCATCGGCCACGCGTTGCAGCACGCGTTCGGCCAAGTAGAGGTCCTCAAGATCGGCCAGTTGAGCTTCGATGGCTTGCTTCACGTAGAACGACTTGCTGCGACCAGTCAGTTTGGCGAGTTTCGCCAATCGCCTTTCGATGGCTGGATCAAGACGTATGGACATCGACTGACTCATGGATCGTCTCGTGCGCTACATGTAGCGCATTTCTAGCATTCGGGTCGCTCGCCTGCCGAAAAGAGCCTGCGGTTCCATGAGCGAGCATAGCAAAGTAAGTGATAAATGCAATTATCGACGTAGTATAAATAGCATAAAAGCGGCATACATATTCTGTAATATAATTGCAGCTATGGGAGATAACTCTCTATCACTCCTTGGGAATCTGCCGCCGCGGCGTCCGGCACGGGGCATCACTGCAGCCGATGTCGATGGAGCGGCGGACAGCCTGCTACGGAAGGCGGAGCGGCCCACGGTCGAGAAGATTCGTGCGGTGCTGGGCACGGGATCGCCCAATACCATCAATCCGCTGCTGGATGCCTGGTGGAAGCGACTGTCCTCGCGTCTGGATGCGGGACCAGCGGCGTTGCATCGTTTGCCGGAGTCCGTGGCCCACGTGGCAGAAGCCTTGTGGATGCAGGCTCTCGAAGAAGGACGGCGGCGTGCGGCCCTGGAACGAGCAAAGGATCAGCGCGCCGTAGCTGAGCTGCAGAGTTCACTCGAGGTGCGCTCGCACGTCTTGTCATTGCGTGAGGGGGAACTCGATCATCGCCTTCGCGAGCGGGAGCGCACGGTCCAGGGCCTGGAAGAGCAGCTCAGGGCGATGACTACGCTGCTGCGCAAGGAGCAGGCCTCGCGCGACGCGGCGCAGACTCGCGCTGCGCAAGTGGAGCAGGAGATCGCGGGGTTGCGGGAAAGGCTCGGATTGATACTATCGCGGGCGATCAGCAAGACGAGGACGAAGAAACAGCCGCCACCTGACAGGAAGGTTGCGGCGCGAACCCGAAAGAAGCGGGCCGCACGCGCGAAACGGGTCAAGAGGAAGGCGCGGAAGAGGCGCTGAAGTAACGGAAATGATGGGAGGAAAAGTGATGGAACCGGTATCTGAGGCGTTGACGCTGCTGCGGCGGCAGGAAGAGATCGAGCTGGCGATGAAGCAGCCCGGTGGAATCCGGATCACCGTGGAACGGGATCTGCATCAGCTCCGGCTGCAACTGCAGGAGTACCCGATTGCCGTACGCGCGATCCTCACGGCGGCGCATTCACTGCGCAAGCCGGTGTCGCAGCTTACGCTCGATGAAGTAGAGAAGCTGGCGAGGGCGTGAGTCGTCATTTGCTCTTGATTCCCGACGATGCGCATTTCAATCCACGCAGTAGCCATGACGATCAAAGCTCTCGATACTGTTGTCCTGCAGATCGATCTTCCGTCTGCCGGTCTGAGACGCGGCGACATTGGCGCCGTCGTTCAGGTCTATGCTTCGGGTCAGTTCGAAGTCGAGTTCGTAACGGCTACGGGCCGTACACAGGCGGTTGTGCCGCTCAGCAGCGAACAAGTGCGCACGTTGGGCCCACAAGATCTCCTCGCAGTGCGTCAAATAGACGCCGCTTGACGCCAACAACCGCCGTCTGAATTTGAAGACGAACTTCCGTTGGCACGGAAGCCGAAGTGCAGCGTAAAGTTCCGGGAGGCACTGGCGGATTGGCACCGTGCGACTCGGATTCGCAGCAAGCCGCCAACAAGCAGATGGGATTGGACGGCGAGACCCATACATTCCGCGAGAGGATGGGCTCGTTGGGGCGATCGTCCGGCTGTTGATGCGCGGTAGAGAAGGGAGAAGTTCATGGGGCTTGATATCGTCGAGCTGGTATTTGCCGTGGAGGAGCCTTTCGACGTCGAGATACCCAATGAGCAGGCGGCAACGCTGGATACAGTCGGAAAACTGCTGTTCTGGCTACGGCAGGAGCTCGATCGAAAAGGTCGGACGCAATGGAACGATGAGGTCCTGTTCCGCGAGTTGCGGCAGGTGATTGCGGAGCAAACGAGCGTGTCGATGGAAGAGATCGTTCCCGAGGCGAGGTTCGTCGAGGACTTGCGGCTTGATTAATGCGAATGGGTGGCTCACCGTGCCCTTGAGCATTTGACCGGTGGAACTGATCGCAGAGATCGCTGTCGCGATCGTCCAGTTCCTCTTCGAGATGCTGCTGCAGATTGTCTTCGAGATCTTCGCGGAACTGGGCCTGCATGCGGTCAAGGAGGCGGTGAAGCCGTCCACACCCCCGCAGCCGTGGCTGGCCGCATTCGGCTACGTGTTGCTGGGCGCGCTGCTCGGCTGGGTTTCGCTTTGGCCGTTCCCGCACCGGAGGACGGCGTCACTGGGGCTACAGCTTGCCAGTCTTATCGCCTCTCCGGTAATCGCGGGAGGGGCGATGGTGCTCGTGGGACGTTGGCGAACGCGTCGACATCAGCAACAGTTGCTGCTGCATCGGTTCTGGTTCGGGTTCCTGTTTGCGTTGGCGTTTGCGCTGGTGCGGTTTGCCTACGGCGCCACGAATTGAGGTGTCATTTCGGGCGGTCAACAACATAGCGCTGGCGCATCCTGCGTGAGCAGGGAATGCTCATTTGCCCTTCAGATCGACAGAAATTCCAGTCTCGGCACCCGTTCAAAGGCCCGCTCCCTGCCTGCTAGCGTTGCGCCATAGGCTAATGCGTTAGCGGCAATCCAGGCATCATTTTCGCCCAGCCGTCTCGAAAGGAAAGACTGAAGATGGGCCATGCGCCAGGCGATCGCACGGGATAGCTGGAGCACGCGAAAATGACTGATGAATTGGCTGAACTGCTAAGGCTCGCTGAACCCTTCCGCGAACTCACCCAGCGTCACGATGCTGATGGCAACGGGAGTCGACCGCCGTGCAGCGAGCACCGCAGTTGCAGCTCCCGATCTATCGCGCAACAACTCATCTTCCAACTCGATCAGAAAGCTCGTGTTGTGCAGCAACATCGGTCAGCGGCGCTTACCGTGCTTCCGACCGGCGCCTTTACACTTGTAAGGCTCAAGTACCTCGAGCAATTCCCCAGCGGTGAGCGCCGGACGCTCGGCAAACAGGCGGCGAATGACGCGAGAGTAACCGTTAACTCCGCGGCGTTCTTTCCCTTGTTTTGCTGATCTGGACAATGGCTTTCCTTTGCAACAGGGGAAAGCGATGCAGCAGAGGCGAGCAAGGCGGAGCGAGTCGACGTGGCGGGAGATCATCGCCCGTCATGCCGGGAGCGGCCAGGCCGTAGAGGTTTTCTGCCGGGAGCAAGGATTGTCGCGCAGCGTGTTCAC
>WBZN01000112.1_pt1 | contig 120213 bp, 133 predicted proteins | sample 5204281 | NCBI WGS metagenome assembly WBZN01 (sample SAMN12344347, study PRJNA552823) | activated sludge metagenome | biome: Activated sludge suspended growth; feature: Nitrification reactor; material: Wastewater; isolation source: activated sludge from nitrification reactor of wastewater... | reverse complement strand
CCGGCTACGAGCTGTATAAAAAATATGTGATAGCCAAAACGGAGGTGACACCAGAAATACAAATCCATTAAACGTAAAAATCAAACGACCGAGAGAGTCATGTCAACGCAACTCTCAACTACCGCACATTAGCGTACTTCATAAAACCAAGTTGTCCTATGCAAAATAGTTTGCCTTCATTAGCTCCTACAACTTTATCTAAAGATCTAGAAAATTTATTTGATGATCCTCATCCTAAGGAATCAGACCGAGTCGCACAGATCTACCTCAACCTTCCCGGCATGGCGAAAATCTACGATTGCAAACGCAAGCAGGTCGGTTGCTTCGATCATCTCAGTTTTTCACAACGAATGTCCGCCGGAAAGAATTCCGCAGAAGAAAAAGGGAAACAATGAAACACTTCCTCTTGCTCCTCACCACGTGCTTTTCAATTTCTAGCTTCGCGAGCCAAAAGCAATCCGTCACACTCGGTGGCGAGCGCCAATCCGAATCGATTTGGGTCGAGTTGCGGCCCATCAAAAATAAAAATGTCTATTTGCTGGGATATAAATCCCGCCACGACCGCGTGCTGGAGCGGGTGATTCCCAAGTCGGAATACGCGAAAATTCAGAATGAAATGACCAAGTGGAGTCAAAAATGGGGAACGCGCATGCCCGCGCTGGCGCTTTTCAATTGCAATGATCCCGTGGTCTTTAATTTCAACCAGTCGCCGCGGCTGATCTGCGTCGATAAAGTGAATCGGCAGCAAAAGACGGCCTTTACAAGGTGGTTCAATCAAAATGTGCGCATGAATTTAGGGATGAACTGATCAGTAAGAACTAAAACAAAGTTCTAGCGATCAATCCTTTTTCCTCTAAAAATATCGGGTTGAAAATCCGCGTCTGGTACCGCAAAGCCGAATCACACAGAATAGTGACAATGCGTTTTCCAGAATTCTTATGTTCCAGCGCGTACTGGTAAGCTGCATAGACATTCAGCGCGGCCGAAGTCCCGACGAGCAATCCATCATACTGAGCGAGATGATAAAGCGTTGAAAGCATCTCCTGATCGTTGACCTGCACTGATTCGTCGATCAAGGCCTCTTTGAAATTTTCGGTGAGCCGCATGATCCCGATGCCTTCGGTGATCGAACTTCCCGTCGCAGCAAGCTGTCCATGTTTAAAGTAATGATGCAAACCCGAGCCAAAAGGATCCGCCAACCGCACATGAATGGATTTTTCTTTTTCCTTCAAAAATCGCGAGACGCCCGCGAGGGTTCCACCTGTGCCCGCGGCCGAAATAAAAGCATCTATTTTGCCATACATTTGCTGCCACAACTCAGGTCCGGTGGTCTGATAGTGCGCACGGAAGTTCGCCTTATTTTCAAATTGGTTGGCCCAGAAACAATTCGACCTTTCGCTCGCGAATCTTTTTGCCGTATGGAAAAAATGATTTTCGTCGCTGAAGGGACAGGCTGGCACGGTCACAAGCTCAGCCCCCAAGGCCTTGAGGATGTCATATTTTTCTTGAGCTTGATTATCCGGCATCACGATCAAACAGCGGTAACCCCGTTGCGGAGCGATCGTCGCTAAGCCGATGCCCGTATTTCCAGCTGTCCCTTCAACGATCAAATAGTCCGGCTTGAGTAAGCCTTGAGCCTCGGCCTCGTTGATGATCGATAAAGCTGCACGGTCCTTGACACTGCCGCCGGGATTAAGGAACTCAGCCTTACCGTAGATTTCACAGCCGGTCACCTCGGAAAGGGATTTGATTCGGATGAGTGCGGTTTGCCCGATGACCTCAGAAAGATTTCCACTTTGCACCTCACACCTCCGCACCTCAAGAGGTCTTACTGTCCTCGGGAAGACACGGGAGGTCAAGCGATTGTAGGCAGGGTTTGCCTCGTGGTAAAATTTTTGAACTTCGAGCATCTTCTCTAGCCGTCTTTCGGGAGGCCTTCATGGCAAAAAGAACTTTATCGCAAATTGATCCCGCGAGCCACCCTCTTTGCGCCACCAAAGAAGAGGCTTTGGCAAAAACCCAGGAACTGCAAAAAAGAATGTACGATCTCTTCTATCTACTTTTCGCCCATAACAGATATTCCCTTCTGATTATTCTGCAAGGGATCGATGCCTCCGGAAAGGACGGAACGGTCCGTCACATTTTTGAAGGGGCTAACCCTCAAGGGATCAAAGTTTTTTCATTCAAAAAACCTTCTTCGGAAGAGTCCCGCCATGACTTTTTATGGCGTTGCCATTTGCACGCCCCCGAACGGGGCCTCACCGCGATTTTCAATCGCTCTTACTACGAAGAGGTCACGACCGTCCAAGTGCACCCAGAAATCTTGCACGAACAGGGTCTTCCAGACGAAGTTATTAAAAGAAAGGACTTTTTCAGTCAGCGCTGTGAAAGAATCAACGACTTTGAGAAGTTGCTGACCCAGCAAGGAACGCTGGTTTTAAAATTTTTTCTGCACATCTCAAAAAAAGAGCAGAAAATGCGCCTTCAGAACCGCCTTCAAGATTTGAGCAAAAACTGGAAGTTTTCAGAGAACGACCTCAAAGAAAGAAAGTACTGGAACCAGTACATGAAAGTCTTCGATCGGATGCTTGAAGCGACGACAACTGCCTATGCGCCATGGAAAGTCATTCCCGCGGACAAAAAATGGTATCGGGATCTGGTCATTTCACAAAGTATCGTGGACGCTCTGGAAAATCTCAAAATGTCCTTTCCAAAACTTAAGGTCAAACGCCAGAGATTTCTCTAATCGACACGCAAGTTAAAAAAACCCTTTCGTCTTTCAATTATTTTTCTAAAGCGCCGTAAAGTTCAGGACGACGGTCGCGAAAGAAGCCAAAGGCCGCGCGATTTTTTCGGATCACTTCCAAATCAAATTCGGCAGAGATGATTCCACTTTCTGTGCGATTCATTTCAGCTACTTTGTGCCCGCGATGATCGCTGATAAAGGAATGCCCGTAGAATTCTTGCCGAAGTTCAACACCCGTCCTGTTCGCGGCGATGACCGGCACTATGTTACTCACCGCATGGCCGATCATGGCTCTTTGCCACAAATCCTTCGTGTCTAAGCCAGGCTCCTCAGGCTCGGTGCCAATGGCGGTCGGATAAAGCAGTAAATCAGCTCCTTGCAACATCATCGCCCGAGCACATTCGGGAAACCATTGATCCCAACAAATCCCCACGCCGATCTTTCCGAAGCGGGTCGACCAGACTTTGAATCCTGTATTCCCCGGCCGAAAATAATATTTTTCTTCGTAGCCGGGACCATCGGGAATATGGGATTTGCGATAAATTCCTAAAACCGCTCCATCCGTATCGACCAAGGCCACGCTGTTGTAATAGCAAGGCCCCTCTTGTTCAAAAAAAGAAACGGGAATGACGATCCCGTACTCTTTCGCCACTTTTTGAAATTTCTGGATGGTGGGATGAGCTTCGACCGGCTTTGCGAGCGCAAAGTACTCATCTTTTTCAAAGGTGCAAAAATAAATATTTTCAAAAAGTTCTGGCGGAAGCACGATCTGCGCCCCGGCTTTCGCGGCCTGAATGGTCATTTCGATCATTCTTGCCACATTGCTTTCGGTATCAGTGCTAAAGGCGCTTTGCAGGGCCGCCACTTTCACGCGCGAGGAGCTTGTCATCTAAAAATCCTTAGCCGGTTGTTGTTGGCTTATACAATGGAAAGCGCCCCCTCCTGTCAAGATGGATTTTGCGGGGCGGCCCACCGTTCGGTGCTTGGGAAAGCATTTCGCAATAGCGGCGACGGCGGCTTGATCCTGAGGACTTCCATAGGTGGGAACAACAACCGTGGAATTACCGATATAGAAATTGAGATAGCTTGCGGGCATCAGCTCTTCATCTTCGTTCAGAATTTCTCCGGGAGAGGGCACATGGTGCACGGTTAAAGTGCGTCCTTTGGCATCCACCATTTTTGCGAGATCCTGTGAAATTTTTTCGAAAATGTCTTTATTGGGATCAGAGTCTGCCACGGCCTTCATGCACAGAACTTGGCCCGGTCCTGCAAGACGGGCCATCGTATCAATATGACCGTCCGTGTGATCATTGATCAAACCCTGATCAAGCCAAAGAATTTGGCTCACGCCTAGGGCTTCGCGCAATGCCGTTTCAATTTGTTCAAAGGACATATCAGGATTGCGATTAGGATTGAGCAAACATTGGCGACTGGTCAGACAGGTGCCTTCCCCATCCACTTCGACCGAACCCCCTTCTAAAACCCAAGGAAAAACAAATTCGCGTAAGCCCGTCTCACCGGCGATACGCTCACTCAGATTCGTATCATGGGGAAGATCGTATTTTCCGCCCCATCCATTGAACTGAAATCGGACCGTCGCCACTTCGCGGCCTTTTTTCAAAAAAATCGGAGCCGTGTCACGCAACCAAATATCGCCGAAAGGAAGCAAGTAAATGCGGATGGGAAGATGCTTCAATTCAGACTCGGCCTGCTGGCCCGCCTTGACGCTCGGAACAAGAATATTCAGCCTTTCTCCACGTGGCTTTTGCGTGAGTGGATCGAGATCGACAATGGCCTCACAAAATCCAATGAATTCATCTTGGGCCGAGCGTAGATTTTCCTGCCAAAGTTCTTCGTGACTTGGCCAAGCGAGCCAAACCGACTCGTGCTTCTCCCACTCGGCGGGTTGATAAAAACCTTCGGACTGCGGAGTCTGAGCCCGATTTTGAATTTGAGTTGTCGTTTCTTCCAGCATGCGGTCCCCTTTTATTTTCGTAAAGACTGGCTCTCTAAGTAATGATTCACACTTTGCGCTAAACGTCGCCCTTCGGCGATGGCCCAGACAATGAGGCTCGCGCCACGACGGTTATCGCCCCCCGCAAAAACTCCAGGAATCGACGTCATGAGGTTTTTCGAAGTTAAAAAATTCCCTTGAGGTGTGAACTTCAAATCCGGAAGGCTCACGGCCAAATCGCGATGAGGTCCTGTAAAACCAAGAGCCAAGATCACTAGATCTGCGGCAAAAAAATGCTCGGTTTTGTCATCCAGGCGAAGCGCCCTCAGCTGTTGCAAATTTTTGTTTTGACCTAGAAATTCGAGTGTTGAAAGACTCCATTCGCGCTGACCACCCTCTTCATGGGCGTGGGAAGATTTCAATTTCATCGGCCACAAAGGCCACGGAGTGCTCGCATCACGTTGAGGCGGAGGCTGCGCCTGGATTTCAAACTGTAAAACTTGCTTCGCCCCTTGTCTTAAGGCCGTGCCTAAACAGTCTGAACCCGTATCGCCACCGCCCAGAATGATCACCCGCTTTTCTCGAGCATTGATGCGGGCGGCCGGAATTTCTCCATTGAGAAATTGATTTTGTTCGACCAAATAGTCCATGGCGAAATGGATACCCCGCAGCTGTCGCCCTGGAATATTTAAATCCCGAGGTTTTTCTGCGCCTGTCGCTAAAATGAGCGCGTCAAAATTTTCTTTTATATCCGCGAAGTGAAAGTCTTGGCCAAATTTAATTTCTGTCTGAAATTGCACGCCCTCTTCTTGCAACTGCAAAATGCGGCGATCGATGGATTTTTTTTCTAACTTGAAATCGGGAATTCCGTAGCGCAAAAGACCACCGATGAATTTTGCTTTTTCAAAAACAGTGACCCTATGTCCTGACCTGGCTAACTGCTGAGCCGCGGCTAAACCCGCAGGCCCAGAACCGACAATGGCCACCTGACGACCTGTTTGGTAACTTGGCTTTTGGGCCTGAACCCAACCCATTGCAAAAGCTTTATCGATAATCCCCCATTCAAGGGATTTAATATTCACCGGATCAGCATTCACGCCGAGGACGCAGGCACTCTCGCAGGGTGCCGGACAAAGTCGCCCGGTGAATTCAGGAAAATTATTGGTCGCAAGTAAACGGGTGGCAGCCTCTTGCCAACGGTTCTGCGAAACCAGGCTATTCCATTCCGGAATCAGATTATTCACGGGACAACCCGTATCACTTTGGCAAAAGGGAACACCGCAGTCCATGCAACGCACGCTTTGCGTTTGCATCAGCTCCGGATGGGGTGAGAGATCCACCTCTTTCCAGTCCTGCAGGCGATGCGCAATCGGACGACGAGGAATTTCTTGGCGCTGAAATTTAAGAAATCCTTTGGGATCACTCATAGGGTCCTTACTGCAACAAAACCGGTTCAAGGTTTAAGATGTCTGCTTCATCATGGGACAGAACTTGCGGCTTCATTTCTAAAATCTTTCGATTCTCGTGAGGCACCACTTTGACGAAGTTCATTTTTTCTTCAGCCCAGGAAGCTAGAATCGCTTTCGCCCGTTCACTGCCCGTTTCTTTTTGATGCCTTTGCAAAAGACTGTGCAGATTGATTTGATCTTCAGGCCCACTCAGATCTTCGACAGCGACCATATCTAAATTGCAACGGGAGCGAAAAGTTTGGTCTTCGTCATAGACAAAAGCCAAACCGCCCGACATTCCCGCCGCAAAATTTTTCCCGGTGGGTCCCAAAATGGCAACTTGGCCTCCGGTCATATACTCGCAAGCATGATTGCCAACACCTTCGACCACGACGTGGGCCCCGCTGTTGCGTACGGCGAAGCGCTCGCCGGCCTGGCCCGCGATAAAAGCCTCTCCGGAGGTCGCTCCATATAAACAGGTATTGCCAACGATAGAAGAATTCTGAGCCGCCGACTGAAATTGGGGATCGGGCCGAATCACGATGCGGCCGCCGCTTAGGCCCTTACCGACATAGTCGTTCGCTTCACCCGTCAGATCTGCGCAAATCCCCTGCATCAAAAATGCGCCAAAGGATTGGCCGACTGATCCATGGACAGAAAATGAAATCGATTGGGCCGGTAAACCCCCGGCTCCCCACTGACGAGCGATGTCGCCAGAGAGGGCCGTTCCCACGGCGCGATCGGTATTTTTAACTGCGATGGAGTGATCTGAAATAAAATTTTTATTTTCAAAGGAAAGGGGCTGCAACTCAGCAAAAGATTTTGCCACAAGCGGCGCCGATCGCGCCATCAGCGCAGAAAGATCCAGGGAATAAGCCTTCCAATGATCTTGAGGTGCACGCCAATGGAGCAAATCACTCCGCCCGACAAATTCGGCCACCTTGCGAACACCCGCTTGAGCCATGATCTCGCGCAACTCTTCAGCCACAAAAAAGAAATAATTGATCACGTGCTCGGCCTGGCCCCGGAATTTTTGCCGCAACTCGGGATCTTGGGTGGCGATGCCCACAGGACAAGTGTTCAAATGGCACTTTCGCATCATTAGGCATCCTTCAACCACCAGAGGTGCCGTTGAAAAACCAAATTCATCGGCCCCTAACAAAGCCGCAATGGCCACGTCACGTCCTGTCCGCAATTGCCCGTCGGCTTCAAGACGAACCTTGGTACGAAGCCCATTCAGCAAAAGAGTTTGGTGGGTTTCAGCGAGGCCCAACTCCCAAGGAACACCCGCATGACGAATCGACGACAACGCTGAGGCTCCCGTGCCGCCGCCGTCGCCGCTGATCAGAATTTTTTGCGCTTGAGCCTTCGCCACACCGGCCGCAATCATTCCGACGCCCGCTTTGGAAACCAATTTCACCGAAAGGCGAGCCGTTGGATTCACCGCTCGCAGATCGAAAATCAATTGGGCCAGATCTTCAATCGAATAGATGTCATGATGGGGCGGCGGAGAAATCAAAGTCACACCCGGAATGGAGTGGCGGATACGGGCAATTTCCGAATCTACCTTGTGACCCGAAAGTTGTCCCCCTTCGCCGGGCTTAGCCCCTTGAGCCATCTTAATTTGCAACTCTTGCGCGTTCACTAAATAGTGAGTGGTGACACCGAAACGTCCTGAGGCCACTTGTTTGATAGCCGAGTTTTTGCTATCGCCATTTTCTAGAGGAAGAAAGCGTTTCACGTCTTCGCCCCCTTCGCCCGAATTGCTCTTGGCACCGATCCGATTCATCGCGAGGGCCAAAGTCTCGTGCGCTTCTAGGCTCAGAGCCCCTAACGACATGGCTCCGGTGGTAAAGCGCTTCACGATTTCGGACGCTGTTTCCACCTCATCCAAAGCTATGGCGCCTTGAGAGCTGATCTGCAAATGCCCTCGCAAGCTAAAGCGCTCACCCTTACGAACTTCTTCACTGAATTTTTTAAAACTCAAGAAATCATTGCCTCGAGTCGCCCCTTGAAGGAGCGAAAGCGTCGCAGGATTCCATTGGTGGAATTCACCTTCGGCACGGTAGTGGACATCGCCTTGAGAGGGAAGATCAGCTAAAGAGCAGGGAAGCCTCACGAGACTCTCAGGCCTTTGCCAGCGTCGTCGAACTTCTTCGACCAATGTCGAAAGATTCAATCCTCCCAATCGGCTGATCGTTCCCGGAAAATATTTATCGACCAGTTCATTTGATAAACCCAAAATTTCGAAGGCTTGAGTTCCAATATAAGACTGTAAAGTCGAAATCCCTAACTTGGAGAGAATTTTCAATAGACCTTTCGCGATGGCTAGACGGTAATGATCCATCGCCTTCGTCGGCGGCAAAGATAAAATATTTTCAAGTTGAAGTTGTTGCGCCAAATTTTCAATCAAGTAGGGATGAACGGCGTCGGCACCAAAAGAGAGCAAACAGGCGAACTGATGAGGCTCGCGGGCCTCGCCCGTTTCGGCGACCAAAGAAACACCCACACGCAGATTCTTTCGGATGAGATGGTGATGAACGGCCGAAACCAAAAGCAATGAAGGCAGGGCCGCCCTGCGATCCCCTGCCAGCCTATCCGATAAAAGCAGAACCTCAGCGCCCTGTCGCACATTTTCTTCCGCCTCAAAACAAAGCTGATAAAGACGCTCGCCAAGGCCGTCGCCTTTATTGTGCAGATTAAAAGTGGCGTCGATGTGCTTCACCTGGAGCGTCGAGGATCGTAGAAGCGAGTCCATTTCCTCAGAAAAAAGAAGAGGACTTTCTAAACGCCATCTCTTTTTCCCATCACTTTCTAAATTTTCTAAAGAGGCACGCGCGCCTAAGAAAATTGTCAGCGACATCACTTCTTTTTCACGAATGGGATCGATGGGGGGATTGGTCACCTGCGCGAATTGCTGGCGAAAGTAATTTGTCAAAAGTTGAGGGCGGTCCGAAAGCAAAGGCAAGGGGGTGTCATAGCCCATCGAAGAAAGAGCTTCTTCTTTATCCTGAAAGAGAGGCAGCAGAACTTGCAAAATTTCATCATAGTGGAAGCCAAAGCGTAAAAGCCGCGGCCAAAAATCCTTTAGACGTGGAAATTCGGCTGATCCCACAAAAGGAACAAAACGCTCCCTCTCGTTCCAACTTGAGAAAGGCCCACTCTTTACAACTTTCATTTTCGTTTCATTTTGCAGATCGATTTTTCCAGACTCAAAATCAACAATCAGAATGCGTCCCGGGGCGAGCTGTCCTTTGCTCAGGACTTTCTCTTGGGGCACCTCTAAGGCCCCGGCTTCCGAACCCGCGATTAAAGTGCCGTCCTGCAAAATTTGGTAACGACAGGGCCGTAAGCCATTTCGGTCTAGGCAAAGGCCCACCTGGGATCCCCGGGAAAAGCACAGGGCCGCAGGACCATCCCAAGGTTGCATGCGCAGGGCCTGATAAGCATAAAATTCCCGCACCCTTTGTGCCAACAAAGGACTTTTTTCCCAAGGCTCGGGAATCATCATCATCATCGCTTCAACCAAAGATCTTCCCTGCAGCATGAGGATTTCGAGAGCTTCGTCAAAACTGTTGGAGTCACTACGTCCTTCCGTCAAAGAAAAGCCACGGGCCCGCATCCACTCGCGATTTCCACGGATGGTATTGATTTCGCCATTATGGCAGGAATATCGAAAAGGTTGGGCGAGCTCCCAAGCCGGCAAAGTATTGGTGCTGAAACGCGAATGCACCATCGCAAACGAAGAAGAAAAAAGAGGATTCTGTAAATCGAGGAAATAACTCGCGACGTTCTTAGGTTCCATCAAACCTTTATAAACGATGGTCTCTGTCGATAAACTGCAGATATAAAATTGTCGCAAGGTTTGACCGGTAACCATATCCCGACAGCCGCTCGTCAGGCGAAATTTTTTTTCGGCCCACGTCCTCAGCTGATAAAGTTTTTGAGCGAGCGACCCGTTCAATCGCCCTTCTGTTCGCAAAAAAATTTGCACGACCTGCGGTTCAATTTCGCGCGCCTGGGGTCCTAATATTTCGGAGCGTACAGGAACCGGTCGTTGCGCGATCACCTTAAGGCCTAATTCCTGGGCCTTTTGCGAAAACTCTTCACACCAAAAATTGGGCGAGAGATCCGCTTGTGTGGCACTCCAGGGAGAAAATATCTGTGCGACCGCATATTTTCCGGCGGCGGGCAAAGGATCGTGGCCTAATAATTGGCGTAGTTCCTGACGAAAAAATTCATCAGGTATTTGCACGAGTAAGCCGGCCCCGTCACTCGTCCGCCCGTCCGCTCCGAGGGCACTTCGATGGGCTAAATTTTTTAAAATTTCGAGACCTTGTTCAATGATTAAGTGACTTGGCGGTTGAGCCGGGTTGGCCACCAGACCAATTCCGCAGGAGTCCTTCTCGAAACTTTCATCATAGAGTCCATGGCGAAAAAAGGCTGCGGCAGAAAGACTTTCTTGAAAAGACAAATCGACTCCATAGATAGGGAATTGAAGAGCGAGGAAAGCCTTTTCTCGAGCTGATTTCCTCAACGCGGCAGAAGATAGCACTCGAAAAAAAATCCAACAATACGATTTTGCTCTTTTTGATGATTAGAATAATCACTCTGAATAGCGTAGATGCTCTAAGCGAAACAAAGATCAATCGTGACCCGATCGTAATACGAAAAAGAATTATTGCTCTAGACAAATCACCCCCAAGACTTAAATAATAAGCTGTTTGCATAAAAATGGAGTGACTATGATCGACGACTCGAATGACCAGAATGACCTTTTTCGCCTTTGGCGCCCCTTTACCGCACCTAAAGCTGCTGAATCGATTTATTTGAGGAAAATTAAAGTTCTTTTGGTGGATGATGTTCCCGATAATGTCGCGCTCGTTTGCTACATTTTAGAAAAAGTCGGGGCCATCGTCGAAACGGCCTGCAACGGCCAAGAAGGGGTTGAAAAGGCAACAGAGGGTCAATTCGACGTGATCCTCATGGATATACAAATGCCTCAACTCAATGGCTACGAAGCCACGCTGCAATTGAGGAAAAGGGGTTATACGAAACCCATTATCGCGCTGACGGCCCACGCCATGAAGGAAGACCGCGGAAAATGCATGGATAGCGGTTGCAATGACTACCTTGCTAAACCCGTGGTCAGGCCCTTGCTCATTCAAACCATCTATAAAAACCTCGCGAGTTCTGCCGCCCCTCCCTTTTTTCCTTGAGCGTAACAAGATAAGCAGTGAGAACCTTCGAGCCCCATGATACAGCTATGCCTCAAAGGATTTCTCATGATCGCGATCAAGCCTCAAAATAAACCTCTTTTGCGCGGATACCTTCATCAGGAGGCTTTCTTTGTGGCTTTGGGAGCTTGCGCTCTTTTAATTGCGAAAAGTTCGAGTTCGCGGACCCTCATCGCGAGCATCATTTACTCTTTTTCTCTTTTGATTTTATTCGGTGTCAGCGCTTTTTATCACCGACCCCATTGGTCCCCCCGACCCCGAGCACTGCTCAAGCGCCTGGATCATTCGGCTATTTTCATTCTCATCGCGGGCACATTCACGCCTATTTGTTTGCTCGCGCTCTCGGAGGCTGATCGACCTCGGCTGTTGCTGACCATTTGGCTTGTCGCTTTACTGGGGATTTTCCAGTCAATCTTCTGGGTGAAAGCCCCCAAATGGTTCACCGCTCTTTTTTATGTGATCGCTGGCTGGCAAGTTCTCCCCTATCTGGCAGAATTGAAAGAGGTCCTGGGCTTCACGGGCATCCTTCTGCTCGCTACGGGCGGCGTTCTCTACACCGTGGGTGCCCTTTTTTACGCGTTGAAAAAACCCCTGCTTTTCCCCACCATTTTTGGTTACCATGAGCTCTTTCACCTGCTGACGATTCTGGGGGCCGGTTTTCATTTCGCTGTGATTTATCCGCTGATTCATTAATGACCTCACGAAGTGGGTCAAGAGTCCTTTTTTCATGAATTTCCTTCACCACCTGCCCCCTTCGCGCGATTTTCCTAGAGAGATTCCCTGATCGAAGATAAGGTGCCGAGCTCCACTGAATTTTCGCGTGAGGATTTCTCCTATGGATTCATTTTCTGATTTTGGCCTTCTTTCTTCTCTCCTAAAGACCCTCAAAGAGAAGAAGCTTTTCAAACCCACCGAAATTCAGATTTCTACGATTCCCCTTCTGATGAGCGGACAATCGGTGGTTGGAGTGGCCGAAACCGGCAGCGGCAAGACCCTGGCCTATGCGCTTCCGTTGTTGCATCTTTTGAAATCCCTCGAGGATCAAGGGGATCCGGTCAAAAGCGAAAACAGCCCACGGGCCGTGGTGATGGTCCCGACACGTGAGCTGGGTGAGCAGGTTTCAAAAGTTTTTAAGACGCTGACCCACGACACCCGCTTGCGCGTACGCCCTGCTTTGGGCGGAATGACTTTGGAGCAGGCCCGCCGCAACACCGCAGGGGCATTCGAGATCTTGCTCGCCACTCCGGGGCGCCTTGTCCAAATGATCGAAAAAGAACTGATTCAGCTGACAGATGTTCGCATGTTGATTTTTGATGAAGCCGATCAAATGATGGATCAAGGTTTTTTGCCAGACTCGAGTTTTGTCGTGGATACCTGCCCAGCGGATTTGCAGATGGCGCTTTTTTCGGCGACGGTTTCAACCGCCGTACAAGAGTTGATGAATAGTCTATTTGCTAAGGCCGAAGTGATCCGCACTAAAGGAAACGGCAAAGTCGTGCCCAGCCTGGCGACTAAAAACATGATCGTCGAGGATGGCAAGCGTTGGCCAATCTTTGAAAAAATTCTCGCGCAACCCAACGAAGGCGGAACGCTGGTGTTCACCAATACCCGCGAGCAGTGCGATAAGCTCGCTCAAGAGCTCGAAGAAAAGGGATTCCCTTGCGCTATCTATCGCGGCGAAATGGATAAAAATACTCGTCGCACCAATCTTAAAAAATTCCGCGACGGGAAAATCAATGTGCTCGTTTCGACGGATTTAGCTGGTCGTGGCCTCGATCTCGAAAATGTGGGACGAGTGATCAACTATCATCTTCCGAAGCAAATGGAAAACTACCTGCACCGGGCGGGCCGCACGGCGCGGGCGGGTCGCAAGGGACTGGTGATCAATCTTGTGACGGAACGAGATGAGCGCTTGATCGCCCAGCTTGAGGGCAACAAATCCCGATCGGCGGCGAAGAAGCCTATTTCTGGGCCGAAACCACAGGTAAAAACGCAGACCCCATCAAAAAGTCGATTTAAAGAATCGCGAGCGAAAGCTCGGCCTTCTTAATTGCCAATTCTGCACTTTCGAATTATTTAGGCTGAGGCTTCATCATCTTTTTGACTTCAGAAACATGGTTTTCCTCTTCGGTGATCATTTCTCGCGCGTATTCTTCCAGATAGACCGAGTGGCCTTCGACAAGTTTCAAGAGGTCATAAAGATTTTTCAGCTGAACCTCTTCGTGCTCGAGGCTCTCTTTGAGGATGTCATTCAAAGCGTGTTTTTCGGTTTCGATCAGCTTGCCGATTTGCAGGCTGGGATGACCACCCAAGGTCGTGATGTGCTCGCCCGCGACGCTCGCGTGAGTGAGCGATTCGGTGGCTTGATCACGCAGCCATTTAACGATGGGAATTCTGTTATGGCCAAAAATCATGAGCGAATAGTGGGTGTAGCGGACAACGCCAGCTAATTCACACTCCAATATTTTATTGAGAACTTCGATCACTTTTTTTTCGTTCATCTGCGTACTCCATGTATAATGAACTTTGATATTAACCGGCGATTCTGTCTGAGTCTCGTTATATTTCCTGCATGACAGCGCGGCGCAATTTGCGACGTAATAATAGAAAATGGTCCTGTCCGAAAACCGCTAGTTTATATTCTTAAAATCGCTTATATTTCTCTGATGATAGATCTCAGCGATAAACAAACTCTCTATAAAATAGTCTGCGCTCGCGATAAGCGCTATGACGGCCGCTTTTACTGCGGAGTGCTGACCACGGGAATTTATTGTCGCCCCATCTGTCCCGCTCGACCTAAAATGGAGAACATCACCTTCTACCGTAGCGCCACCGAGGCCGAAAAGGCGGGATTTCGGCCTTGCCTGCGTTGTCGACCCGATCTCGCTCCACACTCTGTGCAATGGAACGGAACCGCAGCCCTGGTCGGTCGTGCCCTCACCATGATTTCTCGGGGCGACGCGGATGAAGGCTCTTTGGATCACTTTGCCGATAAATTAGGAATTTCGGCGCGCCATCTGCGCCGGCTGTTTGAAGAGCACCTCGGAGCTTCGCCCATCGAGGTCGCGATCTCGAAAAGATTGCATCTCGCTCATCAGTTGCTCAAACAATCAAGTCTGTCTGTCACCGATGTGGCCTTTGCTTCAGGATATCAATCCATCCGCCGCTTCAATGAAGCTTTTAAAGCTCAATTTCACGCCACTCCTTCTTCTGTTCGCCAATCTGCCGGGAAAAACCCGCAGCAGAGTTCAAACTTCATTCGGGTCGACCTTCCCGTCATAGCGCCATTCGACTGGAATCATCTCTATGAATTTATGAAAAATCATGGAATTCACGGCGTCGAAAGTTTTGTGAACAATCGCTACCAAAGAAGTTTTTCTATCGACAACGAGACTGGAGTCGTGGATGTGGGCTATGATGCGAAGAAAGAGCAGCTCTCGGCCCTCATTTCGATTTCGAACCCCGTGCACCTCAGAACTGTGATCGAAAAAATACGCGATCTGTTTGATGTCCGTTCGAATCCCCATGCTCATTCGCACCACTCGGCAAAGGACCCGATCGCTCGGCTTTACCAACAAGAGTTAGGGATTCGCATCCCCGGCGCCTGGGATCCCTATGCGACCGCAATTGGCATCATTCTGGGTCAATTGATCAGCGTCGAGCAGGCCCAACTCAAAGTCAAAAAGCTCGTGGAGCTCTTCGGGACCCCAATCCCTCGCCCCCTTTTGCCAGAGTGCTCTTTCTTGTTCCCTCGCGCGGAGAGATTGGCCGAAGCGAATTACCGTGAACTGGGGATTACCAAAATGCGTGAGCACGCCCTGCGCGAACTTTCGCGTTTTGTGTTTAGGAATGAAATCGACCTCTCGCGCGCGGCCGACATCGAAAAGACAAAGGCGCAACTTCTCGCCATCAAAGGCATTGGCCCTTGGACGGTCGAAATGATCGCCATGCGCTGCCTTGGCGATGCCAATGCCTTTCCCAAAACAGATCTTATTATCAAACGAGCCCTTGAACAAAACCCTCAAGGAGACTGGAGCCCATGGAACGCCTACATCACCCTCGCCCTGTGGAAAGAATTCGCAAAAACTCTTTCAAAGAAGGGCCAGAAATCTACCAGCACAAAATAATCAAATCGCCCGTGGGTTTAATCACCCTGATCGCGAGTGAAAAGGCCCTGGTCTCGCTGCTGTGGCCGAGCTCTTCGGCCAAGCTCGAGCTTCCTGAAAAGACCATCAAAAAAGAAAATTCTATTCTGACGGCGACGACGACTCAGCTCGAGGAGTATTTTGCAGGAAAAAGAAAGATTTTTGATTTGCCCCTGGATCCGCAGGGGACCGAGTTTCAAAAGCTCGTTTGGCAGCAGCTCGCAAAAATTCCCTACGGAAAATTTATTTCTTACGGCGAACAAGCCCGGCGTTTAGGACGACCAAAAGCCGCTCGGGCGGTGGGCGCCGCGAACGGAAAAAATCCGATCAGCATCATCATTCCTTGCCATCGGGTTCTTGGCGCCTCGGGCACTCTGACCGGGTACGCGGGTGGCCTTGAGGTTAAGCAAAGGCTTTTGCGCCTTGAAGGCGCGACCGGTCTTTGATTCGCTTTTCTATTTTGTCGGGATCAATATCTCTGTGATGAGTTGATCCTCAGATGTGGTTTTGGGATCGTTAACATAGTTTTCAATGAAAAAGTCATCACGGACAGGCATTTTACTTTGTTCGACGATCTCAAAAACCCGGCCACAGGCCTCGGGCAAGTTGGAATAAGAACCTTTGAGAATGAAGCGGGAGTACTTCCCACCCTCAAACTTCATATATTGAAAGTCGGGCGGCAGATGAGTGGGTTTTGCATCCACCACGACTCCTGCGCGGTAAAGCATTTTCGGTTCGACTTTATAGAGGCTCATATAACCGGAAATTTTGCACTGCTTAGAAATTTCGGCCACATGGCGATGAAGAGTTTCCCACGCTTTTTGGGCCGTCTCCTGGAAGGGTCCTATTTTTTCGATGAAAATATAATGAGTGAGGGGCCAGTTCACGGTGTTTGGCTTTTCAGTCAGGTTCATGAAGTCTCCTTTGGCCATCATTGGCCATCATTGGCCATTTTGATGGCTCTTGTGATTGCTTCGACTCGACGAGGGTTTTTAGATTTATTATCCCCATCGCAAATTGATCCGCCCCATCTTATAGTGAGTTTAAAAATTAATATGGTAAATACTCTCTTGTCAAGAAAGCGGCCACGCTCTCCTCATGACGAGTTTCGCCGATTTTTCTTTTGTTGAAAGAGCGCCTTGAGCATGACATAAGAAATCCATGCCAAATCAATTGCTCTGCCCGCAATGCAAGTCTGAAAACATTTATGAAGATGGAAATCTCTGGATTTGCCCGGAATGCGCCCACGAATGGAGTGCTGTTCCCTCTCACGGTGAAGTCGAACCGCTCATCGATGATGCTACGATTCGTGACGCTCACGGAAATGCGTTGAGCAGCGGAGACTCTGTCATTGTCATGAAAGATCTCAAAATCAAAGGTTCTTCGAGCGTGGTGAAAGCCGGTACGAAAGTCAAAAATATTCGTTTGGCTGATGGTGGTGATGGTCACGACATTGCTTGCAAAATCGACGGCATCGGCGCGATAAACCTGAAATCTGAATTTGTAAAGAAAGCTTAGCGCCGGCTTCTTTAGCCGACTCAGCTATTTACAAAGAGGCCATGGCTTTAGTAGACTTGTCCTGTGGCACTTCCCGTTCTTCCTCCGAAGTATTATTTAGCACATTTTTTTGAGTTTATCGATTTTCTGGAAACTCATTATCAGCCCGTGCTGGAGCCTGAGCATATGCGCCTGATCCATGAGTTCCGCGCCCTTTCGGAAGAGGCTCAATGTCTCTTCGTCAGGATGATCAATCGCAAAGGCTCGATCTTCCATCGGAAGAATTTCTTTAAATATTCTGAAATTCAAGATCCCGTAGCCGCTCTGCAAGAACTTGAAGAAATGCATTTCGCGGAAGGCCTGAAGCACGCGCATAAAGCAGACTTGCCCGGTTTTTTAACGAAAGCGGCTTTAAGAAAATGGCTTTTAAAAAATGGCTTTCACACCTCCCCTTCCCTTTCTCGCGACGAGGCGAGGGATAGGGCAGAACGAAATTTGAACCATTTGGATCCCCTCCACTTAGACGAGAGGGATCAGCTGATCGTGCAAATGCGAGCGGCTGAAATGGAGTATCTGTTTTTCCTCTACTTCGGACACATTCAGAAAAGCCTGACTCTTTACACCCTTCGCGATTTGGGTATCCGTCAAAGCAATACCCTCAAGACAAACTTCAAGCCTCGCTTTTCTTCTTTATCGCAGGCAAAGACAGAGTATTTTTTTGCTAAAAGCCGGGAAGAACTCTCACGCTTTCGTTCTGTCGATGAATTCAAAGATTTCCTCCTTCAGGCCAGTACTTTTAAAAATCTTCAAGGCTCGGCTCAAGGGTTGAAAGACGAACTTCTTTTAGCGATGGGAGATCGTATCATTGAGACAGAGGCCGAGTTGGCTTTGCAGGCTTGGACCGAAAGTCAGCACGCTCAGGCTCGCGAACGCAGTGTTCGATTTCTCTATAGAGCAGGCCGAAAAGAAGAAAGCCTGGTCCTTTTAGGGCAAATGCAAGCGGAACCAAGGAGCGATGAAGAACTTCTCTTCGCCGAAGATTTTTTATCCCGGAAATTCAATAAAAAGAAAGTCGGTCACCTGACCGAAATTTTGCAAAATTCGCGGCAAATCGTTCTCAGTGATTTTTATTTGAAAAAACCCGAGCAAGGCGTTCTCGCCTTCTACCGAGCTCAAGGCTATAATGCCCATTTTACCGAAAATGGCCTTTGGAGAAGCCTCTTCGGTGTTTTGTTTTGGGACGAGCTTTTTGAAAACGATCAGGCGGCTATTCATAATGCCTTTGAGAGATCGCCAGCCGACTTGGTCGGCCCTGATTTCTACTTGCACCATACAACTGCACTTGAACGTAAGTTAGCTCTCTTCGAAAATGCAGGCTTCCTTCAACGGGAGATTCTAGGGTCTCTCAGCAAAAATCAGGGACGCCTGAATGATATTTTCCAATGGCATCCTCAGCTGGCGCAAAATCTAGGGGATTTCCTCAGAGATTCGACCGCACAGGACGTCGCTCACATCTTGAGGACCATGGCAAAAAAATTCGAATCCCATCATACGGGATTTCCAGATTTGATGGTCGTAAAAGAGGGCGTGATAAGCTTTATCGAAGTTAAAGCCGAGGGCGATGTTCTACGCGCGAATCAGCTGAGCAAACTTCGCCTGCTTAAGGAGGCCGGCTTCGCGGTGGAAGTCCTCCGGGTGCGCTGGGAGACCGATCCACAGCAAGTTTATGTGGTTGTCGACGTCGAGACCACTGGTGGCTCAGGAGGATTTCATCGCGTGACCGAAATTGGGGCCGTCAAGATTCAGAATGGACGTATCATTGATGAATTCCAAAGTCTCATCCATCCAGGCCGGTCCATCCCTTCTTTTATTAGCAGTTTGACCGGGATAACAAATGAGATGGTGGCGCAGGCCCCTTCTTTTGCGGATATTGCTGATAAATTTCACGCCTTTCTTGAGGGATGTCTTTTTGTCGCCCACAACGTCAAATTTGACTACGGGTTCATTCAACGGGAATTTGCCCGTGTCGGAATTGAGTTTGTGGTTCCCCATCTTTGTACCTGCTCGGGAATGCGCAGGATCTATCCCGGTCTGCCCTCTTACGGGCTCAAAAATCTGGCCGCACATTTTCAAATTTCTTTGGATCAACATCACCGCGCTCTCGCGGACGCCCGTGCCGCCGCAGCGCTTTTGCTGATTATGAATGCCAAACGATCAAAGAATCCATCCGTTTCTGACACAGCAGAGACTCTCTCTATCTAAGAAAAAACTTTCAAGGCGAAGCCGAGGCCATCTAGATATCGTCACGGACCTCCTCGCTCATTTCCGGCTTCAGATAATGAATCATTTCTTCAGCCGTGCAACGACAGGGCTTGCCGTCCCGATCGCATTCGTAATCGACGTCGCTCCAATAAAGCGGATGGGAGATCACTTTTTCAAAACCAAACTTATTCAGGTAACGGACTGAGGAATTATTCGGCGATTCTTTCCAGGCGTGGGTCACGATGGCTTTGGCCTGAAGCAGCCGGAACTTTTCAACGGCGGCCGCAGATAATTTCGGTCCCCACCCTTGGCCTTGAACTTCTTTGTCGAGAAAGAGGCTTTGAAAATAAGCCGCTTGATCCATCGGGACCTTCCAGAGGTCGGGACGCAATTTGCCCCCTTTTCCTTGGCTCCATTTTCCAGGTGGATAGGCCAAGTGCAAACCCCGAATATTCTGCCGTTCATCCACCAAAACAAAAGAACACATCACATCCCCGGTAAGGGATTTTTGAAAATTTTCTTTCAGTTCAGCTAAGGAAAAAGAATTCTGACCGATGCTTTCGGTAAAGGCTTTTACGGCGGGAAGATCTTTCCATTGCAAAGGACGAATGAGCATAGAAAATTTAAGCACCGGGCCTTCTGTTCGCGCAAGGAGAAAAATCAAAAAAGTGGCAGTCTCAGGTCTTTAACGAATGATACCGCATTTCGGTCGAAACGGAGCGATCACCCTTATCAATGTCAAGGCGCCCTTGCTGTCGCAAAAGGGACCAGCGATTGTTTTTTTCAAGAAGAAGTTCCAGAGTTTGCAGAAAGGAAAATTCAAAAGCAATAATCTGGATATCCTCGGCCCGATGAACATCATTGCCTTTGATATCTTCGATAAGCACATCCGCGCTTTTATAGGTATAAACAATCACCCTTTTGGACAGCTTTCCGGCCTTGTGTAATTTTCGTGCAGACGGATTACCAATTTCAATCCAAAGATCAATGCTGTGCGGATCCGGTCTGGCCCACAAGGCAGGAGAATCCGGGTCCGCAAGTCCCCCGGGCGTGAACTCCAGCCCCTCTTGATAACTCAATGCATAGGCAAGCACCCGGCTGAGAAGATAGGGCGCGGTCTCGGAAGGATGTTGAGCCACACGAAAATTCAAAGTCTCGTAGACTCCACGATCAATGTCGGAGACCTCAAGATTAAAACGATAGAGCATCTTATTCCTTTGAAATCTGAACGTGGGGGCAAAATCTCTTTAAGGATTCGCTCTATTTTTTTTCGTTGGCGACTTGAAGCAATCCGATCATGCGCTTTTGCCCACCGATGGCGTCTTGGGCATCTTTCTTAGTAAAAAGAGTTTCGTAGAGCTGAAGCCTTCGTTTTTCTATCTCAAAAACCCTGTCTATTGTTTGCAGAAGCTCATCGTTATCAAAGGGCTTTTCGAGCACATCGGCGGCACCCAGGCGCAAGGCCGTCAAAACGAAATCCTTCGTCGCGTATCCCGTGATAAAAATGACGGGATCCATTTTGCCAAGTGATCGCAAAAATTTGACAAATTCTGCACCCGACAAGTCGGGCATTTTGACGTCCGTTAAAATCATCGAGAAAGAACGCTCCGACACAAGTTTTTTTGCTTCAAAAGAAGAGGAACAAGCGATGACCTCTTCGTAGACCGGACTTAACAGGTCACGAATGAGAGAGCAAAGGACCACCTCATCGTCTAAAACTAAAATACTTTTTTGTCGTTTCATAAATATTCCTTTTTAAGCCGACTTCTTAATGCCGATAAGGGACTTGATTTTAAATCGAATTTCATTGCCCGCCTGGGTCAGGTTTTCTAGGGAAGGTTTTTCAACGTAATCACTGGCTCCCAAGGAAAGGGCTTTTTGCGCGATGGACATATCGTCTCGATTGACTGATGAAAGAATCACAATAGGAATCGAACGGTCTTTGTACTCTTTTAAAAACCCAACCCCATCAAGTTCCGGCATATGCATGTCCAGAGTGATCGCATCGAATTTTTTTGTTTTTAAAATCTCGAGCGCCTCTCTGCCATTCTTGGCCGTCGCGGTGACCTTGAATCCAAACTCGGGCGCCAGGACCTTCGCGATGAGGGCATGAATAACCGGCGAATCATCGATTGAAAGAACTTCGAAGATCTTTTCTGGTGCTGGCTTGATTTCGGGTCTTTGGGACGTTGACGGTACCGCTTGGATTTTCCTCTTGATTTGATAGACCGATGGGCCCGCGCTTTCAACATCGAGCTTGAGACCATTCAAGGTTTCAGAAACCCCTAAGAAAATAAATCCGTCAGGATCAAGATGTTTTAAAAAAGACTGGGTGATTTGAGAAATTTGATCCGGGTTGAAATAAATGAAGACGTTGCGGCAAAAAATTAAGTCAAAGGTCTTTTTTTCCAGAAAGCTCGCGCAGTTCAGCAGATTGGCGGTAGAGAAGTGACAGTGTTTCACAAGTTCATTTTTTGCCTTGGAAAAATCTTGAACATTTCCCGCCCCCCGGGCCCAGTTCCCCTCAAGGTACATGGCAGGAGATTGTCTTAACTCATCTGTCTTATACACCGCATTCTGCGCAATTTTAACCGAATCCGGATCGATGTCGGTTCCCCAAATTTCGAAGCGAACGTCAGGGGCCATATGCATCAGGTGAAACTTAAAAAACATGGCTAAAGAATAAACCTCTTGGCCACGGCTGCAAGCGGCCGACCAAATACGAATAGTTTTATCACCTCGAGATTTGGCTTTTTGCGCAAGTCGGGAAAGCCCCTTGTTCAAGAGGTATTCAAACTGCGTAAATTCGCGAAAAAAGAAAGTATGATGAGTTGTCATGAGCGAGATGAGAGCCTGACTTTCGGACTCCTTATTAGCATTTAAATATTGTAAGTACTCGTCAAAGGAATCAATTTGCAGTCGAATCATTCGGGATTTCAGGCGGTTTTCCACCATGGGCGCTTGCTTTTCACCCAGTTGAATGCCGGCCATTTCAGAAACAATTTTTGACACGCGACGGACAGCCGCAGCCACTTCAGATTTTAAATTGGTATCGCTCATGCATTTACTCTTTTTGTAGGTGGGTCTTTATGAATTTTTGAGGAGTTGGATCGAGGCCTTTTTAAAAGATCAGACGCTTCAAGAATGAGCGCAGGTTTACCATCACTTAAAATAGTGCTACCGCTGATCCCTAAGATCCCTTGAAGCTCGGCTCCGAGTTGTTTGACCACAACCTGTGACTGGCCCAAAATATCGTCCACCATAAAGGCAAAGGGTTTGGGGCCTGTACGGACTACGACCGCGATCATGGATGTGGCCGAATTTGAATTTTCAATACCAAAGAAATCACCAAGCCTGTAAAGGGGCAGATTTTCCTCTCGCAAAAGCAGGAGATCACCTAGTGCGGAATGCCTTATATTCGTCAAATCCGGTTTGACCGTTTCATAGACTTGATTGACAGGAATGACGAATTTTTCGCCGGAATAGGAAAGAATCATGGCGTCAACAATGGCGAGAGTTAAGGGCAAAATAATTCGAAATGTCGAACCCTTTCCCAGCTCAGAAGCAATCTGCACTTCTCCGCCAAGTTCATGGATGTTGGTCTTCACGACATCCATTCCCACGCCGCGACCCGAAACATCGGTCACTTGCTCTTTGGTTGAAAAACCCGGGGCGAAAATAAGATTGAAGGCTTCCGCTTCGGTGAGTCGCGCTTCACTAGCTAAAATCCCTTTTTCAATGGCTTTCTTCTTGAGCTTTTCCGCATCCAGACCCTTACCGTCATCCGTGACTTCGATGATCAATTTTCCGCTTTGATGATAGGCCTTCAGTTGGACTTGGCCTTTTTCTGGCTTATGAGTTGATTTTCTAAGCCCCGCATCTTCAATTCCGTGGTCTACAGAGTTTCTCACCAGGTGGACAAGGGGATCGCTTATTTTTTCAAGGATCGTCTTATCGATGTCTGTCTCTTCACCAATAAGTTGAATCCCGACGTCCTTTTGCAGGGCTTGCGAGGTATCCCTGACAATCCTCTGCATCTTTTGAAACACCGGTTTGATCGGCACCATCCTTAGGCCCATTGATGTCTCTTGGATTTCTTTGCTTACCTTGTTGAGATGCTGAACAATCCTTTTCAGCACGGGAGAATCTAGCACCATGGCCTGCTCTTTCAAACCACTTTGCAGAATAACCATCTCACCGACAAAATTGATGAGAGATTCAACTTTTTGAAGCGATACGCGGAGCGTATCATCAACCACGGCGGCAGGCGATTTCGCCTTTTTCTCAGCAGGAGCCTCCGTTACGAACTCCGGGAGCGGAGCGGTGGCCATAGGAGAAGGAACCTCGGGTAAAGTATTAAACTCAAGCGCGGCCTGCTCATATTCTTGGACAGACAATTCGGAGTCAGGCAAATTCGCCCGCTCTTCCACGGCAGGCACTTCGGTTAGAGTTTCCAATTCTTCCACGACAGGAGCCGCTGTGACCTGATTCCCCCCCGGAGAATAATTTTTCATTTGATCCATAAGACCATTTGATTCCACGGTGGCCTCTAAATCCTCGCTGAGCGCCTCTAATATAAGCGCAACATGGTCATTGGCCTGAAGAAGCAGATTAATGACCTCTGCTGAAGGCGCGATCTCTTTATTTTTTATCTTTAGAATGAAGGATTCAAATTCGTGAGTGAATTCGCCCAATTCATTGAACCCGACAGCTTTGGACGAACCTTTAAGATTATGAGCCAAGCGAAAAATTTTATTTAAATTTTCCACATCTTCAGGATTTGACTCTAAATCGAGAAAGCATTGTTCCACGTCCGTGGCCGCTTGTTTCGCTTCGGCTAAAAATCCAACCTTCAGTTCTTTTTCAAAATCATCCAAATTTAAGTCCTTGATAATTTGTTGCTGTCCGTTTCAAGAAAAATTAATGTCATGGCCAACTTTAAGTTTACGCGAAATAAATTCCACGAACTCGATGGCTCCAACGACTCATTTATTTTCCCCCAGCTCAGTGTACTGCCGAATGAAAGGAAGACCAAGTCCAGTCCCTTCCAAGGACTCTTTGCTCAAATTAAAAAATAGTTTACTTGATTATTTCATCATCCTCCACCCCATCGTGGCCTCCCCCCACGATGGCCACTCGACCAAGGTTCCATCCAAGTCTACTCTCATCAAAAGCTTTTAACATCATAAATTCAATTGAGTTTGTTAAAAAATTCAATTGCGAAATGAACTTCATCGATTGCCCAAGAAGATGCGGGATAAGCTAGTCTTCCCCAAGCCTCGACCCGATTCCTGGACCTCGGCCCTGTCGATGTTTCAAGAAATCAGCCGAAAAGCTTACGAATGAAAACTGCACCGCTTCATCCTCAAGAAAAGCAGCGAATTGAGTCGCTGAAATCACTCGAAATTCTGGATACTTTGCCGGAAGAGGATTTTAATCAAATCACTCATTTGGCCTCTGAAATTTGTGGCACTCCTATTGCGTTGATTTCCTTAGTTGATAAGGATCGGCAATGGTTCAAGGCGACACGCGGACTGAATGCATCCCAAACAAGTCGAGAGCTTGCTTTCTGCGCCCACGCCATTTTGCAAGAAGAGGTCTTCGTCGTAGAAGATTCCTCTCAGGATGATCGGTTCCGTGACAACCCACTCGTCACGGGAGAACCTCGAGTTCAATTTTACGCAGGCGCGCCCCTTCGGTCCCCGGATGGTTACCCGATCGGCACCGTCTGCGTCATCGACACTAAAAAAAGAACCCTCTCCAGCGGCCAACTCTCTTCATTGAAATATCTTTCAAACCAAGTCACGAGGCTTTTGCAGCTCAAAAAACAGGTGAGGGCGCTTGAACTCTCACAGGACGAACTGCGAAAAAGAAGTGTCGCCCTCGAAGCCATTTCGGAAGGTATTCTTCTGAGGGACGCTCAAGGGAAGCTTATCGACGCGAACGCGGCAGCCCTTCAAATTCTAGGTCAGTCCCGCGAGGAGCTGATGCAGTCTCTCCAAGATGGCCGCAAGTGGCCTCTCGTGAATAAGTACGGTGCGCCACTTCCTCCGGATGAACATCCAATGAAACTGACGCTCGCCACTAGAAAACCTGTCCACCACCAGATTATTGGTGTACTCAAAGAAAATGATCCGACGGCTTGGCTTCTTATTAATACCGAACCCATTTTTGAAATAAATAAAGAGCTCTCGGGAGTGGTGATCAGCTTCTCGGATATCACGACGCAGATTGAAAAGCAGAAAGAGACCGAATTTCAAAGAACAGAGCTTCGCTTCCTTCTTGATTCAATCCCACATTTGATCAGCTACTGGAACTTTGACCTCACAAACATCAATTGCAACCAAACCTACTCACTCTCCTTTAATAAAAGCCCTGAAGAAATTCGCGGCAAGCACATTCAAGATCTCCTCACAGCTGAGGATCATCAAAAAAACTTGCCTTTTTTAGATCAAGTTTTGGCTGGCCAACCCGTGACTTTCGAAAGATCAATCTTACACGATGATGGCAATCTTCATTACACCTTGGCTACTTATACCCCTCACTTCTTAAATGACAAAGTGGTCAGCTTTCTTGCCATGGACATTGACGTCACGGAATTAAAAAATCTCGAAAAAAAGCGTCTCGAACTTGAAGACCGACTAACTAATACGGAAGCCAGATCCCGCCAGCAAATCAATTTGCTTCTTGATGTCGCGGCCATCGCCAATCAATCGTCCACGATCCACGCGGCGATTGAAAATACCTTACGATCCATTTGCCGGGACACTCACCTTGATATCGGTCACGCCTACTTAGTTGATTCCAAGGACCCGAATTTACTTATTCCCTCCAAAATCTGGTATCTGCAAAAGCCGGAAAGTTTTAATACGTTCAAAGAAATTACGGAAAAAACAAGCTTTAGAACGGGAGTCGGCTTGCCAGGACGAGTTCTTCAAACGGGCCAGCCCGCCTGGATCAACGACGTGACGAAGGACTCCAATTTCCCTCGTAATAAAATGGCTTCGGATTTAGGCGTGCACTCGGCGTTCGCTTTTCCACTTCTCTTCGAAGGCAAGATAGTCGCGGTTCTCGAGTTCTTTTCGGAAAAAATTGAAGCAAAAGACGATTCCCTGTTGAGTATAGTTCCCCAACTCGCCCACCATCTGGAACAGGTTTATGAACGAGAACGCAACGCCACTCTATTAAAAGAAGAACGGGATAACGCGAATAGATTTGCGCAAATAAAATCCTCCTTTCTCGCAAATATAAGTCATGAGATTCGCACCCCCATGAATGGCATTATCGGGATGACCAATCTCATCTCGGTTTCTATGAACGACCAAACGCAGCAAGAGCGCCTGCGAATCATCCAGAACTGCAGCCACTCCCTCCTTGACCTGATCAACGATGTTCTTGATTTTTCAAAGCTTGAAGTTGATAAGGTCGAAATTGAAAAAGCTCCTTTTGCCCTTCACGCATTGACAACGGAGGTCGTGAATCTTCTTCGTCAACGTGCTTCGGAAAAAGGAGTTGCCCTCTCTTATGAGCCCGATCGGAACGTTCCCGCCTGGCTTCTCGGGGATGCGGCCCGCTTTCGGCAGATCCTTACCAATCTCGTCTCTAACGCAATTAAATTCACCGAAGTGGGCAGCGTAAAGATCAAATCCAGTTCCTTGAAACTGGATTCGACCAAGTGGCAAATCCAGTTTACGGTTCAAGACACCGGGATTGGCATCAAAGAATCTGTTAAGCATCGTCTGTTCCTGCCCTTTTCGCAGGTTGATGCATCGACCACTAGAAAGTTTGGCGGTTCGGGCCTTGGTCTCGCGATCTGTAAAGGCCTTTGCGAAAAAATGGGTGGCACAATTTCGGTCGAGAGCGAAGTTGGCAAGGGATCTGTGTTTTCTTTTATGTTTGAAGCGGAAGAAACAGCGCCCCTTCTTTCCGTCGCGCAAGTCAATCCCTTCGCACTCTTCGACTCGCAAATGGGACAAAAATTTCCGCACCGGATCCTTGTGGTTGAAGATAACCAAACGAATCAGTTGGTTGTCACAGGTTTTTTAGAAAAGCTGGGTTATCAAGCCGACGTGTTAAGCAATGGCGAAGAGGCTCTGCAGGCGATCCAAAAACAGACCTACGATTTAATTTTAATGGACTGTCATATGCCCCAACTCGATGGGTTTGAAGTGGCTCAACGTATCCGCGCCACTCCACCTCCCGTGAGGCCCCGTATCGTCGCGCTGACCGCAAGCACACAGAAAGAGGATATCGAGCGGTGCTTTGCTGTAGGCATGGATGGATTCCTCTCCAAACCACTGATTTTGTCGGACTTGATAGCGGTCCTACAAGAACGTCCCTCTCAAGAAAATTTTTCCGGAAATTCCTCTCTCGCACCCAGCGAGTCCATGCCCTCGCCTTTTGCCAAAGATTTATTCTTAGCCAATTTTCACGGAATGGAAGATCTCGCTCAGGAAACAATTCTAGATTTCCTGAAAACCCTGCCCGAATTGATTAGTAAAATTGAAAATACGATCCAATCCGGAGACCTTCCAACCCTCGAGCTAGAGGCTCATTCCTTAAAAGGCGCCCTGTCGAATTTCTTTGCCCGACCCGCAGAACTGCTGGCCTGGAAGCTTGAGCAACTCGCCCATGGACAGGTGCCCGGAGATGAAGAACATGTCTTTGCAGAATTAAAGTTAGAAATCGAGCGCCTGTCCAAGGCGTTGAAGTCTTTGTTTGATAATCAGGAGGCCGCGTGAAGAATAAGACGGTTTTAATAGTTGATGATAGCACTTTTGACCGGGCCCTTTTATCAAAAGCTCTTTCTAAAAAGGGAGGATTCAAGACCGAAGAGGCCGAAAACGGCGAGCGTTGCCTCGAGATCCTCGAGAAGGGATCTATCGATCTAGTCCTGATGGATATCATGATGCCTGGAAAATTTGGGACCGCCATTTTGGTCAAGATCCGGGAAAAGTTGAACCCGATTGAACTTCCCATCATCATGGTGACCTCTAAAAGTGATGCCTCCGACGTCGTCGGGTGCCTTCAAAACGGGGCGAACGATTATATACAAAAACCTGTTAACTTTGACATCGCAATTTCTCGAATTTTAACTCACCTCCGCCTCACTGATTTTTCTAAAGAAATGTCCCGTTTAAAGGAATTGGCGACATTGAACGCCATCATTACGACCTATAACCACGAAATCAACAATCCCCTCGCTATTGCCATCGGATGTCTACATACTCTTGGACCGAGTCCAGATGACCCCAAAAGAAAGCACTTGAGCGATGCACTTTGGCGGATTGCCGATATCGTCAAACAGATCAAACATGTTTCAGAAAAGCATGAAATTGAATACGAATCCTATTCAAATCTTAAAATGATTAAGATAAAGTAACCAGAAACTGGACCACTAGCAGGCCGTCCCGTTTCTTCTGATTGCATCCCTCATCAGCATAAAAAAAGTTTATAAATAACTATTTGTTGTAGATCGGCCTCAATTTCTTCGCCAAAACATCCGAATTATTGAAGTGCAAAAAAATCAAATGTCTGAACAACTCCTATTTGAATCTGAATTTGAAATGGGCAAAAGGCTCCCCTCCGTGGGACTTGCTCACCTCGCTCTATTTACCATTTTAGTTTTGGCAACGCCCTTCTTGAAGGATCACTGGAGTTTAACAGTCTCGACTGGATCAGCCTTGCTCCTCACGGCTTTTGTAAGGTTTTGGCTCAAGCGAAAGCAAGCAGCCTTTTATCCCCAACGGCGAAAGCAGTGGGTCGCCTTATTTGATTTTGTGCTCATGCTCACGGCTTGCATTTGGGGATTTCTCTGTTTAGCTTCCATCCATTTCTATGGCTTAGCCAGCTCGACCACTTCGATCCTTTTTCTGGATGTCAGTGGAATTTGCGCGGGGGCAGCGACCGCCCTCAATCCAAGTGCCAAAAGAGCCTGGTTGTTTGTCGGTATCACTTTGACAATCCCCATTTTGCGCATCATCACATTGGAAGATCCCCTCGACAGCGCCTTCGTGGCGATTTTTATTGCTTACGGCACTTTTCTTTTTTTACAAATCCATAACCAATCCCACGTCTACTGGAGTATGCTTAAGGCGAAAAAAGCCACCGAAGACCAAAAACAAGAAATCGAGTCCGCCTTGCAAACGGCGGAGGCGGCGGTTCAAACCAAAGCCCGCTTTTTAGCGAACATGAGTCACGAGATCAGAACTCCCATGAATGGAATCATCGGCATGTCGAATCTTCTGCTGGCCTCGATCACGGATAAGGCCGCCATTGAGAAATTGAAGATCATCCAGAATTGCGGGAATTCTCTTTTAGATTTGATCAATGATGTTCTTGATTTTTCGAAACTAGAGGCCAACAAGGTAGAGCTTGAAACGCAGCCCTTTCCGCTTCATGCGACCGTTCAAGAGATCGTGGAACTGCTAAATACGAGGGCTCTCGAAAAAGGGGTCACTTTGTCCTATCGACAAGAGCCGCGTGTCCCCTCTTGGATTGCGGGAGACCTCATCCGCTTCAAACAAGTGCTTACAAATCTTGTCGGCAATGCCGTCAAATTCACCGAGATGGGCCGCATCGAAATCATTTCCAAGGCCGTCCAATTAGACAGTGGCAAGTGGAAGATCGAATTCGAGGTCAAGGACACGGGAATCGGGATTTCTGCGCAAGCCCAAGATAAACTCTTCCAGTCTTTTTCTCAGGTAGATGCTTTGACCACGAGGCGGTTCGGCGGGACCGGATTGGGATTAGCGATTTGCAAAGAGCTCTGTCAAAAAATGGGCGGCGCTATTTGGGTCGAAAGTGTTTTAGGAAAAGGGTCAAATTTTTTCTTTACTCTCGTTGCCGATGAAGTTCAGGCGATAGATGCGAGCACATCCGCGAATCCCTTTGCCGCATTTGATCCCGAAATGGGGAAGCAGCACCCTCTTCGGATTCTAATTGTCGAGGATAATCGCACGAACCAATTGGTCGTCGTCGGACTGTTGGGGAAACTCGGCTACAAAGCTAACGTCGCTGCCCATGGCAAAGAGGCCTTGGCCTATTTAGAGAAGCAAACCTATGACTTGATTTTGATGGACTGCCATATGCCGGAGATGGATGGCTTTGAGGCCACTCAGAGAATTCGTGCCGAAACCCCGAGCTCTGAACGTCCACGCATCGTTGCGCTGAGCGCGAGCGCTATGAAAGAAGATAGGGATCGTTGTAAAGCCGTTGGTATGGATGGATTTCTGAGGAAGCCGATCACCATTTCCGCCCTTGTCGAAACACTGCGAACGACCAGCACAGCGGAATCTGTAGCAGGAAAAGGGGCGGCCTGAAGCAAAAGAATATAAATGACTCTAAATTTATATTCTTAATGACCTAACAATAAGCTCAAATGCCTTCAGGTCGGTTTGCGCAGACTTTGTATCTATTTGAAACTTCGCAGGTTGGATGGGATGGGACTAATGTCAAAAATAAGTAACGGACACTTAAGTTTGACAGTTTTTTTACCGAAAAGCACATGAGTTCAATACGTAGTGGAGATGTGACCTCTGTAGAAAATTAATTTTTCCTGGATGAATGACAGGAACGATTAAACAAGGATGGATGAAATGAGTACGACCGACAATAATGCCGTTGATTCTCTCAAAAGTGGACGATTTCTCTGTTTCTCTCTAGGTAAGGAAAGATTTGCCATTCCCCTTTTGCAAGTGAAAGAAGTCATCGCCAATACAGAGACCACCAACATCCCTCAGGCCCCGGCTTATTTTAAGGGAATCATGAATCTTCGCGGACAGGTCATTTCGGTGATCGATTTACGCAGCAAACTTAAAGTTGGAAAAGTTGAAACCACTCCCGAAACCACCATCGTCATTCTCGATGTCAATAGCCTGTCTTTGGGAGTCATCGTGGATTCGGTCAATTCGGTCACAGCCTACGATGCAGAAGACATTAGCAATCCACCCGACCACGATTCAAGTGTGAAAACAGACTATATTGTGGGCGTGGCGAGAGAGAAAGATCATCTCACCTTGATTCTAGATCTGAGAAAAGCATTGAACACCGATGATATGAGAACAATGCGCGATAATTTACAGAAAGCTGCCTAAAATACAGTGCGGTGAGGCAAGGCCTCATCAGAAACGAATAATTGAATTGATTTGAATGTAAATACAACGGGAGAACATGTGAGAAATTTAAGTTTCAAAACGAAATTGCTTGGGCTATGTGCATCACTCGCATTGGTCAGCATTGTCATTGCCGCTTTTTCATTCCGGGGCTTAGGTCACGTCGAAGAGTCTTATGAAGACGTCGCTTCGATTGCGATGCCTAGTCTCAATTCCTTAAATAAAATGTTTTTAGCCTATCGCAAGATCCGTGTTAACTTGAGATCTCTTGGACTTTCAGGATTATCTCAAGAGCAGGCAAATACCTATGTAAAAGGCGTTCATGAGGCCATTGAGGACTACGAAAAAGACGATAAAGAATATCAGTCTCTGACTTTCATTCCTGGACAAAAGGAACTTTATGGACAAGTTAATGAGGCCTGGTTGCACTTTAAAGGCATTGGCGTAAGAGGGCTGGAACTCTACGCATCCGGGACAGTAGAATCGAAGGAACAGTTGAATAAAATTTTCCTATACGATTGTCCTGAAGCAGCAAAAGTCTATACAAAGGCGATCGAGGCCCTAAAGGAATTCCATTCGAAAGATGCGAGCGCTAAAGTTATGGAAGCTCGGGAGACTGGGCACAGGACAAACCAGATGATCATTATCATTTCTCTTTGCGGGATTTTGATGGGTTTAACGCTCGGATTTGTTTTCGCCACAAAAGTCTCCAACTCGATAAGTCAGGTTGCTCGACAATTGGCTGCGAATGCTGACCAAGTATCAGAAGCCTCCGCGCAAATCGCTTCCTCTTCTCAGGAACTTTCTCAGGCCTCGACGGAGCAAGCCTCTTCTCTGGAAGAGACCGCGGCTTCGCTTGAGCAGATCACGGCGATGATCGCCAAGGCCTCCGATAGCGCTGAAGCGACGGCAACAAGTTCCAGCGAGTCTCATAAAAAGGCGGAAGAGGGCCGGTCTGGTGTCGATCAAATGTTGAACTCCATGGATGAGATCAGCCAAAGCAATGAGGCCATTCTGACACAAATTGCTGAGAGCAATCGTCAAATGACGGACATCGTGAAAGTTATCCAGGAAATTGGCAGTAAAACCAAAGTGATCAACGAAATCGTCTTTCAGACAAAGCTCCTGTCTTTCAATGCTTCCGTCGAAGCCGCCCGAGCCGGTGAACACGGTAAAGGGTTTGCCGTCGTCGCCGAAGAAGTGGGTAACCTCGCTCAAATGAGCGGTAACGCCGCAAAAGAGATCACCGAGCTGCTGGACGGAAGTATCTCTCGAGTCGAAAAAATTGTTGAAGATACAAAGTCAAAAGTGGAATCCCTCGCTCAAAAAGGCAAAGAAAAAGTTGAATTGGGCGTGGTCGTTGCGAAGCAGTGTTCGGATCTCCTCAATGAGATTGTGCAAAACGTCTCGCGAGTGTCTGGACTCTCGCAGGAAATTTCGCAAGCCAACAAAGAACAGGCTCAAGGGGTTTCCGAAATCAACAAAGCAATGTCACAGCTGGATACCGTTACGCAACAAAACGCCGCGACAAGCGAAGAGACCGCGAGCGCTGCCGAAGAGCTCTCTGCACAATCCGAGTCACTCAAGGCCTCTGTCGTTGAGCTCGCCGCCGTGATCAGCGGGGGCAAACAAGTTGAGATGGCTTCTGCTCCCCCGACGAACAATCAGGCGAAGAAATCCGCGGGCAATACACCAAAGAAAAAATCAAATCTCGTGCATCTTAAAGCTAAAAAGGAGTCCCGTCAGAACGAACCGCAAGCTGCAACGATGAAGATGGCCTCCGGAGACCACTCTTCGATCCCAAGCCGCGACGATGATGGCTTCAGAGATGTTTAGCTTTGACGCATTCTGAACCCCATGGAGCAAGAAAAACCTGCTTCCCATGAAACGCTCAGCGACGAAGATTTTCTCTACTTTAAAGATAAAATCTTCGCTTTAGCCGGAATTCATCTGACAGCGAAGAAGAAAGATTTGGTTCGGACTCGACTCAAATCTTATATTCAAAAAAACGAAATAAAGTCATTGCACGCCTATCGCAAAATTCTCGAATCGGCCGGTGATAGTTCGGCCGAAGTCCAAACATTCGTCAACTTACTCACGACGAACAAGACAGACTTTTTCCGTGAAAAACAGCATTTTGATTTCCTCATCGAATCAACCATCGCCGCCTGGGAAAGAAATAAAAAGAAGGATATCAAAGTCTGGTGTTGCGCCGCCTCAACCGGAGAGGAACCCTACACGATCGCGATGGTGCTGGATTTTTTTCTGCCGAAGGAAATTGACTTCAGGATCTTGGCCACAGACATAGACACAAATGTTCTTTCTCTTGCTCGCAATGGGGTTTACCCGATCAGCAAATACTCTGAAATTCCACAACCCTATCAGGATGCCTATGTGAAAAAAGGAACCGGAACAGCCTCAGGTTGGTTCCGAATCGACGATCGTCTCCACTCTAAAATTTCTTTTAAGCAGCATAATCTCATTGAAAATTCCTATCCGGGTGATGAAATCTTTGACCTTATCTTTTGTCGAAATGTCTTAATCTATTTTGCACCCGAGACGATAAGAGAATTGATGGATAAACTGCATAAAAGCCTTAAAGGGGACGGTAGCCTCTTTATTGGTCATTCGGAATCCATTCAGGGCACAAGTCATCTTTTCCGTTCTATCAAACCGGCGATTTATAAGAAGGTTGGGACATGAGTCAAAAATTGATCAACTTGAATATCGCTGAACTCATTGTGACCTGCGAGCCCCTCGTGGTTTGTACCGTGTTAGGTTCCTGCGTCTCCGTTTGTCTTTTTGGAGATGATGCGAAGGGCGGAGGCATTATCCACTATGCGTTGCCAGAGCATCCTGCGAACAACGAAAATGACAACCCGCTTCGCTATGGCGACTACGCTATTGAAAAGCTCATCGAAGAAGTTTGCCAGATGTTGGAAGTGCCACCGCACAAGCTCAAGGCCAAAATCGCTGGCGGCGCCAACAACGTCGCCTCGGAACACCCAACACAAAAAGTCGGATCGGCCAACGTCGCTCTAGCCAAAAGGCTCTTGGGAAAACACAACATCCCCATAGTCGGCGAAGATGTTGGCGGCTCGCTTGGTCGAAAAATTCTTTTTGATGTTCAATCGGGACGTCTGCAGGTCGCCTTCGTAGGCCCTGGATTTTCACGGCCGTCTGCGGAAAAAGCGCTGACCCTGCCCAATAAGAAAAAAGATATTTCTTCTGTCGGCTTGAGCCCTCCCCTCACCAATGCCCCGAAAAGAAAGATCAGAGTTTTAATTGTCGATGATTCTAAGACCATACGGGATCTTTTATTTAAAGTTCTGCAGCAAGATCCCGGCATTGAAGTTGTTGGGCAGGCGGAAGATCCCTTGAAAGCCGAATTGCTTTTACCCACGGCCAAGCCCGACGTCATCACTCTTGACATCCATATGCCACGGATGACCGGGGTCCAATGGCTTAAAACCTTAATTCCTAAATATAAGATTCCCGTGGTGATGATCACTTCACTTGAACTCAAAAGTGGGAATGAAGTCTTTGAAGCTTTAGAGCTCGGAGCCGTTGACTATATCCAAAAACCGTCCCTTCATGATTTGACCTCCGTCTCTCCGATTTTAAGGGAAAAAGTGATCAACGCGGCCTCCGCGAAGGTTCGCCCCCGGGGAATAACGAAGAAGTTCATACCCTCCGGAATTTTAAATCAAAGCTTCGATCCACACCTGGTGATCGCGATTGGCTCTTCAACCGGTGGGACAGAGGCCCTTCGCGAAGTGCTGACCGGCCTTCCAAAAAATATTCCGCCCATCGTTATCGTCCAGCATATACCGCCGGTTTTCTCGAGGGCCTTTGCCGACAGGATGAATAGTCTTTGCCCTTTTGATGTCAAAGAAGCCGAATCGGGAGACGCCGTCCATTCGAATCGTATTTTAATTGCGCCCGGTGGTTCTCAGATGAAACTCATCAAAAAGCCCTCGGGGCTCTTCGTAGAGGTCAATGACGAACCGCCCATGAACCGACATAAACCCTCCGTTGATTATCTCTTTCACTCGGTGGCGGACTTGATCGGCCGGAAAGCCATCGGGGCCATTTTAACCGGCATGGGGGCCGATGGAGCGAAGGGTCTGCTTCACATGAAAGAACGGGGCGCCCTGACCCTGTCCCAAGACGAAGCCTCGTGCGTCGTTTACGGCATGCCGAAGGTCGCTTGGGAAATGGGCGCGAGCCAACAACAAGTCAGTCTTGACGAGTTCGCATTGAAATTAGTCGAACTTTGGAGTCAAGCCAAGGCCAGTTGATCTCTTCAGAAAACTCCTTTTCAGGACGGCTTTCAACGCGGCGAATTTGTTTCTCTCTTGCAAGCAATGAAAAAGAAAGAAGTCCACAGAAAGTCAACGGCCTTAGCCGACTTCACCATAAAAATGGATTTAAAATAATTCCGCGGCCATTCAAAGACAAAAGAACCTATTCTGTCCTTTTGCGAAGGGCCGATCGATGGTAAGAGTTTGAGGCAAGGACTTGATATTTCAGCTCCTCATTTAAACCCACTTTAAAGGAAAAATGATGAAAGACTATATTATTTGGCTCGATTCAGAAAGTGCCCATGTCTTCGCTTTGAATAGCTCGGGCGAAGGCGTCGAAAAATCCGTCGTAAAAAAAAACGACGCCGATCACCATAATCGCCACAAGAAAGATCAACATCAGGATAGTCACGCCGAACCCTACTACCGGGATTTAGCGGCTCAACTGAAGGATGCTGATAAGATGCTGCTGATTGGCCCCGGCTTAGCAAAAAACCATTTCAGGGATCACTTGAACACGCACCAGGCCCATACACTCGCCAAAAAAGTCATTGGTCTTGAAAACTTCGAGGGCTTTGAGCATAAAACAGAGAATCAAATGATGGCCGAGGCTCATAAGTTTTTTAAAACCTACGATTTGTTCAACAGACCTGTTTAAATTGCACGCCTCGTCTAGCAATATAAGCCAAGATCCTCTAGTCTTGGGGGATGACTGACGGCGAGGCTTTATGCAATTAGCCAATGGCTATTCCATCCAAGAAATGCACCCGAAGGATTTTTTTCCTTTATTTTCAAAAATCTATGATTCCCTCTTTGGTGATGATCATACTTTTTTCCCCGATTCTTTTTACAGTCCCGGCGAAAAAGAGAAATTGAAAAACCTCAGTGAAAGGATGGGGAGTCTTTACCAGCTGCATCTGGGCCTGTTCTCACCCCAAAATGAATTTGTGGGTTTTTCTTTTGGCTTTCAAGAAAGTGAAGACACTTTCTACATGGCCGCATCAGCTATTTTGCCCGAACATCGAGGTCATCAACTGTATAGCGAACTTGTGAAGTACGTCCTGCAAAAGACGACCGAAGAAGGCTTTCAGAAAATTTACGGCAGCCATTGCGCAACTAACAATGCCGTTCTTATTGCTAAATTGAAGTTGGGCTTTGTTTTTTCTAAGGTTGAGCTTTCCGATATGTTCGGGACGATCCTGCACCTGCAATACTTCACCAATCCTTTGCGGCGAAAAATCATGGACTACCGCAGTGGCTTCCGTGTTCCTGACCGTGAAGTGAAATCGGTGATGAAATTCAATCGCAAAGATTAGTTTTTTGTAGCCTCTTCAACTGCGCCCTCTGGTAAGCCCCCACCGAGCCGTCGAAAAGGCAGCGGATCAGAGGATCCTCCAAGATATCCACGGATTGAATTTCTTGTTCAATGCAGGGCTCGAAGGCTCCATCATTAATGCGTACATAAAGGGACGTGAGCGACTCGCCGTCTTCTAAAGCCGCCAAGAGTTTACAAGCAGAGATTTCGGTCCGCCAAGAAATTAAGTTCTCACTTTCAACGTCCCCGCCAAGTTCGATCCTGCCCTCTTTAAGATGATAATGAAAATGCCTCACCGCGCCCTCATGATCATAGAGCGAAAGTCGCCAAATCCTCGCTTTAAGAAAATAATCATCTGCGGGTGACTGCATGGAATTGTATTTTTCAACCAATCTCGAGCGACAATAATCATAAACCGTTTCTGTTTGGGTGGGTGTCAAGGCGGCGAATCGCCTGGAAATATCGGCGGTGGAAGGGGGTTTGAGGGTCCTGTCGTACTTGTAGTCGACATTCTGCTCTCCGAAGGCTTGAATCCAGGCCAGAGAAGAAGCGGTCCTCAGGGTTTGCTTATCCAAAATAACGGAAACCGAAGGATTCAGCCTTACCACGCTCGAATGGGGCAATGCCGCCTCGATCTCTTGTTGAAATTGCCGGTAGGAAACAGGAAAAAAGGCTTGATTGTACCAAGACCAACTTTCCTGAATAAATTGGCAAGAGCTGGGCACAATATATTTTGGTTTTAACACCTGCAACTGTTCGATCCACTCCGGCGGAAGTTCATAGGCGGCGGGTGATGCCCGAGAGGGGGATAGAACTTCCATCTCGCGCATCGTTTGGAAGGGCCAAAGGATCATCTCCCAAGGACCTTTTTGTGCCAGCTGAAGAAGCATGGAAGGATCGATCCAAGAATCAACGACGTTGAGAATTTGCACTCCCGCGGCCTTGATCTGGAAAATCGAATCAATGTCGACATCTAGCGCCCGGTGCGGAGTGATCTCGAAGGAGTGGATTTGCACGGAACGACCGAGTTCTAAGGAATGCACATGAAGAAATCCCAATTCCTTAATCAAAGAAAAAATCTCTTCAAAGACGCAATACATATAAATAGGCGTCTTCCGGTCCAGAAGCTGGAGGCTTTCTAACGAACAGTGATCGTCGTGAAAATGCGAAATGAAAACGGCGTCCCAGGACAGCGTCTTGATACTCTCATGATCAAATCGAACATCCGGAAAAGCATAACAATTTTGACTGAAGGGATTCTCAAAAAGAGGATCAAAAGCAATTTGAGTTCCTTCACATTCAAAGACGTAGCCCGCATGAAGAATGCGGGAAATTCGGAGGCCTTGATCTTTTTGAGGGCTCAACATAGGAATTTTTTAAACCAATTCAGCGCAAAGGTCCAAAGAAGTTCGCGGAAGGGCCTAAAACCTCAAAAAAGCCTGGACGAGAGCCGCAGGGAATGGTTTCTGAAGACTGACGCCCCTCTCAAGGAGTTCGGTATCCAAAAGAAATTCCAGAAGGTGAATATTGAAATCAGCAATATCTGTAACCTTCAATGCAGCTTCTGCCCCGAGGTCATCCGCTCTAAAAAACTGATGCCGTTGGATCTTTTTCGCCAGATCATAGAACAGGTTGCTCCTCTGACCGAGCAGGTTTGTTTCCACTTGATGGGTGATCCTCTTGTTCATCCCCAGCTCTCTGAGCTCGTTGAAATCTGCCATCAGTCTTCGGTACCCATTTTCTTCGTCACCAACGGAGTTTTATTGAGAGAAAAACAATCTGCCCTCTTGCTGCATCCTGCCTTTCGCCAGGTCAATTTTTCCCTGCATAGCTTCAGTGATAATTTTCCAGAACGGGATCCCAGCGAGTATTTGGAAAGAATTTTCTCCTATACAGAGAATGCCCTGAGGGAACGGCCCGATTTGTATTTGAATTATCGTCTTTGGAACCTCAACGATCCTCGCGGATCTTCGACAGACAATCAAAAATTCCTCCGTTTGATTTCCGAGCGTTTTCAAATCAACATCAATGCCAATCTGGATGTGCGTTTGAAGAAAAGCCTGCGCCTCAAAAACCGCCTCTATCTTCACTTTGATACCGAATTCATCTGGCCGGCCTTGCAACTGCCGGTCCTTGGAACCTCAGGAACTTGCTACGGTCTTTCGTCCCACTTTGGCATTTTAGTCGATGGAACCGTTGTGCCTTGTTGTTTGGACAAAGAGGGCTCTATTCCCCTCGGAAAAATTCAGGAGGCGTCACTGCACGAAATTTTAAAACTTCCCCGCTCCCGCACTTTGCTTGAAGGCTTTCGCCAAAGAAAACTGGTCGAGGGACTTTGCCAGCGCTGTCAGTACATCGAGAGATTTTCTCCCTAAGGCCCGATAGGCTCGCATGCGCCAAGGTTCGTAAAGTCAAACAAAGTCTCGATGTTCTTTTGGATGGACTCTACATCCTGTTGATCGCAGAAAGAAATTGAGCTGTCCATGGCATAGGTACTAAGTCCCACCGTCACGCTTCTCGCCTGATCGACAAGGTAAAGAGAAGCCGGAAGGAATAGAGCGGCCATGGGAGGACCGCATGTCCCCTGCGTACCCACCACAGACTGAGACGGACAGATCCTCGCATGATTAATGAGGTCTTTCAGGAGGGCTAAGCCCTGAGACGAAATCTGTTGTTGGCATTTGACCGAAGCATTTGAGGCCATGGGACCACTTAAAGTAATCTCCGCCAGGACTCCAGTCGATCTATCTGAAAGTTTGAAGCCTGAAAAGGTATAGCCTAAAGGAAGGGAAGCCGCTTGCCAGAATGCCCGCATTTCTATGTAGAATGGATCCATGTGGAGATAAGAAAAAGATAGAGGAAGAGATTGAGTGGATCCCAGGCTTTGAACTTGTGGACAAGGCACGGGATCTTGGCTTCCCACTTCCTTTTTTTGACAAGAAATCAAAAAAAGCACAAAAATAATAATACATTTCATACGGGCTCCCCTAGTAGATAAATTGGCTGCAATTCGAATCAATACCTAGAATTTTCCAAATCTGACTTAAATTTTCAACATCCGTGGAACTGTAAGCCTGCTGGACGGCGCTATCGCTACAACTCACCTGCTGCAGTGACTGAAAACAAGAATCCCGCCGAGGACCATCAACAGTGAGAATTTGCGCGTCGATGGCCTGTTCAATAGAATCAAAATTAGGATAGACAGCTTCGTTTAACCCCAGAGCGGAAGGAACCTGAGCCACCGTGCGAATTTTAAGCTCACAATCCGCTAACACCGGGCTAAAGCAACTTTTCACCTTAGAGCAAATGGAAATTGAAATCTGATCCGTCAAAGACGAGGTCGCACTATTAGGCACCGAGTTCCTGAAGCCTGGGTTTCCGGTATCTGTCCCGCAAGCTTGAAGAGCCAAGACCGCTAGAACAAGGCCAATTTTAATTCTTTTCATCATACATCCTCGTCATCGGGAAAAATTGCAAATTCAGTTGCATCACGCGATTGCCCTCAGCAAACTCTTCAGAAATTTCCAACGCTTTCATTTTGAACTCTTCAATTAATTCTCTTATTTTTTGCTGGCTTGCCTCCGAAACGGGAAGCGTCAGCGTACTCAAATATCTTTCTTGAGCGGAGTGCCGATCTAAGGATTTTTCGGCTAGTTCGAGCATTTTCTTATGAAAAAGAATCAAAAGCGTGTTCGAGAAAAAATCCCCTGTCTTCAAATGAACTTGTTTATTCACCCAACGGCCATTTTTTCTTTCAATCAAGCCAAGTTCAGATAACTTTTCGATGGCACTCGCGATTTGCTTTTCGGAAACTTTCTCTTCAAAAAAATAGGACAAGAAGGAAAGCGTCTGAGGGACTTGCTGCAAATTGAAAATTTCTCTTAAAATGATTTGATACCAATTTTCGTAAAGGCCGTAAAGTCTCGGCTCGATCGGCTTCTGTTGGCGACTCCTCTGCAAGCTCAGCATTCTTTTGGTCATTTGTTCGCGCTCGGCCAAATCACTCACCAAGGTGCTTTTCACCATAAGTACAAAATACTCTTGCTCCATTTTATTGAGATTTAAAATTTTAGAAATCCTTTGCGCGGTCTCGACCGACATTCTTCTTTTTTTCTGAATCAACAGCAGCAAGAAGTTAGGAGATTTAAAGCCGAACTTCGCCGAAAGTTTGCGGTAAGTCATTTTTTTATCGCTGCCCTTCAGGCTTTCCAAAACCTGAGAGAGGTAGTCTCTGAAATCAATGTAATCAAAGACAATTCCTTTTATAGAATACAAATTTTGAGTTTTATCATTCATAGATTAAGTATCGGGGTAGTTTTTTTGAAAGTTAAATGTATTCAACAGAATACAGAAAAAATCTCTGCCCCCGTCTACGAATGCCTGATTGAATCATTGAAATTAAGTGGTAGGCTCAAGGCATTGTGAAAAAAATCTCGCTGTTCCACCAAAAAGCCTCCGTTATTTTTATTTTCATCACGATCCTTTTGGATATGCTCGCCCTCGGCGTCATTGTTCCTGTTTTACCGAAGCTTATTGAAGAATTCGTTGGCGGGGACGCCTCAAAGGCCGCGCAGATGATCGGAATTTTCGGAACGGTCTGGGCCTTGATGCAATTTGTTTTCTCTCCGATCTTGGGAGTTCTTTCCGATCGCGTGGGGCGTCGACCCGTCGTGCTGATTTCAAATTTTGGTTTAGGCCTGGATTACCTCTTGATGGCCCTTGCTCCGACCTTGAGCTGGCTTTTTGTCGGCCGAGTGATTTCGGGGATCACCTCCGCGAGCATTGCGGCCGCAAGTGGCTACATTGCTGATGTCACACCTGCAGAAAAACGCTCTGGAGCCTTCGGCATGATCGGCATGGCCTTTGGGGTCGGTTTTATTTTAGGCCCGGCCATCGGCGGCTTTTTTGGCGAAATCAATCCCCGCCTTCCTTTTGCCGTTGCGGGTGCACTCAGCCTGATCAATGCACTGTACGGTTTTTTTGTGCTGCCTGAATCTTTAGCGCCAGAAAATCGCCGGCCCTTTTCTTGGCGGCGCGCCAATCCTGTCGGTTCTATCAACTTACTTGCATCCAACGCCAGGCTCTATGCCCTTTCTGAAATTAACTTTTTGATTTCCATCACCCACGTTATTTTTCCAAGCGTGATGGTTCTTTACATGAGCTATCGCTACGGCTGGACCACGCGAACCGTCGGTTTCATGCTCGCCGCCGTGGGCCTCAGCAACGGGATCGTTCAAGGAGCGCTCGTCGCCCCTGTCGTCAAACGCTGGGGTGAACGTCGCATTTTACTGGTGGGTCTTCTTTTTGGCGTGATCGGCTTTTTAATTTCAGGACTCGCTTCGGTCGACACTTGGTTTTGGCTGGGCGTTCCTTTCTTGGCACTTTGGGGTCTTGGCAATGCTGTTATCCAAGGTATGATGTCGCAAGAGGTGGGTGCCGATCAACAGGGTCACTTGCAAGGAGCCATCGGCAGCCTGCGCGGAATCGCCGAGCTGATTGGGCCGGCTGTTTTCAGTTTCACTTTTGCCTACTTCATCAAACCCGAGCGCGCCTTCGCTGTTCCCGGGGCTCCGTTTTTCCTCGCCGGATTTCTTATGTTACTTGCAATTCTGGTTTTACTACGTCGGAAGATTTAGAAATCATTCGCATTGAAATCAAAAATAGTAGGCACCTAAGAATTGAAACTCGCGAGTCGAGCGAGATCCATCAACCGTTGTTCGCTCGTCATGCTTTAAGAACAAAGCCCATTGACTCGAAATATCGAATCGCATTTCATTGTGAAAACTCCACCATTCGCGATTTTCGAAATCATAGAGTTCATTCAAGCGACTGGCTTCTGAAAGAAGCTTAAAGGATTTCCATGAAAAAAGGAAACCCACTTCAGGCCCCAGTTCGGCTCTTCCGAGGGGCCAGGCTCCCGAACGAATGGACGTCGCGAGCATCGCGAAGGCCGTGAAACGGGGCGAAAAAATCTCCTTCGCGAAGCCCAGGTCCAAGGCCATCTCTAAATAAAGATTTTTTTCGTCGAAATGATTTCTGAGATAATCCATATGAAATTGCCAGGACAGAGACTGTTCATAGAAATTCACCGGGCGGAAATTGGCCAGTCCCGCCACCCTGAATTTTTCAAAGAACAGGCTCCGCGAACGCGAATTCTGTATTTCCAGACTGAAGAGATCGATTTCCGAATTTTTTAAAAAACCTTCTTCACGGTCCAAAAGCCCGTGGATGGCGGGTCGAATGTTGAGGATTTGAAAAGCCTCGCCTTTTTTATCCCCCTCGCCAAGCTGGGCCCTCATCCAAGCGTGCGCGAGATGAGGGGGTTGAGGTTCCAGCTCTGGCGGAAAGATGAACTTCGCCGTTTCAGGAATTTTAGAGCGTGAGATCAAAACCTCCTGCTCAAATTTTTGCATGGCAGGCGGCAATACCCCTTGCGAGCGGTGCCTTTCGATGTCGAGATGATCAAGCAACGCTTCCAGCACCAAGGCCTCCTGGATGGGAGTTTCAATCTTATTCGTCCGAATAGCCTTTCGGAAAACATCTTTCTGATCTGAATTCATCTTCGTCATTTTGGCCAAAAGATTTTCGGTGAGGGAGGGATGAAAAATGACCTCTGAAACCAAGTGATTGCGCATGAGAATTTTGTTGATCTCAGAGGGCGGGAAGTAGAGAAGGTTACTTGTTCTGAAATCGGCTTCAGGCTTCACCGCCGCCAGGATCCACAGCAAAACGGCACCGCAGTTCTCATCAAAAAAGTAATAGCTCAACTGGGCTTTATTCTGCAGTTCCCAGAAAGAGGCGACCAAAAGATCAAGCTCTTCGGGGGTGAGATTCAGCTTGTACTCCCACATCTCGCGACTTTCCAGGTCTGAATAAATGTGTCGATTTTGATAAAAAGGAATCGTCGAAAAGGCCCCTAAAAATCCTCCGGTGAGCCCATTGAAAGCATAACTGGGCCCACTGATTTTTGCGGGCACATCGGCCGCATAGTTGATGGTCGCCTGCATGTATTTCTCAACCGAATGGGATCCTAAAAGAAAAAAGGCATGGCCAAAAACCGACGCCGGATTCGAAAGGTACTGCGAGGCGTAGATGATGCTCACATGCGAGGCCGCATAGTTTTTGCGCCACTTCTGAAAAAGCTCACAGGGTTGAGGCGCTCCTAAAGAAAAACGTTTTTTCAGAATCAAATAGCGAGCGGGAAACTGGCATTGGGCACTTTCATCTGAAAAAGGCCCTTCTTTTTGCAAAGCCTCGACCTCCGCCTCAAGCTCACTCGGCGCATCGCTCTGCCCCTCGGGATGGATGAAATACGACTGAGTTCTCACCTTACTGTGGTAAATAGTCCCATGTTTGCGATATTCCATCAGCTTAAGCCACTGTGAGATCACGGGATCTTTTTCATCAAGGCGAAGGGCGGCCTTTGCACTAGGACAAAGAGCGAGGTTTGTTAGAAAGAGGAGTGAAAATATTGACCGCAAAAAACCATTCTTTCAAAATAAAGAAACACATTTTAATAGGGAGCATTACTTGAAGTTTTCGTCAACCTTTCTTTGGCCTCTTCTCGGTCTCACGACCTTGTTAACAACTTCTACCGTATTGGCTAACCCCTGTGGCGAGTTGATCTACAACAAATATGGAAAGCTTCGCAAGTACCACTATAATAACCACACCCTTTCTGAAAATATAAAAGAGCACGGCGTTTTTTCAGGCTCCACCTCGAGTTCGTCCAGCACTTCGACCGAAGGAACCACCGGCGCTTTAGATCCAGGCGTGACCACGGGCGAATATTATAGCGTGGCAGGATCCACCTCCACTCAGGGCGAGTGTAGATGGTTTGGACTGGCTTTGAATACACCCGAAGGCATGAACCAATATGTTGCGCAAAATATGCCTGAAATAAAAGTGGATATGGCCAAAGGCAATGGAGGCCATCTTGATGTCCTCGCGAATGCCTATGGCTGTGGAGACCAGGATCACGAAGCCTTCGCGAAAGTCCTTCGTCAAAATTTCGAAAAATTCGCCCCCTTCAATGCGGAAAAATCAAAAGAGTTCACGGCAACTATGGATCGCGTCGTTCACGCGGAACTGCCTACCGTTTGCGTGGCTGGCCGTCTTTAATCTATCAGGGGTTCTTCCGAGCCCCTGCCTTTGCGCTATCTCCCCTCAAAATTGACCGTGAGCCGTTTTAAAGTCGGAAACGGCTTCTCGCCAGGACGGAATAACCAATACAAGATTCAGGATCTTTATCTGCTTCCTTAAGCGGAATTTGAGCTCTTTACATTTACTTCAAATTGAAGTAATATGAGGTCTGAGTGGAGATCCGCACGAGAATTTCTCGAAGCAAGTCCTTTGTTAAGCAGCTTCACAAGGTACCTGATTTTATCAGAAAGAAATTTATCCTCTAGTCTTCTTAGTCGAGCCTAATGGAATAAGTGAGGTTATGAAGTCAGCGGGTTTTCATGACGAGGCACTCAAGGGACAACGAAAAGGGCAGCGATCTGTTCGACTTAACAAGTCTTATAGACTGATCTACCGGCCGATTCAGGATAGAATTCACATCGAGTTATTGGAGCTTCATAAGCATGATTACTAAATCCTATTTTGAAAAATTGGAAAGTCAATTTGGCGTCTTGAATTTTGCCTCTATGCTGAAAGCATGTAGAGAGAGCGAGGGACTCAACCAAACAAGCTTCGCAAAAAAAATGGGCCTTTCCGTACAGAACCTCAACGATCTTGAAAAAGGACGTCGCATTCCATCTCCAACTCGGGCCGCTCGCCTTGCTAAAAAATTAGGCTTGCCTGAGAAGGCTATTATTCAATTAGCGCTTCGTGATTCACTTTTAAAAGATGGCTTCAAATATGACGTCAAATTAGAATCGGCCTGATTACCCACCCCCTTCTAATTCAAAAAAATCACGTAGTTCCAATATCTTATGAATTCTTGACAAAATCTCTCATTTCTTTTATATTTAACCTTATAGTTAATTAACCGATAAGGTAATTATGAATCAAGACAAGTTGAGCTTAACATTCGCGGCCCTCGGCGATCCGACACGAAGGGCGATCCTAGTTCGTCTTTCAAAAGGCGAAGCCAGCGTCTCTGAATTAGCGAAGCCTTTCATGGCAGAAATGAGTGCTCCGGCGATCACGAAGCATTTGAAAGTTCTTGAAAAAGCAGGCCTGATTTCGCGAAGTCGAGAGGCGCAGTGGCGACCTTGCAAATTAAATGGTGAGCCCTTCAAAGAAATTTCGGATTGGCTCGAACATTATCGCATTTTTTGGGAAGAAAGTTTTGATCGACTGGATGAATATTTAAAAACGATGACGAAAAAGAAGGGAAAGAAAAATGTCCGCAAAAAATAAACCGAATGAAATCTATATCACGCGCGTCTACGATGCCCCGGTGAAAATGGTGTGGGAGGCCTGGACGGATCCAAAGCAAGTGGCCCAGTGGTGGGGACCGCGTGGTTTTACACTCACCACAAAAAGCAAAGATGTCAGAACCGGTGGCACTTGGGTTTACACCATGCACGGCCCCGATGGAGTGGACTATCCCAATAGGACTCATTTTCTGGAAGTCGAAAAGTACTCCCGCCTTGTCTATGATCACGGCGCCAATGACAGCCAACCCGCGCTGTTTCGCGTGACCGTGCAATTCACAGAGACCGCAGGCAAAACCAAAATGGAAATGAGCATGGCCTTAGCCACTGCTGAAGCAGCCAATGAAACCAAAAAATTCATCAAAAAAGCAGGTGGAGATTCCACTTGGGATCGCCTGGCCGAATACTTGTCGATAGAAACCTCCAAGAAAGATATCTTTGTCATCAACCGAAGCTTCGACGCTCCCCTCGATTTACTGTTTGAAGTGTTCACAGAGGCCAAGCACGTTTCTCAGTGGCTTCCACCGACTGGCTTTTCGATGAAATATTTAAAGGCCGAAATCAAGCCAGGCGGAACATCTTTTTACTGCATGACAGGCGCCGAGGATATGAAGATGTACGGGAAGGTGATTTACCAAGAAATCACAAAACCCAACCGCATCGTCTACACCCAATACTTCTGTGACGAAAATGAAAAGATCACACGGCATCCAATGGCCCCCACCTGGCCCGAGGCGATGTTGACGACCGTGTCCCTCGAAGCGGAAAGCGCAAACAAAACGCGCGTGAGCATCCGATGGGAAGTGGCCGGAACCGCGACCGAGGTCGAACGCAACACATTCACTCAATCAAAGGGTGGCATGACTCAAGGTTGGACGGGAAGCTTCGATAAGTTGGAAGCTTACTTGGAAAAGTTGGGCGGGAAATAGGATTTGTCAGAGGCCGGCAAGGACGACTTGCTGGCCTTCGCTGATCAACAATGAGGCGCTATCGAGATAGATCCCGGGATGCCCTGCCGACACAAAGCTTTCGCGTTCTGCCCCATGATCGGTTAGAGAGGACAGATATTTTTCCCAATAACTTTGCTCGATCGGTTTGAGGATATTCAGCTCCAAGCCGGCCTTTCTGTTTTTGACTTCGCTCGTTGATCTTGAATACTATCGGAGATCTGCGATTTGCGCAAAAGGAAGGGCTTCAACGAGCAAATGAAAACATCACTGTCTCTGCCGATTTTTATGATTTCGTCTGTTACTTTGCTCTGCAGCTCCAAAGGGCGCGCCGAGACAGGGCCCTTCTTCAACTTTTGTGCGGCGCAAATTCAACAGTTCTGCCCTACCGAACAAATGCCTGGACAAATTTTTGCCTGTCTGAAAAAAAATGACTCTGAGCTTTCGCTCGAATGCAAAGAAGAACTCAAGCGGGCCGCAAGGGCCCTCGACCAAGCAAAAGAACAGAGTGGCCGATCTTTAAGTGTGCTGGGCGGCCTAAGCTCCCAAGCTCCACCCTTTCCGGTCTTGGCTTACGAAGGAATTCTTGGCAACGGCAAGCCTTCGACTCGCGATCACCGCCTGAATGGCTCTGTGCCGCTTTATCAAACATCGACCGATTACTTGGCCCTTTCGCTTGCGGCGGCTCAAGTCAGTCTCGATGAATCCCTTTCGCTTGGGCCTGATCTACAAACGCCAAAAAATCTTTATCGAGCCGAAATCGGATCCCAGTACACGCATCAGCTGCCAGAACATCGAAGTTGGGGAGTCCGAGGCTCCGTTGGCTATGCCACCGATCACTTTTCTGGAAAATTCAGGGATACCATTTTTAATTTGAATTTCCAGTATTCTTATCCTGGCACGAACGGTGGCTATTGGACTTGGTTTGTGTTTCTCTCGAACAACAGCCCCTTCGGCAATTACATTCCACTGCCTGGGTTTATTTATTTTTACAAGGGCGAGAATTTCACCGCGGCCTGGGGATTTCCGGTGACTTCGCTGCAGTGGACGCCGCAAAAAGATTGGGCCTATTCTTTATCTGCAACAGGGCCTGCGATCACGGCCGAAGCGGCCTACGGGCAAATTCGTTCCATCCAAATTTTCACGGCTGCGAATTGGAACAATCAAAGTTTCATCCTGGAAAAACGCCAAGAAGACAAAGAACGTCTGACGCTTGAAGATAAAAAGGCCGCCCTGGGTCTTCGTTCTTTTATTTTTGAACGTATGCAAGTGGAAGCGAAGACAGGATACGCCTTCGATCGCCAAATATACGTGGGGGAAGGATTTAGAGATATGCGACGAGGCTCTACCCATATTGACTCGGACTGGTTCCTGTCTTGGGCCATCAAATCGGCTTTTTAGAAAAATTGGATTTGTCTTCGCGAATCGTCTGGATGGATTTCCCCGTCACGTTGATATTTTTATTATCGTCCAGTTGACGGTAGAGCCTTTCAATTTCAGGAGCATCAGCGGCCTGCGCACGTTCAAAGGCAATATTATGCCCGCGTTCGGTCACTTTGAGATCACTCACAAGAATTTCCCCATGGAAAGACAATCGAAATAACGACCATCAAGCTTTCGATAGTGTTTAATGAGACCCTCTCTTGCAAAGCCCATTTTTTCGTAAAGTTTAATCGCAGGCTCATTTTCGCTATAGACGGAAAGCTCAACTTTTTCGAGTCCGATCTTGTGAGCATGATTGAGGACAGCCTCCAACAGCTGAGTTCCTAGGCCCTGACCTCGGTACGATTCGATAAGCCCCATGCCCAAAAAACCGCGATGGGCCAACCTTGGATTAGTAGCGGGCGTGATATCGGCCCAGCCCACAACCCTCTTTCCATCAATTGCGTAAAAGACTGGCCAATTATTTGAAATTAATTTTTTCTGGAAGCTTTGAAATTTTTCAAATGCAGGAGCTTCAATCATCTCGATGTAAATGCGTTCTTGAGCAACCGCACTCAAGGCGTCGTAAAAACTTTGAGTAAAGGAATCGGAGGCATAAGCGATCAATATTTTATTTGAGCCTACAACTGATTGAGTCATGGATGGACGTCCTTATCTAATTTCTTTAGATTTTCCTTCAACCAACTTTTTTGCCAAGTTCGGCTCTGCGAATGATTATGTTAAGCATTTTCGATCCTCATCATTTAATTTCCAAGAACCAAGGCAAAGAACCCAATGCGCAAATATCCTATCGATTCGTAGAGTTTCCGTGCCGGCAAATCACTTTCACCTGTAAAAAGAATATTTTTCGTATGCCCGTGCAAGTCGCGGCAGTCTTTGAGCATGTGAAGCATGACGGCTTTCGCATATCCCTTTTGTCGGAATGACTTCGGCGTAAAAACACCACCTACTTGACCTAAAAGTTTCCACTATTGTGGTGCTCAGTGAGCACTGATCCGTGGGCGCGAAGATTATTAATTAAAAACTGCGAACTCTCTTCTGCCTAAAGAGGAAGTCCTCAGCTTCTTTGATATTGTGGGATCCGAGGAGTTCAACCATCCGCTTCACTCATTTTTTTCAAAACAATCGCAATGGCTTCTGAATCTATACGCGCGCGTTTCATCAGCGCACGCACTTTATCAAAGTCATCTGCGTCGATGGCTTCAAAGAAGTCATCAACCTTGTTTATTTCGGCCAGTTTTTCTAAAACCAGTGTTCCTTCAAAATCACTCTCGTCCACGTTGCCATCGCCTCTCAAGGTCTGGTGGAATCTATCCATAGATATTTTTAGGCCGAAGAGGACAGAAGGCAAGCTCCGGAACGCAGCCACATCGTTTTGAAGAAAAAGAGGTCCCGCGCATCTTGAGCGACAGCCCTTTTACCAAATTTAAAAACCGCCAAGGTCGTTTACGGTATCAAGATCTTCCCGTTGCTGCTTCGTCGTCCCTTTAAAAAGCCATCACATCCGTGCTCCGCGACCTGAACAGAGCTCCCCCATGGTCCTTTCCAGGAAGGAAATCTTTCGTGAAGTGAAGGTGAAGCGAGGCCTTTTCAAAGGCCGCTCGGCCAGGTGTCTGGAAATTCGCCTTGGGCGAATCGACTGTGCAAGGATTTCAAAGCGTGGGTTTGATCAATGAAAACGAAGGCGTCATATCTTTTAGAAAGTTCCGTGGGCACGTAATTCCCCTGCCGCTCTTGCCCAGGATCATACACGACCCCAACCGCGCGGTGACCTTTTTTAGAAGACAACTCTTTTTTATTCTCAAGCATCAGATAGAACTGATCGGTCTTCTTCGCCTGCGCAACTTGATGAAAATAAAATTCGTAACTTTCATTTTGCGCTGGCGGCAGCAGCATCACCTGCTCTGGACCACCCCAGGCTTTTCCTGCAAGAACTTCGCCTTTGTATGTTCCAAAGCCGATGAGGGCGACATTCTCATCTCCATATTTTTCCCGTGCGAGGCCTCCTAGGTTCACGTAGCCCGCCGCTTTCATGTCGGTGGCACGGTAGTCGCCAATATGGGTGTTGTGAGCCCAGACAATGGCCTTCGCCCCAGACCCCTGTTTTTCTAAAAGAAGGCTCAGAGTGTCCATCATATGATGATCCCGTATGTTCCACGAGGCGGCATCACCTTTTAACATGGCCCGGTAGTAGGCTTCGGCATGCGCGACGATGCGGGCATTTTGTTGGGAATTGAAAAGCTCTTCCCCTTGCAGGCCGCCACGCTCCAGGCGCAGGCTCAATAGTTTTTGCAAATTAGTGAGCGCTTCTTTCTCGCATCCCGGAGGATACCGGAAGAGGGAGCGCGCATAGGATATTTCATCGCCTTCAAAAGGTTGAAAACAGGCATAGGATTTTTTGAATTCGTCTAAAAAGTCGGGATAAGAATTTTCAATGAATTTATTCACCTGTTCAATGGATTCATATAGCGAGTAGACATCTAAACCGTAAAAGCCGGCCTTGGACTTCCGTAGGCTTTCCGCTAATTTCACGGTCTCTTCATTCGCCCACATCCAGGTAGGCCAACGATGATTATGGATCAGCACGCTTCGGGCATCCAGACCTTCTCCTCTTTGAATATAGCGGTGCAGCCGGTAAGCATCTGGCCAGTCTCCCTCAACGGCGATGAATTTAAATCCGTGATCTTTGATCAGGCACTGGGAAATCAGTCTTCTGACCAGATAAAATTCCTCCGTTCCGTGCGAAGCCTCGCCCAGCATGACCACGCGCTTATCTTTCACGTTTTGAATCAGGCGGTCAAAATCCCTTTCCGACTTAAATCCCACCATGTCTTTTTCGATGGCCTCATAAAGGCCCCTGTTTTTTTCTTTTGAAAGGCTGACAAAGCGTTCATCCGCCAAATTCAAAAGATTTTCTTTTCTTTCGGAGAGTATTTTCACGACGTCTTGATCAGAAACCTGCTCAAAATTTTCGTACCATTTTCCAACAGAGCCCAGCTCTTGCTTTTGTTGTAAGGTGATCAGTTCGTTGATCCTTTTTCTCAATTTATTTGCCGTGCTCTTTGCGGCTACGGGAACCGCCACAACAATTTTTGCAACTTGTTTCGCTTTGAGGTATTGAATCGCCGCGGCCATTGTCGCACCGGTCGCCAGCCCATCATCGATCAGGATCACGAATTTTTTCTGCAAAGAGCCTAGACGCCGGCCTTGCCGGAACAAAAGAATTTGCTCCTGAATTTTATTTTTTTCTATACTCAGCGCCCTTTTTAAATCTTCCGGTTTCAGGGCTAAGTGACTCAAAAGAGTTTTGTTCCAAAGAGCATCCGTCTCTTCGCAGATGCCTCCCAGGGCTACTTCGGAATCAAAGGGCGCTCCGATCTTGCGCACAATAAGTACGTCCAAAGGGACTTCCAGCTTTCGCGCGACTTCGGCAGCAACGGGTACGCCTCCACGCGGAAGCGCTAAGATCAAAGGATCGTCATTTTTGTATTTGATTAGGAGTTCGGCAAGCCCTTCTCCTGCTAGCTCTCTATTTTGAAAAATCACTTTTCTATCCTTGCCTTCATGACACCTTACCCAGGCGACTTTTCCAAGCTGATTCTCGAGAAGATGCATCAGCCGTGCCCTTACGGAATGAATAAGAGGAAGCTCCATTTATTTTTGAGAAAATGACTTGAGACAAAATGCCGGGTTCCTGAGTCAGATTTCCCGTTTCTTTCATCAGCTGGAGACGATGAAGAGTATGCGGTTCACTGGAAGGTATAAAATTTGCTACTTATCTTCTTACTAAGGTTATTTCGAATTTTCATTTGAAAGGAAAAAAGATGAGCGAAGATAGTATAAGTGATAATAAGTTTTCTCGACGCAATGTGATCGGGAGCTTAGGCGCTGGCATCACCCTCGCCACCCTCGGAAAAAGCGCCTTTGCACAAAGCCCTTCCGAAACGAAGGCAATGAGAAAGACTCAACCCCTTCAAGATCCTGCAGCAAAATATCCCAAACCGCCTTTTAAATCCCAGTCTCAAACTTGGCCAGGACTGGCCAGCAAAATGATTCCTCCTCCAGATCACGGAGAAAAAAGTTACATTGGCTCGGGCCGCCTTTTGGGCCGAAAAGCCTTAATCACGGGCGGCGATTCAGGGATGGGGCGAGCGGCCGCCATTGCCTATGCACGTGAAGGAGCCGATGTCGTCATTAATTACCATCCTTCGGAAGAAGAGGATGCAAAGCAAGTGATTCAATTGATCAAAGAGGCCGGGCAAAAGGGCTTTGCTCTTCCAGGAGATCTGCGCGATGAGGCTTTTTGCCAAGAACTTGTACAAAAGTCCGTTAAAAGCTTGGGAGGTCTTGACATCGTTGTCAGCAATGCCGCTCGCCAACAAAATCGCGCGTCCATTTTGGACATCAGCAATGAAGATTTTGATGCTACGATAAAAACGAATATTTATGCACCTTTTTGGATTTTAAAAGCAGCAGTCCCGCACCTCCAGCCTGGCGCGTGCATCATCGCGACGACATCCGTTCAAGCTTATGACCCTTCCCCCGATCTTTACGATTATGCGCAAACAAAAGCAGCCACCATGAATTACGTCAAATCCTTAGCTAAACAACTTGGCAAAAAAGGAATTCGTGTGAATGGAGTGGCTCCAGGGCCAATCTGGACACCTCTACAAGTCAGTGGCGGCACCACGCAAGAAAAACTCAAAAAATTTGGGGAAGATAGCGTCTTTGGCAGACCTGGCCAGCCTGCAGAACTCGCGTCCATCTATGTTCAGCTCGCGGCTAATGATGCCAGCTTTTCAACGGGTCAAATTTATGGAGCTGCCGGTGGTCACGGACAACCTTGACCGCTTTTCTGCTGTTACGAAAAGCAAAGCCTTGCGAACTCGATTTAACGAGGCGCAAGGCTTCTCTAAGTCTTGTTTTTCCTGGTTACGTCTACACCCATCTCGAAACCCCGCTGGCAGGAATAATGTTCATCAGGAGGGCTTAGCTCCGCCTTAATTCAAACGATGTTCTATCCTCTGCTTAGAAGAGGGGCGAGGACGATTCAATAACCCCAGTTCTGTTTTTATCTGAGTATAAACTTCCCCGACAGCTTGCCGAGTGGAGAGATCCATTTGTTCTTCCACCTCTTTCAGCATATTTTCCTCTTCCTCTTCGATATGGTGTTCGACAAGTTCAGCCAAGACTTTTACTTTGGCGTTCCATTCATCATCGTCAGGGGTCGCGTTGATCTCATGAACTAGTTGTTCTGCAATGCCATGTTCCGTATCGCCTTCGAAACTTTCCATGCGCAGTTTTTTAACTTCCTTCATCTGGACGTAAAGACTTTGCTCTTCTGCCTTCGCATGCGCGACAAGCAGCGGAACAAATTCTTCGAAAGACCCTTCCTTTTCCGAGCGCTCGATCTCTCCATCCTTGAGGGTCTGAATGAGTTCTTTTAAAGGCTCATGGTCGCTCAGGATGAGGTCAATGACGTCTTCCGCCTCTGCGTTTAAATTTTTGTCTCTCCGGCTTTCTTTACCCATCGGCTCTGCAGGTTTTTTGGGGCTGCGCGACTGATTTTCTTTGACTGATTCAGCTTTCTTTTTCATTTTTTACCTCAATGCATTTTTAAAACGACTTTGATGCACTCATTTTTCTGGTCGTTGAATGTTTTGTACGCGTTCGGTCCTTCATCAATGGAAATCCGATGGGTAATGACAAACGAAGGATCAATCTTGTCGGCAAGAATCAAATCCAAAAGTGGCTTCATGTACTTTTGCGTATGCGTCTGTCCCATTTTAAAATTCAGACCTTTGCCAAAAGCAACGCCGAAGGGGAAGTGATCGACGTAGCCGCCATAGACACCCGGGACAGAAACTGTTCCACCTTTTTTGCAAGCCATGATTGCAAGCCTCAAAGCATCACAACGGTCTGTGACTAAGCCCACAGCCGCTTCCACCCGGTCAAGAGCGGCGGTCACTGTGTGACCGTGAGCTTCGAGACCGACAGCATCAATACAGGCGTCGGGCCCGCGCCCTCCGGTCCTGGCCTTTAACTCATCAATAAGCCCGTCAGCCTCTTCATAGTTGATCGTTTCAGCTCCGCACTGGGCAGCCATTTTGAGTCTTTCGTTATAATGATCAATGGCGATGACCCGTTCGGCACCCAATAAAAAAGCGCTGCGAATGCACATTTGTCCCACCGGACCCGCACCCCAGACCGCCACTGTATCGCCGCGTTTGATGTTGCAGTTTTCAGCAGCCATAAAACCCGTCGGAAAAATATCACTTAAAAAGAGTACCTTTTCATCATCGATCCCTTTGGGAATGAGAAGTGAATTGGTATCGGCAAAGGGAACCCGAATATACTCCGCTTGGCCCCCGGCATAACCGCCCATCATATGCGAGAAGCCAAAGGCCGCCGCTCCTGATTGGCCATAAAGTTTATCCAGAATGAGAGGGTTGGGATTTGAATTGTCGCAAGCAGAGTACTCTTCTTCTTTACAATGATGACATTTTCCACAGCCGAGATCGAATGGAATAACGATTCGATCACCCACTTTCAGCTTTTTAACGAGGGGGCCTACCTCAACCACTTCACCCATTGTTTCATGGCCTAAGATATCGCCTTTTTGCATCGTAGGAATATAGCCATCATAAAGATGCAGATCGGATCCACAGATAGCGGCCGTTGTCACTTTCACGATCACGTCACCCCCCGAAAGAATACGTGGATCTGGGACATTCATCAGGCCAATTTTTTGTTTGCCTTGCCAGGTCAGTGCTTTCATTTTTTATTCTCCTAGTGTTTCAATATTGTTTGCGCTTCAGAATCACGACCGCTCGGTTGACCTTCAATGGTGGCTATTTCGCCGGTTTCGAGATAGCACTTCAGCCGGCGCAAGTTGATAAAGGCCAGGGATTTCGGATCTTCTCCTGACATCATCGTCAAAAGATCTGATAATTTTCCGCCCGGAATTTTATAGTCCAGAACAAGACTGATGACCGTTCCTCGAGTTTCGGGCGCGGGTGAAAACCAAATGGAACCCGATGTTTCCACTTCTGACCCCTCGGTGCTGTTCCAAGAAATCATCTCTCCTGGGCGTTCCGCCGTGATTTCAGCGTCCCATTCAGCCATCAGACCTTTGACCTCAACTTTCCAATGCGATTTTTTTTCTGAGAGGACCTCTACAGATTTCAGATCTTTCATAAAGAGAGGAAGGTTTTGGAAATCCCTGAAAAAAGAGTACGCAACTTCGGGGGGAACAGCGACCGTGACAGCCAGATGACTTTTATCGTCCTCGTAAAAGCGGCCCCTCTGAAAAGGTGCTTGGTTTAAATTTTTTGCTTTCTGATTCTTCTCGGGTGCATGTTTCGTGGGCGTGGGCATGTGAAAAATCCTTTCTTAAAATTATCTGTCGTTTGGCGGTTGGAGTTGAGTCATCGATTCACGCATTTTAGCAGCCATCTTTTCAGCATTGAGCCTGCCCGCAATGATCTAATTCAGTTGCTTTGCAAAAGATAAACCAATTCTTTTTTTTGCGTTGTCACGGTACTTCGATATAATTTTTTATGTTCATCGACATATAAGAACTCTTCTTTCTTGGGGTCAGAATTATTTGGCAGGCGATATGCAAGAAATTGCAGCGGGAACGCTAATGAACAAACTTTTAAAGGACATTTTTACCACATTGATGGAGGACATATGCCACGCGGTAGTAAAGCAAGTTATACAAGCAAACAAAAAAGACAAGCGAAACACATTGAAGATAGCGAGAAAAAAAGCGGCAAAGGGACGAAGACAGCGGCACGTATCGCCTGGGCAACGGTTAATAAAGAAACCGGCGGCGCCGGCAAAAAGGTTCGCAGCACTGCCTCTTCTAAAAAAGGCGGGCACAAAGGCGGAAAAAAAGCGTCCCATTCTTCGCATGCCCACGCGTAGCTTGAAAGATTCTTAAGCACGGAATTTTTCTCATTTTGATTAGTCAACTCTCAGTGAATGATCAAAGCTTAGTCGCAGACAAAAATTCTCATACTCTGAGGAGTTTGAAGTGATTCATGCGATTGAGTTTCAATCATTGACCATGAGTTGGACGTTTTTGAAGAACTCAGATCAATTTTAATACCCGCCCCCAATGGATTCAAAAATGCACTGCATTTGGATCTGAGAAGATAGGGGACACTTATGGAACGTGGTTCATTTAGATACATATTCGGCTTTGGCTTGCTCTTCGCTATTGGTTTAAGTTCAACTGCTGAGGCCAGATTCCGCAGAACAATCATCAATGGCCAATGCGGCAGTGCAGACGGAGTGGCCGTGGTTTCGGCGCCCTCTAGTCATTTGTGCGACGCAGGCAAGGCTTAGACGGTCACCGGCAAGGGACCTTTTGTTTGGTCCTGCACAGGCAGCAACGGAGGGGCCAACGACTCTTGCAGTGCTCCCTTGCTCGTCGTTGCTCCAACTCCAACCCCATCCCCATCTCCAACTCCTGCTTTGGGTCAAGCTTTCTACGTGGCTCCTAATGGCAATGACAGCAATGCCGGAACCTTGACGTCTCCTTTTGCTACATTGGCGAAAGCGCAGACAGCCATGCGTGCGAGCGCAGTTAAAACCACTTACATTCGTGCAGGAAAATACAATCTCCCCACGATCGCCAATTGCGATAATGACGGTGGCAGCTGCGGCCTTCATTTGACAGCCGCTGATAGTGGCCAGACTTGGTCGTATTATCCTGCGGACGGCGTGAATAGCGCGGATTTCAACGCGGGATCCACAGGCGCCGGAAAGGGATTGTTCTACGCCATCCTTGCGGGCGGTGACAGCAATATTACGATCAATGGACTCGCTATTCACAACTTTCAGTACGCCGGGATCGCTTCTCTTGCAGGTACCACGAACTTGACGGTCATCAATAATCTTCTCTTCAATGGTTACTCGACCGACAGTGATGCCAGTAGCCCTGGCGCCTTTACTTGTTATGGCTGCTCGAACACGACAATTTCACACAACGTCATTCATGACATCGTCGGCTGGGGAGTCAATTTCGGCAATGTGAACGGAAATGTCTCGAACATGCTCGTTACCGGGAATGTCATTTATAATACCTGCACAGGCGTTCCCGACTGCGGCGCAATCTATCTCTTTGATCCTCCAGGCACGGCGACGAATATCGTCTGGACGAATAACTTCATTCGTGACGGGAATACGTCCGGTAAAGCAGGAGTCGGCGCCGCACTTTATGCAGATGACTGCACGTCCAATGTAAGCGCTTCCGGCAATGTGTTAACTGGGAAAAATGGCTTCAATACCATCTTGATTCACGGAGGAAGCAACAACCATTTCTTTAAAAATCTGACGGATTTGTCAGGGCTGCAAAGTCTCATCTTCGCTCTACAAACTTCCGGTGGACCTGGATGTTCTAAAGCGATAATGAGTGGGAATCAGTATCAAAACAACATTGTCATTGGCGAAGGCAGCGGTTACGGTTACGGCCTTATCGACGGATCGCCCGTCAATGCACCCGCAATTAAAAATAATGACTACTACAACTACAACGGCACAGCCATTGTCTATGACGGGGATTACAAAGACTCTGCGCCCATGAATCAGAATCCGCAAATTTCAGGATGGAACTATAATATTTCCAGTGGGAGTCCCGTCTTTAACGCACCGCTGAGCTTCTCTCCTTTGCAGGGTGGCTGGGGCCCTCCTGGGTACGTGATCCCCCAAAATGGTACGGCCCCATCAAGTCCGCACTGAATAGGATCTCTTTCGCGGTTTCATTCATTCCGTGCTAATAATCCGTGTAACCTTTCGGTCCCGGCGTATAGAAAGTGTTTGAGTCAGGCTCTTTCAACGCCGCGCCCGTACGCATTTTCTCAACCAGATCTGGATTCGAAATAAAAGCTCTGCCGAAGGCGACGAGATCGCCTTTATTTTCGTTCAAATCATGTTGCGCACGTTTTGCATCATAACCACCCGACAGGATGTAAGTTCCTTTGAAATTTTCACGCATCAGCCGTTGAACTTCGGGGCTTGGCGCAGGGGCGCCCATTGAAGAGTGATCAACCACGTGCATATAAAGCAAACCGATCTCTGATAAATTTCGCGCCAGATCGCCGTAAAAAGCATCGATACCTTCGAAAGGACCCGTGTCATTGAAAACCCCGTAAGGGGAAACGCGGATGCCGGTCTTTTTCGCGCCAATTTTTTCAGTTACGCCACGCGCGACTTCGAGGGCAAAGCGCATACGATTTTCAACGGATCCGCCATAGCTGTCCGTTCTTTTATTTGCGTTTGGATTGAGGAACTGCTCGAGCAAATAGCCATTGGCCGCATGCAGTTCAACGCCATCAAAACCAGCTTGGATCGCGAGCTCTGCTGATTTGATATATTCTTGAACGGCGGCCTTCACTTCAGTTTCGCTCATCGCCGCCGGAACGGGGTAATCTTGCTGACCCGCCGAATCCGTCCACATCTGGCCCGAAATTTTGAGAGCGGATGGAGCCAACACCTTTGCGTCTTTCGGAAGGTTCGCAGGATGTGAGACCCGGCCCGTATGCATCAACTGCACAAAAATTTTGCCGCCCTTGCCATGGACCGCGTCCGTGACTTTCTTCCATCCCTGCACTTGCATCTGGTTGAAAAGTCCAGGAATGCGCGGGTAACCCAGGCCGTTCGGTGACGGAGAAGTTCCCTCTGTCACGATCAGCCCCGCCCCCACTCGTTGAGTATAATACTGAACCATTAAGTCATTCGGTATATTGTCGGTCGCTCTTGACCTTGTCAGTGGCGCCATCACCACACGATTTTTCAATGTCAAGTTGCTGATGGTAACGGGTTCTAAAAGTTTTTTTTCCATGAGGGCTCCTGCTTTAAATTTTTTGAAAGACGACCGCGAGCTCAGTTGAGCTAAACATCTTGCATAAAGGCCCTCCGCTCAATTTTGATCGGCGCGCTTTGATCAAAAGAGATTAAAACAGAACCGCTGATAAAACGCAAAAACATTGGGGCATTTTAAATATCCGTTTGGGAAAATTTGTCTTTCAAAGAATAAAATACGAGTCAGATCGAGCTCCTGGGCTCGTCAAAAACTTTAGTCACGGCACATGCCTTGCAATTTCGTAGGCTCAAACGCCTAAAAAAGGAGAACTATATGGTGAATGCACAAGAAATTAAGCCTGATATGCCCGTTGTCTGCTCTGAAAATGGTCAATTTGCCGTGGTCGATCATCTTAACGGAAAAGACAGCATTAAGCTGAAAAAAGATAAAGAAGGCCATCATCATTTCATTCCTATGAAATGGGTTACTTCCGTCGACAACAAAGTTCATATTGATCGGCCCGGCGATCAAGCGATGAAAGAATGGCGCACGGAGCAGTAAGATTCATCAGCAGAAATCCTTAGAGAAGGCTCGGATTTCACTCGCTCTTTTATAATTTTTTAAGGAAATCAAAATCCCGATCCAAAACGGTTTTACGTCCCTCGGCCCGCGCCTGCTCGATCGCGCGGTCCGTGATCACTCTCACGTAATCAGATAAAACGTCCATCACCGAAGCGGACGTATTAAAATCGGCCCTGGCCGTCACGTACTCTTTCAATCTGGAGGCGATAATCAAAACATCGCGGGGAACGGAAGCCGCTCCCGAAAAAGTGGACGCCGGCATGCCCGCAGTCGAGATTGGCTTGATTAAAATCCGCGAGGGAGCATCGGCTGTCTTGGGCGCCATCTTTTCGATTGCTCCCGCCTGACGATGGCGAGCCCCTGGTAAATGGGCTTCGAAACAAGAAATATCGCAAAAAACATATCCCGTCCGATCGCCATTGCAAGTCGAAACACTGCAAACATAATATCGGGATCCAAAGTGAATCGGCTTTTTACACGTGCTGCACTTTTTCCAAATATTTGCCTCAGTGGTTTCCATCACGATCCTTCGTCATTATAAAGTTTCATCTTTATAAAATAACCTATCGGAAATACCTCCGCAAGCACGCCTCGACCAATGCCTCAATCTAACCAAAAGCAAACATCCCAATGGCGGCGCCAAACATCAGCAAGGTGCAGCCGCCGACAACAACCTGTCCCCATTTGGAAGTCGGCTGCCCTTTCATGATGACTTTATCCTTAATAACCAAAAAAATTCCCAACAGTAAAAAGGGCGCCAAAAGACCATTGACCACGGCCGACCAGTAAAGCGCTTTGATGGGATTGATATCGGAATAATCGAAGGCCACGGCAAAGGCTGTCGAAACTAAAATAACCGCATAAAAGGCCCGCGCCTTGCCCAGCTTCGCGTCAAGGCCATGATCCCAACCGAAAGTTTCAGCCAATGCATAGGCGGCGGAGCCCGTAAGGGTGGGAATCGCTAAAAAACCCACTCCGATCAGCCCTACCGTATAAAGCAAGGCTGCAAATCGACCCGCCAAAGGAACAAGGGCCTCGGCCGCCTGTCGAGACGTTTCGATGTTTGTCAGCCCATGCTTATGAAGAGTGATCGCCGTCGAAAGGATAATAAAATACATGACGATATTAGAAAAAAACGTCCCGATCCCGACGTCGTACTTCCGAGTGATCAATTCATCTTCCGTGGCGCCCTGACGAGATTCAAGTGTGTTTCTGCCCGCCGCCTTTTCCTCTTCCACTTCTTGAGAGGCCTGCCAGAAGAAAAGGTAAGGGCTGATCGTGGTTCCAAGAATGGCGACGAGCATTCCCCATTGTTCCTTACTGGAGGGCCATGACGGAATGAAAGTATTCCTCAGGGCTTCGCCCCAATCAGGTCCAACGATAAAGGCGGCGATAATGTAGGAGAATAAAAAAAGAGCGAGCCATTTCAACACCCGAGCGATATGAAAGTACCGCAGGCGAATGGTCGCCCACGAAATAGCAACTGCGAACAGAATAACGTAAATGTGGGAAGATCCACCCCCCAACATTTCCGCACTATCGGCCATCGCAGAAAGATCGGCGCCGACATTTAATGTATTCGCTAAAAAAAGAGCACAGCAAAAAATAATCAGAACGGGCCTTGGAAATTTCTTTTCCAGCGCCGAAGCGAGGCCTTCGCCGGTCACCATTCCAATGCGGGCGCACGCCATCTGAACAGCGGCCATGAGGGGCCAAGTCAAAACGGCCGCCCAAAGAAAGCCAACTCCAAACTGAGCGCCAGCCTGGGTATAGGTGCCAATACCGGAGGGATCATCATCTGCGGCACCGGCAATAATGCCTGGCCCTGCCGATCGCCAAAAGAGTAACGCTTTTGACGGATAGGCCATTGCTTTTGATAGATACGCGTTTCGTTTTTTCTCCATAGCGCTCAACTCCTTGGCCCAGCCGCTGATGGAGTTAGCTAGGGAGCTAGCTCAAAAAACAGAGGGTCTTTCCTGAAAGTTACAACTGTGACAGTCCATAGTTGGACAGGTCCTCCATTTTTGTTTTCGATCCGAAACGATTACTCCTGCCCCAAAAATGAATCAATCAAAAAAGAGGTCCTGAATAAGAATTTCGCACTTCGAAATTCCTCTTCATTTCCCCGAGTCTTTTTTGCTTGGCAAAAAAATCATCTGTGAATTTTGCAAATCATAGGTAACATCGAATTCTCTTAAAAAATAGAAGCCAACGAGTCCGTCATAGATGATTTTCTGGAACATGACGGATGGCGATTCCATTTTCATTTGTTCTGCAGCCGGCAAAGCAAAATTGCGAAAGCTTTCCATTTTTTGCTCATTCTAATCCTTATCGCCACCCATCATTCCCAGATCAAAAATTTGCATATAAACAATTTTTTGAACCATTTTGGATCTGCTTTGACCAAACAACTTTGCTCATAATCACCTCAACTAAAAGAAAAATTTTTAGTTGAACTGATTTTTTTCCTTGAACCTCACGTCGCGTGAGGATGCATAGTGATCTAGTAAGCGAGGTATCAAATGAATTCTAGCGCTAAACAGAAGACCTGGAAGGTTGGAGAAATAGCCCAAATGACGGGCCTAAGCATCCGCGCCCTCCATCACTATGATGAAATTGGCCTGCTGAAACCATCTCTGCGATCGGACGCGGGCCACAGAGTGTTTGTTTCAGAGGACCTGGTAAAGCTGCAGCAAATTCTCAGCCTTCGCCATCTAGGCCTATCGTTGGAAGAAATAAAAAGGACGTTGGATGACGCTGGCTTTTCCTTCCTCGACACGGTCGTTCGGCTCAAGAGTCAAATCCAGAAACAGCGAGTCCATCTTGAGCAAATTGAGTCAAAGCTGACGAGCCTTGAACGACAACTTACAAATGACGAACAGTTTTCAATAGAACGCATCATTCAATTTCTGGAGGCCATGACCATGTTTGAGAAATATTTAACCAAGGACCAGCAAGATACCGTTTCGGCCTATAGCCTAAAAATGGGCCCTGACCGCCTCGAGCAGGTCAAATCGACCGAATGGCCCGAGCTAATTGCAGAAGTGCAAAAGGAACTCAATCAAGGAACGGATCCAAGTGAGCCGCGACTTCATCCGCTTGCTGTTCAGTGGATGAAGCTCGTATCAGAATTTACGGGAGGAGACCCTAAGATCGCTCAAGGCATCCGAAAAATGTATGAAAGTGAACCCAATGCGGCCTCGATGGCAGGATTTCCGAATGTCGATATGGTAAAACTAATGAATTATATTTCCACCATTTTGAACACTCAGAAGAAGCCCTAAAATACATTGACGCGTGGCACAGTAAAAGCTAGAACGGCCCAGCGACATGTGATTATTAGGGCTTCGCCTGATGGGGAATTTTATGCGAGAGAAGTGGGCCACGGGCGCTCGATTTATATTCACTAATTTTGGTCCTTTGATCGTCTTCTACGGCATTAATCATTTCTATGGGCTCAAACCCGCAATCGTCGCTTCTACGGTAGTCTCTTTCGGAGAGATTGCATTTTTAGTTTACAGACGAAAGAAGGCGACAAATTTGTTTAAGTTTTCAGCGGGGATCACTTTGGTCTTTGGAATCGTGGATTTTTATGCTCAACAGAGTCTTTTGTTTAAGTACGAAGCCAGTGCCACCAACGTCTTAACCGGACTTTTCTTTGGCGCTTCGATTTTCGCGGACAAGACACTCATCCAAGAATTTTATGAACAAAGAAAAGATGCAAAAACGATGACTCCGGATTTAGCAGCTTTCTTTCGTCTGCTGACTTTTATTTGGGTGATCTACTTTTTCGTTAAGGCCGTTACCTACTTTTTGATTGCACAAAAATATTCCTTTGAGGAGGGTCTGCTCATCCGCGCGGTCGTTGGGAGCGGCAGCTTTTACGCCTTACTTGCCCTTTCTATTTTTGGGAGCAGGAGGATGTTCCTTGCTCTCAAAAAAAGAGGTTTTTTGGGTGCTCCCCGCTACGGACAAAAGAAAGCTGGTCTCGGTCGCGCGGATGGGTGATGTGAGCGTTTGAAAGAGTCAAACTTTTAGACAGTCTGACAAGAACTACCCGCCCCTCCCCTACAGAGACTCGAAGGCGACTTCTGTGATAGGATCCTTCTTTCTAGAGAAGGGGTCTGTTATGAAGAAGACAATTTTAGTAACGTCGTTGGCGATGGTCTTTGGGCTTTCAGCATGTCACATTAAAAATCCAGATGATGTGAATAAAGATCTGCAAAAGCAATTGAACGAAGATCAAAAACAAAATGACGATCTAGCCGATCAACTTCAAAAGTCTATGGAGGGAGGCGGGCAACCTGGCAGCATCAAAGTTTCGGGTATTATTGTTAAAGACAATACGACAACCGACTCACGCATTACTATTCTTTCTAGAGCTGGCATCGGCAAAGACGGCACTCCGGCGAATCTGGGCAGGACCACCCAACCCCAACTCTCTTCGAAAAACGAAAAGCTGGATCTGTCAAAGCTTGCTGAACAGAAAAACCTGATCTCGTTGGGATGCGATGGGAAAACAGTGGACGGATTTGCAAAAGACCAGTCGCTTGAAATCCAAAAGTTGCCAGCACCCGCATCTGAAGGAGTTCTGACCATTTCGGCTAAGACCATCGTTCTTTGTGGCCATATGGATAAAATCAACACGGCTTCTCTGAGAGGGTCATTTATCACATTCAACGCGGATGAGCTTATTTTAGACCAAGTCGATTATTCTTTGATTGGAATGAATGGCTCTTTAGTATTCAATGCCAACAAGTTATTACTTCAAGGCACAAGTCAAATTGCCACCAAAGGTTTCGACTCATCGCTGACCCTGCCCCTGACTCCCTCGCTCGAATTCAACGTGCTCAAAGAAATTTCCTCCAGCGAAGACGGAAAACTTGTTTTGAAGTCCGCTGGCTCCGACTACAAGGCGGATAGCAAATAAATATCTGCTCATGGGGTAGACACACGGATCCTGAACTCACACAAATAGTGGTGCAGCCCCATTTTCTTGGAGTAAGGCCAATGCTTGATCGAGTGGATAATTCGGTAACTGCAATTCATTGTGAAATACGGATTCAAGTTCCGCCCTGTTCGCGATTTCTCGTTTTTCGGTTTCGATTCCTTCAACACGATAAAACTTTCGACACCGAGAAAATCAAGGTAATGTCTCTCGCTTTTCTGGCTTGCAGCCGTCACGCGTTGTCAAAAGCCGCTTTCAGCTTTTTGATGTCGAGCTTTTTCATTTTCCACATCTCGACCATCATGGCTTCTTTCTTCGCCTTGTTTTTAGTGGTGTTCCACTGGTCGAAGTTCGCGGGGGCTATCTGCCAACGAACGCCGAATTTGTCGATCAACCAGCCACACTGAACGGGCTTGCCGCCACCGGCCTTTAGTTTTTTCCAATAGTTGTCGATCTCCCGCTGAGTTTTGCAAGGAACAACAAAGGATACGGAATTATTAAATGGGACCTTGGCGTATCCATTCAAGAGCATAAGCTTTTGCCCCAGAATAGTAATATGTGCGGTGAGCACCGAGCCTTCCTTCACTCCCATTGGATTCTTGCCCCAATAGGAGAACTTGCCGACTTTGGTTCCCTTAAAGACAGATTTGTAGAATTTTACCATTTCGGCAGCACTTTCGTTCGACCAGATACAGGCATAGGCTTTTGGCATTCAGCAGATCTCCTTTTATACAAATCTAAATCAGCCATCCGATTTGATCTACATGCCGTGCGCCATAAGCTACAGCGCAACCGGTCAGGCCTTTAAACTGCGCAGAAAATTTTGAAACTATTTTTGATAAATAATAATGGCGAACATCACCGCATCGGTCACTGAATGAGTCATCCAGGCAAGACTGGCTGACCGAGTTCTGTAATATTGAACGCCAATCAAAACCCCAAATAAGGTTGTCAAAAATACGCCCACCCCACCTTGAGGAAATCCATTTTGGTAATGGAGGAAACCAAATGCCAGGGCCTGCATGAGAATTGACCAAACGACTCCGTTTGACTTCAAAAGGGCCTGCTGAAATGTGAATCTATAAACTAATTCTTCAGCCAATCCGTTCACGACCGCCGCTCCGATAATGACCAAGGGAATCGACCAACTTGGCAAATCTGGCATGGGCAAGGACTTTGCCACCTCGGGAAAGGCCCGGTAATAAAAGCTTAAGACAATCACGGAGGGAAGAACTATGCCTAAAAAAGAAAGCCATTCATTTCTTGAAAACTTCAAAGACCATCTCGATGAAAGATCTATGTTTGAAAACATCCTAAGCGCAAAAATTGAAACAGCCGCAATAATGAACATTCCCGCGGGCCAATTTCCCAGAGAGGGTACAAACCTAAAAAGCTGAATCGCAAGAAAAGAGGCACCAAGAAAAATCGCGGGCTCTTTGAAGTTTGCAAAAGCCTTGTGCCTGAAGCTTATAAACAATAAGAAGAAATAAGCGAATGCAGGAATGAGCTGAAAGTGGTAAATATATGTGCCTAGCCAAACAAAAATTAACAATAAGCCAAGCCCCATTTCCAAGGGTCGAAATTTAAAATTGATCTTCTCAGCCACCAACAAGCCTCCATCCCATGTCGTCAGAAATTATATCTAATACGTCTCCACCCACTGTTTGCGCCACTCTGGTGCGGGGTATGGCTCTGCCCAATACTCTTCTATATTCAAGATTTTGTCACCTTCGAGATCAAAGATTGAGTTGGCGAAGGTTTTCTGGCCCGTATCCGCTTCGATCCAAACCGTGGTCAGAACTTTGCTCCCGATTGCGAACGCGTGGATGACTTCGATTTTATGATTGCCCGGGTAGTACTTATTAACATCAATGAAATTCTTAGCGTCAACGATACGCTCACGAGATTGCGGCCAGGTGGCTAAGAAATCATTCGCCAAAATTTCAGCGGCCTTATCCCACAGCTGATCACTGAATAATTGCCAGAATTTTCGTGCGATGTCTGTTTGAGTGGATGTGGACATCTTTGATGCCAAAAACCCACCGGAATATGCTGCCTCCAGTGTTACCTCTTTCCAATTTGAAAAAGGAGCCTTAAACCCATTCATCTCTTCCTTTGAATCAAACTCGACTTCAGCGATGACCAAGCCCTCGCAGGGAAACTTGAACTCGTCTATAGAGAAGTTTTGTTCTGCATGGCTGAATTTGAACCTGTTTTTCCTCAGGGAGCTGCCTTGAAGCTTATCTAAAAGAACAGCTTCACTCTCGCCTAAATAGATATTCGTGATAGTTGTCGCAGACAAATCCGAGCCCTCTGAAACGTATTTTTGAGTGAGTTTACGATCCAAGATTTTCCCATCTGGCGAGCGAAGAGTTCGATATCGTAAGTTGGTCCCAACAAAGTAAATATCTTCGATCTGCTTGTATTGGGATGAAGACTTTAAAGAGCTAGGTAACTCAGGCAAAAGGAATTTTCGTTCAAACTCATAACACGCATACTTGCCGGCCTTTTGATTACTCATCTCAACCTCTTTGAAGATCCTACGTCCATTTTTCGCTCAGCTTATCGGAGTAAAATCTCAGCGCCTTATCATAGGCCTTAATTGCCTGGTCACTGGTTGTATCCAGAAGAAGAACTAAGAGCTGCCCAATCGAATCTTCAGATTGACCTAGATTATGAAGTGTCAATGCCCTGAAGACCTTTAAAGAGCGATCCTCCGAAAATTCACTTATAGCCTGATCAAAGATTTTCAGTGATTTCTGATATTCGCCAAGACAGCGATAGGTGCTGCCAAGGCCCAACATGGCTCCTTTACGATCCTCTCCGGTTAAGCCGTTAGAAATCGCTTTTTCATAATAAGGAACAGCTTCGCTTTCCTTGCCTGTGAAGTCGCAAGTCCAAGCCATTTGATAATTGACCGCTGGATCATCGGGATGATCTCTTAGAAGTCCGCTAAGAAGAGCCATGGCTTGATCAGGCTTATTGTCTTTTCGGAGCTGAATAGCTTCGTCTAACTTAATTTTCATAAGGAAGCCTCAATGGATCCCTCAAGAAGGGAAAAGCGAACATTGGGGCCGCGGGCATCAAGCTGCGTGAGTGCATATCGTGGAATGGTCAGCATCGGAAGAGTATGGCCACAGTCAAAGTTAGTTATGATTGGATAGGACCGCTGTCCAACCACTTCTTGAATAAGTTCATCGTAGTTGAATGGCGCACCTTGCTGATCGTAAAATTCAGGCTTGCTAATGATAAGACCGGAAATTTGATCGAACACTCCCATAAGACTGAGCTGCCACAGATTTCGTTCTGTTCTTGATTGAGGAGCATCCATATCTTCGATCATCAGGATTCTTCCCTTCAAATCAGGAAAATAGCCAGTACCACAAGAACTCATTAACGTATTGAAACAAGCGGGGACGATCTCGGCCTCCACTGCAGCCGCTGACACCGTCCTCCAGCCATCGTTTTCTTTCCATTCTCTAGGCACAGACTTCCAATCGCCGTTATCCCAACGACGTTTGTGATTGCTCCACCTTATTGGAACTTCAAATGGCCGGCTTCCATTAGTATGAAGCATGACGGCCTGAAGAAATGATTCCGCGCTTTCAGGAGCTCCATCTGGCCAATCGCCGAACCAACACATAAGGGTCGGTCCATAAAAAGTTCTGAGACCCGCATATTTCGCGATCGAGAGATGGAGCGAAGTGATATCGCTAAAGCCACAAATCACTTTTCTTGTCTCTCTGATCCGATCGAAATTCAAGAAAGGAATGAGACTGCTCGAGTTCATTCCGCCAATCGTGGCCATGAGGCCTTTGACTTCTGGATCTTCAATTAATTCCATCATTTCGTCAGCACGTTCTTCAGGAGCGGCAGAGCGGTATCCCTGAGACTTACGATCTTTGGTGACCGAGCCCAACTTAACGTTGAAGCCCAGCTTTTCCAAATTTTTAATTCCATTTTCGAAGAGCCCAGAATTATGAGCGTAGCCTGGCGACGAGGGGGTGAAGACACCTATCGTATCCCCGGGCCTAAGGGCGAAAGGTTTTAGCATTTTCATTTTGACCTCCGTGCCGCACAAAGAAGGAAGTGGGTGCTGAAATTCTGCTCTAGATTACCAATAACATATCATCTGATTTTTCTAATAATACTAGTGCCTTAGCACCCGCCCAAGGCCGCACCGTAATTTTGAAGTTGAGAACTCAACTGGGGGTAACCTCAGCTGTCTTACCAGCTCCTGGTCCATCAGTATGACCACTAGCTTAGCTCGATAGGTGTCATCCGTGACCGAACAAAAATTTCTCAACAGAGTTCCGAATTATTGAGTTTATATCAACTCTACTCGCTGCCCAAAGGTCGGCGTCATGCAGTTCCATCCAAAGCTGTCCGTTAGGCGAAGCCTCAGTGCGTCCGCCGAGGAAGGTTCGCCATGAGTGATAAATACTTTTTTAGGGTGCAGATCTGACTTTTCGAACCAATTTAAAATTTCTTTATAATCTGCATGGGCCGACATATTACGCAAGACCCGAACTTCTGCATTGATAGGAATGTATTCGCCATGAATCTTTATTTCATCCGCGCCATGTTCCAATGCTTCTCCTCGAGTCCCCGCCGCCTGGAATCCAGTGAGGAGAATGATGTTTTTAGAAAACGGACCAAATTGTTTAATATGATGAAGAACCCTTCCTCCACTTACCATCCCACTAGCGGAAATAATGACCATTGGCCCAGACTTCTTATTCAGGTTTTTTGATTCGTCAACTGATTGAACGTAGGTAGCAACTTCACAAAGTTGCTTTGACTCGGACTCAGATAACTTATGAAGCTTGTGATACTCTAAAAACAGAGCGTTGACGTTCATTGCCATCGGGCTATTAAGATATACGGGAATGTTTGGGAGTCGATTTTCATTTTTCAATTTCCATAGATAGAACATGATCTCTTGTGCACGTCCTACCGCAAACGCTGGAATAATAACGACGCCTTTATTTTGAGCAGCCTTTAGAACAACATCCTCCAGTTCATCCTTCGGATTTGCGACTTCATGCTGACGATTTCCATAAGTTGATTCTGTCACAAGAAAATCAACCGGCGGCAAGGGCTTAGGTTCAAAAAAAATAGGGTCATTCAACCGACCAATATCGCCGGTAAAGGCAATTTTCACTTTTCCCGAATTTATCAGAACCGACGCGGCTCCAAGAATGTGCCCAACATATCTCAATTCAAAACTTAACGCGCTTGAGAGCGACACTGGTTTGTCGAAGTCTACAGGCTCAAAATACTTTAATGATGCTTTCGCGGCTTCCATACTAAATAAAGGCAACGCAGGATTGTGCTTAGTCCTTTTGTGCTTGTTAAGATAGGCTGCCTCTTCCTCTGCCAAATATCCTGCATCGGGAAGAAGGATGTTGCAGAGATCTCTGGTAGCGAAAGTGGAATATATTTTTCCACGAAATCCATTTTTGACTAATACGGGAATGTATCCAGAATGGTCAATATGGGCGTGAGTTAAAATAATCGCATCGATTTTTGCTGGCGATATTGAAAAGGGTTCCCAGTTCTGAAGCCGCAGAGATTTCAATCCTTGAAACATTCCGCAGTCGATAAGGATATTTTTGCCTTCTGTAGACAACAAATATTTTGACCCAGTCACGGTACCGGCTCCGCCTAAAAATTGAAGCGATGTCAAGGCACGCTTCTCTTGAGTGGCGATTTTCCTTTTGCTTCCACATACGACTTTAAAAATTTCAAGTCTTGCAGGATTTCTCTGGGAATGTTTGTCCCACCTGAACCGGTATAGCCAAAGACCATCTCCGCTTCGTACTCCTTATAGCATTTCATAGCCATTGGACTCTCAGGAAATTTTAGCATGCATTCCTTCAAGTAGAGGTCCGCAAGATTGTAAAAAATAGATTTCGTCATTTCTCTATCAATTACCGCCAGCCAGTAAAGAATCGCGGGAGCATCTGGCGACCTCGGATTTTTCTGTAGATATTCATATAGAATCCCAGAGACGACTAAATTCGAAATAAATCTTGGCTCGGACGCTTCAACTTTACTTTGATTAGCATCAATCGATAGATTTTTCTCTGCAAAACCAACGATTTCCTTAGAAGAAGCCTTCGCAAGGTCTGGCAATTTTTTTTCCTGCCACAGGCTTATCTGTTCTGTCCAGGAATCAAGGTTTCGTAGCAAAAACTCGGGCAGTTGTTTGTTTTGACGAAATTTGTTTAGAAGTGATTTTGCCGCCACCAAGTCTCTTTTAATCCTTATCAGATATAAAATTTCTCTTTGTGCACTTTTCTCGAGCCGATCCGCACTCAAATTATTTTTCGGAAAGCCGGTCACAAGCCCCTGGTAAATAGCATTTGCTCCTTCGAAATTTTTGGTTGCAAACATAAATTCTGCTTGATCGAAATCAGAGGTAAAATAGTTGGCTTTAAAGAAGATTCCGAACTGGCGGGAGTCCGTTGGCATTTGCGTATGACAGCTCATGCAGATTCCCAAAGTTGAATTTGTCATCCACCTAGCATAGGATTTATTACCGAGTCTGAAAACTCTTTCGGTCTCCGAAACATGATCTTCCAGAACCTCTCGAGAGAATTTAAAATTCTCCTGATTAAGGGTCTCATCATGAGACGTCTTCTTCACCGCCTTCGCAAGCTTCTTTAGATGAGTGGAGATTTCCACGAAGTTCTTTGGATCTTGGAACTCATCATCCGAAACCAAATACTTCTTCAATCCAATAAACTCGTCCAAAAATTCTGCCATCGACTCTTTTGTCCGATTTTTAGAATTCTTTGGTAATGAGTTTTCCGCTCTTGCACAGACACAAAAAAATAAAATAAGAGCAATGATTTTCATCACAGAACCTCCTAAGGTAAGACCAAAATGGGCGTGTCACCTGAACGAACAATTTTTCCCGTGACCCGGCCAAATGAAACCTTCGCTTTTGCTCGAGGAGAGACCGCGACAAGGTCGAAGGTTTTAGAATGTTGTTCAATTGATTCAGCAACGCCGCCCCGCGCTCTTACAAACTTCAAAGAAGGATGTTTTTTCTTGAAGGATTTAATTCTTCGATCATCAGCCTGCTTAATCGCAGTCTCGACTGCTGCCCATGCTTGATAGTCCAGTATGGGGAAAGGCTCAGTTAAAACATGATAAATTTCCATATCTGAATTGAAGGCTTGTCTGAAATTTTCAATTTCATTGATCGTCTTGTCAGATCGAGGGCTCAGGTCAGAGGGAACTAATATTCTATTAGGAAGTAGAACTTTTTCTCCACGATGAATCCATAAAGGAAACGGCGTCGTCGCCGCTAGCTTCTCAGCGACACTTCCCAAAAAGAACCGCGCGACCACATGGCCGCTTTTATGCCCAACCAATATTAATGGGTCCTTTTCCTTTTTGGCGACTGCTAAGATCTCTTTCTCAGCACGACCGAAACGTACAACGACCTTGTGAGACTCTTCCACTCCGTACTGGCTTCGAATTTTTGCCTCATAGATTTTGGCAACTTTCAGCTTATCAAGTTTGACCGCATCTTGATATACGTTTACATCCTCGTAGGCAAACACATAAGTCAGCGGCAACTTTAGCTCAGTTGAAAGTTGCTTTGCTTCCCTCACTACCAAATTTGAATAGTCGGATAAATCAACTGCTACAACGAGCGTTTTAATATTATGCGCCTTCATGCAAACTCCCTTTTGATTTTTTTTAATTTTCATTTCATATAATTCTTTTTCGACCCATTCTCTTTCTTAATGTTTCAGCCGGGTTTCTAATAACTCAGAGAAAGCCTTGTAGGCGTCGATTTCAGTGAAAATTCCAACTACTTTGTCGTTATCTACAACGATAGCGCAGCCGTACTTTTTCTCAGCCATGTGAGCAACGACTTCATTTAAGGGAGTGATCGGTGAGGTAAAATAAGGATCAGGAGTATAGGCCTCTTCAACTTTCAGCTTTGTTGGATCTATGTCTTTAAACTGAAGAATGAGATTGATGTCGCGGTCAGAAATTAAGCCAACAAGTTTGCCTCCTTTGAGAACTGGCAGATGTCTCAGTTTCAGTTTTTTCATGAAGTCGCTGGCCTGAGCGATGGTCTGGTCGAAACCAATTGATTTAGGAAGGTAGGTCATATATTTTTGCACGGCCGGGATTGCTTTCATCTTTTTCTCCTGTGGGTGATTTTGTAGGCAAACCAAGGCATCGCAAAGCCTAGGCCGTGCTCAGTTCTGTTTAAATTGATTGCGAGCGATATTTTGTGACAATTTGGCACGAAGACATTTTAAGTTTTGCCATTTTGTCACTAGTTCGCTCTTAACGATGTCGGTGGTTAAGAATCTGGGCAGCACCCACAGCATGACTTGAATTTGCCTTGATAGTTATTGATTCAGAATGTCCAATTTTCTATATCGTTAATTATTCCTTGTGTAAAAGTCGATGGCGAACTCAATAGCTGTCAGTCTTTGATTATGATTGATCAAATATTCATAGAGGAACAGACCTTCTGAGAATAAGGGGCAAGCTCAGAGGATAGATAGTGATTGCTCCACTTCGATGCCTCGTTGAGAATGGACGTTTCGGACTGTCCAGGTCATGCTATTGCGAAAAAAGTCTCAAAAAATATTGATTTTCTTCAAAGACTATTTCAGGGAAAACCGAGGCGATTTTTCCAGATGCTCGGCAAAGGAATTCATCGTCCATTTATGCAAGATCGCTTGAGTGAATCTATAAATATACCAGGGAAGTGTCGGCACGAACTCGTTGATTGAGACAAGCGTGAATTTTCCGTCAGCGACTTGTCGAAACTCAAGCCATCCACAGTCTGATCGCTTCGATAGAAGCCCGCCAACGATATGAAACTTCGCACGCTGTCTATCTTGTCCAGTGAGGATCGGCTTCAAACTCAGCAATGGCCGTGAAAGGCCACGTAAGCGGAATGTGATGAGACCACTCTGCGAGTCTGGCGTTACTTGAATCATTCCCAATAAAGTCTTTGGCAGCCAACTTTCATATTCACCAGCTATTTCGCCGCAGTTGACGGATGGAACCGAAGGTAGTCGCTGAATAGATCTCACTGTGTTGGGGTGAATAAGTTTTACTTTTTCTCTCTTCGTTTGTTGCCCAGGAATTTTAAGAATCTTTTCAAGCATGCCCGCAAACGACAGTTCACGAATCAAAGGCGAAATGAGTTCGATCGGAGGCGCCTGAGGTAATTCGCAAAGCAAGCTATCAATCAAAGGAGAAGCCAGCTCATAATTTGTTTTGCCAAATAGAGAAACCCATAGCTTTGAAAACTTCGTAGAATGAATGGGTACGCGAAATAAAATCGGTTTCTTCCCTAGGGCGTGGCAAGTTGTGCGAATAAGCCTTTCGTAATTTAAGCTTTCACCATTTACCGCATCGATAGTTTTATTGAAAAAATCTCTATTCATGATCGCCGCACTGATGATTCGCACCAAATCATCAATATAAATCACCTGGGTTTTCGCCTGCGTCCACTGAGGAAGGATCATACCCGGGAGATTTGTCACCAGGTTGCGGAGGATTTCAAATGAGGAACCCCCTTTTCCTGCCACCATCCCCGCACGAAAAATCGTATATGGGATTTTAGAAGCCTTGAAGACCTCTTCAACTTCTTGCCGACTCGCTAGGTGTTTGCTGATATTTCCAGTCGGCATCAAACCACCCAAATAAATTATCTGTTGCACATTGTTTTTGATGCAAGCACGAGCAAAGTTATCCGCAATCAACAAATCCGCATCAGCAAAACTACCCTGAAAAAGACGAGTTGATGGGAGCATAGAATGAACAAGATAAATAGCGACATCGGTCCCTTTCAGGGCATCGGTAGAACTTTGGAGCGAAAAGAGATCGGCCTGACGCCAGGATATGTTCCCGACGCGGGACTTAGCGCTGCCTCGCGATAGGGCATGGATCTGCCAATGCTGGGGAGCACTGACAATCAGTTGCTGACCGATGAAGCCGCTGGCTCCCGTAATCGTAACTCTTAGGTTTTCATTGGGATTGATCAAAGTTTGCTGTATTTCTTTAAGTTAGCCATCTGCAAATTGTACCAATGACAAATGAATTTGTCCTCTAATTACTGTTTACATCAAATAACGCTTGAAGACGAGTTCCATAGCCATGATGATGGTCTAATTGCTAATGTCGCAATCCCATCGATCAAAAGCTTTCGTAGTTCCATAACAAGTCTCGCCGCTATTTTTTCACTTCAACAGCTGGATATTCTTCCAAATAACTTTCGCCAGCAGAACCATAATAAGTGACTTTTCGACCAGTGAAGTCGGCATCGTAGCCAACGACCCCTGCCTTCCATGCGGCTTGCAGAAATTCATGAAAAGTACTGCGTCCCTCTTGATCGGTTCTGAGGGCTGTAATTAGGGCGTCACGATCAAATTTTGGGATTTCATGAAGGCCCGTCACAAGAGGTGGACCTTGCTGCACGACGGAACCTTCCTTCATCAAATAAACCGACTGGCATGATGGCAATGACCACCGATTCATTTGAACCCCTGCCTGACGGAGAACTTCAGCAAGGATCGGAAATCCTCCGATCTTTGGGCGAATCGACATTCCGTACTTTTGGGCTTCGGTCAGTTTCTCAATTATTTTATTCATGGTTTTGCTCCTTATTATTCAATTGGGTTAGTATTGAGCTTATGATGCTCCGCAAGCTTCTTAAGAGTATTCATTAGAGCTTTTCTTTCGGACTGGGATAGAGCCGAAAAAAAGTTTTCATCATTTTCATCGGCGATTTTGGCCAGCTTTGGAACCAACTTAATGGCACTGGCTGTCAGCTTAATTTCTTGGTAACGGCGATCTCCGGGGGACTCTGTTCGTGTCACAAACCCTTTTTGCAAGAGCCGATCTATGAGCTTTGAAACGGCACCACGAGTGAGTCCTGTTAATTCAGCTACAACACTCGGGGATGTTTTTTCATCCCCTGCATACATCTCTCTCAGAATAACCCACTCCGCAACCGTAACATTACTTGCTGCGAGTTTTCGTGCAAATGAATGTGAAACTGCATTTGAAACCAATCTCAAGTGGTAACCGATATGAGATTTGAGTTCACTTGCGGTTAACTTTGCCCGCTTTTCCAATCTTCACCTCTTCAAGAATTATAGTTTACTAGGAAACTATTGTAAAGGAAGTTGTTAGAGATATGTCATTTTGATATATACACGGTCCGACCTAAGATATGAAGCGTCAGTACCCTGAAGACCTTTAAAAGAACTCCGATAATTCACCCCTAATCCCCCCACAGTTTCCAAAAAAGGGTGGAGCCGTTTTGAATTGGAAACTGGCCTCGCTACACACTTAGGTCACTGCCGTTTCGATATTTTGGTCTTCGTAACTATTCAGCGTTTGATTTTAAAACAATTGCCAACTAAAGTTTAGAACAGGATCTATTTGCAATGATCTCTGAAGTGGACTTCCCACTCGTAAAGATTGGACCTGCCAGCATGCTGAAAACTCTCGTTGTCGGAGCAGGGCTCTCTGGCCTCATGATCGCACTGGGCCTTCAAGACTCACGCGATGTTGCCGTGGTCGATAAAGCGAGAGGCGTTGGAGGCAGACTTGCTACTCGCCGCACGGATAATGCGAAATTTGATCATGGCGCACAATTCTATAAACTGAAACCACCTCTTCGAGAAATGCACGAACGCTGGCTGGAGCGTCAACTCGTCAAACTTTGGTTCACAGAAAATCAAGAACAACATTTTTACGCTGTTGGGGGAATGACGACGCTGACGAAGGACCTGGCTCAAGATACAAGTGTGATCGTGAATGAGCGTGCCGTTGGACTGGAGCGCAAAAATCAAAAGTGGGTCGTTACTTTCGACTCGGCCCGAATCGAAAAAGTCGATGAAGTCATTTTTACATGTCCAATACCCCAAACTTTAGAAATTTTTAAGATGAGTTCCCTGGCATATCCTGCTCAATTGAGCGAAGTGGTCTACTCGAAAGCTTTGGTCTTGTTGATCGAAGACTCGCCCACACCTTTTAGATTTCAAGCGCACGGATACGTTGAACCACAGAACTCCTCAATTTTCTCGGTCGCTGACCAGCAAGAAAAGGGCGTTTCTGAAGTGAATGCTATCACCGTCACCCTGAACGCAGAGGCAAGCGACCAGCATTTTGATTCTCCAGATGAAGACGTCATTCGCCAAGCGACTGGAGAGCTTCAAAAGCTTTATCCAAACTTTGAACCTGGCATAACGCAACTCAAAAAATGGAGATACTGCCAAGTTCAAAAGTCATTCGGAGAACTTTTCGCGCAAGTCTCAGATGGCCTCTACTTAGCTGGAGACGGGTTCGGTGGAGCTAGCCTCAATGGCGCGGCCCGAAGTGCTGATGCCTTATCAAAGCATCTCGCTCACTTAAATGCTCACCCGCAGTTCATCGACGTTATTACGAAAGGTAAGAAAAAATGGCCGACCCCATTGTCATAGTTGGAGCGGGCTTAGCAGGATTATCTGCGGCTCTAGAACTTGAAGCCGCCGGTGAAAGCTGTTTGATCTTTGATTCTGCAAAACATGTCGGCGGAAAACTTGAAACAACGGTCATCGATGACGCTTATCGAATCGATCGTGGCTTTCAAGTCTTGCTCCCTTCGTACCCAGAGCTTAAAAAGTTCAAAAATCTGGGATCAGAATTGCAACTACAGTTTTTCAATTCTGGAGCTCGACTCGAGACCGACGATGGATCGCTCCTAATGGCAAATCCCCTCCACCACCCATCAAATGTTTTTTCAACGGCATTCGGAAAATACGGGAGTTTTAAAGATAAGATTTTGGTTCTGAAGCTTCAGAGCGAAACTCTCTTCACGCCGCCAGAGAAATTACTTTCAACCGCGAGCGGTACAACGATTGATTTTCTACGGGCCTATGGATTCAGCGACACGATAATCAATTCATTCTGGGCACCTTTCTTCTCCGGTATTTTTCTTGAGAGCGAGCTGCGAACGGCTGCCGGCTTCTTTAAATACCTCACGCGAATGTTTGCATCGTCGCCGGTTGCCGTTCCGAATCTTGGCATTGGTGAACTTCCAAAATGGATGTCACAAAAACTAACGCACTCTGAAATCAAGCTTTCAACTGAAGTGATGAACATTAAGGACAACGTTGTCGAACTTGGTTCAGGTCAAAAGATAAGAGCGCGAGCTGTTATCTCCGACACAACAAACACCCAAAAGTCAGACAGGCATCGTTTTGGATCCGTGACTTCATTTTGGTTTAAATCGCCTGAAGCACCCTATGAAGGTGCCTGGCTCAGCCTAGTCTCTCGCTCACCGAAAATAAAAAAATTAATTAATCACGTAGCTGTTCTTTCAAACGTGAGTCGGGCGTATGCCATCAAAGGCGACGCGCTGATTTGCGTGAACGTCATCGGGACGGCGCCAGACGTAAACTTGCAATCCGTTCTTGCGGAAGCAACTCAGTTGTATGGCCCGACGGTTAGCATATGGACCTTGTTGCGAGAGGACCGAATCACCAGGGCATTTCCTCTTTACCTCGACCGCTCCGATTTCGATACACCTTCTCAGCAAGGTGCACTTGAGCGAGGAAGACTCTCCGCGAAACAAATCCTGAATCAGCTCTAGCCCTATATATTTTTAACCTCACAGTAAGGGCTATCTTCGCAATCTTTCGGATCTGAATATCTAGGCAAAAGAGGACGAATTAGCTTAAATCCGGAGTATCCGAATTCGAGACCTGCTTTCAGCGGGCGCCGGCGTGCCAATTTAGCCAGCCACTGAAACTTTGGCAGCACCGACCAAATCTCGATAAATGCATCAACCCGAGTTGCTAAGCTGCCATCGGCTCGCCGCACATGCATGATTTTATGGATTTGAATGGGGTCTAAGTCCTCTTTTGAAGCGTCAAACGAAGACGAGCATATGTCTATAAATTCAATACCTTTGGCACCCTCTTGTCTCTTATAGAGGCCGATTTCTCTGCTACAAACCTTGCAGAGGCCGTCGAAATAAACTTTGATTTTTGAATTGTTACCCATATTGTTCATGGTAATATGAACAATATGAAAAGTAAAGACAAGACGCCTTTATCAGGTCCAAGGCTGCAAAAACTCTCTCTATCTATTGGGAACTTCATTCGATATTGGGGTTTTCGGCGGATACATGGAGCCATCTGGGCCCAACTGTATCTTTCTAAGACGCCGCTGAGCTGCACGGATTTAACGAAGAAGCTCAAGCTATCGAAGGCTCTTATTAGCCCTGCTCTCGACGAGCTCTGTAAGTACAAGCTGATTTTCGAAGTTCCAGGACCCAACGAAAAGATCAAAATATACCGCGCTTCGAATCGAATCAATGAAGTCATTCAACATGTTTTGCGCACGCGCGAGGCCAAAATGCTGAAGCAAATCAATCAAGACTTTTCGTCTTTTAAAAAAGACGAGGCGAAATCCGAACAGATCAATCAAGAGAATTTAAAATCTTTAGAAGATATGATCTTGAACGCCAACGTTATGCTCGAGGTAATGTTGGCGCAAAAGGACGTTTTGAATCTCTCAAAGGAGTTTAACCAATGAGCTCAATTTTTTGGCTCCACGTCTTTTCGTGCCTTTTTATGACCGGAGCCATCTGGTTGGTTCAAATTCTTATTTATCCCTTCTTCAGCTATGTCGGAGAAAAAGAGTTTTCGAAAGTTCATCAGTTTCACATGAGACAGATTACTTGGATTGTGGCCCCCGTCATGTTTCTTGAGCTCGCGACCGCATTTTGGTTGCTCTTTCTTATTCGCGACAATTTTTTTATCTGGAATCTGATCTCGGTGTGCCTATTGTGGGTACTAACAGCATTTGTGAATGTACGAACCCACGATCAACTTCAGTTTGACTCCGAAATTTCAAAACAGAATCTGGTGACGCGAAACTGGCCGCGCACATTGGTTTGGTCGCTTCGCGCGGGATTTTTTCTATTCTTGATATCAACCCAAAGATGGCCGGAGGTCCCATGAAGTCATCTACTCTAGCTCGAACATTCGAACTCGCCAAGCTCGCGGCCCAAGTTGGCCTAAAAGAATTTAAATCCGGTGACTTGAACTCGAGGGTTGAGCAAGCCGTCATGATAGTGAATAGCCTATCGCAGTTGAAGGGCGCCGCGATGAAGGTTGGCCAGCTCTTAAGTTTAGACTTGGACAACTATTTTCCCCCCGAGGCGATTGCCATCTTAAGTCAGCTGCAAAATGCAGCCGTCGCTCGCCCCTTCGATGAAATTCGGCAGGTCATAGATTCAGAACTTGATGAAACACATCGCATAGAAATCACGTCGATTGATAAGATGCCTGTTGGCGTCGCAAGCATCGGACAGGTTCACAAGGCACGATACAAAAATCGTGAAATCGTACTCAAAGTTCAATTCGAGAACCTTTCGAAGTCTATCGATTCAGATCTGAAAACTTTAAAAGCTCTGGCCAGTTCGTTCTGTCAAATCACGGGCCGAAAAATGAATATTGACCCACTGTTTAAAGAATTCAAATCTATTTTAGAACAGGAGTTGGACTATACCGCCGAAGCTCAATTTCAGACCGAGTTTAAGCATAAGATCGAGCAGTTGAACAGGTCCTCGAAGTGTCAATATCGAGTCCCCGCGATTATCCCAGAACTCAGCTCTAAGAATCTGTTGGCGATGGATTTTGAGTCTGGCTTAACCCTTCGTCATTGGTTCGCAACAAAGCCCTCACCGGACGACAAAAAGCAAATCGCGGTCGCCATCTTGGATCTCTATTTTCACGAATTCTTCGAATGGGGAATGGTTCAAACCGATCCGAACTGGGGAAATTTCTTGATTGATAGACGCGATTTGAAGCTCAGCGTTTGCCTTTTGGACTTTGGGGCCACCCGCAGCTACAGCCCAGAGTTTATAAAAAACTACATCTCGCTCTTGCAATTCGCAGCCGAAAAGAAAAGCAAAGAGCTGCAAAGCCTGGCCATCAAAGTCGGATTGATCGACTCCAGAGAATCCGAGGCTGCTTTCGGGGCTTTTGAAGAAATGTTGAGTATAGCGATCAAGCCGTTTTTTGTGCGCGAGTCAGGTTCGACCTACTTTGACTTTTCGGACCAGAACCATTCGTTAGATTCCCAAAATGCCGCGAAGCACCTTTCGCAAGAGTTAGTGTATAGCCGCCGCCCTATGAGATCGTGTTTTTGCATCGCAAGCTGGCTGGAGTCTATTCGATCTTAAAGAGCTTTGAGGTTCAGTTGGACATTTCATCTTATTGGCAGACGATGAAAGATCTTTCCAAGAGGACAGGCGCACATGCTGATCTCACAAACTCTAGTCGCAAAGGATAGAATTTTCCGTGAAATCGATTTTAACGCTATTATTAGTTTTGATGAATGTGGGTTGCAGTACGACAGGAATCACATTGAAGACAGTTGAAAAAGTTGAAATTAGTAAATTCATGGGTGATTGGTACGTTCTTGCGGGCCGATTTACCTTCTTAGAAAAAGATGTTTACAATGGTATTGAGCGATACACCTGGAATCAGGTCAAGAATCGTATTGACGTTGATTTTACATATAACAAAGGTTCATTCAAGGGACCAAAAAAATCAATTCCTCAAACAGCTTGGGTCTTCAATGAAGAAAGCAAAGCCCATTGGAAGGTTTCTCCACTTTGGCCATTTAAGTTTGACTATCTTATTGTCGCGTTAGAAGAGAACTATCGGTGGACAGCCATTGGCGTACCTGATCAGAAGTATTTGTGGATTATGGCTCGCGACTGGAGAAATCCTGAGTCCATTATCAAAGAGGCCACCAAGCGTCTAAATGAAATTGGCTACGATACAAAAAACTTAATTCAAGTTCCACAACAATGGCCCTAAATTAAGTCGAATTCTTCGTCAGTGTCTTCTGATTTTTAATGAAAGTGGAAGTGAGTTTTAGTTAGGTAAATGATGGGATCAACTTCTGACTAAGACTTCGAGGCAAACCAAATGTCCATCGCTCTTCTTGCCAGCTTGTCGTCCACGCTGTTGTCGGACGCCCAGGCGACCACTCCATCAGGTCGAATAAGTAGGGCACTTAAACCCAACTGTTCTTTCGCTTTACTCGCCACATATTCTAGTTTGTCATATTCAAATGTCAGATTTTTAAGTAATTCATTGTTGCCAAAATCAAGTAAAACACCTCGGCCAGTGCGCATAAGGTTACCGACGGTCATGCCGTTTTCCAGCCCAAAATTTGGAGCACTGTATCCGATAAGTCTGTGTTCGCCTTTGAGATCGTAACGAGTGAATATCCCCCATACTCTTCCGGCAAAATACGTCGCGCAGTCGCGTGTGTTGATCAGATCACGAAAAATAGCATTAAGCGCACGCCCCTGTAGATTCGGCTTCATCACCGCGACCTGGGCGCGTGACCAGTCTAAAACTTGTTCTCCGACGGGTAGCCGTTCGTTTTGATAACTGTCGAGTAAGCCTTCTGGGGCCTTTTTGTGAACAGTTGCCGCAAGTTTCCAGCCCAGATTTATTGCATCACCAAGCCCAAGATTGAGTCCCTGACCACCAAGCGGTGAATGGATATGAGCAGCATCGCCAGCCAAAAAAACTCTTCCCTTGCGATAGGAGGTGGCTTGTCGTGCACGGTCTGTCCACGTTGTTGCAGTATGAAGAGCTTTGATTTTAACATCGGTGTTTGATATTCTGCGCAAAACCTCTTGCACATGCTCGAGAGTGATTGGTTTTTTTGAACTGTGAAAAGCTCCGCCATCAAAATCCTGCATGATGACATAACCAGGTTGGGATTGCATATACATCCCTGATTCGGTCACGTTTCTCCCTGGTTTCAGCATCGAAGAGTTATCCAATTCCACCGAAGTCGAGTAACCAGTAAATTCTGGTTCTGTACCAGCAAATTCAAATCCGCCGTATTTGCGAATAATACTTCGAGCTCCATCACAACCTACAAGCCATCGACCTTTAAAAAATTGTTTGTTTGCCCGAACAACGACTTCATTTTCAGATTGATCGAAGTCGCCTACAGAAAATCCCCGTTGAATTTCCACGCCCAAAGCCTCAGCGCGGCGAGCAAGTATTATTTCTAGTTCCTCCATTTCAGAAATCAAACTGGCTTCGGTTGAACTTGACAGGCGGTATTTCCACTGCGAAGTATCGATATTGCCGTCAAGAAATGGAATACCAGCAAAGTGTCCTCCTTGACGCCGCGGCCCCTGCTCCACGTTTTGGTGAGGGCTCTTTAAACGTTTATGAAGTTCCAGTTCATTGAGAAGACCACGGCGATCAAGATGTTCAACTGAAAGCGAAGAAAGCCCTCTAATTCCAAAAGGTGCCTTTTTCAACGGCGAGTAAGGATTTTCTTCTTTTTCCAGTACGAGGACAGAGCAATCTGCTAAGGACAGTTCACAGGCAAGGAAGAGTCCCACGGGTCCTGCACCCGAGATAATTACGTCATAGATTACCTCGATTTCGTTTTTAGCCATAAAGACCTCCGTTAACACCACTAGTATAAGTGTAGTCACTACATTTTTCAATTAAGTCTATAAATGGTTCAAGTATTGATTTGTAACGCTTCATAATTTAAGATGTTTTGAGGATTAACGAGGTGGCTTAAAATGGGACTACGAGAAAAAAAGAAAGCTAAAACTAAAAAGATGATTTCTGATTTGGCGACGCATCTCTTTATTGAAAAGGGTTATCGTGCTGTCACCGTCGCTGAAGTTGCCGAAAAAGCGGAAGTCGCAGTGACCACACTATTTAATTACTTCCCAACAAAAGAGTCGCTCGTCTTTGATGAGGACGCCGAGCTTGAAAAAATGCTTTTAGATGCCGTCGCAAGTCGTCCAAAAGGAATGACAGTCTTGGATGCCTTGCAGGCACACTTTCTATCCATCATCTCTTTAGAAAGTAAGATGATGGTTAAGAAGGGCCGCGAAGACTTTTTGAAACTGGTAAAATTCACTCCAGAGCTTTCAAGGGCCTATAGAGAACTTTGGAGTCGTCATGAACAGGCTCTTTCCAAATTAATTTTGGGTGAAAAAAAACAGCGGCTTTCTAAAATCGAGGCTGAAGCAATGGCTCATCAGGCCCTGGACGCTTATGTGCGAGCATCAGCGAGTTCAAATCCAAAATCTGATATGATCCTTCTCTTTAAATCTCTCAAAGAGGGCTGGCGAGACAAATAACAGCCGAGTTTGTCTGATGTTTTTGAACGCGCTCGACACTGTCGCTCGCGAACCCACCAAGAGGAATTCATTTGTAAGTGGACGAGGCAAGCTGATGATAAAGAGCTTCAAGCAATCTATAGCCTAATTCAAACAGCTAACTGCGGTGACTAGTTTCAACGAAATATCCAGTGATCCAGTATGCTAGCCCCGCGCCAATAAACTGAGCTGCAATGAATTCAGGTGCGTCCGTCCAGAGAATTCCAGAAAAAGTATCCGAAAGACTTCGAGCAATGGTTACGGCTGGATTGGCGAAGGACGTGGACGATGTACACCAATATGCAGACGTGATGTAAAGCGCAACCGCGAACGGGGTTGCCTCGACGTTGCGCTTCCCAGATAGAGAAATAACTGTGATGAGGCCAAAGGTAGCAATGACCTCCGAAATGAAAAATTGAAAGTCGCCCCGGCCATGACTCGAAAGTTGGAGTATCTTTTGACCGAACATCACATGCGTGACAAAGACTCCGCAAACTGCGCCCATGAATTGGGCCAGGGAATAGTACAATAGATCTTTTGCAGAAATTTTTTTCCAAAGCCATTCAACAGAGCTGACGGCTGGATTGAAGTGGGCACCGGAAATTGGCCCGAAAGTTTGAATGAGTGCGTAGAGTCCCGCGCCAGTTGCAAGTGAGTTCGCCAAAAGTGCGATTGCTCCATTGCCCTGAGAAAGGGTTTCTCCCATAATCCCAGAGCCAATTACCACGATGAGCAGTCCAGCCGTTCCAAGAAACTCGGATAAAAATCGTTTGGACAAAGTCATTTTTTGATCTCTCTTTGAAATTCCCTTAGACGCTCATGAATTCCATCTCTTGCTTCACGAAACCGCTTCAAGGACTCAGCTTCAGGTATAGGCTCTTTTGCGGCGGGATCTGGAAAGGGCCAATGAATTTTCTTAGCTTTTGAAACAATCATAGGACAGACCTCTTCCGCACAAAGTGTAATCACATAGTCAAGGGAGAATATGAATTCTGGGGACAGATCATCGTAGGATTTCGAGTAGTGCTTGGAAATGTCGATACCCATTTCCTTCATCACAGCAACAGCGGAAGGGTTCAGTTTTCCTGGATTTGAACCCGCACTCCTTATTTCGGCCTGAGGAAAAACCTGTTTTGCTAAACCTTCTGCAAGCTGACTCCTTGCAGAGTTAGCTACGCACATGAAAAGTATATTCATTAGAACCTCTAGTTTGTACATTGCTTTATCGTATTTATACGATTATATAGAAATCATGGCGTTGGCAAGAAAAGAAGAGTTTCCTCGGAAGCAAAATGATGTAGCTGATTTCGCTAAAGCGCTTGCGCATCCCGCAAGGTTGGCAATTCTGATGACCCTTGCACATCGAAAAGAATGCATTTGTGGGGACCTAGTATTGGATCTCCCACTTGCTCAATCCACAGTGAGTCAGCATCTAAAGGCACTAAAGGAGATCGGCTTGGTAAAGGGTACAATTGATGGCCCCAGATCTCGTTACTGTATTGATTGGAAAGTCTTCGACAGGTATCAACGTCACATGGTCGAGTGGTCCGATAAATTATGTAACCTTCGACAGGACAATTGTTGTTAGCATTCTCTGGACGAGTTCTGAGGGCGTGACTTTTTGTTCGCTCGTTTCACTTGTAGTATGCCGGCTTTACCAAGTTGCCGCTCACTATTTGTAGAAAATCAGGTAGAGCGCCTTCATTAAGTCGAGACCCCTTTGATCTGAGGTTAGCCTAAAAATTTAGACCACTTGTAAGTTGAGTCGTCCTGTGTCCAAACTGGACCACGGAGGCCCAATGAAGAAAAATTTCACGGAAGAACAGATTATCAAAGTTATCAATCGTAATGGCGAAACTGCAAAGACCCTCGGAAAAGAATTCGGAGTTTCAGAAGCTACGATCTACGCTTGGAAACGAAAATACGCCAACATGACTGTCAGCGAAACCAAGAGGCTTCGTGAGCTAGAATCAGAAAATACCTAACTTAAGAAAATCGTCGCCAATCAAGCGCTCGACATCGTGATGCTCAAGGATGTGAACTCAAAAAAAGTGGTAGAGCTCGATTCCTAAAAAATGTCTGCGTAGTATTTGATTGAAAAATACTTTGCAAGCGTTCGCAAGACTGCGAACTTCTTAGGCCTGAATCGATCGACGATGACCTACAAGCCCGTGCCATCAAAGGATGGACCACTTGAGAAAAGAATGAAGGAGCTCTCAACCAAGCACCGGAGATTCGGCTTGCCGCGGATTCATCTTCTGCCGAACCCGAGAGGGTCTTGTCATTAGCAAACACCGAACGGCCAGGGTTTACGCTAAACTTCATTTGCAGATCAAAAACCGAAGAAGAATTAAGCAAATGGCATCAACAAGAGTTCCGCACAACAAAGCGACAGCGCCGAATGAAATTTGGTCCTTTGATTTTGTCTTCGACCGATTCGAAAGCAATCGCAGTCTTAAATGTTTGACGATAGTCGATGATTGCACAATGCAAAGCCCGGGACTTCTTGCGTCGTACTCGATTCCAGCAGGAGACATGATTATTTTTTTTGATTCACTGTCAAGTCTTCCGAAAAAACTTCGCTGTGACAATGGACCAGAAATGACCTCTAGAGAATTTATGAGCTGGGCATATAAGAATAATATTGCGATAGAATATATTCAGCCAGGAAAACCGATTCAGAATGCGTTCATTGAATCTTTCAATTCGAAATTCAGAGACGAGTGTCTGAGTGAAGAATTGTTTCATGACCTAGTTGATGCGAAGAAGAAGATCGAGACTTGGAGAAAGTACTACACCGGAGAAAGGCCGCATTCTTCGATTGGTATGAAAACTCCGAATGCTTTTATAATGGATTTTAGAGAATAACAACGCGGGACCACTCAAGCTCCGAATGGCTTAAATTCGATGGTAACCTCATTCGGACTTTCCCAAAATCCTCGGTATAGAAGTCGTCGGGCTTCTTCGGGTCAAATGGCGAAAGGTGACTTTCATTTTCTTTGAAGTAGCGAATGATTTCTGAGGTATCATTAAGTTCCGGCAGCCGCAGAATCAAGTTTTGAGTTTTTATTTGAGGGAATGGTCTTACAAGCGCCACTATTTCAAATCCTTGAACACTTGGCTCTTGATCTGATCAACCGTCTTATAAAATAGCTCATCGACTTCTAGTGCGTTCTTTCTCAGATCATTCCCATCCTTTACGAATAGATGCGCCTCTATGAATTGCGCAACCTCTTTCGGGAAACTCCGATGAAGATAGCGAAGTCCGAAATCAAACTGAAATGGACGGTGAAGCATTCCAAGAGCCTCAACCAAAGGTCTCAACATCGCGCTCTGGTAAAAAGCAAACGCATCAATGAAATGTCCTCGATCTAGTTCCTTCAAGACCTCAGTTCGATAGACTGGAAATGCTTCTGCTATCTCACCCAACCGTTTTCGTTGCTTTTGGAGAATAGCCGTCTTATCCGCTGGACGTGAGACAATCAACCCAGCCTTGTCAATGTGAACCACGGGGTGACCATGTCTTTCGGTCTGCATGAACTCTGAGAGTATTTGACTAGACGACTGGGGAAAAACGGCGACATCCACAAAGAAATGCTTTGGTGAATCTTTTAAGAAGTAAATTTTCTGTGTTAGGTCTGGCCAAATAGATTTTGGTTCGTTCCAAACATGTGTGACCTTGGAAGTAGAGTTCAGCAATTCTTCGATGCTCCGAAATACTGGAGCATCGTCACCAGCAACTAAGATATTTAAATCAATATCTGAATATTCATCTGTAGAAGCGTTGGCCGCAGAGCCACCTTCCCAAACGGCCACAACTTGTTCCGTCAGGCGGAGGCCTTCGATCAATTTTCCTAGTACTTGTTTTCTAAATTCCAAAGCTACATCACGACCCATTACTACCTCCACAAGCATCCATCTGCTACCACAACATCCTGTCATCGTCCTCATGTAGCACTAGAGCCTCTGATTCGAGATACTGGCGATTCATCGCCTCGGTCTCAAGGAAAGTCATAAAAAGTTGCTCGACCGGAATGGCTCTTTTTATAAGATAAGAGTTCTTATGTTTAGATCCCGGCTTCAGTTCAGAAAAATCCGCCGCTACTTTGAAATTGAACGTCCAGGACGACCAGTAGCGATATTGTCTTGCAGCGTCGGGCCTCCATTCCCATTCCGTACTCATTCCACGATACAGTTCAACTTCTCTCAGACCAATACGGCTTAGGACAGTCCGAATAAATCCAAGACGATACTCAATGTATCTACGTCGATTTTCTTTAGTTCCAATACCCGAAAAGGCGCCACTTGAGCGAACGTCGCGACCGCGGTAAGTCTTCAATCCCATTTCAGCCATTACAATTTGCATGGCCTTGATCCAATCACCTGAGTGCGGATTTAGCACCTGAGTATTCGCCGTGCGCTCCTCCATCTCGGCCATTCCGACGTCGGATATGAACCGGTTGAAATCCTCACGTAGCAATTGAGGCCCATGCAAACTCTGAAAATCAATAGATGGCGTGGTGTTAAAAAACTTCGAGCTCCTATTCAACCAGCTTTCAATTTCAACAACTTTTGAGGCGATGCTTTTCTTCGTGTTGAATTTGTTCGATTCACTTTCGGCGATATCAATACATTTATCCAGCGCGACCACTCGTAAATTTATTTCGTCAACTTCAGTAGAAGTTAGTTCTGCAGAATCTTTTTTGAACTGATATGCATTTGCGCGCTCAAACTCGACATCCCAAAACTTACCTTTGTCCTCGAAGTCGGAAATTTTCCAACGGAAAAATCCTCCATCCATGTCGATGGACTCGATAAATCCCGGCGTGCGTCGTTTATCCAGTAAACGGCATTCATTTCCGATTACGAGATACTTCAGTGCGCCTGCGACAAACAAATCGTCCGAAATCATGTTCTGGTTGAACTGATGCGTAGCCGTTTTTTGCTTAGCGTGTTCATATTGGTCACTGAGGGCGATAGCTTTGACCATCATCAGACAAGGATTGTGTTCACCCCAGAGAGTTTTGAACTCCTCGAGAGGAATGAAGCCTGACTTTAAGTAGAATTTTCGTGTTTTGTCGTAATTTACGTCTGGACGGGATTCGCTGAGAGTTTTAACAGTTAAAAATTTGAATCGTTGAGCGAGAAGACTTTCTTCTGCCACACGCACTAACTCGCTTCCGACTTTCTTTCCATGAAACTCTGGCAACACGCCCATGACATGAATTTCAGCGGTCTGATTGTTGTGCTTATTTAGACTGATGAACCCGATCGCATCCGACTTAGTTGCAACCCAGGTTTCCATTGCTTGAACATCTTTGATGTAGTCGAGAATTGCGGATTCAATCCCAAACCACTGCGGCAATGAGCGAAGAATTCGTTCGCAGATTCGGCTTTTTTCTTGTGGGTCTTCGATCTTCAATATTTTCACTGAAGATCCTATTTCCACGTTTCATTCAACTTATTTGAATAAAACCTGAGAGCCTTATCGTACTTCTTGATTGAGCCGTCATCAGTCGTATCCAGAAGCTGGATCAAAAGTTGTTCAATTGCCGCTTCCGACTTACCTAAATTATAAAGTGTGAGCGCCCTGAAGACCTTTAAAGAACGATCCTCAGCGAATTCGGCAACGGCCTGATCAAACACCTTCAAAGATTTCTGGTATTCACCAAGACATCGATATGTGCTTCCAAGACCGAGCATTGCACCTTTGCGGTCTTCTCCAGACAAACCATTCACGATACCTTTCTCATAAAAAGGAACGGCTTCACTTTCTTTACCCATGAAATCGCAGGTCCAAGCCATCTGGTAATTGAAAGCAGAATCGTTTGGAGAAGACTTCAGGAGTTCAGCAAGAAGGGTTAATGCTTGCTCGGGTTTGTTATCTTTGCGGAGCTGAATCGCCTTTAATAATTTCTCTTCCAATTGAGTCTCCACAACATTTCAAAATCAGTATCGTCTCTCAAGTATTTGATTCCCTGTAGAACCTCGGAACCTGAAGGTCATTCCCCCAGAGGGGAGAATTCAATCTTTCTAACAACTTAGAACCCATTCCAGGTTCCGTATATGGTGGAGGCGGAGGAACGATTGTCGAACCCAGATGTCCGCGCCCCCTGAAACATTAAAACAGCTTAGTGCTTTCACGTTAAGATGTCAAAACGGAAGGGCGCAGACAGGGGACAGACAACACGCCCATCCCCTGCTGCCGTGCTAAATTTAAGACTCGCTATTGTGATCTTTTGACGTGGTTAAGTAGGAGCACATCGGCTGCACACTCGTGTTCTGCCACGAATATCTGTCCAACACTTGAGACCAAACGCTTTTAGGATCGCATTTGCCGACTCCTTCGGCTCTACAATAATCGGTGGAGTACGGTACCGGACAAGATTTGAGTTCGCTTGTTAGCAGGGAACCCACAGTTGGCTCAAGTGAATGCACCCTTGTGGCAGCGGACGCAATGCTAGTCATGCATGCCAGGTAAATAGCGATGATAGAAACAAATACTTTGATAGGGGTTAAGTCGATTTTGAATTTATCAAAAACCAAAGATGTCATAGCGTACCTCCTTTTTAATAGTTCATAGATTCTCTCCATTTCTTGTTATTGCGATAACTCCGATAGATATTAAAGTACCTCTCCTTCAACGAGCGTGCCGTCTCGTCGAATCCAGCTTCATCAAGACGTTTTACATATTGCGACCATAAATCCTTGAGCTGAACCTCAAGAGATGTCAGATGGTCAGAAGTTTTGTCTAGTGAACTGGGGTTGGCGTTTTTAACGGCTGCTTGCATGGCGAATATCACCTCCTTTCAAAAAACGAAGAACCAACTCCGAATCCTAAACGGATCAATATCAACCCATTTCAAAAAATGATTTTCCATGTATTTTTGTCAAGTGGCCGAATATAAATATTTGAAACCACTAAATTTTCTGAGACCTCAAAGGCTAGGAACTTGACGGCCCAAAAAGTAAACTCATTTTTGGCAAAAGAGAGGAGTTTCTTTGGAGGTAATATGAAACCAATTTTGAAAAGCGTTATTGTTCCCACCGTAAGTGCCGTGGCCGGCGGAATAGTTGTCGTTGCCGCTTTGAAAATGAGTCCTGCCTTACGATCAAAGATCGGCGAATCAGATGCTAAACCCAGTGCAAGCAGGGACATGATTTTCGACGAAATTCTCACCAAGCAAAAAGACATCCACCAACAATTTGACAGCATTTTCAACGACAACTTTTTCGGAAGCTCTGATCCGTTTGAAGACATGAGAAGGATGCGTGAACAAATGCGAAAGCGGATGGAGATGTTTGAAAAACCCGGCTCCACAAGCAACCCGTTTGACTCCTGGTTTTCTGATAAATTTGGAGGTGGATCGGTTGACGACATCGCGAAGAGAGAAGACGACGACTTCGTCTATTACGACATCAAAATTCATGACCTGAATTCCACCTCTATAGACACAAAAATTGAGAATGGATACATTACGATTACGGGGACCGTTGAAAAGAAAAACGGCGCAGATGACAAAAAAGATGATGTTGGATTTTCACCGCAGAGCATCTTCAAATCAACATTCAATCGTACATTCCCACTACCTGAAAACGTCGATCAAAATAAAATGGAGATGCTTCCTGAAAAGGACAAAGTTGTTTTGAAATTCCCAAAGGTAAAATCATGACTCCAAAAATTCTGACCTACCGACTTGACAGAATTTATGGGCCACACATTTTTTGATTAGAAGGTTTAATGAAACCAATAACCCTTAACCATAGGAGGTAACAAATGAGAATGTTAAGTCCATTTACACCAGACTGGGCATGGTCACGTCGCAATCTATCTCCCGACATTGTTATGGGAGATGTCTTTGATGACTTCGACCGAGTTGTGAACAGCTTTTTGCGTCCCACATACGCAAACACGGTCAACTTTCAACCAAGCTGCGACATCAAAGAAACCAAAGATCATTATCTTGTGAGCTTTGATATGCCTGGAGTAAAAAAAGAGGACATCAAGATCGAGCTTCAAAATAACCAGTTGGTTATTTCAGGCGAACGACAATATGAAATGAAAGAAGAAGATGGCGAGGCCACACTTCGACACGAGCGAGCTTATGGCAAGTTCGAGAGAACGTTCGTATTACCGACCACCGTAAGCGCAGACAAGATCGAAGCGCACTATGAAAATGGTGTATTGAACGTCGCCCTTCCTAAAGCCGAAAGCGCCAAAGGAAGAACTATTCAGATCCAAAGTGGTCAGAACAGTTTCTTCAGTAAACTCTTAGGTTCAAAAAAAGAAGGAACCAAAGAGTTGAAAGACGTGAAGGTATCCTAAGCCCCCTCCTTTCAAATATCTTGCGCAGGCAAGATCATCAAATGGCGGTAGTCTCGTATTGAGACGCCGCCTTTTCTTTTACGGCGCACATTAAATTTTTGAAATCTCTAGGATTTTTTTTGATGGTCCAGTTTTGGAACCACAGGTACTTGACATTTTTTTCGCCGATTACAAAATTAAATTAGAAACAACAGGGCTTTTGCAACCAAACGTAGCTTCTTTACTCTGATGCGTGCCCTGGACGTATTAAAGGAGGTACAAGTGAGATCAGGCATCCCACCCGACCGGCAACGGTAATAAACTCAGACATTACAATTTTTAATTTTCGTTAAGCTGGAGCAGGTCCATCTGAATGGACATTTGCAACAGCGTTATAGCCACGTTGAAAGGAGGGGCTATGCGTAACGATTGCGTTCAATTTGAATTTATAGGGTTTAATCCGGAGTACGAAGTGAGAAATTTCATTTCGACCGTTGCCGAAAAACTACATCTTAGTTCGCCAAGTGACTCGGCAATTAAGGTAGCCATGAAAGTGAGTAGAGGTGTTGTTCAGGCCTCCTGTCGTATCGCCTCTCAAGCGGGAACTTTCATGGCCGAGGCTATCAGCGACAATCCAATCAAGGCCATTAAAAAAGTCGAAGAAAAGATTGCTGAACAACTGGAGGGTTGGAAGCATTGTCGATTTTTGAATGAGGGATCAGGAGTAAAAACTGAGGAGCTTGTATGACTTTGTTGAATCAAGAACTGATGTATGAGTTTCAAGCTAAGGACCTAACTCAGACAGAAGCGGTCAAGCAGTATGCCGATCACATCGTGAAAGAAATCAAATCGCAATCTGGCTGGGATACTGATGTTCAAATTCACATTGAACCCGAAGCCAAGGACAAACATTTGTTTTCGGTTTCGATGAGTGTTTTTGGTCTTGGGGAACCCATTGTCATTAGCAAGGAAGGCAAAAACGTAATGGCCGTCTTAAGAAAAGTTCGCAAAGGGATTTTGCGACAGGTGCGTGGCTTAAGTAAAAAACGAATCAGTTACAGAAGAAAACAATTTTGGCGGGAGCAATTTGCTTCCTAAAAACATAGAGAGGAGGACTTATGGTTTTAGCGGGTGCAAGAATTTATAACGACGGCGTTGGTATCAGCCACGATGCGGAAGAGAAAATCCGTCAGATCGTGAAAGCGATAAAAACCATCTCGCCGTCCTCAGAAGTTAGCTTGCGGCTCTTAAAAAGCGGACATACTTATGAAGGACTGCTTTGGGGCAAAGCGAACGACATTCCGATTGGAGTTTACAAGAGAGGCGCATCGCTGACTCAAGTATTAGAAAACCTGTATGCACGCGTAAAGCGCGAATGCCTAAAAGCATGGAAGTATTCTAGTGGTCAGTCGGCTTCAAGGAAGTCTGACTCAAGTAACAACTCTGATTTGTTGGCGATGGCAGGCTGAGAATTGGGAGGAACTGTTATGAAATCGCTTTTAACTTTTAAGAAAATGAAGGGAGAGAAAGTAAAACCCAATCATCCTTTGGAGAAGCCGTCGAGAGGGTACTCCGAAAATGTCCTAACACCGGTCACGCTCACCGGCGTGGTCGTGCCGTGGGATAAAGATGTGAGTCCCAATCCAAATTCTGAATATAAGTTGGTGTGTACAAGTGGACTTGAATACTTTCTGGTAACCAACGATGAATGGCGAAGCGTTTTATCGTGGTATAGCTGGGAAGAAGTAAAGATTGTAGGTCTTCTCAACACCGCCAACTTGACGGTAATACCCCAAAGAGTATTCCCAAAAGGTCCGAAGGGAGAAAAAGATAATGTGATTGACCTCGCCCTATGGAAGAGCCGCGAGGCAATCAAGAAAATAGCGAAAAATGTGAATGAATTAGTTTTAGTTCCGGCTGCGGTTCTAGCCGTCGCTGGTTTTGAAGCCATTAACTAAAGAGAGGAGGCCAATATGTTCGTCGAAAACACAATCCGTCCAACACAGTCAGCATCTTTGAGAAACAACCTGAGCAAAAACAGTAGTTCATCAAATTCATTTCACGATATTTTTCAACAGGCATTGAACAGCAAATCGAACTCGCGTCCTCCGAAGCTGGAACTCACCGGTTTGCTCATGCCCTGTTACCAAAAGCTACATGGTCGAGTTTTGAGATTTAAGTTGGGAACTGAATCCAATGAATATCTTCTTTCAATGAGCCCTACTCTGGCAAAAGCCGCAAAAAATGCCGAGTGGGAGGAAGTTTCAGTCAAAGGACATCTCGATCTCGACAGTAACGTGTTCGATGTCGAAAAACTAACTTTGACTGAGACCGAAGAGCCCATCCAGATGCCGGTCTCTATCAAAGAGCCTTTTGACATAGACAGCTACGAACGAATCATCAGTCAGCGAGGTAAGCTGGAACCCGCACCAGAGTATCTCGCGTCATAGGAGGGACAAGTGTTCAAGTGGTTTTCAAATCTCTTTAAGAAGAGTGATGACCGAAAACGTGCCGTTCTCATTACCGGGGCAAGTACTGGTTTGGGTCTGGCTCTGACAAAGGAACTGTTAGCGTCCGGTAACTTCCATGTTATCGCAACGGCACGTCGGTCGTCACTACATCGGTTTGAAGATCTTGGCCTCTTTGAAACTGAGAATCTTTGGATTCGCCCTTTGAATGTATTGTCCAAGCAAGAACGTGACGCCGTCATAGAGGAGGCCAACGAAAAGCTCGGCGGCATTGATGTCCTGGTGAATAACGCCGGATATTGTTTGCGCGGGGTTGTCGAGCAGGTCAACGAGACTGAACGACTCAAACAAATTGATACTAACTTCAGAGCACCGATGGCCTTGATTCGCGGGGTGCTCCCGCACATGAGAAAAAAACGATCTGGACATATAATCAATATTTCATCTGTCAGCGGCATGATGGCAATGCCTACAATGTCCATATATAGTGCCTCAAAGTTTGCCCTTGAAGGTGCAACTGAAGCTCTATGGTACGAGGTGCGTCCTTGGAACATAAAGGTGTGCTTGATTCAACCGGGATTCATTAACTCAGATTCGTTCAAAAATGTCGAGCTTACGAGAGAAAGTCGAAAGTCTATTCAGGACAAAAACAATCCTTACTACTACCACTACAATTCGATGGCTCCGTTCATTGCAAAGATGATGCGGCTATCTCCAACGACACCAGAAAAAATAGCGAAACGCATCCACAGTGTTATCAACAGCAAGCATCCGCCTCTACGATTGCCGGTGACTGTTGACGCTTACATCTTTGGCTTTCTACGGAAGTGGCTACCACGAAATATATATCACTCTCTTATGTACTACTCATTGCCTAAAGTATTTCGTTGGGGTGAGGACGACCATTATTATACCGATGCTGAGTATGAGAGAAATGAGTTGCTCACGGCGAGAGAGGCGGAAGATCGGCGCAAAAATCTTCACCCTCTTAAGCTACTGTCGCATCGCGGGAACTCAGATCAGGATTTTCGCCCTGAAAATGCGGGAGCATGAGATAAAGTTAATACCGAATTAGGTGTCGAACCCACGCGTCCGCAAGTCTACCTACCGTACTAATTTGACTAGCCCCCATTGGCGGAGGCAGTCCTCGATTGCATATAAGAAATAAAATGGGCTTCGATTGTATCTCCGTTAAGCTCGTCTTTCTTATACAGCTCTTCGGCTAAAAACTTTATCAGCGGTCCGAGTGGGGCCAACGCTCTAGCGCAATCTGGTATCATGTGATGGATGTATGCCCGAACTTGCGAATTCTGAATCTCGTCCAATGGGCCTGGTTCTGGAACTGGCAGAGTAGCCATTTTATTTTTGTACTCTTCAACTTGGAGAAGAGTCTCGGCCCATTTGGCTGCAGTTGTTAAGTCATCCCCACCGGGAGTGCATACATCGAAAAACAGAATTTCGCTGGCATAGCCTCCCAAAGAAATCATGATTTTACGAGTAGCATCGTTAACAGTGACCTTGGTTTTCGGTTCAGTCGGTTCAAGTGTCATAAATCCGTGGTATCTGTCGGTCCCGTTAGGTGAGTCCATTCCCTTGAGAGAGACTTTCTGAACACCTTGACCACGAAATAGCGCCATGACTGCATGGCCTATTTCATGTACCGCGATTTTCAACCTTCTCTGATCCATGCCTTACTCTCTTCCATTTAACTCCGAGGTCTATTTATCCCTCATACACCCAGAAACGCCAATGTGTTCCTCTGTTTTTCTTGTTCGATTGCACCTGTCTCTCCAAGGCGAGAAAAGGTTGCTTCAATCTCAGCTCTTTGAATTCCGCTCCTTCGCCAATCTATAGCCCATCCGAGTTCAGACCTTCCACCCTTGAGGGGAATTTTGGTTTCAGTAACAAGACCTGCATCCCTGTGCTCCGATGTAAGCAAGGCGACAGCCGAAGGATGGAGAGCGATACCTGCCCACTGTTGATCTTTCTCTAAGTCTGAAGCGTAAGTCCAAGGAACCCCAATAATGGCACCACCTCTGGCATCTTGAACACAGTCACCAAATGCAATCGAGCCGCGGAGTGCATACTTTTTTGTCTGGAACCCACGCACTAAAAGATGCTGTGCCACCTTGAGCATTCGAAGGAGCGATTTCGCTTCCAACCCGGACTCACTTGTCGCATTGGCGTAGGATTCACAAGTGTAACTCCACAGAGCTGCTGTATCCGAGAGTCGCATGAAATTAGATTTCAACTCGGCTAATTCATCTTCAGTAAACCCATCACTAGAGAATGAATTGAAACAGGTCTCAAAGAAAAAAGCGGATTCTCCAGCAACCTCCACTGGTTTACTTTTTAACATGAGCCGACCAAAGCCCAAGATGTCTAACAAGAGACAGATTGCAGGGAGTTGAACAAATGCCCTGCCAAGTTGAGGATAACCAATAGCCTCCGCAGGGCAGATTGGTTTCGGCGCTCCAGGTTGCACAATTCCGAAGCCGTGCCCGTGATAAACTGTTGTTGTAAGGCCAATAGTCTTTTTATCGTTCATCGAATCCATAGCTTTCTTAGTCCGTTCCATCTTTCAGGAGAACGCCGAACTGGTTGAATCCGTATGCTCCCAATTTATGTATTGTCTTAATTGCAATCTCACGCGCTTCGGTAGCCAGCAATTTTGGAAGCAAAATCTTCGCCTCTTCAAGCCAGCCGTAAAATCCGTAGTCGGTAACTCGATAATCGACCATCAATCGAAGAACTTCAGCGACTTTGACCGGATACTTGTCCACCAGTTCTAGCAACCGTTCCATAACCATGTGATCTGGAGTGATGAAGTTACAAAGGTTCAACACTTCTATAGTTTGGTCCAAGGACCACTCATCATCAAGACGACCGGATTTAAGCCACCATCCAAATTCAGCGAGTTCGATTCTCTCTTTCGGCTCCTTCAACTTCTTGCACTCTTCAATTCTGAAGTTCCAGAAGCTAATCGACCTCTTTACAATGCCAGGATCGGGTGCATGTTTTTCATTTGCGAGACCACGCCCTATCATATCCAATGCTCGCTTTTTCAATCTCAAATCGAGCTTAAAATACAGCTTAGTGAGAATGTCCGAGTTCAGTTCAAACTCTCCATATAGGAATAGAGCAATAATGTGCTCGACCAATCTCTCATCGGTCTTATCGGCCTTGCCGTCATCGCTCACCTCAATGCGATCAATCGCTAGAGAGTAGTGGTTCTTCAATTCTCTGAAGACGTTTGTATATGGTTGATTGAACAAGATGTTCGCATCCCAAGCTGCCGCCCAATAGTCTTGCAAGGCTTCATCAATTGGTAAAATAAGCTCTTTTTTTGATTGAAACCACTCCCTATTCAACGGCAAGAGCCAAGGCATCCACCGTCCATACACGGAGCGGACAGCTTTTGATTTTTCAACGTTTAAGTCCAGATGACGGTCAAGAGCTGCGAAAAACTCTGGAGCCTTTTCAGCTGAAAGCTCTTCTTTGGTAAGACCAAGATTTCGTTTTACCCAAAAAGCATAGTGTACAATTGCTTCTAGGGCGACACCACGGACGCTATTGATAGCAGTCTGGTAGTAGTTCTTGTCGGAAGTGTATTTGTCCTCCTCTTCCTCTTTAGGATGCACATCAGACAGACCAAATGAAAGAACTCCCCATACTTGTTCTCTCAGAGAAAGAGGCACTTCATTTTTTTCTGAGGCAAGCGCGCTCTCTAAGAACCTACAAGCAGCTTGGCGACTCCAACCCCAACTTGGGTCTTTATCTTCACCAGGATTAAACGCATCATCCTCAGACTCATCTCGTTGCCCACTCGCCCAGAGAAGGTAATCAACGACCTTAGCCCACTTTAGATTCTTTTTTTCAGCAAGAGCCTTTGAGAGACCTTGAATGATTGCTCGAACATAGGTTTTTTCTTGAACCTTAAACTCATCAAGATAGTCCAGAAATTCATCTACGCGGTCTGAAACAACACTCTCTAGCTCTCTACCTAGTCCCTCAATAGAAGGGCCAAAATTCCACCTATCCGAAGGAGGAGCCCATTCAACCAAGAATTTTTTGAGTTCGGTGATCGGAAGAGCCTTCAGTTCATCTTTTGATTTTGGACTGGTAGGACCAACCCAACCAACACTAGAATAGCTGTGGAATGTGGGATGTTCGAGATCACCGAACTTTGCATGTAACCGTTCAAAAATCTTTTTTGCTTCTCCAGTCAAATACTGACGAATCATGTAGTAATAGAAGTATCTTGATCGCTCGTTATCTTCCTCGCTTACATCAGGTGGAGCTTTATCTTTATTACGATAAGCAACATCAGCGGCAATCATTGCAAGCAACTTTTCTTTTTCTGGTTCCGAAAGTAGCGGGTATCCGGCTTCAAGCAAGAGCGCATATTCGTGCCAAACATCCAGACAATCAAATAGCTGTTGGTCGAGAATAAATTTAACGGCCAAATCAGTTCGACCACTTAAGCGTGCTAAATGAAGGCCGAAGCGAGTGAAAATAGGAAAGATGCCACCGCGAAAGAAAAGGCAAAGTGATTCGACTAGCTCTGGCGCCTCTGCCAACAATTCTTCAGACAGGTCTCTTATCCAATTTGTGATTGTGTCTTTCATTCCATATTCGTGATTCTGACCGGAATCCTCTATCGACCCTCGCCAAATGTAACTGAGGTCTCTGAACTCTCGATCATCTTCACGTTCTTCAATCAGAATTGCTTGCCGCAATTTTTCAACGAGTAGCTTTATTAAAGCAACTTTGTCTTCCTTGTGAAAACTAGGTGCGATCTCTTTAAGTGCTTCGTTATATTCCCAATCGCTTCGCACAATCGGGTCGGCACGCTTGATGAGACTGTCCTTACCTTCATCAATTTGCTTTTCATACTTTCTAAGTCCGAGCAGAGCATCGGTTACTTGGAGAGCTTCTTTCGTAAAGCCACCAGCTTTTATGTGAGCAACGTAGGTAGCTATCTTGTTGGGCAAGAGAAGCAAATTCGCATCCGGTGCCTCGACCCATTCAATTATTTTTTTGGATAGCTTAACTGAAATTGCGGCAGGCATTTTCAATGCAGCATCGACGAAATCTTCATGTACACGAGGATTTTCAGAACGCGGTACCTTCAGAATGACTTGCATCACTTTGTCGGGCTTCTCTGCGGCAACCTTAACTAAGTATCTAGCTGGCGGCCAAAAGGGATAGCGAACAGAATTGCCCTCTCTAAGTGGTTCACTTGGTCTATCAAACTGTTTTAACTCATCTAAGGGTTCAAGCCAGTCTGCCGACTTCAAATTATCGAAAAAGAAATCATAGTCGGCAGTACGTTGAATCTTATTGAGGGCAGCCCTTACATGCTCTTTAGTTGGCATTAGACTCTCCTTCCTCAATGATTTTTTTAATGTCGTCCTGAACCTCAAAGGTTCTCGGCTCAAGGCAATTCAACAGAAAGTGCTCGAAGTGCTTTAGGTAACCCAAGAAGGTGGTTTCGTCGGTTGGATTGTAGTGGGCGGTTTTGGTGAAGTAGTCTTGATACTTAATCCACTCTTTAGTTCTCAAGTCTTCAATGTCGCTTGGTAAAGGTACCGAGCTAAAGTTTTGCTTTCTGATGACAGACTGAACGACCGTTTTTCGTCCCTTCTTAATTTTTACTTCTGCCTCCAACATGACCTCAATTTTTGCGAGGAATTTCTTGAGATCGCCGTCAACATCACCCTGCCACTTGGGATCACCAGGCCATCGGCCCTTCGTGCACATCTTGGCCCATTCTTGATTTACATTATTAACAAAATCCCCAAGCCTTTGCTTAGCGCCATCCTCAATGGGAACGTCGATCACATCAGGTAATTTACCCATCATCTCTCGAATGGCGTGTGCAGTCAGATAAAGTCGATCTTCATTGTCGACTTGTGAAAAAACCTGAAGAGCGGAGAAATACATTCGAGCGAGAGAATCACTCTTCGCTTTCAATGCACTATGCAATTGATTCTGTATGGGCTCTAATACAAGTGCCCCGCCACCACTAGTAGCCATTCGCCTCCGTGAGTTCCGTCCTTGCCGTAACGGGTTCAAACTTATCACCTTTTTTAGCTGAAAGCAGCTCGCCTGCACAGGGTCAGCCCTCAAATTTTCGCTGAAATGTGGGCGTTGCTCTCAACCGAATCCGGCAGCACATGCGTCAGGCGAGGGATGCCCAGAAAGTCATCCACCAACATCGTCCCTGCAATCGACCAATAACTGTTGTTTTGGTTGTGATTCTTTTTGAAGGTCCTTTGAGTTGGCACGCACTTGAGTCCTTGAGGAATAAGTTGTCGAAGGTATGCGTTGCCGAGAATCGGATCCTTCTCAAAGTATTCAGCAAGCTTTTCAAACTTCGCTTTGAGTGCGAAGGGAGTCAGCAACATCTTGTCAACATTGGCCGACTTTAACGATTTGATCCGCTCCGTGAAAAACGCGAATTCGCGCTCTTTGATTGTGAGTGATTCCTTTATGGTCGCTGAGGAATCGCCATGAACGCTGATAAACCTGATAAGATTTTGAACCTCGCGCCCGGCATCTCGCCTCTTTAACTCCAATGCCTTGATCTCTTCAGGTGCGGCACGAAGGCGGGCCTTGATGATTTCGTTTGCTCGTTTGGTTGCCCCCTCCAAATATGCCGGCTGAAGAAATACCGCCTTGAGCAACTCGGTAATCTTGGTTTCAGCTTTCTTGCGACTAAGAAGCCGGTTATTACTGCAACGGGTTTTGTCTTTACGATGGTTCATGGAGCAACCATAGAAGCCCCCTTTGCGCCCGGTGATTTGAAGCATCTGCGATCCGCACTCACCACATATTAAGACGGCGGCCAAAAGCGTACTGCTCTTTGACCCGACGTTCTTAGCGTCTCTTGTTGCTGTCATCTTATCGCAAGTGGACTTGTACTTCGCCGTTGTTACAGCAAACATCTCTTGGACCTTGTTCCACTTTTCAATCGGAACAATGGCGAGGTCTGCTCTGACATCGTCGCCTTCATTGTGAGCAAGCCAGCGATCCTTTGGCTGATCTTGTTTGATGAACTTCTTTGTTTCTGGATGCAGGAGCCTAGTGGTCTTACCCCATGTCCAAATGCCAATGTACTTCTCTCTAGTCAGAATCTTACGAATACCTGTCGATGACCAGTTGATCTCACGCCCCGTGATTTTCTGACCGCGAGATGTGGATGGAATCTTTCTTCGATTGAGTTCCTTTGCGATGGCGGATTGACCGAGCCCTTTGATCCTGAGATCAAAGATTAAATTCACAACTTTGGCTTCTTCTGGATTGATGAAGATTTTGAAGTGCGACTTCACATCCATCGATCCGATCTTCTGAATTTGCGTTGCCTCGGAGTAGAATCCAAAGCAAATGTCGCCGGTACTATAGCCTTTGAGAACACGAGCCTCCTGACCGCGCCGGGTTCGTTGTGCGTGGATGTCGTTGCTCAGTTCGTTGACGAGCCCCTTGATTTGAAAAAAGACCTTAGAGTTTGGTCCTTCGGAGGAGACGTTGTCACACAAGCTGTAAAGCTCGGCCCCAAGAACCTTGAGCAGACGATACTTGTCAGTCTGCTCTCCAAGCTCTCTAATGATACGGGAGAGATCATCGACAAGGCCGATTTGAGCTTCCTTGTTCCTGAGTGAAGACCAGAATTGCTCATAGCCATCACGACTGGCTGTCCTCCCGGTCTTCGCTTCGTCTTTGAAAACAAGATGTGGAGGAACAACGATGTCGAATTGAGCTGTCGAAAACTTAACTAGGGGAATCCGGTCTTTGCTCAGATAGTGAAGAAGTCGTTCAATCTGATCATTTGCAGACTCACGGTTCTGATTGTCAGATGAGTAACGAGCATAGATAGCTGCATAGATTGTCGGCTTGGTGCCTGGTCGTTCTAGCCGCTTCGATACTGCCTCTGACATTGTTTCCCTACCATCTCGTTACAAATCAAACCTAGAATCCCGTCCATCGCTCCAGAGAAGTTCCCTGAACGTATAAATACGATGCCCAACTCGATGTCCTCTCGTTCTCGTTTTCGCCGTCGCTTCTCTTTCTTTCGATCAATAACGCATTGCCGGCACTGAGTGTCCCGACCGCCCAATTTGGTTTTGTTCAGGTGGAACTCGCCCAGAACCTTTGAGATGCCGCAGGTTCGGCAAAGGCGTGATTCTGGCTTTATATCCTGCCCGGTATGCGCGTGGCACCTGGGTTCGCTTACTCTATCCGTCACTCATAAAGACATCCTCCTTCCCGCAAGATTTCTTTGGCCTTACGGCCCCTGACCTGCCCGTGATTACCTGCCAATTCCAATGAGTTTTTTGTTGATGATAAATTGTCTGCAAAACTCTTGATGATGTTGAACTCAAGGCCGCTTATTCCCTCAGCTTCCAGATTAAGAATCAATTCTTCAAACCACTCGGGCCATGGCCCCAGCTCATTGAATCTCGTCGCAGCATAGATACAATGACCCAGCGAAAATTTTAACTTTTGACCGCGCAAACTTGATTTGGAGAAAGCGTAGTTTGCTGCACCTATAAAACCCGATGACCGCAGTTGGGATAAAACCAAAATGCAAATCGCAAAATTGGGATCATGCTCAGGATTTCGATCCGTTCCAAGTTCTTCTCTCGCGAACGGATAGAGAGAATCTTCTGCGGTAAGATAAATTTCTGAAAGGACGGAGGAGTCGGGATTGCTACTAATAACTATCCCTTCCATGTCATCTGATGGAATTTCATCTTTGTCGATCTCATTGAAGTGGGTATAGTTCGGTACTTCTAATTTAGGCCCCCAATTATCTTCCTTATTTGGTTCAAAAATTGGGGTGTCTTCCCTCAAATTTTTACCGGGTTCCGAAAGAACATTCTCCTCAGAGAGGTCAAAAATTGGGGTACCTTTTGGTCTGAAAATACCATTGCTTTTATCGGTCAAGACCAAGCCTAAATCGTCAATGGTCGGCTTTGTCGCAGGCGGAATGAGAACTCGTCTTGGACCTTTGCATTTGCCTCCTTTAGCTCTGACAGAGTTGATAAAAGAAATGCCCTCTTGGTTAGTTCCAAATTTCAATTTCTTAGTTCCAGCAGGAGTAAAAACTCTCACGCGATGTTCAGCAGCAAGAAACCTATGTTCGATGAGCCATCGGAGGGCGGGCTCGACGGTATTCTTAGACAATCTCGCTCTTTTGCAAATCCAAACATTTGAGTCAAAGCACTCTTTGAGAGTTCCTTTCTTTGTACCCCACCTATCCGCGACTACAGAATAGACTCGCCAGCAGGCATCGGTTGCCCCATCGATCTTATTTTCTACGGCTCTTCTGAGGTTTTTTGGGATCATGTCGAATAGTTCTTCCGGAGGTGTCGTACGTTTTCTCATGCGATCACCTCGTATGGCACGCCGGTCCTCCGGATTGCCGTTAGGAGTTCAGCGGCTACCTTCCCAAGCTCATCGAGTTGTCTTTCGGCAGCATAGATAAAGTCTTCTGCCCATCCTTCGAAAGTCACATTGGGATTGTTGTAAACGAGCTCAACCGCACTTTGGTACCGCTGATCCTCACTTAAAGGAATACCGCTGTTCAGAAGCGCGTCTCTCTTCGCCCTGTTCTCAGGACGGCGAGAGTTTTCGCTGTCTCGCAGTTCTTCAGCCGCTTGTTCGGCGAACTCAGTACTGAGTTGGTGGGGCAGGACGATCTTACCGGACTCCATTTTTCGGTGCTTCCTAAAGAGACAAGCAAGAAAATGTTGGGGGTTGACCTTGTGTCTTTTGCAGAACCAAGCTGCCACAGTAAAATGACCGACATCCTTTTCAGAACAGCGAGCCGAATCAGTTGTGACGCCCATCAAGCTGTTTACAAAAAGTGTGTATGCGGTAATTAGGTTCTCAACATCATTGATCGTCGGAAGCTCTGCTTCGCTGTTCATTGTCCCTCTCCTTGAAATTCCTTGCGGTGTATCTTCCAAATCCAGAACTGCCAAAGATTTGGAGAACTCTTCTCCGAATCAAAGGCCACGATTCTGAATTGCCATAGCTGGCTTCAAGTAAATCTAGGAGATGGCGACGGGCGTATGTTGTGAATTCTTCGAGTGATTGATTTTCAAATTGATCCATGCCGCGATCTCCTTGCCTTAAATGAAGCAAGATCGTTGATACGATAGGCTGCGATCTTGGTCATGATAGGTTAGTTTTGAGCCACCTATTATCGATTAGCGGCAAAGAAGCACCAGGGGGACTTGCCTGATACATCATGAAAACTAGCAATCTTTGCATTCAATTGCGAATCTTGTAATTCTCCGGCGAATATATCGGTGTATCTTTTCTTTACTTCTTTGTTCGTTAATTTCAAAACCTCCTTCAAATAAAAACAGAGAAAGTTATCGCACAAATGCGCTAAATTGTTTGGATACAAACGGTCATCTTCCCATTCGTCTTTTTCGCCTTCGAGGTAAGACTCGATTTCTTTGAGCACGAGACGCCTATCGGCTCTTACATTTATAGCGAGAATCACTTCTGGTTGTACAGGATCGTGATTCCAATCAAACAAGTAATTTTCACGGGATAATTTTTCGACCTTGCGAACGAGCCTATAGTGAAAAGCAAACTCGTTCGGAATTTTTTCTACATTGAAATCAACTGGTTCAGAAACAGACCAGCCAGAACAAAATAGCTGCAAAAGCGAATCGCAGTAATCGTCGTCAGCTTGATTCTTTTCGAGCGCATCTTTGAGTTTCAAGTAATCGCGCTGATACTTTTGGTTGGCCCGAACATATTGCCAAATCAATAGAGCGTCCGTACCTGTAAATTTATTGTTGTGACCAGTCAGTTGAAATGAATGTAAAGAAATTCGTTTGAGTTCTTCTGAACGCAGTTTCATAGCGCCTCCCAAGCACATCCCAATTAGCAAAACTGTGCCAGGTCGGTGGGATACCAACTCTTCGATCCGTCGATCTAGGCACTGCGGTCTTTTATCGTAAATGATGCCGATTGAGCAACTTGTCCGTTGACCCCGTGTCCTGGAGAAAAAATACGCGTTTTTAGGGAGAGGCTAGAGTGAGCCAATGAGTTGAGAGGATTTTTTAATAAAAGATACGGGGGACGTCATGCCTTCGTAAGTTGATAGATACGGCTGACCGAGATACCCGTAGCGGTGGAGATGTCCTTCAACTTCATTCCTTGTGAACGTAAGGTCTTCACTTCTTGAACTTGTGCTTGTGAATACTTTGGCCTGCGACCGCCGACGATGCCCATTTTCTTTTTTGCGGCAAGAGCAAGGCGAGTTCGTTCGGAGATGATCCTCCTCTCCATTTCAGAAACGCTGATGAGAATCTGGCAGACCAATCGACCGGCGATGGTTGAGAAATCAATCGACTCACGAATCGAACGAAGAATAATCCCTCGTCGCTCAAGATCCTCGACAAGCAGAAGTATCTCTGAGGTTTTGCGACCAAGCCTATCGAGAGCGGCAACGACAAGAGTGTCGCCTGCCTGAAGCTGCTGAACCAACTTCTCCAATGCAGGTCTTGCTTTGCCTCCCGAAGCCGTCTCTTCGACAACTTCCGCATGAGGGAATTGCTGTCGGAGATTGGAAGTTTGGTTGGCGGCGTCCTGACCGATAGTGCTCACGCGGCTATAAATAAATGTTCGTCGCATTTCACTATCTTCACCGTTTGCTAAACCGACTTCACGGCAAACCAACTCGTTTTCTCAAACCGTCGTTTGCAACAATGGTTTACGGTGCAAATTGAACCAGATTTGGAAGGGTGATGGGGGACCGGATAGAGCCGATCAAGTACGCGCTGGGAGGAAGCTTTTACGAGCGTTAATCAGCAATTTTGAGAACGGTCAGAGACCAAAGCCTTCTGCCTTTTTCAGATCCGGCAGCTCTCCAAATGGGATTGCGCCAAGGGGAACCAAGTTGGACCGTTCATGTTGAACGCCCGCAATGAATCGGACGTAATCGGTATGGTTCCATTCTCGGGCTTCCTCGCCATTGTACTGCCGAAACTCTTTAGCGAGGAATCGCAATGAACCCATATCTAGGCTTTTCAGGCAATCAAAGGTCAACGGTAAGTGGTCTCTGAAGTGACGTTGAAGTTGCCAACGGTACATTCTCTTTGCATCGTTTGAAGCGCTCGCAAGTGGCCGCGATCTTTTAGCCAAAATCTCTTTGAACGGGTTGTCTAGGTCGTAAGGCATACCCCCTCCTTGTTCTTTTTATTTTATCAAAAAGGGGTATGAAGGTCTAACCGAGCGGCACAATGAACAGGGATTCAACCGACCGCACCTTCAATGCTCTTCTGAGTTTTATTGCAAGATCAACTCGCGGCATGGTTTCGCCCTTTTCAAGTTGAACAATCGTCTCCCGACTTACCCCAACTCGACGGGCAAGTTCAGACTGTGTGAGCCGGTCATGCTGGTACTTTTCGTTGTAAAACTCTCTGGCTTCTCTCAACGGGTTTTTCATGGTTCCCCCCTCGCTAAAGTGTAAACCAAAGTTCACTTTAAGGTAAATTCGCAACCCGACAGGGGTAGGGCGAGCTTCCGGGGTTCCGAAACTCGGAACGCATACCCCGTGAACCTGAAGAGCCTCGACAAAATCAATCGAGGTTTCAGATAATTACGGATTGATTCTTGTACGAGCATACTTAAAAACAATGCTTTTTCAGATATGGCGGTCGATGACGGTGAATGTCCGGTGACGACCGGTTTGAAGGTCCGTCTTCACGAAAAATCGTAAGAATTTGCCGGTGGAGATTACTGACCCGCAGGGCTCCGCTCAAGTTGCCTTTGAGCCTCTTCTTTTGAGAGTTCTCGGTATTGCTCAAGTCGCTCTGAAGTCTGAAAGGGTTTGAAATTTGCTGGGTAGCTTTCATTGAGTTTTGCTACCGCCTCGTCCCACCTGGAGAAGAAGTCAGCTTCCTTGGATTCAGCATCGTTCTGGATGGCCGTAATCACTTCCCCGGTATTTGAATCGACGATCGAAAGGTATTGCCGGCAAACCTGATACCATCTCCCGATAAGCCAACCCTGCTCCTTTTTGCACTGAGCATGAGCGACTACAATCCCACCGACTCCATAGAGTTTGCCCCAGTGGGCCCACTTCTCACGGTCTTCGTATCGGTCAGATTCTTCCCGATGTAGTCGTTCCTGTTCGGTCTTGATTGCTTTGAAGCCCTTTGATCTATCAACCACGAACCACTTGCCGGAATCGACGAGGGCTTGCTGGATCATCACATGATGTTCAGCGGGAATTGAGTCGGGATCAATCATCACTCTCATTGTCTTGTCGGTCCACTTGGTTCGTGGCGTAGATGCGCATCCCATCAAGCAGATGAAACCCAAAAAGCATAAAGTAATTCTCATAAGTCTTCTCCTTCAGATTAGCGGGCTTCGCCGCTCCACTTGGAATCAAAGCCACCGCCTAGAGCGGCCGGACTTTTCAAAGCTGTTGGAAGTTTGGACCCGGTAAAGGCAAGGTCGCCCAAACACTGTCTTGGAGCCTCAAGGAAGATGACCTTGCGGCCCTGATAGTCGCCGTGGGTGTAGGAGACCCACTGCATGAAATCAAACTTGGTCTTCAGGTTATCGAAGCAGTCTCGGTATTGGGGATGAAATCGCAGCCACAAATTCCCTTGATCGGGATCGGCGTACTTGAACATATAGTAGCCGCCTTCTGGATCCCACGCTTCGACTTTGCTATCCAACTGATCGACTGCCAGTTGAAAGATGTACCGTTTGCGTTTTGAGGGCGGTGACATATCGGTGAAGTCTTCTTTACCAGCCTCCTGTTTGGGGAGTGGTGGGAACTTCTGATGCTTTACCGAAAACTCCCATTGCTTGTAGAGAAAGATGTCGGTGGTTTGTCCACCGGGCGGTTTCGCTCTGTATGGCTTTTCGATTGTATCTGCATGGTTCGGATCGTCGCCATCCACGATGACAACGCTCTCTTTGAGTTCGCGGTATCGCTTTTGATCTGGCGTCTCGTTGGCTATGACAAATTCGTCCATCTTCTTTTTGGACTCTTCCATCTTTTTGATTTTCTCAAGCCGTTCTTGTTCTCGCTTCTGAATGATCTTCTGAACAAGATCGTCGTTGGCAAACGATTGAGTTCCAATGATGAGGCCAAATAGCATTACGGTGACGGTTTTTATTGTCATTTTGTTACTCCCTCTTTCGGCGAAGTCGCCGCGCCGAAATTTCAAAGATGCCGGAGAAGCTAGGGTCGGGTTCGGAGTCAAAAAGCTCGGTCATCGAAAGTGCTTTCGGTTCAACGCAAGTTTCTGATCCCGTGAGCAGCCATTCAAACGAACAACCCAAAGCGCGACACAGTTTTTGAACCGCGATATGATCGGTTGGTATTGAACCTGCCAACCAATCATTCAAAGTTGCCGGCGTGACACCCGCAACCTCCGCTGCCGCCTTTTGTGAAAGTCCACGCTCGGCCAAAATCAATTTCAGATTCTTGGCAAAAGGCGTTTGGATTTTCTTTCGAGCGGGTTTGGTCACGGGCGAACTCCTCCAGCAGATCAATCGGCTCAGATCAAACCGGGCATCAACTAAATCCGGTTCTTCTGATTGCTACGGTTAATCTGATTTTCAATGCAAAGAGTCCGGGAAGCACTGTAGTGAACTGATCTGAACCAATCGGTTCAGGAGTAGCGTTTTACTGAAACCTTCGTGGTTCATCGTGATTTGATTGCGGCAGTGGTTGAAGATGGCGACTCCAAAGGAGATTGCCTATCGAACTGGTCAACCTAAACGCATTTCGGTCAACGTCATACCGGGATCGCCTTCGACAACTCTATCGAAAATTGGATTCAACTGAATTGTCCTATGAAGTTGGCAGTGACTTCCGTAAGGAATTTTATCGGCAATCGCAAGGCGAGTTCATTTCAGTTCTTCGTCTCAAGAGGCAATTCCGTCCAAAGGATGTTGCCGAGTTTCTTCAAGTTACAGCGGCTGATGTTGAAAAGATTGAGCAAGGCGAGACACGGCTAGAGGATCGAGACTTCTTCAAGCTCTGCGCTCACCTCGGCGGCGCAAATGAAGTCTCCGTCTTTATCGAGAAAATGGAGAAGGCTATGACTCCGGGTCTTCGACAAGCAAGAAGGGACATTGGCAAGTTCATGTGGATTTACGGTGTTACCTTTGCCGATGAAGAAAAACCTACTTAGCTCAATAGCCCTCGCGCTACTGCGAGCAAAGTCTCGACTTCCTTGTCCCGCATCCTCTTCATAAGTTCTCCGAGTTCGACTCTTGGATCGGTTCGTTCAGAGAAATTGGTCAACCGCTCAAAGTAGGCGGTGGAACGAACACCATAGGCATGAATGAGCCGCTTCAATTTCTCACCCTTCGGCACATCCATACGCCCGGTCTCGACATGAGCAATGTAGCTATCAGACACCCCGATCAACGCCGCTACCTTAATCATCGACAAACCACTCTCGTGGCGAAGCTGCTTGAGTAGCCTTGCCGCCGGAGTCATCACGATCCGGTCGCTTCGTTTTTTGGTTCTATACTTGCGCGTTCCGCTCAACATTTTGGCCTCTTAGTCAGGTTTTTTGTCTAAGTGCTTAGATACGTCCGCAGACAGGCGTTCGGCACCGCAAAAACGGGTTCCAAATCGCTGCGGACACGCCTTACCACGGTTGAGATGAACCAAGAGTCGCACAGTCATATCGCCGCTCTGACTGGAGATAACTCGTTAAAATCTGTGATGTTGTCTGAAAAAAGAAAACCCAGAATTCCTCTGCGGACGTCTGGGTTCTCAAACTGATTAGATGGTGGACTTTTCCTCACGTAAGACGAATTCGGTGTCCTCAATCAATATCAAATTGAAATCAGCAATTTGCACGAATCCGCTCTACAATAACGAGGCCTTTCTCAAGCAAAAATACGTTGTCGAAAAGGTGTCGGCAAGGCAAATTTCTGTCCTCATTGGCTGCGCACATTCGACGGTTTTGGATGCGCTAAGACGATTTGGCATCACTAAATTCGATTCCTCGATCGGTGGGCATATCCCATATGGATTTAAACTTAAACTCGGAAAACGAGTACCACATGTGCGTGAGCAGAAAGTTATTGCCCAAATCCACCTCTGGAAAAAGCGTGGCTGGTCTAACGATCGAATCGCAATGTGCTTAACGACTCGAAGTGTGCCTCCGCCAGGGAAAGGCAACAAATGGTATGGAGCAACCGTTCGCAAAATTCTTTTGCGAAAATAGAGTGTGCCCTAACTAAGAACGCGCCTCTCTGGAAGGATTCGGACGTTGAACGGCAATATTGCGCACAAGATACCTTTTCCCGCTATCATCGATAGTTCTCGCACAGTCGATTGGCTTCAAAGAAACAATCACGACAAAGCGATGATCTTTCAGCTGCAACGGGCGCGCGACACCACCTGAATAAAGCCGACATTGAGTTATTGCCTCAGTAATTTTGATCTCGGCATCACCTAGATCTTTTGCCTTTTTCCATTCCGTCATAACCAAAGGAATTTTTTCTTCATTCGAATCCTTGATATTTTGATCAAGGATTAAATCCGTCTCCTCTCTTGGTCCACCGGCCTTAAATGCCCATATTCCACACTCGAATAGATGCAGTCCTCCGAGCTTTTCTAATATGGGTTCCGACTGGTCACTAAATGCCTTCAACCAACGATCTCGATAGTCTTCGATCAAAAAGAGTTTTCGATTTAAAAAAGCAAACGCATGCTCCGCTTTTTCAACGTAGCTTAGCTCTTCACCAAAGATTTGATCAATTTTTGCCGTTAGAAGCTCGATAGCAGAAAATTTGGCCAGAATGCCAGTTAGCTTACCGCCTAAAGCTCTGTTGTTGTTTTGATTCTTAATCTGAAGCCATATCGTTGCCAATGAATTGACTTTAATTTTAGGCCACAAGTCATAAGTATCCAAAAAAGCCGCTATTTCTTTGAAATTATCTAAAAGGAGCGCATTGTAGTCATCAGCAAGCGAGAGCGCTGAGCCTGGAATAGTACCCACGGCCTGGGCTGATCTTAGAGCCACTTCTGCATTTACCTTTGCATTCTCACGAATAGGCTTCCAAACTTCAAAGCTCATCTATTTCCCCAAAATCAAGGCAAACGAACCAATACTACTGTAACCCATCGACTCGTAAAGTTTTTGAGCAGGGATATCAGTTTCGCCAGTAAACAAAATATTTTTCGTATGGCCATGAAGATCGCGGCAATCCTTTAGCATGTGAAACATGACTCTCTTCGCGAAACCTTTTTGTCGAAATTCTTTTGGAGTGAAGACTCCGCCCACCTGTCCGATTTTTTCGCCCTTCGAATTCAAGGCAGCTCGCGAGATCAGCTTGTCGCCTTCAAAAAGGCCCCACCAAATATTATTAGCAACCTGAGAAATAAAGTCCTTTTGCTTTTGTTCTGCCGTCAGTTCATCCGGCAATCCCAGCTCCGACATATATGCATGACTAAATTCTAGCCATTGCGAGAAATCGGATTGCTCCAAAAATCGAACGTTGCGGTCATGCGCGATTTTCTTATCTGTTGAGTTCAGAGCATAGGAATAGAGAATCTCTTTAGACTCATAGGAAGGAGAATAAGACGGATTCCTTTTCTTGAATAATTGATAGACCGGCTTTACCGAATCCCAGTCGCCAATGAATCCCTTAAGTTCGATTGGCTCTTTTGAGCACGCATCGAGAATCACCGCAGGATCACTAAAGCTCGACTGAATGATGAGATTTCCTCTTCGCGCTAAACAGAATACGGAAACGATCTCGCCGTCTTTTCTGATCGCTTTGAAATTTCCGCTGTTGTGATGTTCGTTCAGCGCCGACCCATGAGTTTGCAAATTATTGATGAGAAACTGCGAGCTCTCTTCATGCATAAACAAAAACTGTTCAACGTCGGCGATGTTTTCAGCCGTAACCATTTCGAGCATCTGCACCTCTCAATAAAACAACTCCCTGCTGTCACAAGTAATTGAAATCATTAATGATTTTTTAATTGGTGGAGGATGCGTTCCGTGAGCCCTGGAATTGTTCTCCAATTCTCACGAGAGGCCCTCGCGACTTTACCAACTATTCTAGCATCTTAGCAGCTTCGGGCAAAAGGTCACGGCAAATGGCATGACAGTTCAACCGAACCGGAAAGCCCTCTCTCCTGTGGAGAACGCGATTCTGTCCGCCAATTCTCTGGAGAACAAAAGACTACACACTTAGTAAGTATGTAGTTCTATAGATGGAGGATTGCATGACAAACAGCCAAAAACGCAGTGCGCGAATTCTAATGACGAATGAAGCGCGTGTTCTAAAAGACCTTCGCCTCCAGTATCGCCTATATGTCGCTAATCGATATTCATCGCCCCTTATTGGTAATCATCGATCCTCTTTTCAGATTCACGAGAGTCACTAACAGCAACGACTACTCTGAAGTCACGAATGCTTTGGAAGAAATTGTGGCTTTAAAGGTGTACTGCACGCCAATTAGAGAGAATCTCGACGGCACGATCATATTCGGGTCCTTCACTGACGCTTCTCAAGACCGCGCCAGCTTTGTCGACCTGATTCTTGGAGAACTTAATTTTAAGCTCAGACATTCAACTCAACACCTATCATTTGATTTCCACCGAACCCTCAAGAAGAGCAAAATCAACATATGAGTTGTTAGCGTCAAGTCGAGTCTTGGCATACCTTGGGATGGTTAACATTGGGATAGTGTGACCACAGTCGAAGTTAGTTATAACTGGATATGACCGATGTCCTACTAGTTCTTGAATAAGGTCCTCGTAATTAAACGGCGCTTCTTGTTGGTCATAGAATTCAGGCTTACTTACTATCAGCCCAGATATTTGATCAAATACTCCCATAAGACTTAATTGCCGTAGGCTTCGCTCTGTTCTAGATTGAGGAGCATCCATGTCTTCAATCATCAGAATTCTTCCTTTCAATTCAGGGAAATAATCGGTGCCACAAGAACTCATTAAAGTATTGAGATTCGCGGGAACGATCTCGCCCTCGACTTTGCCGCCAGATAATATTCTCCAGCCTTCGTTGTCTTTCCACTCTCGTGGCAAATTCTTCCAGTCTCCATTGTCCCAGCGGCGTTTATGATTGCTCCAACGCTGAGGCGTCTCATATTTCCTATTTCCATCGGTGTGCAACATGACCGCTTGAAGAAATGATTCCGCACTTTCTGGAATGCCGTCCGGCCAATCGCCAAACCAACACATAACTGTGGGACCATAAAAAGTCCTGAGACCAGCATACTTTGCAATCGAGAGATGAAGTGACGTGATATCACTAAAGCCGCAGATCACTTTTCTTTCTTCTCTGATCTTATTGAAATCTAGAAACGGGATGAGACTGCTCGAATTCATTCCGCCGATCGTAGCTATGAGCCCCTTTACATCCGGATCTTCAATAAGTTCCATCATTTCAGAAGCACGTTCTGGGGCAGTCGCAGAGCGATAGCCTTGAGACTTTCGATCTTTTGTGAGACGTCCCAACTTAACTTTGAAACCGAGCTTTTCTAAATTTCGAACTCCATTATCAAAGAGTCCGGAGTTGTGAGCATACCCTGGCGATGATGGCGTAAAAATGCCGACTGTATCTCCGCTTTTGAGAGCGAATGGTTTTAGCATTTTCATTTTAGCCTCCGTACACTTAGTCGCCATTTTCTTTTGTATTTAGAAAGAAGCGAGCCCTTAACGCGGTAAACGATTTCAAACTGCTTTTTACGACGACTGAAGTTTTGGAACTCGATATCAAAGTGATTGATCACGTCGTCAAGTGGCACGCGCATCTCAACCAAGAGCCCGTCCATCTTTCTGGCATAACTTTCGGCTATGTTTTTTGCATCGGTGAAGTATTGAACTTCGAGTTTCAGATTTTTGTGAAGCGAAGTGATAGATTGATTTAGAGACTCAGGATAATCAAAATCACCATCTGCTCGGTACTCAAGCAGCGAAGACCATGTTTTTCTGTTTTCCTTTAACAATTTATCGGAAGCGATACTGAACTCGTCTGCTGAAAGTCCACGATAGAGCTTGAGTATTTTATTGGACATAGTCCTCAATTCCAGCTGGGTAGAGCTTCGCCCCTTCAAGCCGAATCTCTTCGACGGTTCGCCACACAGCTTGGCTAATAACTTTACCGCTCTCGACAATATCGATTTCAGCACGATCGTAGTTTTTTGGATCTTTGAATTCGGTTTCAAAGAGCATGACGATCTCGTGGCCCGGCTTCCCTTCGTAGACGAAGATGTTCTCGAATGTCTCGACTAACTTGTGGACCGTCACTTTTAAACCAAGCTCTTCGTCAATCTCCCGTTCAACGGCTATTTTACCAGACTCATGAAACTCAATGCCGCCACCAAGTGGCCGATAGAATGTTTCTTTTTTCGAAGAGTCATACGCTTTATGCAAAAGCATCTGACCCTTATTATTTTTTAACAGGGCCAAAGCCAGAGGCCGAATTTTTCTGCCAAGCGTACCACGGTAGTATTCTTTTAAACGGCCCGACTTATCTGCATCCACAACATCGAGACGGCAACCGATCTCAACCGCAAAATCAATATGAGCCTCTGGCTTTGCGGTGACAATGTTTCCATCTATGACAAACAGCTCATCTGTCAGAGTCACACCTCTGAAAATATCTTTGAGGTAATCAAGCTGCTTTTTCCCGTACCCATGAGCGATCTTTCGCCCTTTGAGAATTCCGGCTTTACCTAAAACCGAAGGTCCTGCGCAAATTCCACCGATAAGAAGGCCAGCTTGATTGGCTTCAGTGAGAATTCGATCAATTTCTTTATTTTGAATCAGTGAGTCTGGATTACCGCCCGGAACAAGAACAGCGCGACAGTCTTCGAGCTTTACGTCTGCATAGCTCAACTGAGCCTTAAGAGGTAAGCCGGTCGAATCGGTTAAATCTCGACCGTCAGGCGTCGCATTCAAAATTTGATATTTTTCAGAGAGGAGTTCAGCAGTGAGGGCAACTTCGAAACTGATACAACCGGGGTAGAGCGTAACGACGACTTTTTCTTTTTTCAAGAATCCCCCAATCAAATCAATTTACACATCAAACCCCATCCTTAAGAATTTGAAAACATCTCTCCAAGTATTTGATTCCTTGTAGAACCTCGGAACCTGAAGACTCTTCCCCCAGAGGGGAGAATCGAATCTTATTAACAACTTAGAACCTATTCCAGGTTCCGTAGATGGTGGAGGTTCCTACCTTTTCAAAATCCCTTATGGATTCAATAGGTTAAATCCCCATTATTAAAACTGACATTCAGCCGACATTGATTTTAGCCAACTAAATTCTATTACAACCTGTGGCTTATATCTAATAAGCCACAGGTGTTCTCATAATTATTTTTAAAATCTATCACTTTTTCGCAAAAGTTCATTCGCAGAAATCCATTTAAGGTTCAGGTCCCCATGGTGGGGACTAAACAAACAACCTTAAAAGGAGAAAAAGTTATGAGCAAAATTAGAGAAGAAAACTACATTTTCGCAGTAGTAGAAAAATGTATGGACAACATCGGAGACGATAAAAAGGACTACCCCTTTGTTATTGTCCTAATGAGTGAAAAGAAGATTGGGGAAGATTTTTATCCCGAAGCTATTTCGTGTAAGAGCAAAATCAAGCTGACCCCATCAAAGACTGAGCAACGAATGAAGGTTCAGCAAATTCTTATCGGACAAGGCTCGTTCATCAAACGATTCTACAAAATTTTAGCTGGTGGAGAAAAATAATATGAACCACAAGCTGATAATCATTTCGGCTGGAATGGCTCTGATTTTATTCGGAGCCTTTTTCTTCCGATACAAACTGAAAACAAAAAAGCTTCGCCGATTTTACGAAGACTTGGGGCTTCACTCTGAAATAAGAAAAACAGTTCGTGGAGCTGACCATAAAAAAAGAGTCTTCAATGAAATCATCTATCCGAAATACCGATGGACCGAAGGCAACCTTCGTCTGTTCAACCATAACCACAACAAGACAACCGATTTTCTGGATTCAAAAAAAGAAGCCTTCTCGCAGTTATTCAAAAAAGAATTCTATAAAGTAGAAGCCCATAAAAAATCGGGAGTGGTTTTCTATGCTTCAAAACTTCCTGATGAATTCGTTATCACTGACTCTATTCTGACAAGAATCCCACCGCTGACGATTCCCACTGGATACGATGACGAAGGAAAACTTCATTTTTTCCCATTGGTGAATTCTGATGGGAGTGTCCCCAATGGAAATCAGTTCTGGGCTGGTCGGGCTGGAAGCGGAAAATCATCGCTCGGTTTTACTTGGCTTTATATTTTAGCTAAAAAGAATAAGATTCAATTTTTGGTTCTCGCACCGAAGAATTCATTTCTTGAATATCAAAGAAAGTTCAACTGGGATTTAAAGTATTTTGACTCATCAAAAAAAGAAGACCTTAAAGCCTACATTCATGAAATAAAGAATCATAAATCCGAAATTGAATCCATTAAATCCGCCATCAAAGAAAGAAATGGCTCTGATGAGAATTTTCTCGCTTTCGTTAAGGACAATGAGATTTCATATCGGCTTCGCCTTTACTTGATTGACGATGGTTCTACATTTTTAAGAACTGAACTTTATCAAAAAGACGATGAACTTAAAGCACCCATTACAGAGCTTGTTCGTGAATTGAATTTGGCTGGTCGTCTATATCGCTTCGCATTCTTCCCCATCTGGGTCATCAGCCATTCAGCAAAAGTTGAAGAGGTTGGCATTTCGCCCATCATTTACAATTCAAGGCTTATTAACAAAGTAGAAAATGAAGCTGTCAGTCGTTCAATTACAGGCACGAATGACCTTATCAGCCCACGATTAGGAAAAAGCTGTTTCTATGATGTGGAAAAAAGAATTTTTCTTCGGACCCCCTACATTGATTTGAGCAAAATTAGGGGTGTCCCATGAAGCTTATCTGTCAGGGATTTGATGGTTTCACATTTCAAGTCCCCAATGTCCGCACCGCCTATGTTGAAACCTTAACCTTGAATCCTGATGGGGAATACGAAAAGGGACTTCTCTTAACCGCTGACCGAATCGTTCATGGGCTTTTCGCTTATCTCGGAGAAATCGCTGAATCAAGTCAGCTCACTAAAAAACAATCCCGAAGACTGGCTCAACGAAGGGTTAAGGGACCTTACTATGGATATTTTAATTCTGATAAAAGCATTTACTGTGTATCCACTGAACTCTTCTTTGAAATTCAACTTCATGGACTGTTCTTTCTGAAATACTCGCCACCTGAAAAGCTCTTAAAAATTCTTGAATATCTGAAAAGTCAGGGGTTGTCTTTTTATCTGTCTCGCAGTGATTATCAGCTCACTGTCAGAGCCAATCGTAAAAAATTCTTTTCAATGATATGGCAGGACTCATCGTATTCGGAACACTTTGAGCTTATCCCACGAATTAAGGCTGGTTCAGTTAAAAGATTTGAAGCCGAATACAGCCGAATCTCTATTGTCGGTTATGACAAAAAATCCCATTTGGAATCTGTTTCTGAATCGCCATATCACGAACTGTTTAAGCAAAAATTCACCGATGATTTTGAAGACTTATTTCGGGTGGAATTTCGTCTTCATTATGCTGACAAAAATCAGAAGCTTTCTCAAAACTTAAAAGAGGGACTCAACCTTTCAAATTTGAAATCAGTTTTCTTGGATATTGTAGAAGAACAGGTCCAATTTTCTACCCAACTTAAAAAACTTATCGCAGGAGGACGATATGAAAAATAATTCTGTCAATATCGGTTTTACTTTGGAGCAGTGGTTAAGCCAAATCAAAAGTAAACACTCAACCAATGACAAAATGAGAACAGAGCTGTCTTCGCTACTTTCGCAGGACATCTCAAAAATTATCCACAACATTTTTTCGCCTGATTCAATGGTCGTAAAGAATTTAAAATCATCAGGAGGGAGCCATGAAGTTCATTCGCATGAGTGATATTGACTATCAACAGCCACCCTTCACCGAAATCTTGAAAAATGATTCAGACCATCGGCACACAGGTTGTGCTTCAATCGGCATTTTAAACTGTCTTCATCTTCTGGGTTTATTGGAAGATAAAAAGCGAAGTGAAGTTCTTTTGGACTTAAAATCGTTACTTCAAGAAGACCCCGAAAGCCTGATTGTCAGTCCTAACAATTTTAAATCATTTTTCATGACAACTGACCTTTTTGACGATGTGTATTCAGTTCTATTTTTTACGAAGGACCTGATTTTTCATGAATTCCTTGAAGCCCTGTCGGAAGGAGTCATCGCCTTCGTTATTGTCGCTGTCCCGAACTCGCCATTCACTCATTGCTCGGTCGTTTACATTGATAATGGTCGGCTGATGATTGATGGCTGGGAAGCTGATTTGGAATCGCTCGCTCGGATTCTATTTTTTGGAGAAAAGAACTTCGGCTTTTATTTTTGGAGGGACGATGGATAAATACTACTTTTTAAGCCGATATGAAATTGATTGTTTGGAACGAACTCTTGAAGACCTAATTCGCCTGTATCCGCTTATACCTATCGCACAGATTGAGTCTGACATGGCTGAAATTCGGGAAAACTGTCCCGAAATGAGAAATCTGGACTAATTTTCGCATATAGGATTCTCGTGGTTTTCATTGATGGTTTAATTCTTTCTCGTGTCGGGAAACAGCCATTTTTGAGCCTTAATGTTTAAAAATTAAACAAGGAGTTCGTATGCGAAAACAATTATTGAGAATGGCTATTTTAGTCATCATGCCCCTTACTGTATTTGCTCAAAGTCAGGAACTTTGCGAAGGCGATGCTGTCACAACAAGTGACCATCTCAATGCTACTATTAAACAAGTGTTTCCTGATGGTGTCGTGAAAGTGACTATCAACGGATACACCTACACTTACAATATCAATCAGCTCTCAAAGCCAATTTCGTGCTTGAACAATATTTGTGCTGGTGATTCGGTTACTACAAGTGACCATCTCAATGCTACTATTAAACAAGTGTTTCCTGATGGTGTCGTGAAAGTGACTATCAACGGATACACCTACACTTACAATATCAATCAGCTCTCAAAGCCAATTTCGTGCTTGAACA